>Ga0209640_10001735_pt1 | contig 18708 bp, 19 predicted proteins | sample RifCSP10_1_FD_184018 | JGI IMG/M metagenome (GOLD analysis project Ga0209640, IMG submission 184018) | Soil microbial communities from Rifle, Colorado - Rifle CSP2_sed 10_1 (SPAdes) (version 2) | ecosystem: Environmental > Terrestrial > Deep subsurface > Rock core/Sediment | place: Rifle... | reverse complement strand
TCCCGGATCCCCAGTCCCGGATCCCCAGTCCCGGATCCCCAGTCCCGGATCCCCAGTCCCGGATCCCCAGTCCCGAGTCCCGAGTCCCGATTGTAGTGACGCGCCTTGAACAGGGTCAATCGCGCAGCTATACTTCGGTGGATTGTAAGGCCCACATTTCCAGCGACTTGGCGTGTATCTCCTCTACAGCGTCGCAACACTGCTCGCGCTCCTCGTGGCCTCGCCGTACTTCTTGTGTCAGGCGCTGCGCCACAACAAGTACGTCGGCAGCCTCGGACAACGCCTGGGGTATCTGCCGGTCTCGATCAACCTCGACGCCGAGGACTCGATCTGGGTGCACGCCGTCTCGGTCGGCGAGGTGCTGGCGGCCCGTCCCATCGTGTCGGAGCTGCGCGCCAGGTACCCGGAGCTCCGCGTGTTCCTCTCGACGACGACGCTCTCGGGCCAGAACCTGGCGCGTCGAAGCGTGCCCGACGCCGATGCGGTGTTCTACCTGCCGTTCGACTGGGCGTTCACGGTCAGGCGCACTCTGGACGTCGTGAAGCCGAAGCTGTTCGTCATGGTCGAAACCGAGATCTGGCCGAACCTGCTGCGCGAATGCCGGCGGCGCGGTGTTCGCACGGCGCTCGTCAACGGGCGCATCTCGTCGCGGTCGTTTCCCAGATACCGCGTCGTGCGCCCGTTCATCAAGCGGGTGCTCTCCGACATCGACCGCTTCTGCGTGCAGAGCGAAGAGTCCGCGCGTCGCCTTCGCCAGCTCGGCGCCGACCCGGCTCGCATCACGATGACCGGGAGCCTGAAGTTCGACTCGCTCGATCCGTCGACGGCCCCGGGACGAGGCCGCGAGCGCGTCCTGCGATTCTTCCGGATCTCTCCAGGCAGGCTCGTGCTCGTCGCCGGCAGCACCTCGAAGGGTGAGGAAGAGGCGGTCATCCGCGCCTTCAACCGCGTCCGCACGACGGCCGCGGGCGGCAGTGCCCTCCTGGTCCTCGCGGCGCGCCATCCGGAGCGCTTCGAGGAGGTCGAGCGGCTGTGCCGGCGGGAAGGGCTGTCGACCGTGCGACGAAGCGACCTGCCGATCGACGCCGAGCCGCGGGCCGACGCCGTGATCCTCGACACGATCGGGGAGCTCGCACAGCTCTACCAGGTCGCGACGGCGGTATTCGTCGGCGGCAGCCTCATACCGGCCGGCGGGCACAATATCCTCGAGCCGGCGGTTCACGGCAAGCCGATCGTCTTCGGGCCGCACATGGAGAACTTCTCGGAGATCGCCGGCGCGTTCCTCGCGCACGACGCCGCGGTCCAGGTGCGCACCCCCCGCGAGCTCGAAGAGGCCGTCGTCGGACTGATGGCCGATCCCGTGCGCCGCGCGCGCCTGGGAGCGGCGGCACGCGCGCTGGTCGATGCGAGCCGCGGTGCCAAGGGCAAGACGCTGGACGTGCTGGTCGATCTGTTCCCCTCGCGGGAGCGGCCGGCTTCGGCCATCGTTCGTCCCTTCCGCGTGATCCATTGAACGCTCTGAGCGCCGGGTACGGACGGGTGGCCCGCCTGAGACGCTCGTGGTACGAGCGGCACCCACAGTCCAGGCGCTCGCTCGACCACACGGTGATCAGCGTCGGCAACCTGTCGGTGGGCGGCAGCGGGAAGACGCCGGTCGTGGCTGCGCTTGCCCGGCTGCTCGTCGACATGGGCCAGAGGCCCGCGATCCTGAGCCGCGGCTACGCGCGTCGTCATGCCGCCGACGGCGTCGTCGTGGCCGGTGACGGCGAGCGTGTGCTCGAGCCGGTCGAGCGAACGGGCGACGAGCCGCAGATGCTGGCTCGATCCCTCGAGGGTGTGCCGATCCTGGTTTCCCCGGACCGGCATCTGGCCGGGCGCCTCGCCGAGCGCCGCTTCGGCTGCACCGTGATGCTGCTCGACGATGGGTTTCAGCACCTGCAGCTCGGTCGCGAGGTGGACCTGGTACTGCTCACCGCGGCAGACCTGGACGATCGAGTGCTTCCGGCCGGGCGGCTCCGTGAGCCTCTCGACGCCGCATGTTCGGCCGACTGCCTGCTCGTGCCGGGCTCGAGCGAGGACGTGGCGCGCGTAGCGGCGGCCTACGACCGGATGCCGATCTTCAGCGTCGCCAACCGGTGTGATCCGGTTCGTCCGCTCGACCCGGCCGGAGCATCCCCCCGAACGGGCGGCCGTGTGGTCGGCGTTGCCGGGATTGCCAGGCCCGAACGCTTCTTTCGCGCGCTGCGGGAGCAGGGATACGACGTGGCGCGGGAGCTCGTATTTCCCGATCACCACTGGTTCACGTCGAACGACCTCGATAGGATTCGCCGCGTGGCACGCGAGGCGGGCGCCGACCTCGTCGTGACGACCGAGAAGGACGCAGTGCGCCTGTCGGCTCCGTCCGGCTGGGCCGTGCTGCCGATGACGGCCGCGATTGAGCCGGCCGATCGGTTTCGCGCGTGGCTTCGGGATCGGCTGTGAGGCACCGCCTCGAGTACGGGATCGTCCTCGTCATCACGGCCGTCGTGCGTCTGATGCCGCTGACCATGGTGCGCGCGTGCGGGGCCATGCTGGGTCGCCTGGCTTCGATCGTCGATCGCTTTCACTGGCGGATCGCGCTCGACAACCTGGCGCGCGCCCTTCCTGCGCGCTCGGACGCCGAGCGCCGGTCCGTGGCACGAGCGATGTTCGCTCACTTCGGCAGCCTGCTGCTGGAGCTGATCAAGGTCGGCACGCTCGGCGACGAGGACATCCTCGCGCGGGTCCAGATCGAAGGAGAGGAGCACCTCCGCCAGGCGTATGCGCAGGGCCGCGGTGTGCTGCTCTGCACGGGTCACTTCGGCTATTGGGAGATCAATGGGATCGCGTTCGCGCTCCATCTCGAGCCGATCGCCCTGATCGCACGCCCGCTCGACAACCCCTACCTGCACACGATGCTCGAGCGGATCCGGACACGCACCGGCAACACGGTTATCTATCGCCAGGGCGGCCTCCGGAGAGTGCTCCGCGAGTTGGGGAACAACCGCGGCGTCGCAATGCTGATCGACCAGCACATGCACAATGACGCTGTGCACGTGGAGTACTTCAACCGGCCGGCCGCCACGACGTCCGCGCTCGCGGCGCTGGCCCTGCGTACTGGCGCCCCGGTCATCCCGGTGTTTGCACTGCCTCTTCCGGGCGGGCGGTATCGGCTCGTCTACGAACCCCCGGTCCCTCCACCACGCGAGGAAGGTCCCGACGCGGTTCGGGACTTCACCCAACGCTGTACCGACGTCCTCGAGATGTACGTGCGACGGGATCCGCATCTATGGCTCTGGATGCACCGCCGATGGCGCGAGCCTGTTCCGACACCTCCTGCGGTGGAGGAGGCGTCTTGACGTCGCCTTCGCTCGAGCGCCTGCTGGTCGTCGCGCCGAACTGGCTCGGGGATGCGGTCATGGCGCTTCCCGCGCTGGCCGACGTGCGCCGACGGTTTCCCGCGGCCCGCCTGATCGTGGCCGCGCGCCCGGCCGTAGCCGACCTGTTTTCCATGTCGCCGATCGTGGATGACGTGCTCGTGATCGAGTGGACAGGGAGGCTGATGGCCGCTTCGTCACGGCGTCGAGATCTGTCGAGATTGCGTGAGGCGCGCGCGGACGCAGCGCTCCTCCTGCCGAATTCGTTTGCCTCCGCCTGGCTCGTCACACGGGCGGGCGTTCCCGAGCGCTGGGGATACGCGGCCGACCTGCGCGGCCCGTTGCTGTCGCGTGCCATCGCGCGCCCGGCTCTGCGACGGCATCAGTCGGAGTACTACCGGCATCTGGTGCGGGAACTCTCAATGCCCAATGCACAAAGCTCAATGCTCAAGGCTCAAGGCGCAATGCCCAAGGCTCAAGGCCCAATGCCCAATGCCGGTTTCGACACGCCGGTGGTCGTGCCCGGCAAGGCTATCGAGCAGGCTCAGAGTCTTTTGCGCTCGCACGGGTGGGACGGGACGCGGCCGCTGGTCGTCATCGCCCCCGGCGCCGCCTACGGCGCGGCGAAGCGTTGGCCGTCTGACCACTTCGCCCGGACGGTCACCACACTCGTGCGTGAGCAGGGCGCGCACTGTGCGCTCGTGGGATCGACGGCAGACGCCGGCGCCACGCGAGAAGTCCGATCGCTGGTGCCTGACAGCGCGCGACCATACGCGTCCGACCTGGCAGGCACGACCACGCTCGAGACGCTGGCGGCGGTCCTGAGCCTCGCACGGGCCTGTGTCTCGAACGACTCCGGTACCATGCATCTGGCCGGTGCGGTGGGCGTTCCGCTCGCCGCTCTGTTCGGCCCGACCCGGGAACGCGAGACGATGCCACTGTCGAGACCTGGCCGCCGAGTCGAGATCCTCATCAACCACGTCTGGTGCCGCCCATGTATGCTGCGTGAGTGTCCTCTCGACCACCGGTGCATGACGGGGCTTGCGCCCGAGAGGGTCCTGGCGACAGTGAGGGATCTCATCGGGGCGCCGAGTCCCGAGTCCCGAGCCCCCAGTCCCGAGTCCCCAGTCCCGAGTCCCGAGTCCCCAGTCCCGAGTCCCGAGTCCCCAGTCCCGAGTCCCGAGTCCCCAGTCCCGAGTCCCGAGTCTGCAGCGCACTGAAGGGATCGGCGATCGGTTCATCGAACACGAGCGTCAGATCGTTGCCGTTGGGGGACGACTCGACCCGGTACGGCGCGGACCTCGACAAGTCCACGCTCACCTGCGTCATGAGGGGTGCGTTGGGATCGATGCCGATGCGGACGCGTTCGACCGGGCCCTGCCCGACCGTTGTCGTGCCCGGCACGGCGGAGGTCACGTTCGGCAGGTTGACGACGACCCGCCTCGGCCCGGTCTTGGGTTCGACGATGCTCGTCGCGACGAGACGGGACGTGCCAAGCAGGCTGACGGCCGTCGCATTGCCGCGTCGCTGGACGCGCACGTCGCGGATCGCCGGGGACGGACCGATCAGGCTGATCGTCTCGGTTGCTGAGTGGCTGGGTAGCTGGGTAGCTGGGTGGCTGGGTGGCTGGGTAGCTGGGTAGCTGGGTGGCTGGGTGGCTCGGTAGCTGGGTGGCTGGGTGGCTGGGCCGGCCACCATGTCCGCTTCGACGAAGATCACGTTGCGCGAGCTACGCACGCGCGGCCGCATCGGACGGCCGAGCGTCATCCGGACGCGAGCGACGACCGCGCCGTCACTGGACCTGCCGTTCTCGACCTGCACCGCCGAGACGGGGTGCCGTGGATCGGCGGAGAAGTCGTTCTGGAAGCCGACTGCGATCACGTCACGCAGCTCCACCACGAACGTGTTCGGGTCGGGCTGCGAGGCGACGTAGGGCACCGGGGTCGTCGCCTCGATGGCAATCACGCCCGTGCGATTCTCCACGCGAGACGCAATCCGCTTCAGCATCGCCGGGTCGGCGGGGCCCCCGCCGCGCACGCCTGCGCGGGGGGGTGCCTCGGCGCCTGCGCCAAGGGCACCGAGGGGGTTCACGCCTCCAAGCGCCACGGCGAGACATAGTCCGAACAGCATCGAGTATCGGTACGTTGGTGGCATGTTCCGCCCAAGCCTCTCCACTACTTCCCCTCTTCCGTCTGTCTGAGCAACTTCCGCACTTCGCGCTGTTTCTCGAGTGACAGGGGATCGTTGACCTGTTGCAGGATCACCAATGCGTCGGCCGAGATCGCCTGAATCGTGCCGTCGGCCAGCTTGTCGCCCGCGCGGACGATGTAGTTCCTGGTGTCGACGCCCTTGAGAATGCCGACGTAGCTTCCGTCCTTGCGGACCGTCCCCCGCAGGCTCACCTCGGCGGTGCCGAGGCCCGCGAGTCCAGACACACGCGGACCCGAGTCGGCCGTGTCGCCCCGGCGCAGCATGCTGACGAACGGGTCGCGGCGGCCTTCGGGGTTGTAGGTGAATCCCTGAGGCACGGCGGCATCCGGTTTCTGCGGCGCTGTGGCGGCCGGCGCCGGAGGTGCCGGGGCCGCGGCCGCCGGTGCGGCTGGCGCCGGGGCGCCGGCCGGCGGAGCCTGAGCCAGAGCCGCTGCTGCTGCGAGCAGGAACGTGGTGAACGTGAGAGTAAGGGCGCGTGTCACCGGCGTTTACTCCCCTTGTGGCGCGGGCGCAGGAGCACCAGCCGGCTTGGCCGCCGCCGGTGCCTGCTGATCGAGCAGGACGAATGTGGTCGCGGTGCACTCGGCGGTCACTGTCGATCCGTCCGACTGCGTGTCCTGCGCCTTGATGTGGATGTCGCCGACGTTGATGATGCGAGGAAATTTGCTGACGCGCTCGAGGAACGTGCCGAGATCGTGGTAGGTGCCTTCCAGCTGGAGGCCGATCGGCCACTCGGCGTGCATCTGGCGCTTCGTGACCGCGCGCGGCGTGAAGCCCCGGATGGTCAGACGCGACTGCGTGGCCATCGCCTGGACCCGCCGCAGCAGATCGGCGACGTCCTGTTCCTCGGGCAGCACCGCCCGAAGCCGCTCGAGCTGCGCCTCGAGCTGCCCGACCTCACGCCGGAACTCGGGCAGGCGCCGTGCCGTCATGAGACCGCGGTCGATGTCGGCGCGCAGTGTCGCCAGCTGCGCCCGTCGCCCGTCGATGCTCTCCTGCGCCTCCCTGGCGTACCAGTTCCAGAAAGCTCCGGCGGCCGCCAGGGACAACGCGGCGAACGCGCCCACTTGGCCGTACCACGGCAGCTTGCTGAGACTCAGGTTGATTGCCACTCGAACCTCACTCCGCCACCTTAGGGGGCCGCCGGGGGCGGCGCTCCCCGCCCGGCAGCCGCGCCGGCGGGTCCCCCGGCCGAGGCCAGCTGCGCACGCACGGTGAAATTGATCAACTCGATGCCCTGTCGACTGGCGGGCGCCGCTTGCGCCGTCTCGACCTGGCTGTTCACGATTTCGATCGGTCGCTGCAGCAGGGTGCCGTTGCCCAGGCTCCCCACGAAATCAGACAGCGCCACGAGCGTGGTGCTCTTCCCCTGGATCGTGACGGCGCCACCCTCCTGGTTCATGTCCGTCAGCCACAGCATCTCCGGCAGACTGCGGCTGACGTGATCCAGCAGCTGCACCGGAATGGCCTGCCCGCCTCGCAGCTGCTCGATGAGCTGCACGCGCTGCTGCAGCCGGGAGCGCTGTGCCTCGAATCGCTGGACCTCGGCGATGAGCGCCTGCAGTCGTGCGGCCTCCTGCTGCGCCACCGCGATCTCGGCGTCCACCTGGGCCGAGCTCGTGCTGAGCGCCCAGTACCACCAGCCGATGCCGACCACGGCAGCCACCAGAATGAGGCTGCAGGCCACGGTCAGCCGCTGTCCCAGATCGAAGGCGGGCGCCTTGCGTGTCTTCTGACGCTCGACGCCGAGGAGGTTGATGCGAATCACCGGTCGCCCACTTTCCGGAGCGCGAGGCCAACGGCCACCGCTGCGGTCGACGCATGGTCGACGGCTTCTCCACCGAGATTCTTCGGGTCCCAGGCAATCGTGCGGAACGGATCGAATTCCTCGACCGAGGCGCCGAAGCGCTCGTGCAGCATGTCCCGGAATCCATCGACCCGCGAGGCTCCGCCGCTGAGCATGATTCGGTCGATCCGGTCCGACGATGCCGTCGCCTTGAAGAAGTCGAACGTCTTCTGCACCTCGAGCAGCACGTTCTCGGTCACCGCGCGCAGCACGGGCTGGGCCTCCTCGAACGACGCGCCGTCGACGGGAATGCCCTTCTTGAGCTGCTCGGCCGACTCGTGAGGAAGATCCAGTTCCTTCTGTACGGCCTCGGTGTAGGCGTTGCCACCCATCGAGATGTCACGGGTGAACATCGACTGCTCGCCTTGCAGGATGTTGATGTTGATGGCGCTGGCGCCGGCGTTCAGCAGCACGACGACCTGGTTCGGATCCAGGCCGTAGTTGGCATCGTAGGCGTTCTGCAGCGCGAATGCGTCGACATCGACGATGACCGGCGTCCGGCCGGCCTGGGCGATCACCCCCGTGTAGTCCGCGATCTTCTCTTTCTTGGCAGCGACCAGCAGCACTTCCATGTTGCCGCGCGCATCCGGTCCGGTGCCGGGATCGAGGATCTGGTAGTCCAGGTTGACGTCCTGGATGTCGAAGGGGATGTACTGCTCGGCTTCCCAGTAGATGGACTCGGCAAGCTCCGACTCGGTCATGACCGGCAGGGTGATCTTCTTGACGATCACGGCGTTGCCCGAAAGCGACGCACAGACGTCCTTGGCCTTGAAGGACTTGTTGTGCTCGAACACCTTGCGAATGGAGTCGGCCACCGCCCCGGCGTCGATGATGGCGCCGTCGACGATGGCATCGGCCGGTACGGGCTCCTCGCCGAACGCCACCACTCGAAAGCCTTTGCCCGACGGCTTCAGCTCGACCGCCTTGACCGCGCTCGATCCGATGTCGAGTCCAACTACCGACTTGGCCTTGCTGAACATGCCCAACATAAAGAGGTTTCTACCGATCTCGATAGAGATCCCGGTTCAGGGCCGCAACCGTCGTGCCACTGCCCCATTCGTTCCGGCATCCGCCGATTTCGGCCCATCCTCGCGCCTCCACCGGGCCGCACATCCTCGTGCCTCTCGTGAGTCGCTGACAAATCCGTGCGCGATTGACACTTCTGTCGTGACGGGCATTGCCGGCCCCTCTGGCACAACGTTGTTATCGGCAGAATTGGTAGCGACGATACAAGGGCCGCGTGGACGCTCGACGCTCCCTCGCCGTGCAGGTCGATTCGAGCGGGAAGTCCCAGCGCATCTATGGCTTGACAGCCCTGGGGAGCGTCCGTATGATCAGAGTTTGCCGTTGTTCGTGACCGTCGCCGCAGTGGACTCGTGGGCGGTGGCGGCCCGAGTCAGGTCGTCGAACCAACGGGCTCCCTGTCGGGAGACGGCAGGGGGCAGGGGACTCCCTTATTCATGCGTACGTTTGTTGCCAGCGCGAAGCGCGCCGACAGCCGGTGGCATGTCATCGACGCCCAGGGGCAGGTGCTGGGCCGTGTGGCCACGCTGACTGCCCGGCTGCTCCAAGGCAAGCACAAGGCTGTCTACACCCCCTTCATCGACACGGGTGATCACGTCGTCATCGTCAACGCCGGCGCGGTCAAGCTGACGGGTCAGAAGGAGCAACAGAAGCTGTACCGCCGCCACAGCGGATACGAGGGCGGCCTGCGCGAGGAGCGGGCGGGCGACGTGCGCAAGCGGAAACCCGTCCGTCTGGTGGAGGAGGCGGTCCGCGGCATGCTGCCCAAGACGAAGATGGGCGATGCGATGTACCGCAAGCTGAAGGTCTATGCAGGCGCCGACCACCCGCATGCGGCGCAGCAGCCAAAGAAGATCGAGGTCGCCTAGCAGTGGCAAGCATCGAATACTACGCAACCGGCCGCCGCAAGACATCGACGGCACGCGTCTTCCTCCGGCCCGGCAAGGGCGACATCACCGTCAACCGCCGTGAATTCGCCCGCTACTTCACGACCGATGCGCTGCGCACCCAGGTGCGACGGCCGCTGCTGCTCACCGAGACGGGTGACAAGTTCGACATCCTGGCGACAGTCGGGGGCGGCGGCGTGAACGGACAGGCGGGGGCCATGCGCCTCGGCATCGCGCGGGCGCTCGTCGAGTTCAACGTCGAGCTGCGGAAGCAGTTGAAGAAGGACGGGCTCCTGACGTCGGATTCCCGAGTGAAGGAACGGAAGAAGTACGGCCTGGCCGGCGCACGGAAGCGCTTCCAGTTCAGCAAACGTTAGGCAGACAGGGAGGGATCTTGTCCGGGATTGCGATGAAGGATCTACTGGAGGCCGGCGTGCACTTCGGCCACCAGACGAAGCGGTGGAATCCGAAGATGCGGGAGTTCATCTTCGGCGAGAGGAACGGCATCTACATCATCAACCTCGACAAGACGGTCAAGAAGTTCCGTGAAGCCGAGGAGTTCGTCACGAACCTCGCCGCCGACGGACGAACCCTGCTGTTCGTGGGCACCAAGCGGCAGGCCCAGGATGTGATTGCCGAAGAAGCCCAACGCTGCGGCATGTTCTTCATCAACCAGCGCTGGCTGGGCGGACTGCTGACGAACTTCACCACCATTCAGCGCAGTCTCGGACGCCTTCGCGACCTGGAATCCATGGTCACCGACGGCCGGTACGACACGCTCTCGAAGAAGGAGATCGCCAGGGCGGAAAAGGAGAAGCGCAAGCTCCTCAAGAATCTCGAAGGCATTCGCCTGATGTCCCGCCTGCCGGACGCGGTCTTCGTCGTCGACACGCGCAAGGAGAAGATCGCGGTCGACGAGGCGCGCAAGCTCAAGATCCCGGTCATCGGCGTGGTCGACACCAACTGCGATCCGGACGAAGTGGACTATGTCGTGCCGGGCAATGACGACGCGCTTCGGGCCATCCGGCTGTTTGCGTCCAAGATCGCCGACGCCGTGACGGCCGGCCGCGGCATGCGTGAGTCGCGCCTGGCCGAGGAAGACGAGAAGCGGGCCGAAGAGGCGGCTGCGGCCGACTCGGCCGCCAGACTCACGCGGGCCACGCGTCCCCAGCGGCGGTCAGAGGCGGCACCCACGACCGCCGGGGCGTAACGCGCGCGGCCGCGGTGTTGGGGCGCCGGCTCCTGGGCCGGCGCTTGTTGTGTACGGGCGGCTTCTGGCTCTGGGCTTTCGGCTCTGGGCCTCGACAAGCCATTAGCCGAGAGCCCAAAGCCAAGAGCCCATATGAGAACAGCGATGGCAGCAATCACGGCAGCAATGGTCAAGCAGCTTCGCGACCAGACCGGCGCGGGGATGATGGAATGCAAGGCGGCACTCACCGAAGCGCACGGCGACATGAACGAGGCCGTCACTCTGCTCAGGAAGAAGGGCCTCGCGCAGGCGGCCAAGCGCGCCGGTCGCGCGACGGCACAGGGCGTCATCGGCAGCTACCTCCACATGGGAGGACGCATTGGCGTGCTCGTGGAAGTCAACTGTGAGTCCGACTTCGTCGCGCGTACCGACACCTTTACCGACCTCGTGAAAGAGGTCGCGATGCAGGTCGCCGCCGCCGACCCGAAATGGCTGCACCGCGAGGACGTCCCCCCGGACGCGATCGAGAGGGAGAAGGCCATCTACCGCGCCCAGATGGAGAACACCGGAAAGCCGGCCCACGTGCTCGACAAGATCGTCGAGGGCAAGCTCGGAAGCTTCTACGCGCAGTTCGTGCTCGTCGATCAGCCCTCGATTCGCGATGGCAGCGTCACCGTCGCCCAACTGGTCGCGCAGGCCAGCGCCAAGACGGGTGAGAACATTCAGATCAGCCGGTTCGTCCGCTTCCGCGTCGGCGAAGGGGTCGAGCAGCTATAATCGCAGGTCGATGTCCGCCGACGCCGTCGCCTCGCCCCCGGTCGCTCCCGTCTACAAGCGCGCGCTGCTCAAGCTGTCGGGCGAAGCGCTGATGGGCGACCAGCAGTTCGGCGTCGATCCTGCCGTCACGACCCGCATCGCCCTGGATGTGGGTGAGATTCAGGGCCTGGGCGTTGAAACGGCCATCGTCATCGGCGGCGGCAACATCTTCCGCGGCCTGGCGGCCAGCGCGCAGGGGATGGATCGCGCGACGGCCGACTACATGGGCATGCTGGCGACGGTCATCAATGCGCTGGCGCTCCAGGATGCGCTCGAGCGGCAGGGCGTGGTCACGCGCGTGGTCACCGCCATCGAGATGCGGGCCGTGGCGGAGCCGTTCATACGCCGGCGGGCCATCAGGCACCTGGAAAAAGGCCGCGTCGTCATCTTCGCGGCGGGCACGGGCAGCCCCTATTTCACGACCGACACAGCGGCGGCCCTCAGGGCCATGGAGATCCGCGCCGATGTCATCCTGAAGGGGACGAAGGTGGACGGCATCTACACGGCGGACCCGATGGTCGACCCGCTGGCGACGAAGTACACGCAGATTTCGTACCTTCAGGTGCTCGAACGCCAGCTCAAGGTCATGGATGCGACGGCGATTTCGCTGTGCATGGACAACAAGCTTCCCATCGTGGTGTTCAGCCTGCGGCAGTCTGGAAACCTGCGGCGGGTCGTGTTGGGCGACCCCATTGGAACGACGGTCTCGATGTAGCCATGGAATTCAAAGACCTGAAAGGCATGTTCGCCGACGTCAAGTCCCGAATGGACGCGGCCATCGAACGCGTGCGCCGGGACATGGCGCACGTCCGCACGGGGCGTGCGACCGTCAGTCTGCTCGACGGCATCCAGGTGGACGCCTATGGCACGCGAATGCCCATCAATCAGGTGGCCACCCTGTCGGTGCCGGAGCCGGCGCTCATTCTGGCGCAGCCGTTCGACCCGTCGGTGATGGGGGCGATTGAAAAGGCCATCCGCGCCTCCGACCTCGGGTTGAACCCGGCCAACGACGGCAAGGTCGTCCGCATTCCGATTCCGGCGCTCACCGAAGATCGCCGCAAGGAGCTGTCACGCCACGTCCACAAACAGGCCGAAGAGGGCCGGAACGTCGTGCGCCAGGTCCGGCGCGACGCCAACGATCGCCTGAAGAAGCTGCTCAAGGACCACACCATCTCCGAAGACGACGAGCGGAAGGGCCTCGATCAGGTGCAGAAGGTGACCGACGAGCACGTGAAGCTGATCGACGAGCTGCAGCGCAAGAAAGACAATGAACTGCTGGGACACTAGTGATCTTTGATTGTGTTTGATTGGTGATTATCGATTGCTTGGCGATTGACGATTCTCGATTGGTGATTGGAAGACGCCACTCGCCAATGACGAATCACCAATCAATCACCAATCAAGAATCAACGATCATCAACGAATCAAAGATCAACAATCACGAATCACAAATGGACTAGTCACCAAAAGATACACCGAGCGCACGCGCGGTCCGCACCAGGTCGTAGTCGAGCGGGACGGTCTTGGTCCTGCCCACGACCTCGCTCAAGGGTATCGGCACCAGGTCTGGCGGGTGGTTGGCCACCATCGTGCCGAACTGCCCGTCCCGCAGCAGTTCCACGGCCTTGCCGCCGAACCTCGTCGCCAGCGTTCGATCGAACGACGTGGGTGAGCCGCCGCGTTGCAGGTGACCGAGCACCACGTGCCGCGTCTCCTTGCCGGTCAGCTCTCCAAGCTCCTTCGCGCACAGGGCACCGGCGCCGCCGAGCCGCTCGACGTGCCCGGCGCTCGCCTCTTCGATCACCGAGAAGGAGCCATCGACGGATCGGGCGCCTTCGGCCACCACGACGATGCTGAACTTGGCGCCGAGCGCATCGCGCTGGCGAATGCACGCGGCCACTTTCTCGGCGTCGTAGGGGATCTCCGGAATCAGAATGACGTCCGCGCCGCCGGCGACTCCGCTGTGGAGGGCGATCCAACCCGCGTAGCGGCCCATGACCTCGACGACCATGATCCGGCGGTGCGCCTCGGCCGTCGAGTGCAGTCGGTCGATCGCGTCGGTCGCGAAGTCGACCGCCGTGTCGAAGCCGAAGCAGCTCGTCGTGCCGACGATGTCGTTGTCGATGGTCTTCGGGACGCACACGAGCGGAACGCCAGCTTTGTGGAACTCGTACGAGATGGCCAGGGTCCCGTCGCCGCCGATGCAGACCAGCGCGTCGAGCTTCATCCGGCCGAACATCTCAACGACCCGCTCGGCGTAGTTGAACGTCCCTTCCGGCGTCACGATCGGGTGAGCGAACGGATTGCCACGATTGACCGTGCCCAGGATCGTTCCACCGAGGCGAAGGATGCCGGTGACGTCGCGTGGGACCAACGGTCGCGACTTCTCCGGATAGATGAGGCCGTCGAAGCTGTCTTCGAGGCCGATCACCTGGATGCCGGCGTTGGACGCGGTCTTGACGACCGCTCGGATGACGGCGTTGAGGCCGGGCGCGTCGCCTCCTCCGGTGAGCACGCCGATTCTGTGGATCTGCGCCATGAAACGTCGGAAAAACGAAAACGCCTCGGAGGGTCAAGCCTCGGAGGCGTTGGAAGCCGAGCGAATCTGGCCTGCCAACCGAAGCGCTCGCCTGGGCGCGCAGCCTGACTTCGCCTAGGCTACGTCGGGCACCCTTCGCCTGGGATCAAGGGCGAAGGATGGTGGACGGCGCGGGGCTCGAACCCGCGGCCTCCGCATTGCGAACGCGGCGCTCTCCCAACTGAGCTAGCCGCCCACTGCACTCGCTCGCCCGGAGTGCGCCTGCGCGGTCATCCGGAGCGCGCCCGAACCTTCAGTGTACCACGGCCACCGCGACTCCACCCGGCGGACGGCCGACCGAGGCTCCTTCCCGCAGCGCGACGAGCACGAAATATCTCAAACGGACTATGCTCCAAGCAGGTGGTAGCTCGTAGCTTGTAGCTCGTAGCTGCAGGATGCCGGTTCTTGCCACCAGCTACCAGCGACCCGCTACCAGCTACCAGCTAGCCGCGATGAGACATTCGAGGATCCCACTTGGCCGGGCCGATTTGCTGGCATCGATGACCAGCCGGGAGGCCCAGCGGGCCGGGCTGCCTGTCGAGGACATCGTCGCCGTGGGCGGGCTTCGCAGGTACGCGCCGACTCTCGAGGGGGCGGCGCTCCTGGCCGTGGCCGTCGAGGCACGCCACGCCGAGGTCCTGGCAGGCTTTTCCCGGCTGCCCATCGTCAGATCAGTCATCGGCACGTCCGAGACTGCCATGCGCGCGACGACCGATCGTGGGCTTCTCGAGGTGCACGTCGCGACGCCGGACAGCTCCGGCGCTGCGCTCCTCTGGCACACCGGGACGCGGCGGCACACCAACTGGCTGGGGAAACGCGCGGCCCACATGGGATTGACGTTCACCAACGGCCGGCTCGCCGGCGCCGACGGCCTCGTCATCGCCACAGCCGATGAGCCCTCCTGCTACCGACTGCTCGGCCTCCCCTACATTCCGCCGGAGCTTCGAGATGGCGAAGACGAAATCGAGGCGGCCGAGCGCGGCGTGCTTCCGCAACTCGTGTCCACGCTGCACATCCGCGGCGACCTCCACATGCACAGCACCTGGAGCGACGGCCGCGACTCGATCCTCCACATGGTGCTCAGCGCGCGCCGGCTTGGCTACGAGTACGTCGCCATCACCGACCACTCGGAGCGGTCGTGGGCCTCGCGAAAACTGCTGGGGCTCGAGATCCCGCTTCAGCGGCAGGAGATCGACGCCATCCGTTCACAGGCGCCCGGGATCGAGATCCTCCATGGCGTCGAAGTCGACATCATGCCCGATGGCTCGCTCGACTTCGACGACGACCAGCTCGCCGGCTTCGACATCGTGCTGGCGTCGCTGCACGATGACCATGGGCACGATGGCGGGCGGTTGACGGAGCGCTACCTCGAGGCCATCGGTCACCCGCTCGTCAACATCATCACGCACCCGGCGAACCGGTCCCCGGCCGTGTCGGACGGTTACGAGCTGGATTTCGAGCGGCTGTTCGAGGCCGCGGTGGAGACGGGCACGGCGATGGAAGTCGACGGCTCGCCCGGCCATCTGGACATGGATGGTCGAGTGGCCAGACGCGCCGCGGCCGCGGGCGTCACCATCGCGATCAGCAGCGACTGCCATCGCGCGGACGCCCTCGCGCGGCAGATGCGCTTCGGGCTCGGGACGGCCCGGCGCGGCTGGATCGAGCCCGATCGGGTCCTGAACGCTCGCGGTGTCGACGCCATCCGCGAGTTCGTCGCCAGGAAACGGGAGAAGGGATAATAGGGCATGCGCCTTTCCGCCGGGCTCGCTCTCATCGTCTCGATCCCGATCCTGGCCGGCGCCCAGTCGCGCGAGAGCCCCGACGGCCTCGCCAAAGCGCTTCAGCAGCGTTACCAGAGCGTGCGCGACTTCAGGGCTGATTTCGTGCAGACCTATCGTGGTGGCGTGCTGCGCACCGAAACGCGGGAGCGCGGGACCGTGTCCGTGAAGAAGCCTGGGCGGATGCGCTGGATCTACACGAGCCCGGAGCGGAAGGAATTCGTCTCGGACGGCCTGAAGGTCTACTCGTACGTCCCGGAGGACCGGCAGGTGCTCGTCTCGGACGTGCCGGCCGAAGACCAGGCCTCGACATCGATCATGTTCCTGACCGGCAAAGGCGACATCGTGAGGGATTTCGCGCCCGCGTTCGCCAACACCACGGTCCCCGGTACTGTCGCGCTCAAACTGACCCCCCGCCGGGGCGAGCCCGACTACGAGTACCTGATTGTGGCAGTCGATCCGGCCAGCCTTCAGATCCGGGCGCTGACCACACGCGACCAGCAGGGCGGTGAATCGACGCTCAGATTCGAGAACCTACAGGAAAACAAGGGCATATCCGATAAGGACTTCGAATTCCGTATTCCGCGCGGTGTCGACGTCATTACCGATGGTCTACGCAACTAGCCGTTCGCTCGCCGCCCTGGTGCTGTCGGCGGCCCTCTCGGGCTGCGCAGCGACCACCGCCATGAGGGCGGGGCACACGGCCGACCAGCTCCAGGACTACGACCGCGCGATCGTCGAGTACACCAAGGTCCTGCGCGAACAGCCCGACAATCGGGCCGCCCGCCAGGCGTTGGATCTCGCCAGGCTCCGCTCGTCGCAGGAACACTTCGCCCGCGGGCGGCGCCTGGAGGCGGGAGGCCGGCTGGACGAAGCCCTCATCGAGCTGCAGATCGCCTCCGAGCTCAACCCCGGGAACGGGGACGTCGACGACCTGCTCCGAAGCGTGCGGACCCAGCTTCGAAACAAGGTGGCCACCTCGCGAGAGGGCAGGACGCAACTGGAGACGCTGGTCGAGCAGTCGCGCACGCTGATGCCGCTCGGCCTGGAGCTCCCGACCGACGTGAAGATGCCGGCCTCGCTCATGTTCCGCGACGCGAGCTCGCGCGACGTGTTCACGGCCATCGGCAAGTTCGCACAGGTGAACGTCGTCTTCGACCCGCAGTTCCGGGCCGAGCCGATCAGCATCGATCTGACGAACGCGTCGCTCGAGGCCGCGCTCCAGGCACTCTCGACCTCGACGCGCACCTTCTATCGTGTCACGGCACAGCGGACCATCACGGTCGTCCCGGATACGGCCGCCAAGCGGCAGGAATACGAGGAGGAGATCGTCCGCCCGTTCTTCCTGAGCAACGCGGACCTGAAGGAAACGGTCGACCTGCTTCGCATCGTGATCGACGCGCGGCGGCTGGCCCCCGTGACGGCCACCAACGCGATCATGATCAAGGACACCCCCGAGCGCGTGGCGGCCGCCGGCTGGATCATCAGCGCCATCGACAAGGCGCGTCCCGAGGTCGTCATCGACGTCGAGCTGCTCGAGGTCGACCGCACGCGACTTCGCGAATTCGGCCTGCAGCTCGCCTCCCCTGGCGACCCGGCCACCGGCATCAACGGAGCCGCCAGCGTCAACAGGGACGAGCTGACGCTGCGCGACCTGCGGAACCTGACGCAATCGGACGTCTACCTGACGGGACTCCCGAGCCTCTTCTACCGGCTGCTGAAATCGGATACGAACACGAGAACGCTGGCCAACCCGCAGTTGCGGACCTCGGAAGGCATGGCGGCCCAGGCCAGATTCGGGGAGAAGGTGCCCGTTCCGGTGACGACGTTCACACCGTTTGCCACCGGCGGCGTCAACCAGCAGCCGATCGTGTCCTACAACTACGAGAACATCGGGGTGAACATCGACATCACACCACGGATGCATCACGACGATGAGGTGTCACTGTTGGTGAAGATCGCCGTGAGCAGCATTTCCGGCTCCGGCTTCGGCGGGCTGCCCACCTTCGGCAACCGCGAGATCGAGACCAACATTCGGCTGAAGGACGGCGAGACGAACCTGCTGGCCGGCCTCATCCGCGACGACGAGCGCCGGGTGCTGCGGGGGATTCCCGGCCTGAGCGACCTGCCGATCATCGGGCCCCTGTTCGCCCAGTCGCAGCGCCAGACGCAGGAAACCGACATCGTCCTCACGATCACGCCGCGGATCATCCGCGTGCTCGACCTCACCGAGGCCGACCTGCGTCCGTTCCGCGTGGGCCGCGACCAGGGCACCGCTCCACTCTCGTTGCCGTTGCCCATTCCGATTCCCCAGGGACCGACCGAGCCCCAGCCGCCGGGTGATCAGCCCGCGCCGGCCCAGCCCGCGGCGCCACCGGCGGGCGCGACGCCGATCCTTCCGCCGCCGACGCCGCCCGCTCGCTGATCCCTGCTCGCACTCGGTGCGATCTCGATTCCTGTCCGTGCGGCCCACTATCGCTCATCCGTGCGAGCTCGATCCTTGTTCGTGCGAGCTTGATCCTTGTCGGTGGAAGCTGATTCTTGTGCGTGCGATCTCCCCTGACGACGGTCCGTGCGATCGGACGATCCGTGTCGGTGCGATGAAGAGCCTGCGTAGCGCGATCGCGCCTGGACCCGAACAAGACGCGGTAGAGGAACAGTGACATGCGAACGCCGTGCGATCCGGCGGTACGGGCCGCCGGGACGGTTTCACGCGCACGAGTCCACGGTCCAGAAGGCCGCGGCTCACGCCGTGCGTGCGGCGGGCGTGACGAAGGCGGCGAGTCCGCACACGTTCCGGCGCTGCTTTGCGACGCATCTGCTCGAGGACGGCCATGACATCCGCACGGTACAGGAGCTGCTGGGACGCGCGGATGTTCGGACGACGATGATCTATTTGCACGTGCTCGATCGCGGGGCGTCTGGCGTGCGGAGTTCGGCGGATAGGCTGTGACGGCGGCGGGCCAGTGCCATCAGCCCGTCGAC
>Ga0209640_10001734_pt1 | contig 18710 bp, 15 predicted proteins | sample RifCSP10_1_FD_184018 | JGI IMG/M metagenome (GOLD analysis project Ga0209640, IMG submission 184018) | Soil microbial communities from Rifle, Colorado - Rifle CSP2_sed 10_1 (SPAdes) (version 2) | ecosystem: Environmental > Terrestrial > Deep subsurface > Rock core/Sediment | place: Rifle... | reverse complement strand
CCCAAAATACTTCACGTTGTGCAGCACGCTTTCCTTCGTGGAGTCGGGACCCTGCCAGCGGTCAAGAATGACTTCGCCCTTGCCGTCGGGCAGCCGCGCCACGGCGACTCCTTTGGCCGTGTCAATGTTCCACTCGATGGCTGCGGAGTCCACGCCGAGCAGCGTGAAATTGGGCGCGTAGAGCTTGGGCAGAATATCGAGCATGGCGTCGCGCTGGGCCTGGGTCACCGAAGAATCAAACGTCAGCGCCAGCCAGTCGAGCTTCCCCTGGGACCACTCGTGGCCGAGATCGGTGGCGATCCACACCTTGACGCCATCGAGCTTGATGTTCCTGTAATAGCCCTTGTCCACCTTCATCACTAGATTCGCTTCGCAGAAGTGCTTGTCGCCGCGCTTGTGCGTCGAATGGGGATTGAAGTAGCAGGGGCAGAACATGTCGCAACTGCAAGCCTCGATGTAAGTGGCCGTAATGCTGAAGTCCGGCTTACCGACCGCCGTGCCTGCGGGCTTGCCGTATTGGGCCAGCGACATCCCCGCGACAATAAGCAACACAACTGCCAACACAAATGCTCGCCGCATCGATACACCCCCCTTACTAGAGTCTTTGGCTTGTCGTCCCAGATGGGACGGCAGAATCTTACTCAGACCTCCACTCAAGCGCAACAAAAACCGAAAGCGAGCCAAGGACGACTGCGAGGACGAGCTATGTGCGCTCGGGGCTGAGCAGCAGCGGCGCGCCGAGCTTGCCGGAATAGTGCGGGCGGAAGCGCTCGAGGTTGTACATGCGTTCGATGTCCACTTTGCGCGGGCCGAGTTTGGGGTCGGGCAGCGGGGCATGGGTGTACTTGCCGTCCTGAATGGCGGTGAGCCGGCCGTGGATGCCTTCGCGCACCAGGTCCATGGCCACGTTGGCAAAGGTGGTGGCCACCATCTGGTCGAGCGCGTCGGCTTCGCCGCTGCGGAGGTCGTAGGTGAGGTCGCTGGACATGGTGTCCTCGCCGGTGCGGGCGCGAATCTCTTCGGCGAGCGCGTGGCCGATGTCCACTTTCTTTTTGTGCCCGTAGGCGTCAGCCTCGCCAAACTCGGCCAACTTTTGCCCTTTCCACACGGCGCCTTCCGAAGCAATCACAAACGAGTAGCGGCTGGGGTTGTTGCGCTTGTCCTCGAGGAGGATGCCGGTCAGGCGGTCGAGATCAAACTCGACTTCGGGGAGCACGCAGCGCGCCGATGTGACGTAGGCGGTGTAAAGCGCGGTGAAGCCGGAGTCGCGGCCGAAGATGCGGAAGACGCCGATGCGTTCGTGTGAGCCGAGCGTGGTGCGCTGGCGGTTGATCAGCTCCTTGGCGCGGGTGATGGCGGTGGAAAAGCCGATGCTGTACTCGGTGCCGCGCACGTCGTTGTCCATGGTCTTGGGGATGCCGATCAGCGGGAGGCCGCGTGCATCGAGCGTCTTGGCGAAGCTCAGCGTGTCGTCGCCGCCGATCACGATCAGAAAGGTGATCCCCAGGGCCTCGATGTTTTCGAGCACCACCGGCGTGAAGTCATAGACGCCTTCGCCGGCTTCCAACTGCTTTAGCCGGGCCGCCGGGATGTGCGCGGGCAGATTCGCCTTCTTGATTTTCACCGGGTTGGTGCGCGAGGTGTGAAGGATCGTACCGCCGGTGCGGTCGATGCCGCGGGTGTTGGTGCGGTCGAGCGGCCGGAGGTATTCGGAGTCGAGCTCCGGGCCGGGACACAGGTGCGTGAGACCCTCCCAGCCGCGGCGGATGCCAAGCACTTCGCAGCCCAGCTCGGTGGCTTTGTAGACGACGCTCTTGATGACGGAATTCAAGCCGGGGACGTCTCCCCCGCCGGTCAGGATGCCAATCCGGGGCGTGCGGTTCATCAAGCGATTCTCCCTCCCGATTCTAACATCCGTGCTGATTGCAGTGCAGCCGGAGCGAATGCGGAAGGGTTAGTGCAGCGACCGGGAGAAAGCTGGCTCTGGCTGGCTCCACTCCATCTGCCAGAAGTTGCCGGCGTTCAGGAACTCGATGCCGACTTCCAGGCGACCATTCTCTGCGTTGCGCTGCCAGGCCACCTGGGCGCGGGCTTCCTGCAGCGTGTCGCGGCGGATGACCACGAGCGTTTCGCGGTTGCGGACCTGGTGCTGGAGCTGGAGCCTGGCGCCGTGCAGGCTGACCAACAGCGTCTCGGTGGTTTCCTCCCAGGCGCGTCCCGGAGTGTCCGATCGCAGCACAACGGGGATGGCCACGGGTTTGCGCTCGCTGCGGCGCCGGTGGCGGGCGAGTTCTCTGGCGCGGGACAGGATGTCAATCAGGCGAGCGCGCTCGAGGTTGCCGAGGTCGCGCGGCGACTCAAGGAGTACGGAGGCTTGCCGGGTGGAGTCGTCGAGGAAGCGGCGCACCGATTCGGCGCGCGCGGGATCATAGGGTTCCTGCTGCCATCCCAGGAAATGGTCGAACTGCTCGTAGCACGCGGTCAGGAAATGCTCGAGGCACAAGGAACGGTCCTCGAGCGTGGCGGCCTCTGCGCGGCCGCAGTCGAGGGAAACACAAAGACCTGTCTCTGCCATCTCTCCCACCCGGTGCGAAGGAAGCCCCCGGCACGATTGAAACGCAAATCGGGCGGAGAAGGAAGAGCCAGGCAAAAGAAAAGTGTTGGCAGTTTGGAACCGGCTCGGCCGGCTACTTGGGCTGGGGCGCGGGGTCTTCGGGCACACCGAGCACCTGGATCTGGACGGCGCGCTCGCGCGGCCCGTCGAGCTCGGCGAGGATGATGGACTGCCAGTTGCCCAGGGCCAGGGCGCCGTTCCGTACCGGCACCGAAAGCGTGTGGCCAAGCAGCATGGCACGGAGGTGGGAATCGGCATTCTTGCGGTCGCATTCAGAGAGCCTGGGGTCGTTGTGCCGCCAGTAATCAATGCGGCCCACAATCCGTTCGAGGAAAGCCTTGATGTCGTCCATAAGGGCCTGCTGGAACTCGTTGATGAAGACGGCCGTAGTGGTGTGCAGCGATTGCACGACAACGAAGCCGGCCTTCAGCCCGTGCTTGCGGACGACGTCGTTGAGGTCGCGGGTGATATTGATGAGCTCGAGCCGCTCGCGGGTCTTGTACATGATGGTCTCCAGATAGAGCTGGAGTGCGGCGGTGGGGCGAACCTCGGGCACAAGCCGCGGGGTCTTTGCTGGTGCGGTACTCATTCGGGACTGCTCCTCAGTGTCAGCTTGCTCGACGAGTGAGCGGCTGGGGCCAGAAACGCATTCTCGGCTCAAACGCAGATTATAGGGTCCAAGAGCGGCCGCGTCTATCGCAATCTTTGGATGTTGGCGCCCGAGATAACCATTCAGCAGCAACGGCTTACGCCGGAGTAGCGGCGGCGGAGAGCGTCGAGAAAGAACTCCTCACGCGTGAGGACACCGCCCGCGCCATGTGGGCAGGAGCCGCCGGCTGGCCGCGCGGTTGCGACGCGGCGCAGATAATTCTCGTAGGCGGCGTCGCCGGAGACTTGGCGAAGCCACCACCACGCACGATGAACCACTTGCAGAAAGGCCCCGCCTCCAAACAGGCGGGCTACAGTCTCTCCATTCATCGTCAGTCTCCTTCCGCCCAGCGCGTGGCGACGTAGGGCGCTTCGCGCAGCGCGGGCATCTTGCGCGCGCTCAGGATGCGGTACCACTCGTAGAGTGCTTCGGCGAGTAGAAAAATCACCATGCCCGCCAGCAGGGCAGTCACCACAGCGTCAAGCAAGTTGTTGAAAATGAGGCGCTCAGTCACCCCGATTAGATTGGTAGCGACGGCGCCCGAGGCGATCTGCTCGCGCAAAACACGGGCTTGGGCGAGGAAGCCGATGCGCGGGTTGGCATGGAAGATTTTCTGGAAGCTGGCGGTCATGGTGATGGTCACCAGCCAAACCATCGGCACCAGCGTGACCCACACCCAGCGCAGTTGTTTCATCTTGATGAGAATGGTGGTGGCCACGACCAGCGCCACGGTGGCGAGCAACTGGTTGGCAATGCCAAACAGCGGCCAGAGCGAGTTGATGCCGCCCAGCGGGTCGAGCACGCCCTGGAAGAGGAAATAGCCCCAGGCTGCGACGATCAGCGCGCTCGAGGCCAGTATGCTCGGATACCAGCCCGTGCGCGCCATCGGCTTCCAGACGTGTCCCAACAGCTCTTGCACCATGAAGCGGCCGACGCGCGTGCCGGCGTCGAGCACGGTGAGGATGAAGAGCGCCTCAAACATGATGGCGAAGTGATACCAGATGCCCAGCAGGCGCGGGCCGCCGATGGTCGAGCTAAAGATCTGAGCCATGCCCACGGCCAGCGACGGCGCGCCGCCCGTACGGTTGAGCAGTGTCTCCTCACCCACCTGGCGCGCAAGCTGGGTCATCGTCTGTGCTTCGACCGCATAGCCCCACGAGCTGATCGTCGCCGCAGCCGCCTCGGGCGATGCGCCGACGATCCCGGCCGGGCTGTTGATGGCGAAATAAACGCCCGGGGCCAGCGCGCAAGCCGCCACCATGGCCATGACGGCGACGAAGGACTCCATCAGCATCGAGCCGTAGCCCACCAGCCGCGCGTGGCCTTCGCACGTGATCATCTTGGGTGTGGTGCCCGAGGAGATGAGCGCATGGAAGCCGCTCACCGCGCCGCAGGCAATGGTGATGAAGCAGAAGGGAAAGATGGTGCCGGCGAAGACGGGTCCGGTGCCGTCAATGAAGCGGGTCAGCGCCGGCATCTGGATGGTCGGGCGAACCAGCAGGATGCCCGCGGCCAGGGCGAAGACAACGCCGACCTTGATGAAGGCACTCAGGTAGTCGCGCGGGGCCAGCAGAAGCCACACGGGCAGAGCCGAGGCTGCGAAGCCATAAAGGATGATGGCGGCGGCGAGCGCCGGTCCGGAGAGCGTAAAGACGCGCGCCCAACCGGGCGCTTCGGCCACCCATTGGCCGGCAACCAGCGCGAAAATGATGAGGGCGAAGCCAATGGCCGAAGCTTCGAGGACGCGTCCGGGCCGCCAGTAGCGCATGTACACGCCCATGAGCATGGCGATGGGGATGGTCATCGCCAGGGTGAAGGTGCCCCAGGGCGAGGACTTGAGCGCGTTGACGATCACCAGGCCCACCACGGCCAGCAGGATGACCATGATGGCCAGCACGGCCAGCAGAGCAATCATGCCGCCGCGTCTTGAGACTTCTTCGCGGGCCATCTGACCGAGCGATTTGCCGTTGCGGCGGATCGAGAGGAACAGGATGACGAAGTCCTGCACGCAGCCGCCCAGCACCGCGCCGACAATGATCCACAGCGTGCCGGGCAGGTAGCCGAACTGCGCGGCCAGCGTCGGCCCCACCAGCGGTCCCGGCCCGGCAATGGCGGCAAAGTGGTGGCCCATCAGAACCCATTTATTGGTGGGGACGAAGTCGCGGCCGTCGTCGAGCCGCTCGGCCGGTGTGGCGCGCGAGTTGTCGAGCGCCAGCACCTTTGCAGAAATGAAGGCGGAATAAAAGCGGTAGGCAACCAGGTACGTGCACGCCGCTGCGACGATAAACCAGGTGGCGCCCAACGGCTCGCCGCGCTCAAAAGCAATGGCTGCAAGCCCGCCCGCACCGGCAAGTGAAATGGCTGTCCACGCTAAGATTGTGAGGAGTTTCTTCATTCCCACCCCACGCCATTTGCCTCCCGTGAATCGTATGCAAGTGTTCAGAGGGCGTCAACGCACTTAAGTCCGCGGTTTCACCTCAGCAAAACCACTCTTGATTGGAGACCTGCACAGGAGAGTTGCGTGTATAATGCCAGCAGAATGTCCATGGCCAACAATACCGAACAGACGACACAAAGTGTTCCTAGGATCGAATTCTTGCGGGTCACTAATTACCGCGCACTGCGAGATCTCGAACTTAAGAATCTAAGACCGCTAACAGTTTTCCTAGGGCCAAACGGTAGCGGCAAGTCGACCATCTTTGATGTCTTTGCATTTCTATCTGAGTGTTTTTCTGTTGGACTTCGTAAAGCGTGGGACAAACGCGGACGCTTTAAGGAACTTAGGAGCCGGGATTCTGACGGCCCTATAGTGATTGAACTCAAATACCGTGAGACGCCTAGTCTTCCGATCGTCACGTACCATTTGGCAATAAATGAACAGGACAAAGGGCCAGTCGTCGCCGAGGAATGGTTGCAATGGCGCAGGAGTCAATATGGCAAGCCTTTTCGATTCTTGGATTTCTCGCATGGAGCTGGACATGTCGTCTCGGGTGAGCAGCCAGATGAACTTGACAGACGAATTGACGAGGAATTGGATTCGGCCGAAATGCTCGCAGTCAATACGCTCGGGCAGCTTGCGAAGCATCCTCGAGTGGGCGCCTTACGTCGGTTCATAACTGGTTGGTATCTCTCTTACCTCAGGACAGAAACGAGTCGCGGGTTCCCTGAGGCTGGCCCACAAGAGCGGGTATCCGCCACGGGCGAAAACCTCGCAAATGTGGTCCAGTATCTCAAGGAACAGCACCCTGAGCGCTTGGGCAAGATCCTCGAGACACTTTCTCGTCGTGTGCCCAGGCTAGAGAGGGTTGATGCTGCCATCATGGCAGATGGCAGGCTCCTCTTAGAAATAAAGGACGCACCTTTCAGTCGGCCAGTTTTGGCTAGATTCGCCTCAGATGGAACCTTAAAGATGCTCGCCTACCTCACTGTGCTTTATGACCCGGATCCACCTAGACTCGTTGGAATTGAGGAACCTGAGAATTTTCTTCATCCACGATTGCTGCCTGAATTAGCGGAAGAATGCCGCCATGCCTCCGCAAGGACACAACTAATGGTCACCACGCATTCTCCATTTTTTGTAAATGGTCTCAATCCGGAGGAGCTTTGGGTATTGTACCGCGATGAAAAGGGATACACTCAGGCTAAGAAAACTTCAGAAATGCCCGGCATTCTACAGTTCGTGGAGAACGGTGCAAGGCTCGGTCAACTCTGGATGGAAGGGCATTTTGAGTTTGGCGACCCGCTCACGGCTTCGGGAGGCCCTGTGCGCGGGCGATTTGTGACCTCCCCACGCCGTTAGAACACCCAAATGCACATTGAGTTCCTCGTTGAAGAGCCGTCCACCGAGGCTGCCCTGAGGGTGATCGTTCCCAGAATCCTGGGAGATGCGGTGACATTTCATGTCCATGTTCACCAAGGAAAACCCGACTTGCTCAAATCACTTCCTGGCCGCCTAAGAGGATATGCACGCTGGTTGCCAGTGGATTGGCGGATTGTAGTCCTTGCTGACGAAGATAGGAATGATTGCCTGACTCTGAAGAATCAAATGGAGGCTGCGGCGGAACAAGCCGCCCTTGTTACCAAAACGAGAACCAATCCACCAGAAACATTCCAAGTTCTAAGTCGCATAGCAATAGAGGAGCTTGAAGCATGGTTCCTTGGCGATCTCGATGCGCTCCGTATGGCCTATCCAAGGGTTTCGAGGAACTTGGCTACCAGGGCAGGTTTCCGCAACCCAGATGCGATTACTGGCGGAACATGGGAAGCGCTCGAACGAGTTCTGCAGAGGGCCGGTTATCACAAAGGTGGGCTCGCCAAGATTGCAGCAGCACGTGAAATCGCCCAACACATGGCCCCCGAACGCAACCGATCCAGAAGCTTTCAGGTTTTCAGACAGGGACTGCTCGCAGCGGCGGGTAGAGCAGAGCACGCCAATGCTTAATTCTACTTGGGTGACGAGGTGCGGATGAACTGGGTCACGTCCTGGCGGAGCTTGGTGTGCGAGGGAGCGTGGATGTACATCATGTGCCCGGCCTCGTAGTAGCCCATAGAGATGTGGTCGCGGAGCGCAGGGTCAAGCTGGAGATGGTTGAAGGTGTACTCGGTGGCGAAAAAGGGCGTGGCCAGGTCGTAGTAGCCGTTAGCCACGTACACTTGCAAATTCTGATTTTGCGTCATTGCGCTGCGGAGCGTTTCGGCGACGTTGACGTAGCGGTTCTCATACGGCTCGAAGTTCCACGGCTGGACGCGGCCGGTGAGGATTTCATACGGCAAATCACTTTCAAATTTCAATTCGCGGCGCACGTAGTCGTTGAGCAGCGTTGAGTAGGGCCCCAGGATGGCGGCGTTGCTGGGGTCGTACTCGTTGCGTTCGCCGGCGGCATCGAGGTCGATGCCCTGGAAGCGGCTGTCCAGCCGCCCGACGGTGCGGCGCTCGCTGCGGAGCAGCTCCTTGCAGAAGCGCACGATGTTGATGCGCAGGTTGGTCTCTTCGATGTAGGCCGGGGAAAGACCGGTCAGTCGCGCCAGCTTCTGGACGATCTGCGTGCGCTGCTGGCCGGTGAGGCGGTCGCCTTCGGCGAGTGCGAGGGTGTAGTCGGTGACGGCAAAGCGGCGGGCTTCGTCGAGTGCCTTCGGCAGGCTGGCCTGCAAATCAGCCGGCAGCTTTTTGTGGTACCAGGCGGTGGCCGTGTAGGTGGGCAGGAAGAGGGCGAAGGGCAGGTCGTTGCCGACGTCGAAGCGAGCCGTCTGGAAATTGAGGATCGAAGAGACGAGCACAATCCCGTTGAGAAACATGCCGTGTCGCTGCTGGAGCAGGCCGGAGAGGCCGGCGGCGCGCGTTGTGCCGTAGCTTTCGCCGGCGAGGAATTTGGGCGAGCTCCAGCGCTCGCTGCGGGTGGTCCACAGGCGGATGAACTCGCCCACCGACTCGAGGTCTTCCTGGATGCCGTGGAACTGCTTGGCGGCGTCGCTGGGGACGGCGCGGCTGTAGCCGGTGGTGACGGGGTCGATGAAGACCAGGTCGGTAACGTCGAGGATGGAATTTTCGTTGTCCACCATGCGGTAGGGAGGCGCGGCGAGCGAGCCAACGTCGCCCATCGAGACGCGGCGCGGCCCGAAAGCGCCCAGGTGCAGCCACACCGAAGAGGAGCCGGGGCCGCCGTTGAAGGTGTAGGTGACGGGTCGGCGCGCGGGATCGCCGCCATCGTCGCGCGTGTAGGCGATGTAGAAGATGCTGGCGCGGGGCGTACCGTCTTCCTTTTTGAGCAGAAGGGTGCCGGCGGTGGCGGTGTACTTGATATCCACGCCGCCGATGCGAACGGTGCGCGTGGTGCGCGAAGATTTTTCTTCCGGCGGCGGACTCTTCTTCTCTGCGGCGGCCGGAGCGGCCTGGCCCGCCGGCGGCCTTTCCTGTGAAGGCGGTGCCGCGGGCGGCCGTTCTTGCGCGGGTCTTTCCTGCGCGGGTGCAATCCCGGTGCAAAGGGATAAAGTCAGAAGCAGGACAGCATGCAGGACTGCGTCACCGCGTTTCGCCACAGATCTCACACTCGCCTCCAAAATTAGGTTTTCAGAATACAGAACTCAAGGCTTCCACTTCGCCGAGGAAACAAACTGGTAGAGCGGAAAGACCTCGCGAAACACCCTGCCGACATCGGCAAGGAAGCTGGCGCGGCTGGCTGCGCGCGGCGACATCTTGCGGCGAACGATCCAGCCCTTCAGTTTTTTCCAGTTGTCGGGGCGTATGGGCCAGCCGGTGTGCCTGGTCCACTCGGCTTTTTCGGTGGAGTACCAGTAGCTCTCATAGCGCGGGCGCAGCTTTCGCGCTTGCTGCTCGAGCCAGGCGGCATGCTCAACGGCGCGCGGGCGGGCCAGGCGCGCCAGACGCGATTGCTTTCCCTGTCCGTAGATGCGGAAGCCGGACGTGACCGCTTCAGCCGACGCGCCGAGGTAAAGCTGGGCGTCATCGCCATCGGCGACGCGCTGGTCGCTAAACATCAGGTACATCTGTGAGCGGTAGGGTGACTTATCGGCGGCAAAGCGGATGTCGCGGTTGATGCGCGAGAAATTGCTGCCGGTGCGGCCGCTGGTGTCGAAGTTGGGGTTCAGGCGCAGGGCCTCGGGCGCAAGCTGGTTGAGCAGGGCACGGAAGGGGTGGACGACGAACTCTCGGTAGCGCTCGCGGTTGGCGTCCATCCAGGCCTTGCGATTGTTGCGTGAAAGGTCGCGGAAAAAGCGGAACGTCTCCGCGGAAAAAACCGCGCTGCGACGCTGTGAGCGGTTGGGGAGATTTGGCCTAGCCATCTGTTTTCCAACGTGCGAGGACACACCCCAATAGCACGATTTCCAGGTCGGGTCAATCTGACCATTCGGACAACCGGTGTAAAGAGGGAGTACGGGTCAGCTACGCGCTGCGCAGCGCATCGTGAATTCGCCCTCGGACGGCGCCGAGCGCGGGCGAGGCAACGCGCGGCTCATTGTCAGGAGGCAAGGGAAGTAAAGGAAGCAGAGGAGAAGGAGGGAGCTTCGTAGCGCAGAGCCAAGTGGGGAGGATTGAACGGGCCATGTGGATTAATTGCAGCCACAGGTTTTGGGCGTGCAGCCGCAGGCGCCGCCGGAGAAAGAAGCACCATTGGAGGAATCTGAAGATTTCGCCGGGGAACTGAAGACGGAGGGCTGTAGGGTGTGGCGCGGGCTCGCGCACTTCGGACAGGCGATCACCTGCCCGTTGGACATCACAAGCTGCTCGTAGCGCGCGCCGCAGTCGTTGCAAAGATATTCGTAGATCGGCATCCGATTTCTCCGCTACTAGAAATCATCGTAGGAAGTCGTGCCAGGTTATGTCAAGCAGGTGCTGGTTTGAAAGCCAGCGCAACACAACCATTGTAGCTCGAAAACACTGACGCCTCCCGGAGAGTCGGGAGGCGTCGGTAAGAAGTTGGGTTGTGTAAGGCTGCGGCTTAGTCGCCAGCGACGGTCTGGGCGGCTTCGGGCTTCTCTGACTTCGCTGCAGAGCCGTTGCCATTGTCGTTGGTGTGGCCGTTGCCGTTGGCGCCGTTGCCGTCGGCATTACTGATGGTGACGGGCGCGCCGTTGCCGGGCTTGGCGGCCTTGAGCTGGTCCAGCGAGCCAATGGTCACGACCGTCGGCTGGGCCTTCTTGAGCACCATCTCTTCATAGATGGCGCGAACCCTGGCCTGCTCTTCAAACGCCTGCTTGCGGCGGATGCGGTCTTCTTCGGCCGCGGTCATGGGGATGTCGTGCTCACGGGCGCGGACGCGGGCGGCATCCTCGGCGTCGATCACCAGCGAGTGCTCGTAGCTCGGCAAATTGACGCTCTTGCCCTTGGCGTAGATCTCGTGCTTGCCGTGTGTGCGGTACCACTGCGCGACGGTCGCGTTCTTGTACATGTTCTCGATGATCTTCCGCCAGCCAATGCCGGTGTTATAGGCGCAGAAGGAGATTTCGCCCTGCTGCGTGGCATACGGGATGATGCACATCTCGGTGCGGCGGAAGTCGTAGTTGAACAGGTCCTGGAACCACATGCCGGCGATGAACAGGAAGTTCCACGGGTCAGTTTGGCGGCGCTTCATCGCGTCTTCGTAGCTGCGGTCCGGAGACGTGCGGCCGTATTTCTTTTCCGAGCCCTTGGTGAGCGCCCAAGTCTTGTCGAACTTTTTGAACAAGTCCCGGAGCGTGAGGCCCTTCGGCGCCTGGAATGGTTTGTAGTTCTTCAAAAGCGCGAGGGCCATCATGAAGTTGGAAAAGTTCTTACCCCGAGCGGTATCGGTGATGGCGGTGACGTCCTTCACGAGCTGCGGGGCATCGAGGAAGCGCGGCACGGGCGCCCACTCTTTGGTCTCCTTGTTGATCATGAGCGCGGTGCCGACACCACAGTTCGGGTGGCAGCCGCAGCTCAGCGCGCCCCATTGGGAGTCGGGGCCGTGCACGAGGTCGGAGAAGCCCGCAAACGTGCTGACGAAGGAAATCGGGAACCAGTCGCGCGTCGGCTCGACCTTGCCGACCTGCTTGCCGACATCGCGCGCCAGGTGGGACAGCGTGTAGCGCTGGCGCAGGCGGCGCTCCGGTGTGATGTCTTCGTCGCGGCCGGTGAAGGAAACCGGCTGGAAGCTGACGAAAGCGATCTTCTTGGGGTTCTCCATCGCGAACTTGACGATTGTCCCCACCTGGTCGTTGTTCACATTGTTGACGATGGTTACGACCAGCACGATTTCGATGCCCGCCTCGTGCATGTTCTCGATCGCTCGCAGCTTGACGTCGAACAGGTTGCCCACCTGGCGGTGGCTGTTGGCGTCGTTGCCGATGCCGTCAAACTGCAGATAGGCATAGCGCATGCCCGCTTCAAACGCCTTCCGGCAGAACTCCTTGCTCCTGGCAAACTCGATGCCGTTGGTGGCCGCCTGCACGCTGTTGTAGCCGACCTTGCGCGCATAGCTGACAGCGTCAACGAAATTCGGGTGCATGGTGGGCTCGCCGCCCGAGAATTGCACGGACATCTGCCGCCGGGGCTTGATCCGGATGGCGTTGTCGAGGATCTCGGTGATCTCGTCCCAGGAGAGCTCATGGACGTACCCGACCTGGTTGGCGTCCATGAAGCAGGGGTCGCACATCATGTTGCAGCGGTTGGTGAGGTCCACGGTCAGGACGGCGCCGCGGCCGTAGCGGACGGTGCTGGAGCCGTGCTTGTGCAGGTCTTCGTCGTTGTGCGCCGGGATGTCGCGGCCGGGGAAGTTTTGTTCGATCCACGACAGGAACTTCGAATCCACTGCCATTAAGTCCTCATAGCGCCCGTGGATGGGGCATTCCTTCACCATCCAGACTTCGCCATCGCGCTCGATAATCTGCGCCTTAATCTCGCCGACCTTTTCGTGCATCAGGTCGCGCCAGTCCTTTTTCCCGTCCAGGATCGATTGCCGGGCTTCCTTCACGCAGTCCGGGCAAAGTGAATCCGTGGTGCGCGGCCAGCCGAGCGTCGGCTTGGTCTTCTCCCACGACTTCAGGAGCGGCTTCTCGGACCACTTCGGCGTAAAGGAAGGATTTGGATTGTGCTTGTTGAAAAACTGGATGGTATTGAAGGTCACGGCGGCCGTCTGACAGAGGGCAGCGTCGAACAGTTTCCAGGCCTGCGTGCCAATCGTCTTGGGCATTTCTATTCCTCTCCTTCATCAAGAAACACAAAGATGGCGCAAAAGGTGAACTTCAGGAAAACCAGGCGACCCCCACTGCCCGAATACCCTGGCACGTACACTCCTCGGGCGTCCAGCTAAGTCATTAGCCTGTGCGAGTTTGAGCCCTAAGTTCTACCCCGTCTAGCCCGATGTACCAAACGGGGGGAAAAGGGGGGCGAACGGCGCCTGGGGGCAGCCAACGGAATGCCATCGTGGTTCAGGGTGGAACGCCGAGCGATTGCGAATAAGCCCGGGCGGAGCTGGGGCTTGACTGAGGGCAACCTCACTCGTTCAGGGCGGGCCGAAGGACGGCAATGGCAAAGTGGGCCAGCGGGACGGCACCCTCGTCGAGCTGCTGCCAGCGCACGACGCAGTGATCCTTGAGCCGATCGACGCGGCGGTGCCGGCCCGGTTCGAGGCCCACCTCATCTTGGACCACTACGGCACACACAAAGCTCCCCGAATTCGCCGCTGGTTGGCTCAGCATCCGCGCTTTCATCTCCACTTCACGCCGACGGGAGCCTCGTGGATCAACTGGGTGGAGCGCTGGTTCGCCCTGCTGACCGAGAAGCAGATTCGGCGCGGCGTTCACCGCAGCACCCGCGAATTGAAGGCCGCCATCGTGGATTACATCCAAATCCAGAACCAGCGCCCGAAACCGTTTGTATGGACCAAAACCGCCGACGAAATCCTGGCCAGCCTCGCCTGATTTTGTCAGCGAATCTCTCACTCAGGACACGAGGCTAAAAACGGGGCCTCGTCACATAGAATAAACGTTGGGAAAAGTCGCAGGGGTAGTGTCTTGAGTTCAGTTTGTATTTTGGCGAGGGACGCCTGGTTTGCCGCCTTCATTGACTTGCCTTCTCGCTGAACTTAAGATGCCGCGCAGGCACTCCACCTGATGATCGGACAAACGCTGGGCCATTACCGCATCGTTTCGCGCATCGGGGCTGGCGGGATGGGTGTGGTCTACCGCGCGCACGACGAGCGGCTGCAGCGCGACGTCGCCATCAAGGTGCTTCCCGCTGGCAAAACAGAGGATAAGTCCGGGCATTCGCGGCTTCTGCACGAAGCACGTACCGCTTCCTCGTTGAACCATCCCAACGTCTGCACGATCCACGAAGTGGGCGAAGCCTTCGGCGAACTGTACATCGTGATGGAGCTCGTCGAAGGCCAGCCCTTGAACGCATTGAGTTCCGAACGGCGCCTGCCGGTCGAGACGGTCATCCGTTATGCCGCGCAGATTGCCGACGCACTCGCGCACGCTCACTCCCGCAGCGTCATCCACCGGGACCTGAAGACGGCGAACATCGTGATCACCCCGGAAGGGCGGGCCAAGGTGCTTGATTTCGGTCTCGCGCAACGCCTTCGGGGAAAAGAACTCGAAGACGCGACACTATCGCAGGAGACACTCAGCGAATCTGGCAGCCTTGCGGGTACGTTGGCCTACATGGCCCCGGAAGTCTTTCGCGGTGAGCCGGCCGACGCGCGAACCGACATCTGGGCTCTCGGGGTGGTGCTCTACGAACTCGTGGTGGGCGAGTTGCCGTTCCGCGGACGCACCGGCTTCGAGGTCACCTCGGCCATCTTGAGCCAGACGGCGCCGCCGCTTTCGGCGCGGGTCCCCGCCGGACTCCGCGCGGTGATCGAGCGCTGCCTGACCAAAGATCCGGCGAAGCGCTATCAGCGGGCCGGAGACGTGCAGGATGCGCTGGAAGCAATTCGGTCGGGGTCTGCCTCCGGCAGCAAGCAGCGGGTTTCGCTCCAGCAACCGGACCGCGGGGCCATACGTTCTTTGGCTGTGCTCCCGCTGGAGGATCTCTCCGGTTCCGCGGACGACTACTTCGCCGACGGCATGACCGAAGCCCTGATCGCCACGCTGGCCAAGATCAGCGCCCTCCGCGTCACGTCGCGGACGTCAGTCATGCAATTCAAAGGGGCACGAAAATCTTTGAGAGAGATTGCGCGGAAGCTCAAGGTGGACGCGATCGTGGAAGGATCGGTGCTGCGGGTTGGCCAGCGAGTTCGAATCACCGCGCAGTTGATCGATGCTGCCAGCGACACGCATCTCTGGGCCGAAAGCTATGAGCGGGAATTCCAGGACATCCTGACGTTGCAGAGCGAAGTTGCGAGAGCGATTGCAAGCGAGGTCCATGTCAAGGTTTCTCCCGACGAGCAGGCACGCCTGGCCAAGGCTCAGCGGGTACACCAAGAAGCCTACGAAACGTACCTCAAGGGCCGCTTCCTGTTGAACAAGAGAACCGAGGAAGGAGTCCAGAAGGCGATTGAGCTGTTCGAGCGTGCGATTGAAATGGATGCAAGCTTTCCTTTGGCCCATGCTGGCCTGGCCGATGCCTATATTGTCACGGCGGGCTATGAGTTTCGCTCTCCGCGGGAGGCACTCCCCCAGGCAAAGGCTTCGCTGATTCGCGCTCTCGAAATGGACGGCGACTTGGCCGAAGCACGCTGTGGCCTAGCTTCAGTGATCTGGGAAAGTGAACGCGATTATCGGACCGCCGAAAGTGAATTCCGGCGCGCTCTGGCGATGAATCCCGGCAGCGAAGTCTGCCACCGACAGTATGCCGAGTTCCTGACCCAGGTGGGGAGGTTTGAGGAATCGCTCACCGAGATTCGACGCGCCTTTGAAATCGATCCTCTTTCTTTGGTCACCAACACTGTGAAGGGCTGGCTGTTTTACCAGGCACGCCAACATGATCGTGCCGCCAGGCAATTGCGAGACACGCTCGAGCTGGATCTCAATTTTCCGATTGCGCACGAAGTGCTCGGGCAGGTCTGCCAGCAGCAGGGCAAACACGCGGATGCCGTGGCCGAGCTTGAGAAGGCAGTCGAACTTTCCAAAAACACCCCGCTGTATCTTGCGAGCCTCGCACACGGATATGCCTTAGCCGGAAAGACGGAGAGAGCGCAAGAAATCCTCGCGGAACTGTTTCGACAATCCGAAAAGAGGTACGTCTCGCCATTTTTCATTGCTGTGGTCTATGTGGGGCTGGGGGACCGCGATCAGGCCTTCCAATGGCTCGAGCAGGCTCGCATCGAAGGCAGCTACCGCTTTCTTTATCTAAGAGTCTATCCAATTTTTGATCCCCTGCGCGCGGACCCACGGTTCGATGAACTGTTGCGTCGTGCCGGCTTCCCCGGTACCTAGGGACTGCATCAGCCGAAAACGGTTCTTCTTGCTTATCGTCCCTTGGGGTGTATGATGCCCCCCACCTTGGTCAACCAAAGTCAGCGCTAAGGAGGTAGTCATGGCCGTGCGCAAGCGGAAGGCATCAGGCAAGGGGACATTGATTCGCGGGGCGGACGGGGCCCTGTACCACATTCCAGACTCCGCCCTCAAGGCTTACCGGCTCCCAGACCCTCTCACCCACGAAGCACGCAAGCTCATGGACCGCAAGGGAATGAAGGCCAAAGGTGCTCATGTGCCGGCGGTGCGGGCTGCCGGGCTGGTCTTCAAGGCACCCGGAAAAGCGCCGTACATGGTGGCGCCCAAGCCGGGTGTCATGGTGAAGCCCAAACCAGGTGTCATGGTCAAGCCGAAACCGGGCGTCATGGTCAAGCCAAAACCGGGTGTCATGGTGGGGGGCCCCAAGGCGGTCATGGTCAAGGGACAAAAGCCCTACATGGTCAACATTCCAAATCTGAAGAAAACCGTCAAAGGCAAGCGCTGATTCCTCGCCGCTCTCCAATCTGAGCGGCTCCCAAGGCAGACGGAATTCCTGCGGAGATGGTGTGAGACCCTCCGGCACAATCAGAAGGAAGTGTGTCTTCCCTGGGCTGAACGACCCGGGCCCGAAGACGTTTCTGCGCGGCACTCACCGGCTGCTAGCACCCGAAAAGACCGTCGAGCGCGTCCGGGGCCTGCAATCGGTGATGGGCATTACGCGAGTGGCCAATGTAACTGGTCTCGACCACGTGGGAATTCCTGTATTCATGGTCTGCCGGCCGAATTCCCGGTCCATCTCGATCTCGCAGGGCAAGGGCCTCGATTTCGCGTCAGCCAGGGCTTCGGGATTGATGGAGTCCATTGAGGGCTACCACGCCGAACACATCACCCTCCCGCTGAAATTTGCAGCCTATGAGGAGCTTTGCTACACGCACAATCTGGCTCCCCTCGAATGGCTCCCGAAACCAATCGATTCTGTTTTTCACCCGCATCTGCGACTGCTTTGGATCGAAGGCTACGACCTGATGCAGCAGACGAAAATATGGGTTCCCTACGAACTCGTGCACCTGGACTACACCTTGCCTTTCCCGCCCGGGATGGGCTGTTTCGTCGCCAGCTCAAACGGTCTGGCATCCGGCAACCATCTCCTCGAGGCTATCAGCCACGGCATTTGTGAGGTCGTGGAGCGCGACGCCCTTGCACTTTGGAATCTGGAGAGTGATCGAGGGAAGACAGAGACGCGCATGGACCTCGGCACGGTGGTTGATCCGGACTGTCGTGAACTCCTGAACAAGTATGAAAGGGCCGGCATCTCTGTGGTCGTTTGGGGCGTCACGAGCAACGTGGGCATCCCGGCGTTCTTCTGCCTGATTGCGGACCGCTCGAACAACCCTCTGCACCTCATGCCTCCGGCGAACGGGTCCGGGTGCCATCCGGTTCGGGAGGTAGCCCTGCTGCGGGCGCTTACGGAGGCCGCGCAGGGCCGACTCACCTACATTGCCGGTTCGCGAGACGACATTCCTCGCGCAGACTACAAGCGAATGTTCAGCCTGCGGGACTTGCAACACTACCGTCAACTGGCCGAAGCCCGCGGCCCCATGCGCGATTTCGGCAACACTCCCTCCCAGAAGTTCGCGACCTTTCAGGAGGATGTACAGTGGGAACTGGAGAAACTGGAGTCTGCCGGAATCAAGAGTGTGATTGTGGTCGATCTGACGAAGCCGGAATTTCGGTTGCCCGTTGTGCGCGTAATCATTCCACAGATGGAGCTTTCGGAATCTCCCATGGACTCGATTCCCGGCCCGCGGGCATTGGCCATTCTGGGGAATCCATCGTGACTGCATACGTGTTTACAGGCCCCACGCTTTCTGCCCAGGAGGCTCGGGGCGAACTGGAAGCCGTTTACCTGCCACCCGCCGCGCAAGGAGATGTGTACCGGATCGCCTGCAAACGGCCTCGCGCAATCGGCATCATTGACGGCTACTTCGAGCGAGTTCCGGCTGTTTGGCACAAGGAGATCCTATGGGCTATGAAGGAAGGGATCCATGTTTTCGGCAGTGCCAGTATGGGGGCCCTTCGAGCCGCTGAACTGGCACCTTTTGGAATGGAGGGCGTTGGAAAAATTTTTCAGGCGTTTAGCGACGGGATTCTGGAGGACGACGACGAGGTGGCCGTAGTTCACGCACCCCAGGAGCAAGGTTATCTGCCCTCGTCCGTCGCCATGGTCGACATCCGGGCGACTCTAGCCTCGGCCGAGAGACAGCGCGCCCTCAGCTCCAAGACTCGGAAGTGCCTCGAACAAGTCGCGAAGAGCCTGTTCTATCCCGACCGACGCTATGACCAGATTTTGGCGCGCGCGCGATCGCTCGGCCTGTCTGTCCAAGAGATCGAGGCTCTCGAGTCTTGGCTCCCCGAGGGCGAAGTGCACCAGAAGCGTGAAGATGCACTGGAGATGCTACGGCTCATGCGTCAGAGGCTCGCACGGGATTCCGGCGGAAAGGAAGTTCATTACTGCTTTGAGCATACGTTCGCCTGGGACGAGTGCATCCGGTCGGCAAGGCGAGGGCAACAACGGAA
>Ga0209640_10001733_pt1 | contig 18722 bp, 17 predicted proteins | sample RifCSP10_1_FD_184018 | JGI IMG/M metagenome (GOLD analysis project Ga0209640, IMG submission 184018) | Soil microbial communities from Rifle, Colorado - Rifle CSP2_sed 10_1 (SPAdes) (version 2) | ecosystem: Environmental > Terrestrial > Deep subsurface > Rock core/Sediment | place: Rifle... | reverse complement strand
AGGATCAATCCTGTCCCCCACACTGTTCTTCTCCCTCCGGCCTGGCACCGCGAGCGGGGTTTCGGGGCCCCCGGAAAGTGCAGAGCACTTTCTGGGGTTGGACGTCCGAGGAACGCGCATGAAGGCCGGGGTTGACACAGGGCGTCTCATGCGGCTCGCTCCTCCACTGCCGGGGCGCCGCGCACCAACTCCCCGAGGCGATCGAGCGCCCGAGGCGTGATCCCGTAGTAGGCGAAGCGTCCTCGGCGCTCCCGCTCGAGCAAACCGGCGTCCAGCAGCAGCTTCAGGTGGTAGCTCACGGTTGGTTGGGCGAGCCCGAGCGCCGGCATGAGCGTGCAGACGCAGACAGGGCCGTCGGCACCGGCGAGCAGGTTCAGGATCTTCACGCGGTGGCGATCGGCGAGCGCCTTGAACAATCGCTCCAGCTCGACGGCTTGCGCCCCCGACAAGGTCGGGCGTACCAGCGGGCTGCAGCAGTCGATCAGGGAACTCTCAGACACCTCTCCTACATTAGCGACTCATCGACAACTTTAGATGAGTAGCTTCCCGAAGAGTGCATCGACGCGAGCACGGATGCGGGCCCGTCGGCCGATGCGACCACCCTCGACGCTGGGGAGCGGCACGGTGCCGCTCCCCAGCCGCTCCGGGAGGTGGAGCTCTCAGACGGCCACAGGCGCTGCCGCGTCGGACTCGCTCGCAGGCTCCAGCTTGACCGAGGTGTCGTAGAACACGGCGCTGCCTCCCGTGAGGTCGGCCAGGCACGTGTTCTTGAGGTGCGGGTCGAGCCGCATGGCCGCGTTTCCGTGGAAGCCGGCGGCGCGGCGACGATCGCCCTTCACGGTGTCCCCGTCGATGACCATGTCGCGTGCGCCGTAGGCCCAGTGGCCGTGCCCCAGCGAGAACGCGACGATGCCTGGTCGCAGCCCTTCGATGACCTTGAGCTTGCCGACCATTGGCCACGTCTGGCCGTTTCCGATCGGCCACGCGCCGTCCGAGTTCGTGGCCGAGACGAGACGTGCCCAGTCGCCGTCCGAGAACCCGAGCTCCCTCGCGTCGGTCGTGCTGATCAGCAGGTGGTTCTCGGGCAGGAGGTCGAGCAGCCAGTAGTTCGCGGCGGTTCTCGACTTCGTGTGGGAGATCTCGCGGAATGTGATCAGGCGGAGCGGGAACCCCTTGTCGACGACGTCATCGCCGACCGACGAGCGTGGGGCCGGAATGTACACCGCGACGCCGGGGTAGTGATCGCCGGTCATCGCGTTGACGGCCTTGGCGGTCTTCTCCTGGTAGAGGTTGAGCTGCTTGCCGTAGGCGTTCTTCAGCATCTCGCCGTCGTACCCCTCGTCGTCGAAGCGGCCGCCGCGAGAGAGCACTGTCACCGTCCGCGCCCACCACTCGTCGCCGACGATCTTCCGGTAGCGGTCGGGGTCGAAGACGGTCTTCGGCAGATGCGTGCGGGCGGCAACGAAGAGGTCGAGTTCGGCCTTGGAGGCCGGCTCGACCGGGTTCTCCTTGTCCCCCGCCGCGACGTCGGCCGCCATCAATAGGTAGAGGTCCTCCGGCCGGGTCAGCGGCCTGCCCTGCTCGAGCCCGTCAGGGCCGAAGCCCGGGAGCTCGAGCTTCTCGGCGAGCCCGAACAGCATCGCCTCGAACGAGAGCGGCTGCTCCTCGCCGTAGACCGTCACGCTGTCGGTGAGCGGGGCGATCACCGGCTGCCTGATCGGCTGCACCTTCTCGACGATGTTGGGATGCGACCCGGCGAACTCCCAGCGCTCGAGGTACGTGAGGTCGGGGAAGACGTAGTCGGAGTACATCGACGTCTCTCCGACGACGATGTCGCTGGTCACGAACAGCGGCAGCTTCTTCGGGTCGGACAGGATCTCGATGTTCGTGTGCCCGCCCGGAAGCGCGTACACAGGCGTGCCCATGTACAGGAACAGCGCCTTGATCGGGTACGGGTAGGCGTCCCCGATCGACGGGATGATCTCCTGGTACACGTCGCTCGCGAGCGGGTACCACGGGCGCTTCGCCGGGTAGTCGGCGAAGATCGTCGACTTCTCGTAGGAGGCGTCGTGGCGAATGCTCGAGATGCCGAACGGCTTGAGCTTCGCCGGGTGCATGTCGGTGATGAAGAACGGCATGCCCTCGATCGGCTCGCCGTCCTTGTCGGCGGTGATGCTGTACGTCGTCGCCTTCGACATCCCACCCTTCCAGTCGTAGTTGCCGACGAGCGCGTTCAGCGTGTTCCACGCGATGACGTTCGAGTAGCCGTTCGTGTGCTGGGAGACGCCGCGATGGATGTCGGCCGCGGCCTTCTTGCCGTGGCTCGTGAACTCGCGCGCGAGCTCGACGATGTCCTCCGAGTCGATACCCGTGATCTTGGCCCACCGTTCGATCGTGTTGGCCGAGGCGGACTCGGCGAGCAGCCGGAACCCGCTCTTGACGCGAGCTCCCTTGACGGTCGTGTCGACCAGCAGGTCGCCGACGACCGACTTCTCCTCGTCCTCGGGGTCGACGGCGACGGGCTTGCCCGCGACCAGGACGACGAAGCGGTCGTACTCGTACGGCTTGCCTTTGGCGTCGAGCCTCTCCTCGACCTCGCCGAGGCCGATCTCCGACGCGCGGACGAGCTTGCCCTCGTTCTCGCCCTCCGCGTGGACGAGCCACGTCGCGTTCGTCCACGTCTTCTCCCCGTTCGCCTCGGCGGCCGCCTTGTTCGCATTGCGGAGGAAGGCTTCGTCGTAGCGCTTCTCGTCGATGATCCAGCTGATCATCGCCAGCGCGAGGGCTCCCTCCGACCCGGGGCGTGCCGGCAGCCACTTCCACGCCTTGGCGGCGGTCTTCGAAAGCCGTGGGTCGACGACGGCGATCTTCAGGCGGCCGTCGACGAGCCCGTCGGTGATCTGGCTCGTGCGGTAGGGCGGCCCGTAATTCGCCTCGAACGGCGAGGCGCCGACGAAGATCACGAACTCGGCGCCGCCGAGGTCGGCCTGCCAGTACGCCTTGACGCCCTTCTGCCACTTGCCATCCGTCCATTGCTCGCTCATCGCCTTCCCGGCGAAGTACAGGGATCCCTGACAGACGGTCGTGTGGCCGTGTGCGTTCGTGGAGCCGAAGCTCTCCTGGATGAACCGGCGCAGGAGCTCGCCGCGACCCCCCTTCAGGCGTCCCCACGCAAATACGACCTGGTTGTTCTTCGGGCCGAGGTCGGGGTGGTCGGGGTCGATCAGCACATCGAGGTGGTCGGCGTGCTTGCGCTTGAACTCGGCGACCGTGAGCTCGCCGTCCCAGATCGCCTTCACGTCGTCCGCCATCTCCTTCGAGAGATCGGGGTCGCGCAGCGCCCAGAGCTCGGCGAGGCCCGGAACCCGCCCCTCACCGAAATGGTCGCCGCCGTTCACGATCTCGGAGACGGCCTCCTCGAACGGGATCGTCTTCCAACGGCCCGATCCACGCGGCCCGTCGCGCTTGAGCACCTTGCGAATGCGGTACGGGTCGTACGCTGACTGGATTCCCGCCTGGCCCTTCGGGCAGAGCCAGCCGTCGACCGCGGCCACCTGGGCGAGCGGCGTGTCGTACGGCACCGGCGGCCTCATCGTCCACGGCGAGTACGGGTTGCCGTCGAGCTTGACGAGGACGCCGTCGACCACCTTCGCCTTGAGCCCGCACTGCGTGTTGCACTGCTGGCAGACGGAGTAGAGGATGTTCTCCGCCTTCGAGAGCTCGTACGGCGTCGCGCCCAGTGGGCTGTCGGTCCCAGTGCCCGGCTGACCGAGAGCGTGAAGCGCGAGCGGGAGCTGCGAAGCGACGAGCGCGCCGCCTGCGATTCCTACCTTGCCGAGGAAGTCTCCACGCGTCTCGGCCCGGACGTCGTCGACCGGGAGGGCATCCGGCTGGGTCGGCGCGTCGATGCGCAGCGGCACGATCCGATACCAGAGCCCGACGAGACCGGCGAAGAACGCTCCGGCGAAGACCGCGACGAGCCACTCCTGCAGCGTGGGCGTGTACGAGAACGTGAGCCCAGGCCCGGTGTACGCCTCGTCCAGACCTTCGATCTGCGGCACCGCCAGGCCGGGAATGACGATGTTCAGCCGGACGGAGACGAGCGTCACCGCGATGAGGCCAGCAGCAACGGCCACCGCTCCCACCCGGCGCGGCCAGATCAGGAGCAACAGAGCGGGCAGCAGGACACCGGCGACGACGTGCACGAGCCAGAAGACCCACCAGCGCGGGCCGGTCAGCACGAGGTCCCACGCGGCCCACCCGGCCGCGGCCTGCAAGTGCTGCGTCCAGGCGATGCTCACGTCGGCCCACTCGATGAGCACGGTCACGGCGAGGAGGACCAGCGTCACCCGGCCGAGGAACGAGATGTCGTCCGAGTTGTGGCGCCCCCTCTCGTCGGCGGTTAGCGCCGTGAAGACCGTGACGACGGCCGCAGCAGAGAGGAGCGCTGCCGCGATGAACAGGAGCGGGAGGAGCCCCGTATGCCAGAACGGACGTGACCCGACGACGCCGAACAGCGCGCCGGTGGCCCCGGCCACGGCGAGAGCGAGAACACCTCCGACGAGTGCGAGCGGACGGATCCACGCGGAGTCGACTCCGGGTGACCCCGCGAGCCGTGTGAACGGCTTGTACCGGGCGAGCTCGTTGCTGAACGCGAGCACGAGCGTAACGGGAAGCAGCACGGCGAAGGCCGTGTAGAAGGAGATCTCCCACGCCATGAGGGACGACGGGTTGCCGTATACGTACACGTGCCAGAAGCGCTCGAGGTGGCCCAGATCGAGCCCGATCACGACGAGGCCGGACAGGAGCGATGCGAAGGAGATGGCGAGTGCCGGCCGACCGATGCGGCGAAGGCGCTCGACGCGGAACACCTCGCCCGTCGCGAAGAGCATGTACGCGCCGGCGGCGACGCCGACGAACCAGGCGTACAGAGCCACCCACAGGCCCCACGGGATGTAGCTCCCGAAGTCCGCGTCTTCCGAGACGAGACGCCAAACGACGCCGACGACGCCGGCGACGAACGCAACCGCCCACACTCCGACGAGGATGCGCTTGACCGTCGTGCGAGACATCGAAGGGCCTCCTTAGGTGAGGTAGTAGACGCGGGGCTGGGTTCCGAGCTCTTCCTTCAACCGTCGTGCCTCGGGCCGGCCCACGAGCTCGGCGACGAGGCTGTCCGGATCGTTCGCGTCCCCGAAGAAGGTCGCATGCCCGATACAGCTCGTCACGCAGGCAGGCAGCTGGCCGACCTCGAGGCGATGGAGACAGAAGTGGCACTTCCGCGCATTTCCGATCGGAGAGCCTCCGTCGGCTCGGCGGTACCCGGCGCTGTACTCCGGCGAGACCTGCTCCTCGTACGGCTGGACGGCCGGCGTTCCCTCTGTGTAGTACTCGCCCTTGTCGGTCGTGCGAGCGGAGTACGGGCACGCGGTGAGGCAGTATCTGCAGCCGATGCACTTGTCGTAGTCGATGGCGATCACGCCGTCCGTCCGGCGCCATGTGGCCCCGACCGGACAGACCGGGGTGCACGGGGGCTTCTCGCACTGCATGCACGGCCGCGGCAAGAAGCGGCGGCGGACGTTCGGATAGGTCCCGACCTCCTCCTGTACGACCGGTCGGTACACGACGCCCGGAGGGAGCTGGTTCTCGGCCTTGCACGCGATCGTGCAGGCGTCGCAGCCTGAGCACTTGCGTAGGTCGATCACCATCACCCACTTGCGCTCGCCGACAGGCTTTCGCATCGCGGCGACGAGCTCCCGCTGCATGCGGAGGAGGTCGCTCTCGCCCTCGCGGGGCGGCGGCAGCGTCGGGAGCGCCTTCGGCGTAGAGGGCGAGGGATTGGCCGTCACCGGAGCCCCTTGCGCTCGAGCCGCTCGCGGCGCGACGTAGGCGATGGTGGCCGCGGCGCCGGTCATGCGCAGGAAGTCGCCCCGCGACGTGCCGCCGGGGTTGAGGGCCGTGGTCGCCTCGACATCCACAGGCTCGGTGCCGGCGACCTCCGCGACCGCCTGCAACGCGATCGCGAGGGAGTCGTCGTCGATGGTCGTCAGCACGTAGCCGGTCGCACCGGCGGCGAGGAGGTCGGCTCGCTCAGCGTCGTCGAGGCGGGGCGCAAGCGCCACCACGGGCGCGTCGCCATCGGCAAGCCTCTCGCAGGCGGCGACAGCCTCTTCGTGCGGACGGCCGAGCTCGAGAAGGATCAGATCCGGCCGAAGCTCGTCCCGAAGCCGAACACCCTCGTCGACGTCGCGGGTCTCACCGAGGAGCCGATGGGGAGCTCGTGAGCCGACGAACGCCCTTCGCCAACGCCTGCGGACGCTCTCTTCGGACCAGATGGACAGGACCTGCGCCATGAGCGACCTCCCTCGTGCGTCTCGTTGCCGCGGAGAATCGCCTTCCCCCCCCACTCGAGGCATCCGGGATTGCCACACGGGCGGTGGGCAAACTACGGATCCCTCGCAGCCTGTCCCGCGCTAGGATCGAGCGCGTGCACGAGTGGCTCGACGCATCCCGCGATCGGATCGCACAGGCCAGCGGAGTCGACGCCGCCCACCTCGAACTCACGGAGCAAGATGTCGCGAGCCTCCTCGACCTTGCTCGCGTGGCTGCCCATGACAGCGGTGATCGCACGAATGCTCCGTTGGTGTGCTTCCTCGTCGGGCGCACAGTCGGACGGAACCCGGACCTCACGCTCGCGGAGCTCGCGAACGTGGCGGCGTCGACGACGACCGAGACGTAGCCGCCGTCGCGCTCGGCTGGCTACGCGCCGCGACGCGCGCGTGTCCGGCGTCGCGCGCGGGCCTGGGCCCGCCGCGTCATCGTCGCGTGGTGTGAGTGCGGCTTGTCGGACGTGACGACGCGGGCCCAGGTGCCGTCGGCACCGAGCTGCCACGCGTTCGTGTCGTCGGCGAGCGCGCCGTCGAGGATCGCGTGCACGTCCTGTCGCACTCGTGCGTTCTCGACGGGCACGAGCACCTCGATCCGGTGGTCGAGGTTCCGTGTCATGAGGTCGGGGCTGCCGATGTACGTCGTCGAGTGATCGCCCGCCTCGAACGTGTAGATCCGGCTGTGCTCGAGGAGCTGGCCGACGATCGACCGCACGCGGATGTTCTCCGACAGCCCCTCGACGCCGGGCCGCAGGGCACACGTGGTGCGTGCGATGACGTCGATGCTCGCGCCCGCCTGGGACGCGGCATAGAGCTCCTCGACGATCCCGGGATCCACCAGGTGATTCACCTTGAGGCGGATGCTCGCCGGCTTTCCGTTCGCGGCCGCCGCCGCTACCGCGCGGATCTCCTCGACCAGCCCGTTGCGGAGCGTGAACGGCGCCACGAGGAGCTTGCGGAACCGCTGCGGCCGCCCGAAGCCCGTGATGTAGTTGAAGAGATCGGCGACATCGGCCGCGATCTCCTCGTCCGCGGTGAAGATCCCGAAATCCTCGTAGAGGCGGGCGGTCGCCGCGTGGTAGTTCCCGGTGCCGATGTGCGCGTAGCGCCGCAGCTCCTTGCCCTCGCGGCGGACGACGAGCGTCATCTTCGCGTGGATCTTCAGGTCGGGGAAGCCGTACGCGACGTGGACACCCGCTTGCTCGAGCGCTCGCGACCACTCGATGTTGCGGCGCTCGTCGAAGCGCGCCTTGAGCTCCACGAGGCACACCGCCTGCTTGCCGTCCTCCGCGCACTGGATGAGCGACCCGACGAGGGCACTGTCGTCGCTCGTTCGGTACACGGCGGTCTTCATCGCGATGACGTTCGGATCCTGGACAGCAGCCTGGGCGAAGATCTCGAAGCTCGCACGGAACGACTCGTAGGGCTGATGGACCGCGATGTCCCCGCGGCGGATCTCGTCGAAGATCCGGGGGAGCTCGGTCTGAGCACCGACGAATCTGGGAGGCACGACCGGAGCCCAGGGCTCCGGCTTCAGCTCGGGGCGATCGAGGGCCGCGATCTCGTTGAGATCGGCGAGGTCGAGCGGGCTCTCGATTCGGTAGATCTGGGTCTCGTCTGCGCCCAGGCCTCCGGTCAGGCGCGCGACCATCTCGGCTGACGCCGAAGCGCTGACCTCGACACGCACCACGTCGCCGAAGCGGCGCTTTTGGAGCTGGCTCTCGACCGCCTCGAGCAGGTCTGCAGCGTCATCCGAGACTTCGAAGTCGGCGTCTCGCGTCACGCGAAAAGCCGCGCGCTCGACGATCGCCGCCCCCGGGAAGAGCGTGGGCAGGAAGTGGGCGATGACCTGCTCGAGCGGGACGAAGAGACCGCGCTTGCCGATCTCGACGAAGCGCGGCAAGCCCTCGGGGATCTTCACGCGCGCGAATCGCTCCTCTCCGGTCTCCGGGTCCGCGGCGAACACGGCCAGCGACAACGACAGGCCGGAGATGTAGGGGAACGGCTGGCCGGGGCCCACCGCGAGCGGGGTCAGCACGGGGTAGATCTCGCGCTGGAAATGCTTCTCCAGGCGCTTCAGCTCCTTCTCCGTGCAGTCCTCGACGCCCCCGACGACGATTCCCTCGTCGGCCAGCGCGGGGCGCAGCTCCTTCTTCCATGCGCGCGACTGACGGGCGATCAGCTCGAGGATGCGCTCCCGGATACGCGCGAGCGTCTGTTGGGGGGTGAGCCCGTCGGGGGAGAGCATCGCAAGCCCGGACTCCGCCTGGCCGAGCAGTCCCGCGACGCGCACCTGGAAGAACTCGTCGATGTTGGACGCGAAGATCGCGCAGAACCTGACGCGCTCGAGCAGCGGCAGCGAGTCGTCGGTCGCGAGCTCCAGGACACGAGCATGGAAGTCGAGCTGCGAGAGCTCGCGGTTGAGCAGATGCTCCACCGACTCGCTACGGACCCGTGTTGCCATCGAGACATTCTGTATCGGCAGAACGCGTGGTGGCGTTACGGTCCCGTGATCAGCCGTCTAGGCATGCGCAGGGAGCAGTCGCCGTGTCTCGTACCGGCGGCCGAGGAACGCCGCTGCGGCGATCGCGCCTGCGAGGAGGAAGACGACCAGGTTGCCGGCGGGCATCCGCGTGACGACCTCCATCGAGGCGCCGACGAGCCCCGCTGCGGGCAGCGTGAGGATCCACGCCACGACGATGTTCCCGGCGATCCCCCAGCGCACCGCCGAGAATCTGCGGCTTGCTCCGGCGCCCATCACGGATCCGGAGATCGTATGCGTCGTCGAGACCGGGAAGCCGAAGTGCGCCGTCGTCCAGAGGATCCCTGCGCACGCCGTTTGCGCGGCGAACCCTTGCGGCGGGTCGATCTTCGCGATTCGCGTACCCATCGTCTTGATGATTCGCCAGCCACCCGCGTAGGTTCCGAGCGCCATCGCCGTAGCCGAGCTCGCGATCACCCAGGTCGGGACGTCGAACTCCTCAGCGTTCAGGTGGCCAGAGGCGATCAGGGCGAGCGCGATGATCCCCATCGTCTTCTGCGCGTCGTTCGTCCCGTGCGTGAACGCGACGAAGCTGCCGGAGAACAACTGGGCACGTCGGAAGACGCTGTTGATCTTGCTGGGCGAGCGCCTCCGGATCATCCAGACGATCGCGAGCATGAGCGCGAGAGCGGCCACGAAGCCGACTGTCGGTGCCAGTACGGACGGCTTGATGACCTTGTTCCAGAGTCCGTCCCACTCGATCACGTCCCAGCCGGCCGCCGCCACCGCCGAACCTGCGATCCCACCGATGAGCGCGTGGCTCGAGCTGGACGGTAGGCCGAGGTACCAGGTGATCAGGTTCCAGGTGATCGCGCCGACGAGCCCCGCCAGGACGATGCTGAGAGTGATGGCCCCGGGATCGACGATGCCCTTCGCGACAGTCGCCGCCACCTTGATCGACACGAATGCGCCCGCGAAGTTGAGGATCGCCGCGAGAAGGACTGCCGTCCGCGGCGAGAGCGCGCGCGTCGAAACGCTCGTGGCGATCGCGTTTGCCGTGTCATGAAAGCCGTTGGTGAAGTCGAAGAAGAGGGCGACCATGACGACCGCGACGAGCGTGAGGTCTTCCACGGTGCGGTTCTAGGCGTTCTTGACCACGATGTTCGCGATGACGTTCGCCGCCGTCTCGCAGGCGTCGAGCCCGCGCTCCAAGGCCTCGTAGATGTCTTTCCAGCGGATGACGATCAACGGGTCGATCGCCTCGTCGCGGAAGAGCGCCCCGAGCGCATCTCGGAGAATGCGATCGCCTTCGTCCTCGAGGCTCTTGAGCTCGATCAGCGCCTGCTGCACGCCGCGCATCCCCTTGAGGTTGTCGCAGGCGATCGCAAGGTGCTCGCAGGCGCGAACGATCACGGCGCACTGCTCGACGGCGTGCCGCGTCGGCATCTCGACGCCGTAGAGCCCGAGCAGGTCGGACGCCTCCTCGAGGTAGTCGACGACATCGTCGATGACCGTCGCCAGCTGGTAGATGTCCTCGCGGTCGAACGGCGTGATGTACTGCGTGTTGAGCAGGTTGATGAGGTCACGCGTGAGCGTGTCGCCGGTCGTCTCGACCGCCTTCACCTGCTCCTGCGTGACGCCTGAGTTCGGATGCTCGCGGAACCGTCGCTCGACGAGGCGCGCCACCTCGAGCGCGTTCTCGCCGGCTTTCCCGAAAAGGACGTAGAACTCGGTTGTGCGCGGGGTGAGGCTGAACCGCATGCGCGCGGGACGTTAGCCCATCGGAGGCGTCTGAGTCCCGCGGTACGAGCGCGTCAGGCCAGCGCGTCAACGACGAGCGACTGGAAGTGGGCCACGAGCTGCTCTGACTGGGGGAGCAGGCGTCCCTCGTCGAGCAGCCCCGAGCGCACACCTGCCTGCACGCGCTCCACGAGGACTCTGTCTTCGGCGCCGACCTGTGCGTCGAAGGCGAGGGACTCCTCGATCCACGCCTCGTCCGCGTCGTCGGCCACGAAGTAGTCGAGGAAGCGGTACGTCCGCTCGGGCCCGAGTGGGACGATCGGGCCGATCGAGAAGTTCGGCCGGCCGGGCATGACGTTGATGACGGTCCCCGGGAAGAGGAGGTGGAACTGACCACGCTCGACCTCGCCCGAGGGGTCGTATGAGCCGCGCGGTTCGGGGCGCGGCGGACCGTGCTGCGTCATGCGCCCGCCGTGCATCTCGAGCAGGTAGGCGTCCGGGGAGACGTCCATGACGGCGGAGAATCCGGGGTGTGCCGTCGGGCAGTGGTAGCACTCGAGGAAGTTCTCGGCGGAGATCTTCCAGTTCGCATCGAGCTCCGACTCGACGCGCGTGAGGAAGCGGAGCGCGTCGAGCTCGATGCCGGCTCCCGCGATGCGCGCGGGCACGTCCCCGAGGAACTCCGAGAGCGGTGCCGCGTCAGGGCCCGGGTTGACGAAGACGAGCGGCCCCCAGGTCTCGAGCTGCAGCTGGACGAGCCCGAGCTCCTCGTGGTCGGTTCCGCCCTCGCGCGAGAACCTCGGTGCGGCCACGAGCTTGCCGTCGAGGCCGTAGGTCCACGCGTGATACGGGCACTGGAGCGTCGCCCGCTTGCCGGATCCCTCGCACACGAGTGAGCCGCGATGCCGGCAGACGTTCAGGAACGCTCGGAGCGTGCCTTCTTCGTCGCGCACCAGCACGATGGGAACGTCGCCGACGCGGGTTGCGCTGAACGAGCCGGGTTCTGCGACCGCGTCCTGTCGGCCGACGTACTGCCAGGAGCGGCGGAAGATCCGCTCCTGCTCGAGCTGGAGCACCGCCGGATCCCTGTACCAGCTCCACGGCAGCGTCCTCGTTTCGTCGGTGCTCACGAGCGCGAACGCTACCCATCGGCGAGCCGGGGACGCCGGTAGGATCGCGCCCGTGCTCGGCCGGGTAGAGGTCTCCGACCGCGAGATCGCGGACGTCGTCGCGGCCGTCGAGGTGGAGTGGCCCACGAGCACGCGCGAGCTACGCCGTCGCTCGAGCGGGAACGGCGGATAGTGGCGGCATTCGAGGAGACGCCGGACCTGCGGGGCTTCGCCGCCGCCTTCCTCCAGCCGCCGCTCGTCTCGGCCGACTACGGGGCGGGTCTGGGGACGCTCTACACCGCGGTCTACGGGCCCGTGCGCGGATCCGGGGAATACCGGCGGCCGTGGGAGCACTCCTTCGACCGCCTCCGCGAGGGAAGCCGGACGATCCGCCTGTTGGAGACGACGGCCGCCTGATGTCCGCGGCGGCGCTGGTCGAGTCGGTCGAGAGGACCCTGCAGCCGCTCTCGCAAACCCGAAACAGCGCGTGGTGGGACGCGCAGGTCGACGCGAGTGAGGAGAGCGAGCAGCGACGCGCGGAGACCGAGCTCGCCTATTCGGACGCGCTTGCCGACCGCGACCTTTTCGCGGCCGTCGAGAGCAGGCGGCGGGCTGACGGCGACCCTCACGTGCGACGCCAGCTCGACCTTCTCCACGATCTCATGCTGCTGCACCAGGTCCCCGACTCCCTTCGCGCGAGGATCATCGAGCTCGAGTCGTCCGTCGAAGTGCGCTTCTCGCGACACCGTGGCCTCGTTCGCAGTGCCGAGGTGGACGACAACGAGATCAAGCGCATCCTCCGGCAAAGCGACGATTCCGCCGAGCGGCGCGAGGCTTGGGAAGCGGCGAAGACCGTCGGCGCCGCGGTTGCCGACGACGTGCGCGAGCTTGCCAGGCTCCGCAACGAGGCAGCCCGTGGGCTCGGGTACCGCGACTGGTTCGCGCTTTCGCTGTCGACGGACGAGCTCGACGAGGGGAAGCTGTCGGCGACTCTCGCGGATGCCGACCGGGTGACGGCCGGGCCGTTCGCTCGCTGGAAGGCCGCGCTCGACGAGAAGCTCGCACTCCGCTTCGGATGCGATGTCTCCGAGTTGCGTCCCTGGCACTACGCAGATCCGTTCTTCCAGGAAACGCCGGTCGAGGGCTCTGTCGACCTCGACCCGCTGTTCGCGGGGAAGGACATCGTTGCGCTATCGCGGAGGACGTTCGAGGGCATAGGGCTCGAGGTCGCGGCCATCCTCGAGCGCAGCGATCTCTTTCCACGGGCAGGGAAGTGTCAGCACGCGTTCTGCATCGACGTCGATCGCTCCGGAGACGTACGGGTGCTCGCGAACGTCGTCGAAAACCACGACTGGGCCGACACGATGCTTCACGAGCTCGGCCACGGGGTGTACGACCTCGGCTTCGGCGAGAACCTCCCGTGGCTCCTGCGCAGCACGCACCTCGTTGCGACCGAGGCGTCGGCGCTGCTCTTCGGTGCGCTTGCGGGCAGCCGGGAGTGGCTCGAGCGGGTCCTCGGGGTCGAGGCCGCCGATGGTGCAGAGCTCGAGAGTCGTCTTCGCGCTGCCCGGGCAGCCGAGCTTCTCGTCTTCACGCGCTGGGTGCTCGTCATGAACGCGTTCGAACGGGCGCTCTACGCCGATCCCGACGCCGATCTCGATGCGATCTGGTGGGAGCTCGTAGCTCGCTACCAATGCGTCGCGCCGCCGGCTGGCCGGCACGCTCCCGACTGGGCGGCGAAGATCCATGTCGCGGTCGCTCCGGTCTACTACCACACCTACCTCTACGGCGCGATCGTCGCCCTGCAGCTGAAAGACGCGCTCGACGCGGCGGCAGGCGGCATCGTCGACCGGCCCCAGGCCGGCGCGCTGCTGAGGCAACAGCTCTTCGTACCCGGCCAGTCGGTCCGCTGGGACCGCCTCGTCGAGCAGGCGTCGGGCTCGCCTCTGTCCGTGAGCTCGCTAGCGCGTGAGGTCACGGCTGCCTGAGCGGAGCTCCGATGGGAACCTCTTTCGGGTCCCGGTCGGACTCCCGCCGGGGGAGCTCTTCGACCGGCTCGCAGGCGGCGACGCGATCCTGGTCGAGCGGATCGTCTCGAGCGGCCAGGCCACTCCGCCAGATCGCTGGACGTCGCAGAACCGTGACGAGTGGGTCGTGCTCGTCCAGGGCGAGGCCGAGCTGTCGTTCGACGATGGCTCCAGGATGCGGCTGAGCGCCGGCGACCACGTGCTGATCCCAGCGGGCGAGCGGCACCGTGTCGAGTGGACGCGCGAGGATCCGCCGTGCATCTGGCTCGCCGTCCACGCCGACGGCCTCACAGCGCCGGGTGCTCCATGACCGGCGTCGCGCCCCTCGTGAGCGAGCCGACCGCCGAGGAAGTGTCGAGACCGTGCGCCTGCGAGAGCTCCGCGCTGAGGTGAGGGCCGGCTAGCGGGGCGTCTCGAGCGCCGAGCGGAACGCCGGCACGTCGGGGGCGAGGCTGTGCGCTGTGCGTAGGTGGTGCTCGGCCCCGGTCTCGTCGCCCAACGTACGTAGGAGGAGGCCGAGATTGTGGTGCGCCTCGGGGTCGTCAGGGCGGGCCTCGAGCGCCTTGCGGTAGTGCTCCTCCGCCTGCGCGAGCTCGCCGGCGTCCTGGAGCAGGATGGCGAGGTTGTTGTGCGCCTCGCCGTACTCCGGCCAGATGCGGATCGCGGTGCGGTAGTGATCCTCGGCCGCCGCCCGATCGCCCCGGCTCTCGAGGGAGAGCGCGTAGTTGTAGTGCGTCTGCGGGGAGTCCTCGTCGATCCGGAGCGCCTGGCGGTACTGCTCGGCGGCCTCTACCGGCCTGCCGGCTTCCTCGAGAAGGACGGCGAGATCGTTGCGAGCCTCGACCGACTCCGGCCGGAGGCGGAGTACCTCGCGGTAGTGCTCCTCTGCCTCCGCCAATCGGCCCTGCGCGGCGAGCAGTCCGGCCAGCCCGTGGTGCGCGTCCACGTAATCGGGCCGCAGCTGCAGCGCCTCGTTGTAGTGATGGTCGGCGCCGACCGAGCTTCCGCGGGCGGCGAGCATGGCCGCGTAGTTGTAGTGCGCCTCGGGGTAGTCGGGGCGCAGGCGGAGAGCGTCGTGGTAGTGGCGGGCGGCGTCTTGGTCCTCCCCTCGGCTCCGGAGGAGAATGGCGAGGTTGCTGTGCGCTTCGGCGAACTCCGGTCGCAGCTCGAGGGCGGCACGCCAGCAGCGCTCCTCCTCCTCGCTGTTCTCGGCGGGCGTTCCGACCACGGTTACCCCACGGAGGAACCACTCCTCCGCCGTGAGCTTCTCCGGCGGCTTGGCGGCGAGGCCCGCATGGTCGAACGCGAGCAGCCGGTAGAGGCTGCGCTCCTCGAGATAGTCGCCCTTGAGGCGGCGCATGCCAACGGACTCGAATGTGTAGAGCGGCAGGTCGAGCAAGTCGAGCACGCTCTCGGTCACGAACACGTCATCCGGGTCGGCTTCGGCTTCGACCCGCTTCGCGATCCCGTTGGCCCGGCCGATCCAGCCCTCGCCGGGAATCGGCGTGCACTCGCCGAAGTGGCAGCCGATCCGGATCGGGAGGTGTGGGAAGGCGTTCGGGGATCCGCGTGCCTCGCTGCTTTGCCTCCAGCCCTCGATCAGACGGAGGCCGAACTGGGCGGCGGTGTCCGCCTTCTCGAAGAGGAACATGTGGCCGTCTCCCGTCCACTCGCGGTAGACGCTCCCATACACGCCCGCGAGTCCCTCCGCGACGTAGCGGTACTCGCCGATCAGGTCGACCATCCGGTTGCGCGGTAGCCGGTGCCATCCCTCGGAGTGGTCCACGAGGTCGGCGAAGAGCACGGCGGCGTATCGGCCCACCGGATGAAGTGTCGTACACTTGCCCCGTCAGCGAAAGGGACGACATGCCGAGGTACATGGTCGAGCGCAATCTTCCCGAGTTCGACGCGAGCCAGCTCCCGGGCGCCGCGGCCAGCGCGAAGGCGGCGACGGCGCAGATGAGCAGCGAAGGGACGCCGATCCGCTATCTGCGCTCGACCTTCGTTCCTGCCGAGCAGAAGTGCTACTGCCTCTTCGAGGGGCCGTCGGAGGACTCGATTCGCGAGGCGCAGACGCGGGCGGAGCTGCCCTACGAGCGCATCCACGAGGCCGAGTTCATCACCTCCGAGGAGCTCGCATGAGTTCGCGGACGCGACGCAGCAAGACGCAGGCCTAGGGGAAGCGGCGCGGGCCGGGACGGTCGGGAGCGAGGCGTCCGAGCCTCCCTCGGTGGCGGGCGACGAGCCGGTAGAGATGGTCAAGAACCGGCGCGGGAACCCCGCGGAGAAAGCGGCCGACCGGACGCGTGAGTCGCATGGCCTCCAGCAGGTCGGGCATGCCGCTGCCGTCCCCGGCGAGCGAGCCATCCCGCCGCGCGAGGCGCCAGGAATCGAGCCGCTCGCCGTCGGGGAGCCCGGCGAGCAGCGCCGTCGCCGCGTCGTCCTGCAGCGGCAGGACGGCGAGCTCCTTTCGCCGGTCGAGCCCGATGACGATCAGGGCGGTGAACCGGCAGAACCTGCACCCGGCGTCGTAGAGGAGCACGGGGCGGCGGAGCGTGTCTATGAGGCAGCGCCTTCCTCGAACCCTTCGAGCGTCGCGCGAACGAGAGCGCCGATCGTGTCGAGTACGTAGCCGCCTTCCTGCACGAGCACCGTCGGCAGGCGCAGCCCGCCCAGACGGCGCCCTGCCTCGCGAAACCCAGCCTCCGTCACCGCCAGCGGGGCGGTGGGGTCGCCCTCGCCTGCGTCGACGCCCAGTGGCACGACGACCGCCTCGCTGCCGTGCTCTCGCGCGAGCTCCACGATCCGGTCGACGGCGGCGAGCCAGTCGGGGTCCCCGGAGCCAGGTGGGAGGGGCACGTTCACGTTGAACCCGTCCCCGGCGCCGCCGCCACGCTCGTCGGCGAAGCCGAGGAAGTGCGGGAACCAGCCGTGCGCCGGGTCGACGTGAACCGATGCCGTGAGCACGTCGTCGCGCTCCCAGAAGATCGCCTGCGCGCCGTTCCCGTGGTGCGCGTCGAGGTCGAGGACCGCCACACGAGAGAAGCCGTGGTCGCGCAGGTACTGGGCCGCGATCGCCGAGTTGTTCAGGTAGCAGGAGCCGCCGAACGCGGCCCGCGTGACGTGGTGCCCCGGCGGCCGGCAGCACGCGTACGCGGCCGGCGCTCCCTCGTGGATGAGGTCGGCCGCCGTCAGCGCGGCGTCGACCGCCGCGCGCGCGGCCTCCCACGTCCCCTCTGCGACTACCGTCATCGTGTCGTAGCAGTACGCGCCGGTCCGGGCCGGCAAGGCACTGGGCACGCGCGGCTCCAGACCCGCCATGAGCCCGGGGGTGGGGAAGATGTACCCGACGACGTCCGGCTGGCCGGGATCCTCGGGGAGACCGGCAGCGACCCACACCTCCCACGCGTCGCGGAGAACGGACACGAGCTCGGGGTCGTGGACGGCGTGCAGGGGGTCGTCCGAGTGAGGCTCGGCGAGCACGATCGGCGCACCCGCCCCCTCGAGCGCGGCACGGATGGCGTCGGCGCGCTGTGGCAGCTCGTCAGCGGGTATGGGCACGCCGATCCACACTGCGGTCTCAGGGGCGTGCAGCCGGTGTGCGTTCGTCCAGACGACCGCGACCGAGAGCGCCACGAGCTACCCGTCGAAGCGGTACTCGGCGGCCACGTCCGGGGTGAGGTACGCGGCCGAAGGGCTGCCCGCCGGCGTGAAGATGCCGATCACGGTCATCTGCTCCGATGAGCTCAGGTTCTCCACGATGTGCACCTGCCGCGGCCGTAGCCGGAAGGTCGATCCGGGCCTGAGCTCCTCGGTCGTGTCGCCGATGTGCAGCCGTCCGGGGCCGTCGGGCACCCACACGATCTCGTCGTAGAGGTGGTAGTGCCAGGGCGCTTTCCCCGGCGGAATGAACCCTGCGAAGAGGGTTGCGCGGGTCGATCCATTGTGTGGGCCGAACAGGATCTGGAACGAGCGTGCGCCGGTCGCCTTCTCGGAGCCTGCGTCGTCGAGGCCGGCCACGGTCTCGCGGGCACCGATGGGGGCGTGGCGATCGGCGTCGGGACCGATCGTCGCGCAGATGGCTCGGAGCTCGGCGGAGTCGGCTTCGAGCGTCGCCTCTTCCCCGGCGAGGACGAGGCCGGCGGCTCCGGCCGTGACCGGCCGGGTCTCCTCTCCGAGTGCGAGCGATCCCGAGCCTGCGAAGACGAAGAGGAGAGAGTCACGTTCGGGATCCGCGACTGTTCGAACGTCTCCTGGAGACATTCGGAGCTCCGAGAGCGCCAGCGCCGATTCGTCGACCGCAGGCGCGAGCTCGCGGACTTGGGCAGCGATCATCGGTTGGAGCCTAGTGGTCCGAGACGATGAACGCGGCTTCGTCGACGTAGCACCAGATCCAGTCCTCCTCGGGCTCGGCGGATCGAATGAGCGGGTGACCGCTCTCGTGAAAGTGAGCGGTCGCATGGCGGTTCGGGGAGTTGTCGCAGCACCCGATCTTGCCGCAGCTCGTGCACATACGGAGATGCAGCCAGCGGCCGCCCGTCGTCAGACAGTCCTGGCAGCCGAGCAGCGGCTCGGGCAGCTCGGCCACCTGGATCGAGTCGAGGTGGGAGCAGACCTGCGGCGTCATCGTCCGCAGCCTCTCACTTCGGCGATCGGCGGCGCTCCGCCGCTACAGAGACGCCGATACGCGGCACGAGGCCCCCGCGCGGCCCGGTCGCCCGCACGACCATCCTGTCTGCGCCGAACCAGTCGGGCATCGCGCGCCGAAGCTTCAACGACCCGCTCCCGGGGCTCGTCCGCAGAACTCCGCGGAACGGTGAGCCGCTGCATCGCGAAGACGCCCCACAGCCTCGGAGATAGTAGGTCGCGCGCCTCGGCCATCGGGTACGGTCGCGCCATGAGCGTCGCCGAGACGAGACGCTATGAGGTGCGGGCCCGTTCGACGGACACGTTCGGCCGCGTTCTCTGGAGCTGCCGT
>Ga0209640_10001732_pt1 | contig 18723 bp, 10 predicted proteins | sample RifCSP10_1_FD_184018 | JGI IMG/M metagenome (GOLD analysis project Ga0209640, IMG submission 184018) | Soil microbial communities from Rifle, Colorado - Rifle CSP2_sed 10_1 (SPAdes) (version 2) | ecosystem: Environmental > Terrestrial > Deep subsurface > Rock core/Sediment | place: Rifle... | reverse complement strand
CTTTTTTGAGCAAGATCCTACAATAACATGGCCCGCGACTAAAAGTTTAGACCACTCATTAGAATTCCAGAGTCAAGTACAGATATTAACTGATTTAATCGATCAAATCCTGGTTGAGGCGTGTCCCAACAAAGATCCCATAATATTATTTAGTGGAGGCGTGGACTCAGGGGTGATAGCAGGGCGCGCCGCAGCAATGGGTTGGAAGGACGCAACGTTAGTTAACTATTCCTTCGGGGGTAACGATGATGAATCGACCTTAGCAGAGAAGATGGCGAAACATTTAGGTCTCGGATTCGTGAGGACTAGCGATCAAGATCACGACAGCCTCGAAGTGCTTGGTGATATTGCTGAGATATTCTTGCATCCTTTCGGGGATCCATCTTCATCGCCGACCTATGCGCTCGCGCGTGCAGTGATAGACCGTTTTTCGCCATCTCGGGTTATTCTGGATGGTACAGGTGCCGATGGTGCCTTCGGATTATTTTCTAAGGTCTTGTTCTATAAAAATCTGAATCGTATTCCACAAGTGATTCGGCAATCAGTGGGATACATCTACGGTGCTGCTCAGTACTGGACGACCGTTTCTTCAGTCGAGCGTATTGCGAGAATACTTCGTCGGTCATCTCAGTTGCCGATGTACTTAGCTGGGATTGCGCGCAATCCCCTGGCGAATATCGCTTACCACGTTCGGCCAGATATACGACGCGAGGTTCTTGAACTAACGAACGCTTGGGTAAACTCAACAGTAATCTCGAGAAACATAGAAGCACAATTGCCCGCGACCGATCTTGCCCTCAACTGCAGTAGGGTTCTTGCACAGAAGACAAAATCAGTTTTTAATGCGTACGAACGAAAAGTTGTTTACCCATTTCTGGATAGTCGGATGGTAGGACTAGCGTTACAGCGAGCGCGGTACTGGCCTGGGCGGGATGAACCGAAGAAAGTTCTTAAGGCTATACTCGCGTCTCACGTCCCGTCAGACATGGCCTATAGACCTAAGAGTGCTTTTATTGGGCCGTATAGAACCATATTCTCGCGACCAGAGTTTTTGAGGGTATTTGATCGACTTCTAGCGCATAAGACAGCTCTAACGGAGTTTGTTGATCTGTCCGTACTCAAGAAACTGCGTGATAGGGTTCAATCTCAAACACCTCTTCCAGACCAGACATACTGGTTTATATGGACGGTAATCTTTGCACATTGCTGGCTCGAACAGTTGGAGCGCCGGAGCAGTCTTGAAGGTAATACTCTTCGGTACCCCCATAAGTAACTCCAACTACTTCATCCTCGCACGCACTGCCACCTTGAACAATATGGACAATAATTCCCTTTGGAGTCCCGACACGGGTATGTGTCTAGCTTAGGTAGACTGTTCTGGCAGCAACATTACTGACTGCATCTAAAGCTACAAGCCATCAGTTCACCGACTTATGGTTGGGTATCATCAATACTAATTCTGATTATCAATGCCAATTCCGGTTCTTGAAGCGTACCCAGAAGGACAAAAAGCGAATTCTGGTGCGCTACTGTGAACCCTGGCATAAGGGATGGTGTATTGCACAGGAGAAGTCTTTAGTTTTTGGTAAAACGAATACGGTCCTCGAATGGCTTGCCAAGTCACCCCATTATCTTCAACTGTACACCCTAACGCCGTACACCACGTCGGGGAGGAAGAGCCGGAAGTACCTGTGTTTGTCGCTTTATACAGGAACCCGTTCAAAGACGCGGTTCTGACAACCGTTCCTAAATTATAAGTGGTAGAGTTAGCGCGGGTAAGAATGGAAACGCTTATATTGTTGCTTGGACTCTCTCCTACTGTGTACGTTTCGCCGCCATAGAATACATTTCTATTAACGATTGTACCGCTGCCGGGAGTCCCCGATCTGGTATCGGGAACGTCGATGAATACATTACAGCGTACATCATTGTTGGAACCACCCGACCACCACATCCCAATTTCGGAGGCGATAACCGTGTTCAGATACCACTCATTGCTATTACCTGAGTATGGAATTAGAGCGTAGGACTTTTCACTACACATATCAGAACTGGCCCCGGGACAGATTGTACTAGGCGCGTTCTGGTGGGTAATGTCGTAAAGGATATTCCCGATGACTGAATCTTGCTCATCTCTTCCTGAACTGTTGAAGTTTATGCCGTGGGCGGTAGACCAGATAATGTTGTTCTGCGCCAGCAAGTAATAGGCAGCCGAAGTTCCTCCGGTGTTGATCCCATACCCACCACTGTTCGATCCACCACAGGCGTTGTAAGTCGTGCGCCAACCGGTTATCCGATTGTGGATTATCTGAATCGAGTCGGATGAACTGGTAGAATTGTCTTTGATGTCGATACCATCTTCGCCGCAGTTGCAGGTCGTGCCCGGACTGCCATCACAGCCAATAAGGTAAGTGCTGGTCTGGTAAATATCGTTATTTTCGATCACAGCCCTATACGGATTAGAACCATTATCTGCCACAATCCCATCACCGCCACAGTTATATATTTCATTATTAACTATGCGAACGTCAGCAGAATCCAAATTAATACAATGAAGATCGGACCCTGCCTTTTTACCAGAATTGCGAATTACACTATTCTGCAATGTCAAAAAATTTGATTCATCACCTGAACTATCTCTCATCCGGACCAGCGCTGAGCTACCGTCTGGACTTGCATCGAGTTCCGGGTCAACCAGTAACTCGTGGTTGACCATGTAATCACAACCGCTCCATTGAACCTTGGGATTATCACTTGAAGTAGTCGTAACCCATAGGCGAGTAGTTACTATGTAATCCTGACCAGTACAATTCAGTTTTCTTATTTTTACCCGGTTAGCAGAAGAAACAGACCAGGGTTTGTCAGCCAACGTGCCATCAGTCTTGACACCCTTAATTATCTTACGAGTCCCGGATGTTCCAGCGCCATCAATAGAAAATGAGCCACGCCCGGTATGGTCCCCAACTTGGATACAGATAACGGTGTTTGACCAGTTGATGGCAGACCAGTTTCCGGTGGGTGACGTGGTGGTGGTAATTGTCTGGTCACAAGCCTGGGCGACACCAGTGACCAGATCAAAATTGGTAGCCGAATCAGTGGTATTACCTGCTCTAACTTCATATTTTGCTGAGTAGCCATTTGAATCCGCAGCGAAAGAGGGCCATGCAACTAAAAACATTACTAAAGCAGCGAAATATTTTGTCATAACGACTTCCTCATGTAGTCCCATAATTGATTAAGCAAACAAATAGGCACTAAGTGTGGTTCGTGGATTGCAGTAGTGTTTACTTCTAGTGACTGTCGTCCACTTGTGAGGCCGCAACCAATGTGTTCAATCTGTAATCTGCGGGACCAACCGCAACTGCATAACAATTTGTGCAATACTTCGCCACTATTCTATCCATGTCGCTAGGCAGCACGACAGGCGGGTCAGGAAAGGTTTGGTGGAGCAATTTAACCAGGCTGTACGTTTCAGGGTGTTCCTTAGGCAAATTATCACACGACTACGCATTGTATTGTTGACCAATCGTATAGCACGCGCGCTGAATCATAGGCAAAAATGCGAAAGCATACGTTTTCACCCGTGTTCAGGCCCAGATCCAGTGTCGGCTGGTAGCTAATTGATGGGGCTGAAGCATCGAAATTCACTGCACCATTAGGCAAGTCAGAGGCAAGGGTGGATGCGGTATCGGAGGTTGGCCCGTAATAAACAAAGTAACCTGCAGCAGATCCCGGATAGGGGGACCAGGCAATATTAAGTGTTGATCCACTCGTTGCCGACTGAGCGGTAGCGGAAACATTTAATGCTGCCGCTGAGGCTACCTGTAACCCGACAGCCTCAAGAGCCCCCGGGGTTAGCGATGAGGTGTTGCGGCAGACACCGGCCAGATCTGCCGGGCCGCTTGCGCATTGAGTCACGGCAATAGTAGACGGTCCACCCACACCGGCAATTCCACCAAAGATGAGCGGCTCACATGCAATTAGTAACGAACAAGAGCATGTAACGGCTAGTTTGACGATGGAATTTAATACTTTCTTAAGCGATGGCACGCGACAATCCTTGTTGTGGTCCAAAAAACAACTCCTTATCCAACATTTTTAAATTAATTCCTTTTGCATCCATTTAGCTACAAGAATCAATTCTTCATATCTGTAAGCCAATGGTTGAGGATTGAGCAGCCAAACTTGGTCATTTGTTTCTAGTTAACATGATTAGCATAAGTATCGTAACCAGGGTCCTATTGCCAAATTATTTACGATGCAAGTGGTAAAAAAACAGATCAGCGGTTAGAGTTTCCGCATGCCAGGTGCTTTACGACACGGCACGGTATGGTTACTTATAAATGTTAGATTTGGGGAAATGTAACGAGCTAGATATAGTAGGTCTCCACGCTGTACAGGGAGAAGCTGTATGCATTAACCACTGAAGTTATCTCCCAGGCGTTAATCTTCGCGGCAAAAAAACAAATTGAACAGCTGATGAAAGTAAACAACCAATCATCAGTACCAAATTTATCGCGGCGCGATGCTATCTGTTCGTAGAGGAGTGTGTCAAGTAGAAATAGTAGTTAGCGCGGTGTAGTAAAATTGATACTAAATTGAATTTTTTACCACATCTTCATTTCTTATCTTGAAATTATGAGTTCGCTGCCTTCAACATGTACGAACAGTCGACGCTATGCAGAATTCGAACCTACAGGTGGCCTGAGAAATGGGGGAAGGTCATATCGAGCATACGACTGAACGATCGTTTCCTAGCGCGAAGATCTTATCTCTGGAAATTGAAGGAAAATCGATTCTTATATGAGAAGTAACGGAACCGTCCACTAACAGCTGTAAAGCGCATCCGGGCTTTTTTAGCCCTTTCGCAGAAAGTTCTTCGCGTAATCGGTAACGATACGCGTGATCCCACGGGACAGCAGGTTGTCCAATGCCTCAATGAACGTGTCGATGTGTTCTCGTTTGATAACAAGTGGTGGTTCAATCCGGATCACGTTGCGATTATATTCAGTGAACGCAACGAGAATATTAAATTCTTTTAACAGCAAGCTCCCCAAAAATCCACAGAGGCTGCCTTTTAATTTTTCATCGAGAACTGACACGATTTGCTTTAACCCGATCGGTAAAGTCTGACTGAAATCGGCGAACTCGATTCCGACCATTAAACCTTGGCCTCGGACCTCTTGAATTATTTTCGGGTATTTATTTTGCAACGACTTAAGCCTTTCGAGAAGGTATGCGCCCTGGATTGCGGAATTCTCGATTAATCCTTCGTCGTAGAGAATGTTCAATGCTTCGATCGCCGTGCAACAAGCTTCACCGATCCCTCCAAAGGTTGCCTGAGCATGGATCAAGGCGGTTTTGGGCGTCCCGTATGCCTTCATGTAAATCGGCCGGCGAGCGATCATCGCGCCCATTGCAGATTTACCGCCACCCAGTGACTTGGCAAGGGCCACGATATCGGGGACCACGTTCGCGTGCTCGAACGCGAAAAAGCGGCCAGTGCGCCCGACGCCGCACTGAACTTCATCCGCGATCCAAAGCACGTGGTATTGATCACACAAGCGACGGACCTCTTTCCAGTATTCTGGAGGCGCCAGTACGATCCCGGCACCGCCTTGAACTGTTTCCAGGATCAACGTGCCGATCGACGGATTTTGTTTGAATACCGTTTCGAGTGCGCTGGCATCGCCGAAAGGAACCCGCACACGGTTATCCAACAGGCGGAACGTAGATTGATAAAATGCTGAATCCGTCACGGAGAGTGCGCCACGCGTCTTTCCGTGAAACGAGTTTACTGCATAAGCAATGGTCGATCGTTCCGGTCCTTGCACTTTTTCGGCTACCTTCAGGGCCGCTTCAATCGCCTCGGATCCCGTGGATCCGAGAAACACCATATCGAGGTCACCAGGCGCGATTGCAGCCAGATTCTTAGCGAGTGTTGCTCCGTACTGCGACATAAACGCGATCGCAATCTCATGCCGTTGCTCTTCCTGAAAACGCTTGCGTGCCGCGAGAATTCGCGGATGGTTATGGCCGGGGGCCACTGAACCGAACCCGCCAAAGAGATCGAGTATTTTCCGGCCGTTCTTGTCCGTGTAATACATGCCTTCCGCTGAATCAACAATTACTTCATGAAACCCCAGGAGTTTCAGAAAATGAAACTGACCGGGGTTTATATAATTACAGAAAAGTTCCGCGGTCTCGGAAGCTGTCAGTTTCTTAGCGTCTTCAACCGTCAAAAGATTCGGCTTAGCAATGGCATGCGGTTCGGCAATGGTCATGGTGGAACTCCGGTGTTTTTCCATATGTGTGTGTGGAATTGTGGATATTTGCCGAATGGCTGAGTCGGCGAGCGATTTGTCATGCTGACGACGGTTAGCGGCTGCGTTAATTCGTCTTGAACTCCTGATTCCTAGACGTCGCGCGAGGTCCGAATTCATCCGAATTTGCGGGTCGATCTCATCAAGAACGCCGCGAAATAGATCGAGCTTTGGATACATGGTTTCAAAGCCGTTTCGTGTCATACAGGCATCCTTGGCCAGGTAAATGCGTCCCCCGTGATCGAGCGTAATGCGCTCTAATCGAGCCAGTAAATCTGTAGTCCCGCTCTTGTTCGGAAAATCCAGCGCGAGAGTGTATCCCCGCATCGGGAACGAGAGGTATCCCAGCCCCTCACCACGAAGAGTCTTGAGAACAACAAGAAAGGAGGCGAGGCGGGTGCGTGCGATTTCTTCAAGGAGACAGCGGATTCCGCTTGGGCTCAGCTCATCCGGCAAAACACACTGAAATTGGTAGAATCCGCGCCGGCCATAAATTCGATTCCACTCAAGGATGCTGTCAAGCGGATAGAGAAATGTTTCAAGGAGGGTACGTCTTTCGCGGCCACTGCTGGGTATCCGTCGGTAATATAGTTGGTTAAACGCACCGATACTCCAAGAGTTTAGAAAGAATCCTGGAAAGTCCAATGGCACCTTTAGTCTTTTAGGCGAGCTCTTCATGAGCTCGATTGGCGACGGTTCGCCGATGCTTAGTATTCCACGACCCAGATTTGCACCCCGTGCGAGTGCATCGATCCAGCCGACGGAATAAGTTGCCGTCCGACGCGCATCCTCAAGGTGTACGAAAAAACTGTCTAGGTCGGCAATTCGCTTCTCGTGCACCGTAACAGCATTCGATGGCACCTTCTGCATGGTGAAGCAAATCGCCAACATAACCCCTGTAAGCCCAATGCCGCCAATAGTTGCCGAGAATAAATCCGGTCGGCTTTCAGGTGAGACGCGCACATATTCGCCGGAGGGTAGCAGCAGATCGATCCACTTAATGTGGTCGCCGAAGCTACCAAAGCAGTCGTGGTTTTTACCATGTACATCATTTGCAACAGCGCCGGCAATGGACACAAATGCAGTGCCGGGCGAGACTGGGGCCATATACCCCCGTGGAAGAAATTCACGGAGCAGTTGCTGAAACGTAACACACGGATCGCAAACAATCTCTCCGCTTGCGGGATCAAAGGAATAAATTTGATTCAGTTGTGTAGTCCGAACCACGAAGCCATTGCTGTTTAACGCAACATCTCCATAACTGCGGCAGTTACCAATAGCGATTAAGCCGCGTTCATCTACTGTTCGGATTGCTTCCGAAACGTCCCTCGAGTTCCTCGGAGTGCATGCTCGCACCGGGACCTGTTTCAAGCGACCCCAACTGGTAAGTGAAATCGATTGCCAGTCCACTTGCTAGCTCAATGCCAGCCGCATACTAGGAGTTACGATTGGCAGCATGTGTACAAGAGTAATGCAGGCACACTCGAGCAGCTGATAAATTGGATGATTGCCATCGGGAGATATTGTCTCGTCATTAAAGCGCACGGGCTTCATGAATTAACAGTACGTGTATCCAGCTTTTCTTGTCGGTATTCTCGGTATGCCTGGATTAGCATATCGTCATCGCGATACTGCGGACGCCAGTCGAGCACTCTCTCCGCTTTTGAGATATCCACGATACAATCCTCATCCGCGATCAAGTATTGTTCCGGATCCATTAATGGCAGACCCACAAATTCGAAGGATCCAAGGGTTGTCTTGATAAGTCCGGCCGGAGTCTTAACAAGAATTGAATTCTTACCCGCTTCAGTGATTAGTGCGCGCAATAGCGTTACAACTGTGGGCGGATTCTTTGAGCCGAGATTGTATGATCCGTTCGGGAAACCTTTGTCGAACGCGCATACGGCGGCCGTAGCGCAATCAAAGACCGAAATAAACTGATAATGATTATTTCCATTCCCGATAAGCGGGACAGGCAAATTGTGATCAATCAGCCAGAATAACTTTCTTAGTATTCCGAGTCTTCCCGGCCCAATAATGAGACGAGGTCGAAAGATCGAAATATTCATACCACGGTCACGATATGATGCACATAAATCTTCTGACTGACTTTTGCTGTCGCCGTAAGGCCCGAGGGGAGCTCGCGGATGATCTTCAGTTTGGGGTCTGCGAATCATGTATCCGTACACCATATCTGTCGAAAAATGTACGAGCTTATGGGCACCGCGTGTGACCATGTAATCAAGAAGGTGTTGTACACCCGTGTAGTTGACTGGCCAGAAGAAAGCTCTCCGTTTCCATCGTGGCAGTATCGGATCCAGCATGCGAGCTGCCATATTGTAGATTGTGTCGTCGGAATCTAGGGGTATTACCTTAAAGGCAGAGGGGTTTGTAATATCAAGATGAATGAAATTTGCTTTTCGATATATCTCTAGGTCGCTCTTTTCAATGTCGCAGATAAGTACCTCTTCGCCCCTTGAGATCAATTGGTGGGCAAGATGCCTGCCCACAAAGCCATTTCCGCCAACAATTATATGCTTCATTATTTAACCCCTTTACTTATTCAAACGATTATTTAAATTAACTGGTTGATTTTTTGGCCTAATAAATAATTGTGGCTTTGGACCTACGTTAGCTGCGGGAGATCAGGATTGTACCAATGCAAATGAAGGCGATTCCTGCCATGCGAAAAGCATTAATATCCTCGTTGAACCCATAATAGCTGTATACCGCCACTACAATGTAAGCAAGGCTTAAGAACGGATATGCAAAACTCAATTCAACCCGCGACAAAACCAGCAAATGTGATGCCATACTAACTACGAATGTAAACAGTCCAAAAATCAGGTACGGATTCATTATTAATCGCGGTGCTACGGCAGCCATGTCCTGCAACGTGAAGTTGAAGGTTCCAGTAACCAGCATGCCCTTTTTCAATAGAATCTGAGCCATCGCATTGGTTAGTACTGTGAACAAAATCAATGGAATATATTTCGCCATGCCAGCTATCTCCTGGACGACAGAATCAAGTTGAAATCACGTACCGTATATTTTTCATGCTCGAAGCATAAATATACATAAAACTTGGCCTTTATTCTCGAGTGTACGGCACGGGGAAAGTGAACCGCGTGAACATGCCGAACTTAATTAGCATTCAACCGACATTTATTACTTAGCAACATCAATCGGTGGAGTAGTCGGATCGTTCTAGGCTGAAGCGAGCACTCACGCAACTCGTAACGGTCTTCGATGTTTAAATGAAACAGAATAGCTGTGTATCTTGCATGGAAATCGACATGCGGCATGCAGCAGATAAGATGCGGTATTCGCACATGTTCTTGGATTGAATTTCGGATCTTCTGCCTCGTGCTCCCGCCTCGAAATCATTATAGCATTCTATGAATGTATGAGAATTACTGAATTGCTTGACTGACATCACCGCTGTTTTCTATTGGACAAGGGTGCAAAGCGCCATCGAACCGGAATCGAGGAATTACAGCGAATTTCAGCATTTTTCCGGATTCTGGATTTCGCCGGGATGACAGTAAAAAGTAATCACACCGTGGCAACCAATTGCCTAAACTTCAATGTATCTTAAATAACATCGATTTTAGAAAGGCGAAAGGAGTATCAAGACGGAGTCTCGTTTACGCTAAATTGACGATCAACACATCAATGGAGGGTCAATTAAGTCTCGCCAATTAAGAGCGACAAATCATTGTCATATGCCATGTTATGAATCTTTGAAGCGATACGGAGTAAATGCATGATAAACGTGAAGGTGCAAATGTGAATCAAAGAATTCAACTGCAGCCGAAACATAAGAAAACGGCTGTGAACACGCGTGCTCGCCGTATTCCTCTGTGTGTTGACCTGGATGGGACCCTGATTCGCAGCGATATTTTATTAGAGTCATTTTGTGCTCTGATTAGACAGCGGCTCCGCTCGGTTGCTTTGATACCATTTTGGCTTTTGAGTGGAAAGGCCCATCTCAAACAGCAAATTGCAGATCGAGTTAAACTGGACGTGACAGTTCTACCGTTTCGCAAAGAATTTGTCGACTATTTGCGCACCCAACAACGCCAAGGACGCCGGCTTATCCTGGTAACTGCGTCCAATGAAAAGTTCGCACGTGAAATTTCGGACCATCTCGGATTGTTCGACGATGTACTTGCGAGCAATACCAAGGTGAACCTGTCCGGTAAAAAGAAAAGTGAACTACTGCGGTCTAAATTTGGGGACGCCGGCTTCGACTATGCAGGTAACGCGCGTATCGATCTGAAAATCTGGCGCCATGCGCGACGGGCGATTCTTGTCGGATCGCGACCCGATGTCGCGATGTCAGCCAGAGAGATTACGACGATTGATCGCACTTTCGAAAATCAGCCTCGGAAGGCAATCGACTACCTACGCGCCATGCGCCCACATCAGTGGTCGAAGAATTTCTTGCTATTTGTCCATCTTTTCGCAGCACACGAATGGTTTAATTCTCAACTGATCGGACAGACAGCAGTGGCATTTATATCTTTTTCACTGTGCTCATCTAGCGTCTATCTGCTGAACGACTTGCTCGATCTTGACTCTGATCGGCATCATCCGCAAAAGCGTTTTCGCCCCCTCGCTGCGGCGTCTGTCCCAATTGGTCATGCATTCACGATGATTCCCGTGCTGCTTGTCGGAGCTTTCAGCACCGCTTTGTTCCTCCCAATCGAATTCCTGTTGGTGCTTGCCATATATTACGCGGTTACGATGGCATACTCTGTGCGGTTAAAGCGAATTACTATTCTCGATGTATTGACGCTCGCAGGGCTTTATTCGCTTCGCATCATTGCAGGTGCCTCAGTTGTTCCTGAAATGCCATCCTTTTGGCTATTGGCTTTGTCCATGTTTTTGTTTTTCAGTTTGGCCATAATCAAGCGGTACACTGAACTTCTTGCAATCGCTGGCAAAGGGCTCTCGTCGGCCAAAGGTAGGAATTACAATGTCATTGACTTGGAGACCCTGATTAGTCTTGGGATCACTAGCGGTTACATGAGTGTCTTGGTACTAGCGTTATATATCGATACTCCGGATGCCGATTCGGCATATACCTATCATCAAGTGTTATGGTTACTGTGTCCGTTATTGATGTATTGGTTGGCCCGCATCTGGCTGGTGACGCGTCGGGGACAGATGCATGAGGATCCATTGGTTTATGCGATCAAGGACTGGAGGAGCCGTATGGTTGCAGTAATAGGTATTATCATTGTAATAATCGCAGCATAGACGAATATTATTACTTAAGGTGATTTGAGCCTTGTTTCAAACCCGTTTTAAAATAAATATTGATTACCTCGCGTTCGCGCTTACGGTATTTTTCGCAATATTTATTCTGTGGTTTGGTTTGGAGTTCCATAGAATAGAGAGTGTTCCAAGTCCGGAGGATGATGACTATGTCGAACGTGCAATTCAGCTTCGCGATGGACTGATTCCAAAAGATCCCCACCGCCCGCTGTTATACCCCTTGCTATCGGCAGGTGCAGGCTTTGTATTGGGTGATACATTCATAGGAGCGCGGCTTGTCTCACAAATCTCTGCCGCTATATTCGCCCTAATGGCTTACCTTTTAGGACGATTGTTCTTTGACAAAAAAGTCGGCTTGTTTGCGTTGGGCAGCGTTATATTGAATTTCTTCGTTGTCAAATCAGGGGTTGTTGCGGCATCTGACATGCTGTTCTCTGCTTGGGCAATGTTGACCCTGTTTTGGGCGATTCGTGTTAGCCAACGCATACAATACAGCTACATTATTATCCTAGCGCTTTTTTTCTCTCTTGCTTATTTCACGAGATACACGGCTATAGCTCTGGCTGTGCCGATTGCCATTGCATTAACTGTTGCACCCGAGGTGCGACCAAAGCAGATAATTTTTCGCTATATAGTGTTTGGTGCAGCTGTTCTTGTTTTTCTGCTGCCACATTTTTATTTAACAATCCATGTGTTTGGCGATCCATTTTACAATGAGAATTGGCGAGATCTGGCGTTTAAACTGTATGGCAACGGGGATTGGTCTTACTACAAAACTGGAAGAATGCCGTTCGATGGACTCGCCTCAGTCATTGGGCATAATCCTGGCCTGTTCATCTGGTCCGCATTGGAAGAGCTCGCTCGCTCATTGACCATCGGGCTCGCGAAGCTTACTGGAAATGGAAATGGTCTTGTAGGCGCACCGTACGCTGTGTTGTTCTTTGTTGGTTTATATATGATTCTTCGATTTCCGAACAGGAAGACCGTAATTATTGTTTCATTTATCGTTACCTATTTTCTGATGGTTAATGTCTTTTACGTTGCGCTAAACAGGATCATGCTACCGGTCCTCCCGCTCTGCTATGCAATTGTGGGTCATTGTATTCGGGGTGCGTCAGATTACCAGTCACCCAAGGCGTTCAGCATAAATGCCAAGTGGGTCATTGCCGGCGTGATTAGTTTGATCCTGTTTGTTCAAGGGGCAGTACTGGTAAAGCGGCTGGATTCCTTTATTCGGCAGCACCCTACGGCAGAGGTTAACGCAGCCAGAACTCTAGTGACGAAGCATGGAACTGGTCTTGGCATACTTAGTACCTTTAAACATCTTGGAAATCATGTAGAGGGCTGCGGTTGTTTTTACCTGGAAGAAGAATTTGGAAAATTCCGTGATGACAAAGCGATATATTATGAAAAGATCAAAGCAGTTATTATGGAAACAAAAGCGGAGTATCTCATTGTCGGCAGAGCGTCTCTCCGAAGCAGGCCCGAGGACTTGTTAATTAACAGAGATGTGCCATCATTTCTTTCTTTGGTGTCGATCGACGAGAATACTGCGGTTTACCATGTGGAAAGGCCGTAGGTATACCGCGACTTAGGACCGCGGTTAGTCACACAACCCAGTTTGTCACAATTGCCATTGCAACTTAATATAACCGCGCTGTAGGTAAATTAAGATTAGCGGTGGGTGGCGACTTGCGTCAGAGTTATCGGCTTCTTGAGATCATGTTGCCTGATAGTTATTTGGCCAAATTGGCCATCAGATGTCATCCCCTAGTATCCGGATCAGTTGATTATTGGCCCCGAGGCCGTGGGGCAATCTGCCACCGAATACTGCAGGCTTAATAAGGTTTGCCACAGCAGTTTGTTATTAATGCTTAGCGATAATAAAGAGTGGGTATCCCAGGACGCGAAGAATTCTGGCAACTGACTACCGATACGTTGTATGAGATGACACAGAATCCACATTCCCCGTCGGCCTTTGCCTGGTACTGGAATCGCCTGCGGTGCATGTCCCCCGCGGAGATAGGGTATCGTCTCCTTGAGAAGTGCGTTTCGCATTTACAAAAAATGGGGATCGGTACGGCGAGCACGATACCGCAACAGAATTTTTCGGAATCTGTACCAAATTTTATTGGGATTGGGCGCGGAATTCTGCCCCAGCTGTACATCGATGCCGCGGATAAAATCCTTCAGGGAAAGTTACGAATTTTCGCTTTAAATCACGTTTTTGGACAGTTCCCTCAGTGGAATCAGGATCCTAAAACAGGAACCGTCGCACCCCTGGCATTTTCCAAATCGCTGGATTATCGCAACGAATCGCTTGTGGGTGATATCAAATATCTTTGGGAATTAAATCGCCATCTCCATCTCGTGACATTGGCGCAAGCTTATCGCCTAAGTAAGGATCGGCATTACTTGGACGGTTTGCAAAGACATCTAGAGTCCTGGTTTGACCAATGTCCCTATCTGAGGGGTCCGAACTGGACCAGCTCGCTGGAGCTCGCCATCCGGTTGATTAATTGGAGTATTGCTTGGCAGCTGATTGGCGGGATTGACTCGCTGATGTTCTCGGGAGTAGCAGGAAAGAAATTCCGGGAACGCTGGCTTGCAACGATATACCAACACATGCATTTTATTCGTGGGTATTACTCGCGTTTCTCATCCGCCAATAATCACTTGATCGGCGAGCTGGCAGGAATCTTTGTCGGCAGCTTGACGTGGCCTTTCTGGCCGGAAACCGCGGGGTGGCAGCGGGAGGCACAAGACGAGCTTACGCGAGAAGCATTGTTACAGAATACACCGGACGGGGTGAATCGCGAACAAGCGATTTCCTACCAGCAGTTTGTTGTCGATTTTCTGCTCATCGCAGGTCTATCTGGGCGCGCAAGCGAAGCAGAATTTTCACCTGAGTATTGGAAACGAATCGAGGCCATGCTTGAATTTGTCGCATCTGTTATGGATGTCAGAGGCAACATTCCAATGATCGGTGACGCGGATGATGGCTACGTTGTGCGCCTGTTCCCGAAGCGCGACTTCTGTCCCTATCGCTCATTGCTCGCGACCGGTGCAGTCTTGTTCGGCAGGGAGGACTTCAAGCGCAAGGCCGGCCGTTTCGACGACAAGAGCCGCTGGTTACTCGGAAGGGAAGGCGAAGAGATGTTCCGGCGCCTGGCGAATACCGCTCCAACAGGGGTACGGCAGCGCTTTCCTGAAGGGGGCTATTACATCATGGGCTGCGACTTCGATACGGACAAGGAAATTCGCATCGTCATTGATGCAGGACCACTCGGCTACCTCAGCATTGCAGCCCATGGCCATGCCGATGCACTGGCGTTTACGCTCTCGCTTGCAGGCAACGAGGTCTTGATCGACCCCGGCACGTATGCCTACCACACAGATCGTATCTGGCGGGACTACTTCCGAGGCACTGCCGCACATAACACGGTGCGTGTAGACGGGCAAGACCAGTCCGTCAAGGGCGGCAACTTCATGTGGCTACGACATGCCCATAGCGCGTGCCGTGTTTGGGAGAGCCATGATGGATCGGACCGGTTTGTAGGCGTGCACGACGGGTATCAACGGCTGCCCGATCCCGTGGTGCATGAGCGTGAGATGGTTTTCGATAAAAGGACGAAGCGCTTGGAGATCATCGATACCTTGCGCTGTGCGGCGGACCACATGGCTGAACGCTGCTGGCACTTTGCGGAGACGGTGGATGTGACAGTTGCGCCGGATGGCACTGTTGATGCACAAGTGGGCGTCCATAGGCTGCGGTTACAGCCGGAGGAAAGCTCTGTGCAGTCGAAAGTATACCGCGGGGAAAGCACGCCACCCTGGGGTTGGGTGTCGCGACACTTCGGTATTAAAGTGCCAACGACCACCGTCGTATGGACTATCCCGGTTAAAGGGGCAACGCAGTTGCGCGCAACGCTAGAGTGCCTGGCAAAGCATTAACGTCTTACGACTAGCACTCCGAGCATCTAGCGGACGCGCGAGAGTGACAACATGCGTATTTGAGCACGTCGGTCTGACGTATAATCAAAAGATGCGTTCGTTCATTATAGGATGCTCAATCGTCGCCGTTGCGCTTGGGACCCTGGCCTACGGTGCGATATATCCTTACATGAGTAGAGTGAGGCTACCGGCCTTGCCCGTGGCCACTGTTGCCGACAGATCCCTGACGCCGGTGATGATAGATTCCGATAGGGAAAAGCTGGCGCAATCGCCGTGCCTCGTCGGAACATATTCTCAAATGGGTAAGGTGATCACTTCGCCACCCGTGGTCGCAGATTCTCGTCAGGAAAATACGGCGCGATCGAAGTCAGCCGTCACCAGTATTGCCAACCGGCCCTCACCGTCACAATGCGGACCGGGCCTGGCGGCGCAGGACCTGGCTGGTGAGTGCCGTGCCAAGCCATGCCCAACCATGGGCGCACTCGAAGCCCTGGGAGCATCTGCTGCACCGAACGCTAAGCCAACTTGTACAGCGGTCACCAGCGAGAGCGAAATAAATAGCAACAACAAGCAAAGAAAGAAACCACAAAGAAAAACAAGAAAGAAAAAACAGAGATAAACATAGAGTAAAAAGAAGAAAATAGTGAGCTGAAATAATCGTGAATAAAAGTGGAATAGAAAGAAGGTCCCAATGTCAGCGTGGTCGCTCATTCGTTTGCAAGTCGCCTACGACGCAGGTAGTCTCCTGGTTCGTATGTTCCTTGCCATACTTCAGCCGACAAGATAGATCCCGCTCATTTAATCTTTCAGCAGCTGTGAGATCTTTGATTACTAGGTCCCGTCAACCCGCGGTTTCAAGAGTAGTGAGAACGGCATGAGAGTAAGTATCTTCGGGCTGGGATATGTCGGTACGGTCTCTGCCGGGTGTCTGGCGAAGGATGGACATGAGGTAGTCGGTGTCGATCCCGCCAGCGCGAAGGTGGAGCTCATCAATCGAGGCCAGACGCCCATCATTGAAAGCGACATCGGCGAGATCATCGAGCGCGCTGTCAAAGACAAGCGCCTCCGCGCGACCACGGATATTGCGGCCGAATTCAACAACTCGGATCTTTCGATTGTCTGTGTCGGCACGCCGAGTCTGGCGAACGGCGGCCTGGATCTCGGTTATGTGCAACGCGTGTGCGAGCAAATTGGCGAGCAGCTCCGAAACAAAAAGGCGTTTCATATCGTGGTCGTCCGCAGCACCATGTTGCCCGGCTCCATGCGTGGAATGGTGATCCCGACGCTCGAGCAGTTTTCCGGCAAGACGGCAGGCAAGGACTTCGGCGTTTGCATCAACCCCGAGTTCCTGCGCGAGGGAACGGCGGTATTCGATTTCTACCATCCACCCAAGACCGTTATCGGAGATATCGATTCACGGAGCGGCGATACCGTGGCGCGGATTTACGCGGATCTCGATGCGCCGCTGATTCGCACCACTATCGAAACCGCCGAGATGGTGAAGTACACCGACAATGTGTGGCATGCGCTGAAAGTGGGTTTTGCCAACGAAATCGGCAATATTTGCAAAGCGCTCGGAATTGATGGCCATAAGGTGATGGACATTTTCTGCCAAGACACCAAGCTCAACCTCTCGCCGTACTACCTCAAGCCCGGCTTTGCCTTCGGCGGGTCATGCTTGCCCAAGGACGTGCGCGCACTCACCTACAAGGCACGCAGCCTGGATTTGGACTTGCCCATCTTGAATGCCATTCTGCCGAGCAACGAGCGGCAGATTGAGCGCGGGTTGCGCATGATCCTGGACAAGGGCAGCAAGCGCATCGGGATTCTGGGTTTCAGCTTCAAGGCCGGAACCGACGATCTGCGCGAGAGCCCGATGGTCGAGGTGATCGAGCGGCTTCTTGGCAAGGGTTATGATCTGCGGATTTTCGACCGTAACGTTAATCTTGCCGGTCTGGTGGGAGCCAACCGCGAATATATCCTCCATCGCATCCCGCATATTTCACGGTTGATGGTCGAGTCGATTGACGATGTTTTGGGTTTTGCCGAAACCATCGTGATCGGCAACGGGGACAAGGAGTTCCGCGATGTCCCCGGACGACTGCGTGACGGTCAGAGCGTGATCGACCTCGTTCGAGTGACAGACAGCGTTAGCAATAACAAATACGATGGCATCTGCTGGTAGTCCAAGACGTGTTCTGATTATTGTCGAGAATCTCCCGGTACCGTTCGATCGGCGAGTCTGGCAAGAAGCCACGACGCTGCAGGAAGCCGGTTACCAGATCTCGATCATCTGCCCGAAAAGCAAGGGCTATGAGCGGGGGCATGAGGTAATCGACGGGATCTATATATACCGCCACTCGCTTCCACTCGAGGCATCCGGCGCGCTGGGCTACGCCATGGAGTACACGTGGGCGCTGTTCTGGGAGTTCTTATTGGCATGGCGGGTGCTTCTCAGCCGCGGATTTGACGTCATTCATGCCTGCAATCCGCCAGACACGATTTTCCTGATCGGCGGTTTTTTCAAGCTCTTCGGGAAGAAGTTCATTTTCGATCATCACGATATCAACCCGGAGTTGTACGAGGCGAAATTCGGCCGGCGCGATCTGTTTTACAAACTACTAGTTGCGTTTGAGCGTTGGACGTTCAGAACGGCGGATGTTTCCATCGCCACCAACGAGTCGTACAAGCGAATCGCGATCGAGCGCGGTGGCATGCAACCGGAGCGAGTATTTGTGGTGCGCAGCGGACCGGATTTGCGTCGGCTCAAGATTATGCCGCCGGTCGAGTCGCTCAAGAAGGGACGCAGGTTCCTGGTGGGCTATGTCGGAGTCATGGGTAAACAGGAGGGAATTGACTACCTGCTGCGTGCAGCGCAATACATTGTCCGGGAATTAAAGCGGACGGATATCCAATTCGGGTTGGTAGGCGGCGGCACCGAGCTCGAGGAAATGAAAGTCTATGCACAGGCATTAGGCGTCAGCGACTACATCACGTTTACCGGGCGTATACCCGATCCGCAAATGCTTGAAATGCTCAACACGGCGGATGTGTGCGTGAATCCGGATGTGGCCAATGAAATGAACGACAAGTCCACCATGAATAAAATCATGGAGTACATGGCCTTGGGAAAACCCCTTGTTCAGTTCGATCTGACCGAGGG
>Ga0209640_10001731_pt1 | contig 18728 bp, 17 predicted proteins | sample RifCSP10_1_FD_184018 | JGI IMG/M metagenome (GOLD analysis project Ga0209640, IMG submission 184018) | Soil microbial communities from Rifle, Colorado - Rifle CSP2_sed 10_1 (SPAdes) (version 2) | ecosystem: Environmental > Terrestrial > Deep subsurface > Rock core/Sediment | place: Rifle... | reverse complement strand
AATGCACGCCGAAGCGGCGCACCTCGTAGCTTGCGGCCGCCACGACGCCCCGGCCGCCGGTGCCGCCGACGACCACGGGCTGGCCGGCAAGCGCCGGATTGTCTAGCTGCTCGACCGCCGCGAAGAACGCGTCCATGTCCACGTGCAGGATGGAGCGATGATCGCTCATGGCAGCACGAGGGCCGTGTAGACCAGGCCCGCCAGCATCGTCGCGCTGAGCAGGACGAAGTAGATCGCCGCGAGCGCCGTGAACTTCGTTGCGGTCTTCAGGCGATCCTCACCGTAGACGACGCGCATGGAGCCGAACACATAGTACGGCAGGTAGGCGAACAGCAGGAAGTTGAGGAGGTTCAACACGCCGATCAATGGCAACTGGATGGTCGCGACGGCGTTCAGCGTGCCGGTCGCCGTGAGCAACACAAACATGAATGCATGGTTGTGCAGGAACAGCACCAGGTGTTCGGCGTAGAATCGCCGCGGGTGCCGGTAAAAGAGGAGCGCCACCGCTGCCATCAGCGGCAGGAACACGAACATCAGTCTTGGCGCGGTGTCCGTGAAGCGCTCGAAGAGGCGTGCGCCGCCGTCGGCCGTGATTTTTTCGCAGGCGCGACTGAGTGGCTCACCGATCGGGCCGATCAGCGGCAAAGTCAGGTCGATATCGCAACTCGAGCCCAGGCCGGGAGTCATCTTGCTGATCACCGCCGGATCGACTCCGGCCTTCGCGAGTTCCTTGCGAACGTCCTCGCCGAGCTCGGCAGCTGCGCGGTCAGGTGCACTTCCGGCTGGCGCCGCTTCCGGCGCGTTGCCTGGCAACTTGAGCGTCACGGGTGCGACGACGGTTTCCCCCTCGTCGTTGACCTCGGCAAATTCGCCGTGCGGCAAGAGCGCGGACAAGGCGAAGAACAGGATACTGACGGCAAGGTACAGGCGGAATGGCGGCAGGTAGGCCTGGTGGCGGCCGGCGATGAACTCGCGCGTCAGCTCTCCGGGCCTCAGGACCAGGAGCTTCAGGGTGCGCCAGACGCGGCTGTCGAGATGCAGCAACGAATGCGTGATGTCGCCCGCGACCTCACGCATGGACAATACATGCACGTCACCCGCCTGGCCGCATTCCGCGCAATGCCTTCCGGTGACTGGCGCGCCGCAATTGAGGCAGCGCGGTGGCTCGAGGGCGGCCGGAACGAGTTCCACGCGCGGCTTGATGACACGGCGTTTGCAATGCACGCGCCCGCCAAAACGCTCCGCGGTCTCGGTCCTGAGTTGCGTTGCCTTGCTCTCGAGATACTGGTCGAGTGCTGCTGCGTTCTCGAGCTGATACCGGATGCTCCGCCGCTGTCGCTCGCCTGCCGGCGTTTCGAGCACCCCGATGGTCGCTCCCAGGAAGCCGGCGCAGGCCAACACGTCGCGAACATGACCCGGCAGCCACGCGTCGTAGTCCGCGACGATGTCCGGGTCGAGTTCACACTCGACTTCGTATATGAGCTTGGATGACACGCGGCGGCTCGTTGCGAGCGACAACGCCGATCTTAGCTCAGCATACCTGCATGCGCTCGATATGCCGGAGCTTTCCGAGGTCCGTGAGCCGGTAGAAGCGTCTCAGATCTGCCAGCCAGGCGCCGCCCCCGGAATGGCACAATTCACGCAGCCGCGGCTCGAGCCTGGCGCAGAACTTCGCGGCCTGGCGGCTCGCACGGCGATAAATCGGCTCGCGGCCCGCGGCCAGCGTGGCATCGACTCGCGTTCGCTGAAACAGCAGCGTATGCAGTTCCGCAGGAAAGCGATGCGGATCCTGCCTGCGCAGCAGCAGGAAACTCGCGATGTACTTGTCGATCTCCGCCTGCAACTCGAGCGTGAGCAGCGACACGGGACGGTCGTGTTCGGCGTGGTGGGCGACGCAGAGGAAGTGGCTGATGCCCTCGACGGCATCCCAGCAGTCGGCGACGTTTCGATGGTCGAGCGCATCATTCGGGTCCTGCGCCCTGAGCCGGTCAAGCAGCCCGGCATCGAGGAACAGCGACATGCAGAGCTCTTCGTCGCCCGCGGCGACGAAGAGCTGTTCGGTGCCCGGCGCGTCCTGGCAGTCACCGGGAAGGAGCGGCCGCTCGGTGACCAGGAAGTCCTTGACGCGGCAACCGAGTCGGAGATCGTAGATCCCGGTCAGCAGGCGCTCGAGTCTTTCGAGCGCCGCGCAGGCCATGTCAGTGCGCGAGCGTGCCGGCATGGACGGGCTGTACGCCGAGCCGCATCAGCAGGCGATGCGCGCGCCGGCTGCCGGTCCTGTGCCACAGGTCATAGAGGCGGAGCAGGTCGCGTTGCGAATGCCTTGCAGCACCGTCGCTGATGTCGTTCAGCGCATCCACCAGCGGCTGGAACTTGTCCTCGAGTTCGGCAAAGACAGTCGCGAGCACGCGGCGAGGACCGCGGCAGGAAGACTGCGCGAGGGCTCCATAAGCGCGGCCGCCCATCGCAATGTGGTAATCGATGTCGACGAGCCGCCGGGGGAACCCATTGGCGAGGAATCCCGCGACGAACAGGGCGACGTCGCCCAGGCGCTGCAGCGTCCGGAAACGGCGTTCGTCGTCCTGGGTTTCCAGCGCCTCGGCGAACAGGAGCGCAAGCGGCTTCAATCGCGAACCGTGCGGGCCGGGCTCGAACAGGGCCTCGGTGCGGGCGAACATCGCGAGCATGTTCACGACATAGTGTTCGGTGTGATCCTTGACCCGCAGGTGTTGCTGCTCGAGCGCGGTCGCAAGCGCCTCACGAAAGAACTCGCGGACGTCGGAAACGGTCAGCAGCTCGGCATCGCTGGGAGGCATCGCTTACCCCGTATCGATACTGTCAGTTGAGTCCGGTTCGCGGGATAATTCTGCAAAATGCGTCGCAGCTTGGCGTGGCAGCCAGGGTCGCAGAGTGCTAACGGGGCCAGGAACTGTGACCCCGTAGCCGGCTTCTTCCCAAGACAGACGCCGATGACGTAGCATCGCGCGCTGACAATAACAACGACGCCACCGCGCCCGTTGGCCGGGGGTGGGGAGATGACGGCTGCGGTTTCCGGTCGCGCCCGCTGGTCGGGCGAACGGCGCTTTTTCACGGGCATGGCGCTCGCACTGCTCGCCTCGATCAGCCTGGTCGAGGCCGCGGTGGCGCGGCTGCCGCTAGCCTTCATCGCGGACAACGGGCCGCCGGCGATCTACATTGTGATGGACCTGTTCCTGGTGGCGCTCGTGATCTGGGACTTCGCCACGCGCTGGCGGATCCACCCGGTCACGTTGTGGGGCGGGCTTGTGCTGGTGATTTCGCAGCCGCTGCGGCTCTCGATTTCCGGCACCGAGTGCTGGCTCGGCTTTGCCGCGTGGGCGACCGAACTCGTCCGCTAGGCAACCTGGAAGCTGTCGTGTGCCGGTGTCTCGGCTACGCCCGCGGCGAGTTCGCGCGGATCGAAGTCGTCGACCGCGATGATTTCGGACACCTTGCGGTCGTAGTCGCGTAATTGCGCCGCTTCGGCCTCGTTGATGATGCCGGCAGCCTGTGCCTCGCGGATCTGGCCGGGCAGGTCAAGTGCGGTGACGCGGCCGGTCTTGACGCCCTCGACACGAATGCGCTTTTCGAGCGGCTCGGCCGCGATCGCGAGTTCCATTGCCTGCTGCACCAAGCCCAGATGGTTGGTCGGTTCGAGCGTGCGATAGACGTACTTGCACAGCCGTTCGCGTGCCTCGCCGGGATTCATGACGAGTTCGGCGATCTGCGGGTTCAAGCGGTCGCCCGGTGCCGAATAGGTGAGCCCGCGCGGGAAGATGACCAGCCGCATCACGGCCGCGAGCCAGCGAATTGGGAAGTTCCGCAGGAAGCTGTGCAGCTGCTCCTGCGCCTGGTAGAGCAACAGGCGGCAGGCATATTCGACGAGCGGCAGGTCGGCATCAGGCCGGCCCTGGTTCTCATGGTGCTTCAGCACCATCGAGGCGAGGTACATCGAGGACAACACATCGCCGAGTCTTGCGGAGAGGTTCTCCTTCTTCTTCAGGTAGCCGCCGAGCGACAGCATCGCGACATCGGCCGCGAACGCGAACGAGGCGCTGAACCGGTTGATGTGCTCGTAGTAGCGCATGGTCGGGCCCTTCATCGGCGCCCGGACGATGCGTGAGAGCGTGATCGCGGTGAAGAACGAGCGCACCGCGTTCGAGATCGTGAAACCGATATGGCCGAAGAGCGCCGCATCGAAATCTCGCACGCCCTGCCCGTGGTCCGGATTCCCGGCGGCGTTCATCTCCTTCAACACCCAGGGATGGCAGCGCACGGCGCCCTGGCCGAAGATGATCAGGCTGCGCGTCAGGATGTTGGCGCCCTCGACCGTGATGCTGACCGGCACGGCCTGGTAACCGCGCCCGAGGTAGTTCTTGGGGCCCAGCATGATGCCCTTGCCGCCCTGCACATCCATCGCGTCGTCCGCGATCATCCGGCCCATTTCGGTCGCGTGGTATTTCAGGATACCGGCCGGCACGGAGGGCCGTTCACCGCCGTCGATCGCGCCGGTCGTGACCGAGCGCGCTGCGTCCACGATGTAGGTGCGCGCGGCCATGCGCGCGATGACGGCCTCGACGCCCTCGAAACGGCCGATGGGCATGTTGAACTGGCGCCGGATGCGCGCATAGGCGCCGGTCGAGTACACGGCGCCCTTGCCGCCGCCGGTCGCGATGGAAGGCAATGAGATGCAGCGCCCGACCGAAAGCTGTTCGACCAGCATGCGCCAGCCGGATCCGGCCATCGCTGGCCCGCCGACGATCGTATCCAGCGGCACGAACACGTCCTTGCCCAGGATCGGCCCGTTCTGGAATGGATTGTTGAGCGGGAAATGCCGCCGGCCAATCGTGATGCCCGGCGTCGCGCGCGGCACCAGCGCCACCGTGATGCCGTAGTCCGACTTGTCGCCGCCCAGCAGCCGCTGCGGATCGAAGAGGCGAAATGCGAGTCCGATGATCGTCGCGATCGGAGCGAGCGTAATGTAACGCTTCGAGAAATTGAGCCGGATGCCGGTGACTTCACGGCCCTGGTAGATGCCGCGGCAGACGATGCCGGTATCCGGCATGGAGCCCGCGTCGGAGCCGACACGCGGTCCGGTCAGCGCGAAGCAGGGGATGTCCTCGCTGCGCGCAAGCCGCGGCAGGTAATGATTCTTCTGTTCCTCGGTGCCGTAATGCAGCAGGAGCTCCGCCGGCCCGAGCGAATTCGGCACGACGATTGTCGAGGCCACCGTGGCGGAGCGGCTCGCGATCTTCACGACCACGGATGAATGCGCGTAGGCGGAGAACTCGAGCCCGCCGTACTTCTTCGGGATGATCATCGCCCAGAAGCCCTTCTTCTTGATGAAGTCGAGGACTTCGGGCGGCAGGTCGGCGCGCCGGTGCGTGATGTCCCAGTCATCGAGCATCCGGCAGAGTTCTTCGCAGGGTCCGTCGATGAAGGCCTGCTCTTCGGCCGTGAGCTTTGGCACCTTCGCGGACAGGAGCTTGTTCCAGTCGGGCCCGCCGCTGAAGAGCTCACCGTCCCACCAGACCGTTCCCGCCTCGAGTGCTTCGCGCTCGGTCGTGGACATCGGCGGCAGCATGCGTTTGTAAACGCGCAGGAATCGGCGCGAGATCAGAGAGCGCCGCAGCGGGCGGACGTTCAGCAGCAGGTGCGGGATGAACACCACCCACAGCAGCGCCTTCCACCACAAGGGTCCCGCGCCCAGCGCCGTGTAGCCGATGAGGAGTGCTCCAAGCACGCCGGTCGCCCTGGCGAGACTCGCGCGCTGGTAGGCGAGCCACAGCACCAGGCTGAAGAACAGCAGCAACCAGAGCGCTGACACGATCACGGCCTCCTTATACAACGATCAGGATGGGTTGCGGGATTAGGGCATGCACCCTAGGCCGCGGGCCGTGTCGCCCGGTATTTGCAGTGCAAAAAAGAAGCCGGCGCGAACGCCGGCTTCCCTGTTCTGAACCTGGAAACTGCCAGCTTTAGTTGGCGGGCCTCAGGGTCACTTCACGGACATAAGTACTGCCGAGATACTTGCGCATCTCCAGCCGCGGGCTCGACATCTCCCGCTGCTTGTCGTTGTCCGGCGTCGCCCAGTGCGCGGCCGAGATCGCCTCGTACTTGTCGTCGTCGCCCTTGTTGTAGTCGAGCGCCTTGCCGTAGCTCGGATACAGCGTGCAGAACAGCACGTCGTAGTCGCTCGGATCGCTCGGCGGCTTGACGAAGGTCTTGTAGTCCAGGATCAGGCCCTGTTTCTTCGCCTCGGCGTTGATCGGCTCGGAGTGGGCGCGGATCCATTTGATGTAGGTGTCGAACATGCCGGGCGCGGTGCGGTAGGAACTGCATTCCCAGACCGGGCCTTCAATCCAGTGTTCCTGCGCCACGGCGCCAGCGGACGCCAATAGCATGCCCGCGGCCAGCAGGCCGAGTACTTTCGTCTTCATGCATAACTCCCTTCGGTTATCGATTGATTGGTGCCTGCCGGTGCGGCAGACATGCATCGCATTGTACGCCAATCACCAGGCGATGCCGTAATCCTCGCCGTGATTGCTCGATCCGCCCCAGAACGTGCCCTGCACAGGGTCGATCTGAATCGCGTTGATCGGCCCCGAGGTCCGCGCGCCGTACTCGGGCTTGTAACCCCTGGCGCGCAGTTCGCGGCGCACCCAGTCCGGAATTGAATCATTGAGCAGGATCCGCCCCGGGAAGATTTCGTGCTGCCCGAAGGAGTCGTGCATCTGGAAGCTGTTGAAATTCGGCGCCTCGGCCGCCTGCTGTGGCGTCATCCCGAACTCAACGACGTTCAGGAAGAATTGCAGCAGGTTCTGGTCCTGTGCGTCGCCGCCCTGCACCGCGAAAGCCATCCACGGCTTGCCGTCCTTGAATGCGAGCGAAGGCGTCAGGGTCGCGCGCGGCCGCTTGCCCGGCTCGGGCAGGTTGAAGGGATTCTCGGCCGGGTCCAGCACGAAGGACTGCATGCGCTGGCTCATGCCGATGCCGGTGCGGCCTGCGATGACGGCCGGCACCCAGCCGCCGCTCGGTGTCATCGAGACGATCCAGCCTTCCTTGTCGGCCGCGATGACGGTCGTCGTGCCGCGATAGAAGGAGCCCGTATCCGGATTCGTCGCGGCGGCAAAGCGCGCCGCGTCGAATTCCCGCATGGCGATTGCGCGCCTCTGCATTGATTCAAGGTACGGATTGGATCCGCCCTGATGCGGATAAGGATCGCCCGGCCCCAGGGCCGGATCATTGACGTCGGCGTTCACGAGTGCCGCCCGCTCTTTCGCATACTCCTTCGACAGCAGGCCCTTGATCGGCTCCTCGGGCGGAAAGTACGGGTCACCGTAATAGAAATCCCGATCTGCGTAGGCGAGGTTCATCGCCTGGTAGACCGTGTGGATATAGCGGGCGCTGTTGTATCCCATGGCCTTCAGCTCGAAGTTCTCGAGGATGTTGAGCGCCTGCAGCATCACCGGGCCCTGCACCCAGCGGTCGAGCTTGTAGACGTCGATGCCGCGGTAATTCGTTTGCACCGGCTCCTCGAACTCAACACGCCAATTGGCAAGGTCGTCTTTGGTGATCAGACCGCCCTGTTCCTGCACGCTGCGCACGAATTCCTCCGCAATATCGCCGCGGTAAAAGCGCTCATAGGCGGCCATGATCGCTTCTTTTCGCGACTTGCCCGCCACGAGCGCCTGTGCCTCGGCCTCGACGAGCTTGCGAAGCGTCGCGGCAAGATCGGGCTGGCGGAACATCTCGCCCGCGTGCGGCGCTTCACGCGCTTCGCCGGCATGCGGCAGCATCACTGCCCTCGCGTACGGCCACTGCCTGATCTTTTCCTTCTCGACCTCGATGCGATCGGCCGTCTCGGCATCGATCGGATAGCCGTCCGCGAGCGTGATCGAAGGCGCGAGGACATCGGCGAGCGACAGCCGGCCGTATTCGGCGAGCATCACCAGCAGGCCCCCGGGCGTGCCGGGTGTTACCGCCGCCAGCGGTCCGTGCTCGGGCGGGTACTTCAGGCCTCTCTTCCGGTAGAAATCGACCGTCGCACCGGAGGGCGCGACGCCGAGGCCGTTGATCGCGATGATGCGGCTGGTTTCTGGATTGTAGATCAAAGCCTGCGTTTCGCCGCCCCACGACAGCACGTCCCACATCGTCGAAGTCGCGCCGAGCATCGCGCAGGCGGCGTCCACGGCGTTACCGCCGTGCTCGAACATGCGCGCGCCCGCGGTCGCAGCGAGCGGCTTGCCGGTGATCGCCATCCAGTGCGAGCCGTGCAGCGGTGGTTTCTGCGTTTTGTCCTGGGCCATTGCGACTCCCTGGGCAAGAGCGAATGCGAGCAGGCCCGCGGCGAGTATCGAAGACCTGCGGCTGGCACCGGGCATTATGCTTCTCCTCAGATCAGCTCGCGCACGCCATCGCGTTCCTCGAGGAGCTCCCGGTGGGTTGCATCCATGCGGTCGCGGCTGAATTCGTCCACGGCAAGCCCCTGCACGATCGCGTAACGGCCGCCCGCGCAGGTCACCGGATACGAATACATGACTCCTTCGGGAATGGCATAGTTGCCGTCCGCCGGCACCGCCATGCTGACCCAGTCGCCCGCAGGCGTGCCGAGCACCCAGTCGCGCATGTGATCGATCGCAGCCGAGGCCGCTGACGCAGCCGATGAAGCACCGCGCGCCTTGATGATTGCGGCGCCGCGCTGCTGGATGATCGGGATGAATTGCTCGCGGTACCACTGGTTGCTCACCAGGGAGTGCGCTGGCTTGCCACCTATCGTGCAATGGCTGATGTCCGGATATTGGGTCGCGCTGTGGTTGCCCCAGACGATCATCCGGCGGATGGCAGTCGTGTGAGTGCCGGTCTTCTCCGCCAGCTGTGCGAGGGAGCGGTTGTGGTCGAGACGCATCATCGCGGTGAAATTCCGCCGCTCGATGTCCGGGGCGTTGGATGCGGCGATCAGCGCATTGGTGTTCGCCGGGTTGCCGACGACCAGTACGCGGATGTCGCGGCTTGCGGCCTCATTGATGGCCTTGCCCTGCGCCGAGAAGATCTGCGCATTGGCGAGCAGCAGGTCCTTGCGCTCCATGCCGGGCCCGCGCGGCCGCGCCCCGACCAGCAAGCCAAAGTCGCAGTCGCGAAACGCGGTGCGCGCATCATCGGTGGCGACGATGCGGCTGAGTGTCGGGAACGCGCAATCCGAGAGTTCCATGACGACGCCCGCGAGCGAGGGCAGCGCGGGCGTGATCTCGAGCAGGTTCAGGTTGACCGGTTGATCGTTGCCCAGCATCTGGCCGGACGCGACACGAAAGGCGAGCGCATAGCCAATGTGGCCGGCGGCTCCGGTGATGGTGACGGTGACGGGTTTCTTCATTCGGGGCTCCGGGCAAATCCGGCCATGACGGCCGGAACGGGCGGTGATTGTAGCAGCGATGCAGCGCCTGAATCGGCGCGGAGCCGGGGACTTCGGCAGGGAAGACCGCCGATTCCGGATATGATCCGCGGACAACATGAGGGGCGAACAACAGCTCGCAGGAACCGGCGCGGACGACTGGGCATGGCACGCAGTCGATAACCCGGTGCCGCCGGCGGCGGACGTCGTCATCATCGGCGGCGGCATCGTCGGCTGCTCCGCTGCGTACTACCTCGCAAGACGGGGCGTGTCCGTCGCCCTTTTCGAGAAGGGACGCGTCGCCGGCGAGCAGTCCGGACGCAACTGGGGCTGGGTGCGGCAGCAGGGACGCTCCCCCGTCGAGCTGCCGCTGATGATGCGAAGTCTGCGCCTGTGGCAGGAGCTGCCGGGGGATCTCGGCGAGGACATCGGTTTCAAGCAGGGCGGGACGCTCTATCTTGCCGGGAATCCTGCTGAGCTCGCGAAACTCGGGGAGTGGCTGGAGACGGCCCGCGAGCACCACCTGGATACGCGACTGCTTTCAGGCCGCGAACTCGCCGGGATCCTGAAATCCGATGGTGGCCAATGGGCGGGTGCGATGTACACCGCGAGCGACGCGCGTGCCGAACCGGACCGCGCAACGCCTGCGATCGCACGCGGAGCGCGTCGGGCCGGTGCCCACGTCGTCAGCCGTTGCGCGGTTCGCGGAATCGAACGTGCGGCAGGACGCGTCCAGGCCGTCATTACCGAACATGGGATCGTCGCCGCACGCGCCGTTGTCTGTGCCGGCGGGGCGTGGTCGAGACTGTTTTGCGGCTCGCTCGGGATCACGGTGCCGCAGCTCACGGTGCTCGGCACGGTTGCGCGGACGGCACCGGCAGCAGGGCTGCTCGAGGGACAGGCCTGGTCGCCGCGAATCGCGATCCGGCGCCGCGCTGATGGTGGCTACACGGTCGCGCACGGCAGCTCGTCGTTGCATTCGCTGACACCGGCGACATTCCGGTTTGCAGCCAAGTTCATTCCGGCGTTCCGGCAGGGGCACGAATCGCCGCGCCTGGGCTTCGGGCTCGAATTCTTCAGGGCGCTTGGCACGCCGGCCCGCTGGGATCTCGATGCGTTGACACCTTTCGAACGCGAAAGGGTGCTGGACCCGGCGCCCGAACAGCGGGTTCTCGGCCAGGTGCGCAAAGCCTTGCAGCGCTGGTTTCCGGAGATCGCGGATGCGCCATTTCTCGAGACCTGGGGCGGAATGATCGAGGTCTCGCCCGATGTGCTGCCGATCATCTCGGGCATTGAGGGATTCGAGGGCTTCTACATCGCGACGGGATTCAGCGGCCACGGCTTTGGCATCGGTCCCGGCGCCGGTAGACTGATTGCCGACATGGTGAGCGGCTCGGCGGATCGGGCGGAGTTGTCCGCGTTTCGCCTCGGCCGCTTCTTCGACGGATCGCCCATTCGTCCCGGACCCGCGGTCTGAGCGGGCGAGGCACGCATGAATCCTGAGGTCCAACCGGCCCCGTGACCCACAGCCAATACGACGCCGTCGTCATCGGTGGCGGTCACAATGGGCTGACCGCCGCATTCTATCTCGCACGCGCGGGGCTTCGCACGATTGTGCTCGAACGGCGCGAAATCCTCGGCGGCTGTTGTGTCACCGAGGAGATCGACCCCGTTGCCGCTCCCGGCTGCCGCGTTTCAACCGCATCGTACATGGCGAGCATGCTGCGCCCGGAGATCATCCGGGATCTCGAGCTGGCTCGGCATGGCCTGCGCATGGTTGCGGCAAGCCCGACGGTCCAGGCCGTGACGCCAGACGGCATGGTGCTTCCGTGGTGGAGCGAGCGCGAGCGCATGCAGGAAGTCCTGCTGCGATTCGCCCCGGCGGATCGCGGGCGATTCCTGTCGCTCGACCTGCGGCTCAATGCGCTTGCCCGCCATCTCGAGCCGCTCTTCATGCAGGCACCACCGGATTTGCAGCGAGGCGGCATCGCGGGCCTCTGCGAGCTATTGCGCTTCGGGTTCAAGTTCCGGCGCCTGCGCGGACGCGAGATTGCCGATCTCGTGGCATTCGCGACCGGCAGCCTGGGGGAGTTTCTCGATCGCTCGCTGGATTCGCCCCACCTGAAATCGCTTGTCCTTTCCAACAGTCTCTATGGCAAGCATGGGGGACCCTACGATCCGGGCACGCTCTTCGGCCTGCTGTTCCACCGGCTCGGCGGCGGACAGGATGCGAGGCCGGGCTTCGTCGGCCACGTGATGGGCGGGATGGGCGCCATTACGGCGGCGATGGCGGCTGCCTGCCGTTCCAGGGGTGTGGAGCTTCGAACCGCGGCGGCGGTGAAGCAGATCCTGGTGCAGGCCCGGCGCGCCGAGACTGTACTGCTTGAGGACGGATCTGAAATTGCCGCAGGCATCATCGTCTCGAACGCCGATCCGAGGCGCACATTTCTCGGACTCGTCGCGCAGGAGGAACTCGACCCGGAGTTTCTGGCCGCCGTCCGCGGGATCAAGATGGACGGGCCCTGCGCGAAACTCAATCTCGTGCTGGCTGAGGTACCCGAACTCATCGGCATCGATCCGAACGCGGATGCGCTGCAGCGGGCGCAGTTCACGCTCGTTCCATGGCTCGACGGCGCCCAGCGTTGTTACGGGGAGGCGCGACAGGGAAAGGTCCCAGAGCAGCTGTGGATCGACTGTCTCGTGCCTTCGCTGATCGACCCGTCGCTGGCGACGGCCGGGCGTCACGTCATGACTTGCTTCGTACAATACCTGCCGTACCGACTCGCTGGGTCGAACTGGAGCGACGAGCGGGATCGGGTGCAGGGACAGATCCTGCGTCAAATCGGCAGCTTCGTGCCCGCGGTCAACCGGGCACTGGTCGCGAGCCGTCTGTACACGCCGCAGGATCTCGAGAGCGTCTTCGGTCTCACCGAGGGCAACATCTTTCATGGCGACCTGCGCCCGGATCAGCTTTTCTTCATGCGGCCCGTACCCGGGTATGCGCGCTATGCGACGCCGCTACGCGCCCTGTACCTGTGCGGGGCCGGCACCCATCCCGGCGGCGGCGTGACCGGAGCGCCGGGTTACAACGCCGCGCATCGAATCCTCGGCGACCTGCGGCGCGACCCAGGCCTGCGAAAGGCCGCCGCGGCGTGAAGCAGTCGTGAGCAGCTTACGCGCCGTGCCGGTGCGATTCCGCATCCTCGCGGTCTTGTTCGTCCTGAGCTTCATCAACTATCTGCTTCGCAACAACCTGTCTGTTGCCATTCCGAGCATCCGGCAGGAGTTCGGCTTCAGCAGCACCGAACTCGGCTGGATCCTGGGTAGCTTCAATATCAGCTACGCGCTGTTCCAGATTCCGGGCGGCATGTTCGGTGAACGATATGGACCGCGCCGTGCGATGACGATCATCGCCGTCACTTGGGGTGTGCTGACATTCCTGACCGGCCTTGCGCCATCGCTGCTGGCGGCGTCGGCGACAGGAGCGATGGTTGCCTTGATTGCGGTGCGGTTCCTGATGGGTATCGCCAATGCGCCGCTGTTCCCCACGATGGCCGGAGCGTTCGCAAACTGGTTTCCTGCCGGGGGCTGGGCGTTCCCCAATGCCGTCAGCAGCGTGGGGCTCGCGCTGGGTCAGGCGGCGATCGGGCCGCTCGTGACGATCCTGATCATCCGCTTTGGCTGGCGCGAGTCTTTCCATGTGCTGGCGCCGCTCGGGTTTCTCGTCGGTGCCTGGTGGTACTGGTATGGACGCGACCAGCCGGCCGGGCATCCGGCGATCACGAAAGACGAACTCGAGTTGATTGACCGGGGTCGTGCTGCTTCAAGTGCGAGTTCCAGCCGCGGTTCGGAATGGCGCAGGGTCCTGGTGCGGCGGGACGTGTTGCTGCTCGCCGCCAGCTACTTCTGTATGAACTATGTGTTCTACATGTTCGCGCAATGGCTGTTCACGTACCTGGTGGAGTCGCGGGGCTTCTCGCTGCTGGAGAGCGGGTTCCTTTATGTGCTGCCATTCGCAACTGGTGCGACGCTGGCGGGCCTCGGGGGGCTCGCCTGCGACGCGCTGTGCCGGCGCATCGGTCCGCGCTGGGGATGCCGGCTGCCAGCAATGGCCGGGCTGGTTCTAGTGGCGGCGTTCCTGCTGGCGGGCGCATATGTGATGAACCCGTACCTGGCGGTCGGTCTGCTGTCCTTGTGCTTCGGCTTCACGCAATTCACGGAGGGCGCATTCTGGTCCGCCTCGACCTACGTGGCGGGTCCCCACACCGCGACTGCGACCGGTGTCATGAATACCGGCGGCAACGCGGCTGGATTTCTCGCGCCGGTCGTCGGATTGATGGTCGATCAGTTCGGTTGGTTCGCCACCTTCGCCGGCGGCTCGGTGTTTGCGCTGGTCGGTGCCGTGACGTGGTTGTTCATCGGCGTGTCGAGGCCACCTACCGGGCGTGCGTGACGGCCTCGTGCCGGCTCCGGCCCGCTGTCAACCAGAGCATCATCGCAAAGCCGAAGCCCAGTGCGCCGGAAATGAAGAAGTACAGCATCATCGGCTGGTAGCCCGCCGGATTCAGGGCGCTGGCGCCGTAGGAATCGTTCAGCCATCCCGCCAGGAGATTCGCGCCGCCGATGCCGAGGTTCTGCACGACCCACATCAGGCCGACCGCCGTGCCGAAGCGAGCCGCCGGCACGAGCCTCGCGGTCAGCGGCCACATCACGGCTGGCACCAGCGAGAAGCTCACGCCGATCAACACCGTCCCCACCCACAGTGACCAATGTGTCGCCGCCATGCTCACGATCGCGAGAGGCAGGAGCAGCGCGCCGAATGCCAGCATCGGCGCATAACGGCCGATGCGATCGCATAGCCAGCCGAAAGCGGGCGTGGCAAAAAGTGCGGCGAGAAAGACCCAGGCGTTAATCGCTCCGGCCGCCGCCAGTTCCAGGCCGTGCGCGTGCTGGAAATACTTGATCGCAAAAGTGCTGCGAAACGCGAAGATCGCCGAATACCAGAGTACGCACAGCACCAGCAGGTACCAATAGGCGGGACCGAAGCTGAACAGGTCGCGGAACGCGAAGCGTTCTGCGCCGCCGGTTGACTGCACATTGCCGATGTTGCGATTCCTGCGATCCAGCCACCAGAAACCCGCGGCTCCCGCAAGCGATAGCGCCGCGAGCAGCGCCGCGATGATCAGCGGGGGCTGCCAGCCCCCCGCATAGGCACCGGCAAACCACGTCGGCGACATATCGGCGGAAAATGAGCCGGAACGGCCGATGGCGATCATCGAGCCCACGGCAAATGCCAGATTCCGGCCCGAAAAATACTTCACGACTCCCGCCAGGACCGCAAGGTTCAGAGTCTCGCCGCCAATGCCGAACAGGAGCCGCCCCGCGGCCATGCCCGCAAATCCGGGGCTGAGCGCAGTGAGCACCGCGCCTGCGAGGCACACCGCGCCTGTCCACACCATCATGCGGGCGGCACCAAAGCGGTCCACGAGGATGCCGCCCAGCAGCACCAACACGATGTTCGGCAGGCTATAGATCGCGTTGAGCATGCCGATCTGCGAATCGCTGAAATCACGCTGCCGCTGCAGCAGGTCGGCAACCGGGCCGATCGAGTCATAGACGTAGTAGTTGCCGTAGTTGGCAAGCGCGATGAGCGCGAACGCCAGCCAGACCATGCGTGACGGTTGATTCATTGTTTCTCTTGCCTGTGGCGTGAGAGCCAACCCGGCCAGGCGGCTTCCAGGCGCACGAGTTCAGCCTCTGCTTCCTCGATGCGTCCCGCGGCGCGCAACACCTCGATTTCGGCGAACCACTCCTCCGGATTCCGCCGCGCGGCCACCGATTCCTTAACTACCTGGAATTTCCCCGGTTCGCGCGTGAATTCTGCCTGTGCAGGCGTCGCTGCATCTGCCGCCCGCTCCGCGTCGGCTGACGATAGAGACGGCGCCGCGGCTGGTGCGGCATCGACGAGAGGCGGCGAGGGCGTGTGAGGCACTTCAACCGCAGGCGACGGGCCGGGGGGCATTGGCGCCGGGATTTCGGCCGGCGCCTTGCGCGGTACGGCCTCGATAGATGACGCGGCTCCGGAGGCTTCGCTATCGATGGCGGAGGACGCCGGCGCTGGCGGTACGTCGGATTCCGTCACGAACGCCGGCGCGCCGCTGTCCTCGAGCTGCCATTGCACGAGCAGCACGGCGAGCAACAGGCTTGCCGCCAGTGATGCGGGCAGCCACCAGCGGCCAGTGTGCGGAGTGAGCGCGCGACGCGCCTCGGCCAGGATCAAGCGATCGGTGTCCTTCGAAGGCGCGCCGGCATCGGCGGCCAGCAGCCGGCGCCAGGGTTCGCGATCAATTGGCTCGTCGTTTTTCGGATCCATGTCCTCAGTCCGCCGGCGCATCGGCGCCGAGCATCTCCTTCAGGTGCGTAACCGCATAGCGCAACCGGCTCTTGGCCGTCTCGGCGCCGGTGCCTGTCTCCTGCGCGATCTCAGCCACCGTTAGCCCGCCCTCGACATACAGCAGGAACGCGAGGCGCTGTTCATCCGGCAGTCGCAGCAAGGCCGCGTTGAGTCTCCCGCTCTTTTCGCTGGCGACGGCGATCTCAAGCGGATTGCTCGATTCTGAGTCAGCGGCCGCGGTGATCGCATCATCATCCATCGTCTCATGCCCCGCGCGACGGCCGCTCCGCCGCCAATGATCCATGCAGCAGTTGTAGGCAATGCGGTACAGCCAGGTTCTGAAACGGGCCGTCGGCCGATAGCGTGCGCGACCGCCAATGACGCGCGACCAGCATTCCTGGAATACGTCGTCGGTTGCCGCCGCATCGCCCGCCAGGCGCTTGATGAATCGCCAGAGCGGACGGCGATTCCGCTCGTAAAGCTCCTCGAACGCGCGCACATCGCCTGCGGCATAGCGCAGCATCAATTGCGCGTCGGCCTGCTCCTCCATCGCCGGCACTCTAACCCGGATGGCCCGACCGACCCCTCCTTGAACGTGTCGGAAGCGTCTGCAGTGTTCGGAATCTGCGCAATTTCGGGTCCAAGAGAGGCTCCGGAGGCCGGAAAACCACTGAGATCAAGTAATTGTTCTCGTATAACTCGTTGTTTTTATTGACTATCACGCCAGACCTAAAAAAGATCCAGAAAAGGGCTTGCATTGGATTCAGTGTTATAGTGAACTACAACACCAGATGAGCACATCAGTAGATCGGAACCCGGCCAGATGGCCGACCGAAGCAAAGCGAAAGGAAGGAGAGAGTCATGTTGAACAGGTATGCAAACAGCACCCGGATGGCGGTCAGCGCCGTGGCGGCGGTCGCGATCGTGTCGTTCAACGCCGTGGCACTGGACCAGGCTTATATTGCCTCAGCCCCCAACGGAATCGTGGAAGTCGGTGAGCTGACGCTCGTCGAGGCGGCCCCGCTTGCGGCGGTGAGGCTGCCCGAGGTGATTGTTGTTGCCAAGCGCGAAGCCCCGGCCGAAGCGTCATTCGCAGCAACGACACAGTTGCCCGAGGTCTTTGTAGTCGCCAAACGGGTCGCCTACATGGTTGCCCGTTCAGAGGCCCACGATGAGGCCCGCTCGGCAAGTGCGAGGGGCTCCGCCGAAGGTGCTCTGCTAAAGTAGTCTGGTAGCGAGCCAAATCACTTACGGCGTAGCGCAATGGACACGAACTGGAACGAAAGCCTGCCGATTTACCGCCAGCTGCGCGACCGCGTGGTGGCGATGATCCTGGAAGGCGTGCTGAACGACGGCGATCCGCTGCCGTCGGTCCGCAGCGTTGCGGCCGAGTACCGGCTCAATCCACTCACGGTCCTGAAGGGATACCAGCAACTCGTCGACGAACAGCTGGTCGAGAAACGCCGCGGTCGCGGCATGTTCGTGACTGAAGGTGCGCGCCGCGCGCTGATGAAGGACGAGCGCCAGCATTTCCTGGAGGAAGAGTGGCCGAAGGTCGCCGCCCGAATCCAGCGTCTGGGCTTCGAGCCCGGCGAATTGCTGACGGCGCTGGCCAAGGCGCCGCCAGCGGCTGCGTCGACGTTAACGCCGGGGCGTGATGCGAAAGTCGATGAGGGAGGCAAACGTGACTGACCTGATCGTGGCGCAGGGGCTCAGCAAGCGCTATGGCGCGACCCTGGCCCTGGATGATGCGTCATTTCGCGTCGGTGCCGGGCGCATCGTCGGCCTGATCGGGCCGAACGGCGCCGGCAAGACCACCGCGCTGAAGGCGGTGCTCGGCCTCACACGCTTTTCCGGCGAGCTGTCGGTGCTGGGCCTCGACCCGTACCGGAGGCGCCACCAATTGATGCAGGACGTGTGTTTCATCGCCGATGTCGCCGTCCTGCCGCGCTGGATCCGCGTCCGCCAGCTGATCGACCTGGTCGCGGCGACGCACCCGAAATTCCGCCGCGATGTCTGCGAACAGTTTCTGGCGCGCAGCGATGTCAAGCGTGACCGGCGCGTCAGGGAATTGTCGAAGGGCATGGTGACGCAGCTGCACCTGGCGCTGGTCATGGCGATCGACGCGAAACTGCTCGTGCTCGACGAGCCGACGCTCGGCCTCGACATCCTGATGCGCAAGCAGTTCTATGAGACGCTGCTGAACGAATACTTCGACGAGCAGCGCACGATCCTGGTCACGACCCACCAGGTCGAGGAGGTCGAGCACATCCTGACGGATCTCCTGTTCATCGACCGCGGCCGCATCGTGCTCGACGCCGCGATGGACGAGGTGCAGGAGAACTACGCGCAGGTCGCGGTGAGACCCGAGCAGGTGGCTGCCGCGAAGGCCCACAAGCCGCTGGCTGAACGCCAGGGCCTGGGCCGCACGCACATGCTGTTCCGCGGGGTGGACCGCGCGGACCTCGAACGCCTGGGCGAGGTTGGCGTGCCGTCGGTCGCCGATCTATTCGTCGCGGTGATTCAGGGAGCACGCGCATGAGCCGCTTCATCTGGCTGATCCGCCGCGAGATCTGGGAGCACAAGGCGATCTGGGTGGCGCCGGCCATCGTGCTCGCCTGCTTGGTGCTTGCTTTCATGACGGGTAATGTCCACCTCGGCCCGATCGGGACCATCGATGCCGCCACGCCGTTCGGCGCACTGCCGCTGGAAAAGCAGACGAAACTGTTGCTGCTCGTCTACGGCGGACTCGCGCTCGTCGTTTTCTTGGTCATGGGCATCGTCGGGTTCTTCTATTCGCTCGATTCGCTGTACGCGGATCGTCGTGACCGCAGCGTCTTGTTCTGGAAATCACTGCCGCTGTCGGATGCCGAGACCGTGTTGTCGAAATTCGCCGTCGCGGTCGTGGTGATACCCCTGGTTGCC
>Ga0209640_10001730_pt1 | contig 18729 bp, 21 predicted proteins | sample RifCSP10_1_FD_184018 | JGI IMG/M metagenome (GOLD analysis project Ga0209640, IMG submission 184018) | Soil microbial communities from Rifle, Colorado - Rifle CSP2_sed 10_1 (SPAdes) (version 2) | ecosystem: Environmental > Terrestrial > Deep subsurface > Rock core/Sediment | place: Rifle... | reverse complement strand
ATTCAAAAATCTCAACGAGTTCATCCAATGTGGTCATAGCCGTGGTCCTAGATAGTGAATGACTCCCCGCAGCCGCACATGTTTTTCACATTGGGATTATTGAATTCAAAACCTTCATTAAGGCCGTTGGATTTTCTGTAGTCCACTTCCATGCCTTCCAGGTAGGGCAGGCTATTTGTATCGACAATGATTTTGACGCCTTGGCTTTCGAAAACCTGGTCATGTTCCCCGACGTTGTCGGCATAATCAACCACGTAAGCAAATCCGCTGCAGCCGGATTTGCGGGTACCCAGACGCAGGCCAATCCCTGAACCGCGTTTTTCCAGCATGGTGGCAACGCGTTGCGCCGCCGCTTGAGTTAATGACACAGCCATAACATCGCTCCTCAGTACATATCGAGTAATAATTTCGCTTCGTCACTCATGCGCTCTTTATCCCAGGGTGGATCCCAGACCAGATTGACCGTGACGTCCGTTACCGCATCAATCGCTTTTACCGTGCACTCCACCTGCGCGGGCAAGGACTCCGCAACCGGGCAGTGCGGACTGGTTAAAGTCATGGCAATGCTTACCGCACCCTGAGTATCCGATTGTATGTCGTAAATCAGTCCCAGGTCATAAATGTTAACCGGAATTTCCGGGTCGTAAACCGTGCGTAATGCCGCGATGATTTTTTCTTCCAAGGTTGCGCCTTCGGCAAACGCATCAGGCCCGTTTGCCTTGTTTATCGTGGATTGAAATTTAACGGTTGCTTGGCTCATAGGGTGTTCCATGGGCTAATACATGTTAGTCTACTGCAATCCGAGTCAATGTGGTGCAAAAAGAGTGTCCTGCACCCGGTTTTCCACAAATGACCTGACTTCAGGCAGCTCAAGTTGTTCGAGAATCTCTTCGGCAAATCCCAGGCACAGCATTTTTCTCGCCATGGCCTCGTCAATGCCGCGGGAGCGCAGATAAAACACCTGCTTCGGATCAATTTGTCCCACCGTGGTGCCATGGCTGCATTTCACGTCGTCGGCGTAAATTTCCAGTTGTGGTTTGGTATCCACTTCCGCATCGTGTGACAACAACAGGTTTTTATTGGTGAGCTGGGCATCGGTTTTTTGCGCCTGCTTGTCCACGACAATGCGGCCATCAAATACTGCGCGCCCGCTGCCCGCAATGATGCCGCGGAAATTCTCGCGGCTGGAACAATGGGTTTGATTGTGTAATACGTTCAGGTGAAAATCCGTCAGCTGCTTGTCGTGTACGGTGTATAAACCGTTTATATCGCAGTGCGCGCCTTTACCCGCAAACCGCGCATCGATTTCGCAGCGTGACCAACTGCCGCCAAGGGCAAGGTATACGCCTTTGTAGTTACTGTCCGCGCCTTGCAGGATATTCACCCGGCCCAGGTGATGCGACTGACTGCTTTCGTCCTGAATCCGGTAGTGGGATAGCCGGGCGTTGTCATTCACGAAAACTTCACTTACGTTATTGGAAAAATAAGCATGGCTGCCGTGGCTGGCATAGCGTTCTATCAGCGTGGCGCTCGCGCCCGCTTCGATGACCACCAGATGGCGCGGCAGAATCAATAACTCGCTATCCCTTGCCAGATTCAGATGCAGCACTTCAACGGGCTTGTCCAATGTGACATTTTTGGGGATGTGCACAAACAAGCCGTCATCAATATTGGCGGTATTTAATGCGGTGAACAAATCCGGTGATGATGGCACGAATTGTTTGGATAAATAGTGCTGAATGACTTCACCATCCGTGCTCATCGACGCGCGTAAACAGCCAATCGCGACATTGCGCGGCAGCCCCCGGATATCGCATAAACGCGGGGCGCAGTGGCCGTTGATAAACACCAGCCGGTAACTGCCGTTATCCGGCAGGATCCATTCGCCGATACCTGTATCCGGTAATGTCCCGTCGTTTTCGGGGGCGTGTAAAAAATTGTATTTGGTCAGGCGCTCAATACTGGTGTAACGCCAGGCTTCCTGTTTACGGTGTGGCAGTTCAAGCGACGCCATCAGTTGCCTGGCCGTTTGGCGGGTTTGATTTAACCAGTCAAGTTGTTGACCTGGCAAATGCTGTCCCTGGGTTATCAGGTTATGCAGCCATTGCCGGTTTGATTCTGCTAGGTTCATGCGGCGGCACCTCCGGTAATCCAGCCATAACCTTTTGCTTCCAACTCCCGCGCCAGTTGTTTGGTGCCGGAGCGAATGATTTTTCCGTTCGCCAGCACATGCACATAGTCAGGCTCGATGTAATCAAGCAGCCGTTGATAGTGGGTCACCACAATCATGGCGCGTTGCGGGTTGCGCAAGGCATTGACGCCTTCGGCGACCACGCGCAAAGCATCGATATCAAGACCGGAATCCGTTTCATCCAGGATGGCGAGCGTGGGTTCGAGCAGGGCCATTTGCAGTATTTCGTTGCGTTTCTTTTCGCCGCCGGAAAATCCGGTATTCACGCTGCGTTTCAACAGTTTTTCGTCGAGATGAACCAGTTTGGCTTTTTCCTTTACCAGGCGCAGGAACGCCACCGCGTCGAGTTCGGATTCCCCGCGTGCGCGGCGTATGGCGTTAAGCGATTCACGCAGGAACACCATGTTGTTGACGCCCGGCAATTCCACCGGATACTGCATGGCGAGAAAAATTCCCTGCCGCGCGCGTTCTTCGGCGGCCAGTTCCAGCAGGTTTTGCCCGTTATAGATAACAGAGCCTTGTGTTACGTCGTAACCATCTTTGCCGGCCAGCACATGGGCGAGCGTGCTTTTACCGGACGCGTTGGGACCCATGATGGCATGCACTTCACCGGCGTTGACCGTGAGGTTCAGCCCTTGCAGGATGGGCTTGTTGTCAATGGCCGCATGTAAATCAGTTATCTGTAACATAGGTTGATTCCTTGGTTGACGTTCTTCGATGGTAGTTTTCAATGACGCGGGTTAACCTACCGCGCCTTCCAGTGTCACGCTCAATAATTTTTGCGCTTCCACCGCGAATTCCATCGGCAGTTGATTAAACACTTCCTTACAAAAACCATTCACGATCATCGATACGGCGTCTTCTTCCGACAGGCCCCGTTGCCGGCAATAAAACAACTGGTCTTCGCTGATTTTTGACGTGGTGGCTTCATGCTCCACATTGGCGCTGGGATTGCGCACTTCGATGTAGGGAAACGTATGCGCACCGCACTGATCGCCGATCAGCAATGAATCACATTGGGTATGGTTGCGGCCGTTTTCCGCACGCGGACTCATGCGCACCAGGCCACGGTAAGTGTTTTGACCCTCGCCGGCCGAGATGCCTTTGGAAACAATCGTGCTCGTTGTGTTGCGCCCGAGATGAATCATCTTGGTGCCGGTATCCGCCTGCTGTTTACCCCGCGTGACGGCGACTGAATAAAATTCCCCGGCGGAATCGTTGCCGCGTAAAATACAACTGGGATATTTCCAGGTAATGGCCGAACCGGTTTCAACCTGGGTCCAGGAGATGCGGGAGCGGTCACCGCGGCACTCACCGCGCTTGGTAACGAAATTATAAATGCCACCGCGTCCGTTTTTATCGCCGGGATACCAGTTTTGCACCGTGGAATATTTAATCCGTGCGTCGTCCATGGCGATAAGTTCAACGACCGCTGCATGCAACTGGTTTTCATCCCGCATGGGCGCGGTGCAGCCTTCGAGGTAACTGACGTAACTGCCTTTTTCAGCGACAATAAGCGTGCGTTCGAATTGCCCCGTTTTGGCTTCGTTAATGCGGAAATACGTGGATAGCTCCATCGGGCAACGCACGCCCTCCGGTATATAAACAAAGGTGCCGTCCGTGAACACCGCGGCGTTGAGGCAGGCAAAGAAATTGTCTTTGAAGGGGACGACACTGCCCAAGTGTTGCTGAACCAAGTCAGGATATTCGCGAATCGCTTCCGACATGGAACAGAAGATGACACCCGCTTCATGCAACTTTTTCCGGAAGGTGGTGGCGACGGAAACGCTGTCGAAGACCGCGTCCACGGCGATTCCGGCCAGCGCTTTTTGTTCTTCCAGTGGGATTCCGAGTTTGTTGTAAGTGTCCAGCAATTGTGGATCAATCTCATCCAGGCTTTTTGGGCCATCGGCTTGGGTTTTGGGCGCGGAGTAGTAGGAAATCGCCTGGTAGTCGATAGGTGCAAGTTTAAGATGCGCCCAGGCCGGGCCCGTCATGGTTTGCCAGTGCGCGAATGCTTTAAGACGATAGTCCAGCATCCATTGCGGCTCCTGTTTTTTGGCCGAAATCAGCCGGATGACTTCTTCGTCTATACCGGGCGGCACCGTATCGGCATCAATTTTGGTGAAAAAGCCGAATTCGTAAGAAGAATTTACTAACTTTTCAATACCTTGTGGCATTACTGTCATGTGGGTTACCTAAATAGAAAGACCAAGCGAATTAGTAAGGAATATAGAGTTAATACCTTGTAAATTCAACGACAAAAAATGTAAGGTAATATCCGAGTAAAATAGTCAGCTATTTAGAGAGAATTCCCGGTGGAATGGTTCAACGAATTTCTCAAGGCGGGCCGTGTGATTAAATGTGCGGTAGTAATTTTAACTGGAATCCGGAATCAAAATTATCGTCATCTTTTATTGTATGGTTATAGGATGGCGAATGGCTTGGCGTGTTGAAACCCGCATAGCAAAATTAAACGCGGCCAGCGGTCTACGCCAGGAACGAAGAAGCCTGGCGCAAAACTCACAAAAGAATGTCCAGCACAATGCCTGATGTAGTGGTTGCTTTAGTATTGATTATCATCGCCAATGGCGCACCGATTCTGATGCGTTTCTTTCTGGGCGTCCGTTTAACATTTCCGGTGGATGGTCAACGGCACTTTTTCGATGGCAAACGCCTATTCGGCAATTCGAAGACCTGGATCGGACTATTGAGTATACCGGTCTTTAGCATGGCTGCGGCTGGATTGTTGGGCTTGAGCATGGAGATTGGCGTGCTGGCTGGCGCCGGTGTGATGGCCGGTGATTTATTGTCGAGTTTTACCAAAAGGCGCCTGGGAATGAAAGAGAGCAGCATGGCGTTGGGGCTTGACCAGATCCCGGAGTCCCTGTTTCCTTTATTGCTACTCAGCAACAAAATGAATTACGGGACGCTGGAAATAGTCATCGCGGTAATCAGCTTTATTGTGTTTGAGTTGTTGGTTTCCCGCTTCCTTTACTGGCTGCATGTGCGCAAGCAGCCCTATTGACCCGGTCAAATTAATACATTCACATCATAATATGCATTGAGAATTTCGGCGCTATGGATAGTGACTTGCTTGTTAAACACCAATTCCTGAATTTTTTCCAGTCCGCGGCTTTGGTGTTGTTGCTGGCTGGATTAATGTCGTATATCGCTTTGGTGATCGCGGGTGAAGTACTGGCATGGACGGCATTCGCGGCGGTGCTGATTCTGTTTTTCAGTAATCCGGTAATCGCGCCGCAGTTTATATTGCGCATGTATGATGCGCGCCCGATCAGTGCGAATGATGCGCCACAATTGCACCAATTGTTGGATGCCATTGCACAACGCGCCGAGTTACAATCCAAACCCCGGTTATTCTATATTCCCAGCCATGTAATTAACGCGTTTTCGATGGGGACCTCCAAGGACTCCCTGATTGCGGTATCGGACGGCGTGTTGCGAAAGCTGAATTTCCAGGAACTGGCGGCAATCCTGGCGCATGAAATTATGCATATCAAGAACCATGATATTCGCGTCATGACGTTTGCGGATATTGCCGGCCGTATCACCAAGGTTCTATCTTTGCTGGGTCAGTTTTTGGTGCTGGTCAACCTGCCCTTGATTATGTTTACTGAAATTGGGTTAAACTGGGTCCCGTTGCTGATTATGGTGTTCGCGCCGTTATTGTCGGATTTAATCCAGTTGGGTTTGTCGCGGGTCCGGGAATACGAAGCGGACCGGGGTTCGGCGCTGTTGCTGGGCGATGCCAAACCCCTGGCGTCGGCGCTGGCGAAAATGGAACATTATAAGCACAGTTATTTTGGCGGCCTGTTTACGCCGGTGCAAAGAATACCGGAACCATCCCTGTTAAGAACGCATCCGCCGACCGAGGAGCGTATCAAACGTTTGCTGGAGTTTAGTAAAATCGCGCACCTGGAACCGCTGACTAATCACCATGGCGATGACGGAGGAATACCGCTGCGCTTTGCCAAACAGCGCACTCAGCATCCGCGGCGCCGGCTGACGGGATTCTGGTATTGAATGCGATTTCACCAACTAGTTACTACAGTATTCTATTTTTGCAGTTCTTAGTAATAATACCGGCATACTCGTTTAATTCTTCAACCACTATTGTATAACCAATCGTTACTTAACCATGGTGCTTTAAAAAAATGTTCGGTTTTTTTCAAAACAAACCTTTATTGGATGAGGAATCCATTCAATGGATGTTCGATTGCTTTGCCTGGGCATTACGTAATTTCGATGCCAAGGTGTTTTTTACAGAAACCACGCTGGTGACGCCCACCAACGATTGCTTTCCCGGCGAAGAAGATTCGGAGCTTGTCAAAGCCAACCTGATATTGCAGCAGGTAAAGCGCCATGCCGGCATGGCGAATTGGCCCGTGTACCTGGCCGGGCAGCAGGACTACGAGACGGCAATTCCCCGGCTATCGTTTGCAGAAGCCGCGCGGGGTCAACATGCGTTAGCGCCGGTAGCAAAGGAATCAAACGTGTCTCTTCCGGTAACTTATCAGCCGGAATTGTTACCTAACCCGCAGGCTCTGATTGCCAACTATGCGCAATTGTTGGCGCACTACCTGGGTGGTTCTGCCCGTGAACTACCGCCAGGTGGCGCGGAGAATTGGCCGCATTTGACCGAGTTGCTCGGGGTATACCTGGGCTTTGGATTGATGTTTGCCAATACCGCATACCATGTGCGCGTAAGTTCCTGCGGTAGTTGTCAGGGGCCAGCGGCTGAACGGGAAAATTATCTATCGCAGTTTGATATTACCTACGCGCTGGCGCTATTTTCAGTGTTGAAACAAATTCCCAACCACGAAGTGCTCAAGTATTTGAAAAAAACCCTGCGTCCGTTTTACAAAAAAGCGGTCAAGGATGTGAGCGGGCATAAAGCCGAGTTGGCAAGATTAAAGGAATTCCAGTCATGAAGTTAGCCATTATCAGCGGTAGCCACCGCAAAGACGCCCAAAGCTTGAAAGTCGCCAAGGTTGTTAAAAGTTACCTGGACAGCGGCATCTGTGATGAGAGCTGGTTATTCAGTTTATCCGGAAATCCATTGCCGTTATGGGATCAGGGTGTATGGGATGGTGATCCACAATGGAAAGAACTTTTAACGCCGATCCGGCAGCAATTGGCATCCAGCGATGGTTTTGTTGTGGTTACTCCGGAATGGCATGGCCAGGTGCCGGCGGGGTTAAAGAATTTCTTTTTGTTGTTCGGGAAAAATGAACTGGGCCACAAGCCTGCCCTGATTGTTTCGGTGTCTAGCGGTGATGGCGGTGCGTACCCGGTGGCGGAATTGCGCATGAGCAGTTATAAAAACAGCCGCATCTGCTATATACCGGAACAGGTGATTGTACGAAAGGTGGAAAAAGTATTAAACGACAATTCCGCGGATAATGATGAACGCTCGGATACCTATTACCGGGAACGGCTGCCATGGGCGCTGAAAATTCTAAAAGAGTATGCGCTGGCCTTGACGTCAGTGCGGGAGAGCGGTGCCACGGTGAGCGACATGTTTAAAAACGGCATGTAAGCCCGGAATTCCTGCCGTGAATAATCTTTCAGTGAATGGGTTAAATAAAAAAGGGGATAGTACATCCCCTTGTTAGTGTCTGGTACACGCTGGTTTTTATCGTCAGAGACGTCAATAGCGTCCCCCGGTTTTATTAATGTAGTTGGCCAGCTGTTGCGTTTCCACATTCATGCGCATCAGGTTGATATGGGTGATGCGGAACAGGCCGCGCATGACTTTGTAAACAATGCGCGGATGGCTATCAAGCAGGGTTTCGAATTTTTCCGGTTCCAGCGTATAGACGGTAGCGTTGCCAACGGCTTTCAGTGTGGCGCGGCGTGGCGCCCGGTCGACGAAAGCCCGGGTGCCGGCGACTTCACCGACTTTCATGTTGTAAACGGTCACGTCCTTGCCGCCCACGATGCTGCTGACCGCGAGTTTGCCGGCGGTCAATACAAACAGGGTGGTATCCCGATCGCCTTCCTTGACCAGTGTTTCGCCATCCTTGAGGTGACGGATCCCCATGACGGTCGTCAGTATCTGACATTCATCTTTTTCCAATTCCTGACCCAGGGAGGAATCGACGATCGGTTCGCACTGGGATGCTTTATTCATGCTCTGATACTCCTGTCGTGCGTTAAAAACTGAGAGAATCCCGGCGCGGTGGCTATTGATCCATGCCTCTTACCGGTTACGTTGCCGCTAAGTTTAGCACGATAAATAACATCGGTTAGCAGAAATCATCGTATGCCACAGCAGATTGTATGCCCGCCATTTTCTTCTAAAAATCATGCAGTACCGGCGTCGTAAGACCGGTTTTGGCGAAAGGCTCAGCGGTGCGGGACGTGGAGAATGATATGGCCAACTGGTTATGTGAAGAACCTGGTGTGGGGTGCTGCGCGCTATCAGTGCGACGGGGGGATTATTGCGCTCAAAATCATCCTGGAAAATCCGCTGGCCGGTGGACGGCTGGTTGATGAATAGGGTGCCACCCTGGAAATCGTGTATGCTGAAGCCAATGATGTTTCCGAGACCTGGTTATTTCCTGCAGATACTACGAGCGTGATGCATTTTACCAAAACCAGCATCCTGGCCGGCTTGCAATGTCATAAACATTTGCATTTGTCCGTTCATCATCCTGAGCGGGCAAGCCGCGTTGTCTCACCCATGATGATTACCGGTGAGGTCGTGGAGCAACATGCGCGGCGCGAGTTTGGGGACGCCGTCAGCGTCGCGCGTCACGGCGCCACCGATCCCGTCGCAATGACGCAATCCTTAATAGCTGACCGGAATATCAAGGTGATTTTTCAGGCTGCGCTGCGGCACGCGGCTGTGGAAGTATTGGTGGATGTGCTGCAGCGGGCAGGCGCTGGCTGGAACCTGGTGGAAATAAAAGCGGCCAGCGGTATTAAGGATTATCACATCGATGATGTTGCCATTCAGGCTTGGGTTGCCTTGAATGCCGGGCTTACCATGCAAAGTTTTAAGCTGATGCATATCAATGCGGATTTTGCATATCCGGGACAGCATGACTATGCCGGTTTATTCTTGATGGAGGATGTGAGCGAGAGAGTCCTCGCGCATTTACCTTTTATAGAAAGTCAGCTGGAACTATTTCGCCACGTTGTGGCGGGACCACAGCCGGATATTCATTTAGGCAGCTATTGTAAACACCCTCATCCTTGCGAATTCAAAACCTATTGTGAATCGGTGGATGCAGCCTATCCGGTATCCATTTTGCCGCACGGTCAGAAACTTATCAGTCAACTGATCGCGCAGGGTATTTATGACGTACGTGACATCCCGGTGGAGATACTACGCAGTGAAATCCACTTGAAAGTGCGTAATATTACCCGCGCGGGCAAAGCGGAGCTGGATTCCCAGGCGGCGAATATTCTCAAGCGTTTGGACTATCCGCGCTATTTTCTCGACTTCGAATGTATCCAGTTTGCCATTCCGGTCTGGGCTGGCACCCAATCCTATCAACAGATACCGTTTCAATTTTCCTGTCATTGTGAATCAGCGCAGGGCGAGTTGTCGCACCGGGAATTTCTGGATGTCAGTGGCCGGGAACCGCGGCGGCAATTTGCGGAAGCTTTGATAACAGCCTGTGGGGAACGCGGTCCGGTGATTGTGTATAACCAGGCGTTTGAAAAACGCGTGATCAAGGAACTTGCGCATCGTTTCCCTGATTTGTCCGGTGCGCTATTGGCAATTAATGCGCGGGTATTTGATTTACTGCCGGTTGTGAAGCAACATTATTACCACCCGGCGATGCAAGGATCCTGGTCCATTAAAAAAGTATTGCCGTGCCTGGTGCCGGAGCTGGCCTATGATGCTCTGGGTGAAGTACAGGATGGCATTGAGGCGCAACAGGCGTTTCTGCGGATTTACAACGGCGATTTAACCGCGCAGCAACGGGATCAGCTGGTTGCGGATTTAAGAGCCTATTGCGCCTTAGATACGCTGGCGATGGTTAAAATCGCGCAGCGTTTACAATCAGCGTAATGCGAATTAGTCCGCCAGGTCAGGATTGCGTATCAGGCATTGGCGCCGATCACTTTTAAAAACGCCGTGGAAAGTTCGCCCCGGCCGGCCTTGTCGAGTATCTGTTCCGTGGTTTGCATTACTTCTGACAACGGCCCGTTAAAAAACACCATGCCCAGTTGCAGCGTGACGGGAATATCGGCAAGCGGATTTTGACTGTTTTTATGCCTGGGCGGCAAAAACACCATGCGGATTTCGCCGACTTCATCCGGAATTTTTTCACAGCCGCCGCCCGGCGCGACAAACGCGAAAAATTCCTCCGGATTATGCAAAGGCACGCTTTCTTCTTTGAATTCCGTGTCGCCGGATTTGGCGCTGAATTCCACGGTGAGTATGGGTTTCATGGCAGTGAATACCTCAGGCAAATTCGCATGGCTAACCGGGAAATAACTATAAAAAACTCCGTCAAGATAATGCTTGATGTTGATCAAGCAAACCGGAATTTTCTTTTACAATGTGTAAATACACAGAACCCACGGCTGATCTTGACGGGATGCAATCCATGGTGGTTTTGTACGCGGGTGGATTTCTAACGCGCGTCTTTAGCTGGATTCGGTTTTTACCGGAAAGCGCAGCACGCGGCATGCGTCGTCATCATCCGGGTCTGCAAATTGTTCTCCCAGTAACAGCTCCATGGTGTCCAGGGTTCGATCCAGTATCATGTCCGCATTGATGTGATACAAGCGCAGCTTACAGGGAATGGGTTGATGCAGGTTTTGGCGGTGTTCGGCGGCGAAATCAGTCCATGCCGCGACCGCGATATCGTTCAGCACACGATCGACGATGATCCAGGCTCCCTTCTCCATGATCAGGTCCAGGTGTTTTAATTTGGGGAGAGGGTAGCGTAAGGCGTTGTTGGTCCGCTTTAAGGCCCGCTGGACGAGGTTGAAATGCAGCGCGCTGATGGCGCTATCGCGCAGTTCCAAAACGGGTATGTCATTCAGGCGGGAATACATATGTTGAAAGTATAAACCAAAGTACAGCCCACCATCGGGATTGTTGAACTTTTCCTGCCTGAAAGGTTGCTATTTGGCGGACTTACTCATCGTCATCGAGCTCAATTTCTGCATTGATTTCAACATCATCGCCACCGATAGACTCCAACTCTAAATCCGGAATTTGTACTTTTTTGCCGGCTGGACCCGCTGCCGAGGATTCCGAGTTGGTTTTACCGGGGCTGCGCCGTGGTGTGAAATCCTTGCGCGCCTTGTTATAGGCTTTCTTTAGCTCATCAGCGATGTCGGATTCCTTGCCATTGAGTTCACGAAGTTTCGGTTCAATGATCGCTTTTTGGTATTCGAGTATTTTGCCCCGGTTAAGATTGTATAGATACACTGTATTGGGATTACCGGTGTCCAGTTTTGGGTCCATTAAAACAGGACTGCTCTTGGTGCCTGCGTCAAGATATCCATACCAGGTCTTAGATTTCTTACTCATTGCAACAGCGTCCTCATCAAAGTTAAGCGTTTAAGAAATTCAATTACACAACAACGAAAAATTTCCTCGTTCACCCGGCGGGCGAAACCCGCGTTCTGCCGTACATCATCTATCATAATCACTATTTAGAATGCCGAGTAATAGAACTACGATAGACAGATAAACAGGGGAAATAGTTTGGATGTTGTTATCTGCTCCCGCGGCGAACGATTCAAGGGTGCGATTCAAACGGCTCAATTCCCCGGGCCTGATGGCCATGGCGTTGTAAAATTAGAGCCGGTTTGCCTCAAACTTCCAAAAGCGAAGCGATTTTGCTTTGGATTTTTCAGGCTGTAAAGTCTTTTATGCCAATATTTGTCGCTTGTTCATATTCTGATTTATCGTTTTATGACCGGCGGTATCCCCAGAGACTTTTAATATGATTCCAAGCGATTCGCGCTAATTCGTTGCCGCCATAGTCATTTTAAAAACATAAATATATATCTATAATCTAGAATTAACTTCAGATCCGGGATACCTGCCATATGCGAGTGCCAATCGCTCAATCCATAATGCCACGCCCCATCGCCAGCTGGCTGGTCACCTTTACCCTGCTGGCAGTGCACGTTCCCGGTTTCGGTGAAGAAAATCTCTGGGACTTCCTCGGGCAACAGGGCAAAGCGCTGGATATCATGAGCGTCAATTCCGTCGCCGGGCACATTGTATTGGTTGGGGCAAAGTATGTCGAAGCACCCTGGCCAACCCCGCAAGGATCGGAAGCCGGGCCATTTTTGCCGCCCGTGGTGAGAAAACGGCTCTATGTTATGAGCGCCGCAGCCAATGAACAACTGGAGTGGCAGCAGGCTTATGAGGCGCTGCCCGATGTTCATGAAATATTTTCCACGGCCGGGACCGGCGACCAGCGGTTGTGCGTGGTATATGGGGAACCTGCCGGCGATGATGAAATTGTATTGGATCCGGTGTTACTGCAAATCGATGCGCACGGTAAGATTTTATGGGCAAAACGCATTTTGAGCTCATCCCTGGAGGCGAAATCGAGTGTACCCGGCGCGGTGGAGCAGATCGCGAATCTCGATACCCTGCGCGTACTGGGCAGTCCGGACAACGGTTGTGTGCTGAGCTACGTAACTCGAACCATTAGCCAGAACGGTGAAAAATTCAATCTGCATGTGATACACAATACAGCCGCTGGCAATATTAAATGGCAACAAACGGTGGATACCCAGTTGTACGGGAAACTGTTTTTCGTGCACAGCCAGGCGGAGAATCGTTACGTGGTCGTGCAAACCAATCAGTCGCGGGACGCGGCGATCGAGGCGATGATGCTTGGGGTACCATTTGTGCCACAAACAGCGCTGGTGGGCGTGGACTATTCGGGGAAAGTGAGCTTTCAAACGGTTGAACCGGCAGAGTTGTCAAAGCTCTGGGTCAAAAATGTGCACTCTGGGGAAGGGGGGTTAATTCTGCTGGCAGGCAAAACCACGGCAGCTTGGGCGGGACTCGTCAGCCATAACGGTGAAATCACGAATCACACCGATGTTTCCGGCCACGAATTCAGCGCGGTTGCGGCCGCGGGTTCCGGCGGATACTTGCTGTCCCGCGGTGATCATCTGACACGAACCACAAGCAAGCTCGACATTGTATCCGATCAGCCCATCCGGAGTGTAACGACCCGGCAATACCTCAACCAGTATCTAACGGCGCGTTTGCCGGACGATTTGCCGGTGCAGCAAATTATTCCACTTCGCAACGATGAATATCTGCTGTTGTATACCCTGGGCGGTAAATTATTAAAAGTCCGGTTGAATAAACCCAAGAAATAGAACTACGCGCCATGCAATCGTTAGAAACAGTTAATGCCCGGCCCACGCGTTCAGTTGGCTGCGCATTCTGTCAACGTGGCTTCCTTCCCAGTAAACTTTGTCACACGCCGGACAATACCAAAGGGGACGCGCCAGTTTACGGCTTTCCGCGGGCACCCGCGAAAGTTTTTCCGCATCCGCCTTGATCAGCAGGGTGTTGCAGTCCAAACAACGGCTGAAAGGATTGCGCAGCCAATTCACACTGAGTACTTTGCTAAGCGCCTGAACGCAGGATTCCGTATCATTGCAATGCAACCAGATCACTGTCGTCGTGGCGTCGCGGAATTCTTTGAGTTTATGGTCGCGGGTAATTAAAAGCCGGTTCTCTTCGCGTGCCCGCTGCAGTACGATGCGGTCCGGCAGTCCGGATTCGCAGACTTGGGTATCGTAACCCGCGGCGCGCAACCAGCGCGCCAATCCTTTCAGCATCTCGTCACATAAAAGTCGAATGTTTTCTGGTGTGGTAGCCATGGTCGTATCGAAGGCGGCGCCGCTTTTTCTCGTTCCCAATGGAGTGCACGTTGACGCGCGCAATTGTCACGCCGTGATGGTGATCCGGAAGCCGCATTTGTCAAAAAATAATCAGGATTAACGGTCGATTCAAGCAATCAATGCAAGCAATTAAATTCACTGATAGATGAAATTGTATTTTGCCATTGCTTGGATCACCGGCACTAAAACAAGAGTAGTTGTTACTTGGAAAGCAAATATATATCATACCGCACAATATCAACAGCGCAGCAACATCAGCAGATTCACTTTGTGTTTCCGAACTACCGAAACGACATCATCCAGACCGAGGGGGTACACTATGCACGGGCTTGAAAAAGGCGTAAATCTACTGGCGACGCAAGAAACCAATCAACAGGCGCGCACTAAGGCGATCGACTTACTCAATGGTGTTATCAACGATCTCAAGTCAGGAATCGCGGTATGGAACCAGTTTGTCAACAGCGGAAATCAATCCGCCAAGCCGGGATCATTCGGCGGCTGGGCCGGTTTTTCGATGGATAACCAGTTGTGGGAGCTGGAGCTGGCGGCGCGCGCTAAGGCGAAGCAAGCATCCAATGGCGGTTCCAGCCTGGACGAGCCATTGATCAGTCAGTCGAATGTAAAACTGACGGAGGATAAAACGGGTGTGGATTGCGCGCGTAATGCGATCGATGCGATGGAAGACCGCATAGCGCGTATAAAATCACTGGTCGAAGTGATTAACAAAACCAAACCGGCCAAGCCTGCCGCGGCGAAACCGGCGGCTAAAGCAAAACCCGCCGCGAAAAAATCCGCGGCTCCCGCCAGAAAGAAATCCACGCAACACAAAGCGGCCGCGAAAAAATCCGCCGCCAAAAAGGCGCCAAGCAAGAAAAAAGCCGGTAAGGCAAAAGTGGCCAAGAAAGCGGCCGTCAAAAAGCCCGCCGCTAAAAAGACAAAGGCCAAAAAGCGCTAAGCTTGGCTGAGATTTGAAAGAACCAGGATTCACTACAGGCATGAAAGAGTGCAAGCCATAACCTCTTATTGTGTTTGTTAATTCACTCAGTCCCGCAGTAGGTACTGCAATAGGGCTGCCATTCAATTGAATGGCAGGCTTATGGCGCCGGTGTTAACCTGAACTCAATTATGCCACCGACCGCTTGTTGAATTTCCGCCAGCGTTAAATGCCGGGAATCCTTTGGATACTCCCAATGCTGACAGATCAGCCGCCATACCTTCGGTTGCGTTTGTGATTGAAGCTGAAATGACGTGCTCATCACTTCCGCCGTTGGCCCGCCCCCTCTATCGCCAAACAGGCCAAATTCTATGCCGATTGCAGCCAGCAGGGGTAGTTCGGCGGCGACGTATTGGCTTTCAAAGCGAACCTTCGTAACGACAAACTCGTCGGGTTGAAAGACTTGCGCCGTGTCAGCCGGGTCGCGAACCTCGAAACGGCAAATCGGGTACCATTGATTCGTTTGCGTGTAATGGGTGACCTTGCCGTATTGCATGAGAACACCGGCGGACTCCGGTGGAATCGTCAGTTCCTGGTTTAGTTTCAAGATCGAGCCTGGTTTCACCACCTGGTAGGCGGCAGGACCAGGCTGGTAAGGGGTGCCGGCGCACCCATAGACCCAAACGCTGAAGAGGCAAAGTAATCCATAGTTGCGCATGATTCGCGGCTCCGGAATAGGAGGAATGATTGACCTGTTGGAAGACTGATATTGATTTTAGTTAGTTCAGCGTTTCACTGTCGAACAAATTTCTGTTATTGACCCTTGGACGGAGTTGATCGCAGTGACATGCTTCCCATCTCCCGCGGAAAACAGGCGGATACTGCTTTGCGGACGGGTTGACCAAAGCCAGGCGCAGGGACCTTGCAATTGAAATTAGTTACCAGCCTTAACAAGCTGGCGGATCTGTTTGGCGTATCGATAGTAGCGAAAAGGGGGCTTGGCAAATGCTTACTACTATACCAACCATTTGTATTTAAAAATATTTAACAGCACTCAGCCGGTTTTACGGCGTCACAGGTGGCGGTGGTTTTTGATAACCAGCCAAATTCCTTAAGCATTTTAATGGGAAAATTTCAATTAAGAGATTAATATCTGAGCCGATAAAATCATAAGGCGGCAAGGCAACGGATATTTTAGAGTTTTCGCATTTTTCATAACGAATAATGACCAATAATAATCCCGACAACGCGCGGTACCGGTCTGATTTTTCAGTGCGCCGCTACTTTTCCGTTTCATCCTTGGTGGGCATCCTCATTGCTGCGATAGTGTTTGTGTATTTCTATCGAACGGCAATGATGCAGGATCTCGTCGATGCCGGGGAACAGGAACATATTGCGATTACCCGCGCCTTGGTTAACAACCTATGGCCGGATTTTGCGCCGTTTATCGATCAGGCATCGGTCCTGTCTACCGACGAACTGGCTAAGCATGAAATCACGCGGCAAACTTATCTGAAAGCACAAAATAACGTGCTGGGTCTACCCATTCTTAAAATAAAGTTTTTTGATCTGAATGCTAAAACGGTCTTTAGCACCGACCAGGCCGAAATCGGTGAGCGAAAACCGCCCGACTATCCGGGGAGTGTTTCCGCCAAGACTGGAAAAATCATTACTAAAATTACGCAGCGGGACACATTTAGCGCGATCCAGGGTGAGCTGACTGACCGGCGTATCGCATCCAGTTATTTGCCGCTTGTTGATTCGCACGACAACACTGTTCGCGGTGTGTTTGAAGTTTATTATGATGTCACTGAAGGCTACGCGAAGATGGAGCATAGTCTGCTGCTGGCATTCTTCGGTATCTCTATTACTTTGTCCATTTTATACCTGATATTGTTTTTTGTGTCGAAGAAAGCGGATGACCTGATAAAGCGGCAATCAACCGATCTCAAGGATTACCTGGCGAAAATTGAAGAGCAAAACCAGCTGCTGGAAGACCGTGTCAAGGAACGCACCGAAGAATTAAATACCATCGTAAACGAGCTGGAAAAACATAAACTGCACCTCGAGGATCTCGTGTCCGAGCGCACGCGGGAGTTGACCAAAGCAAAAAATGACGCGGTGAAAGCCAATGAGACCAAGAGTATTTTTCTCGCCAATATGAGTCATGAATTGAGAACGCCCTTAAATGCGATTCTCGGATACTCTGAAATTATGCGGGAGGACCACATGGATAATGAACAGATCAGCCAGGATCTGGGTAAAATCTATGTTGCCGGCAACCACTTGCTCAGTGTCATTGACGACATTCTGGATATTTCGAAAATCGAATCCGGTAAGATGGAGACCTATTTCGAGCACGTGAACGTCTCAGAGATCGTAACCGAAGTCGTAAATAGTATCGCCAAACTGACACAAGCCGCCAACAATAAAATAGCCGTTAATATCGTATCAGAGCCGGAATCCTTCATCACCGATTCAACAAAATTTCGCCAAATACTCTACAACCTGATTAATAACGCCAATAAATTCACCAAAGACGGAAATATTACGGTGTCGGTGACTCATAGCAGTTACGGAACAGAGCCCTGGCTGAAAATTGTGGTATCGGATACCGGTATCGGCATGGAGCCTGGACAGTTGGATAAAATATTCCGGAGTTTCTCGCAAGCCGATAGCTCCACAACGCGCAAATTTGGTGGCACCGGTTTAGGCTTGGCCATTAGCAAGGGTTTATGTGAATTATTGGGCGGTATTATTTCAGTGGAGAGCAGCACGGGTGTTGGTTCTTCCTTTATTGTCCGCTTGCCTGCGAATAGGTTGGTAAAGGTACAGCAACATGTGGCGGAAGTCCTGGAGATTGGTCCTAAAGTCGATCCGGCGCAGGTGCGCTTTGGCCAAGAAGGGGAAGACGTTCTCAAGCGGCGCGAAAAAATCACGACCATTCTGGCCATTGACGATGATGCCGAGGTGCGTGATTTGATGGAACGCTTTTTATCACGCAAAGGATTTTATGCCCACACCGCTGCCAGCGCTGATGAAGGCATTGAACTCGCAAAAAAAGTCCGGCCGGATATCATTATTACCGACATCATGATGCCAATTAAAGATGGCATAACGTTTATCAAGGAAGTAAAAACGATCCCCGAAATCGCCAAAACCCCGATTATTGTTTTGACCATCGCCGGCGAACGGGAAACCTGTATGAGTTTGGGTGTATCGTCGTATCTCAACAAGCCAGTTGACTGGAATGTGTTGCTGGATTTCATTCGCCAGGCTTGCCGGCGCGTATACGCAGCACATCAGAAAGCTTCCGCGTAAGCACCCGCCAGAATAGTATTTGGCAATTTCATCCGGATCGACCCGTCAACCTTCATTTTGATTGTTATTCTCCCGGCAAAAAGGAGTTCCTATGCGAAAAGCAAGCGCTCGTCATATTCTGGTGGAGACCCGCTCCCAATGTGAAGCCATCAAATCCGAACTAGAAAACGGCGCTGATTTTGCCGGCATGGCGCAGCAACACTCGTTATGTCCATCCGGCGAGCAGGGCGGCGATTTAGCCCGCATTTCTCACCAGGCGGCCGCTCATTATCAAGAATAGATGTGAAAACAAACGACTATGCCCGATACGTCAATAACACATTGTTCAGCGCTCTGGCCTATCGCGGTTCAGACTGGTCTTCGCGTCCGTAGGCTTGCTCTTCACTCATTTTACAGGGACCGTAAA
>Ga0209640_10001729_pt1 | contig 18730 bp, 18 predicted proteins | sample RifCSP10_1_FD_184018 | JGI IMG/M metagenome (GOLD analysis project Ga0209640, IMG submission 184018) | Soil microbial communities from Rifle, Colorado - Rifle CSP2_sed 10_1 (SPAdes) (version 2) | ecosystem: Environmental > Terrestrial > Deep subsurface > Rock core/Sediment | place: Rifle... | reverse complement strand
GCGGCGATGTGTATGCCGAACCGCTCGATGTCATACACCGGGTTCGCGAGCGCATTCATTTCCATCTCACAGGCATTGCACGAGCCGGTATCCACCGCGCGAAACGCCAGCGAGGAACGGAACGGCTTGGCTTTGTCTTTTGCCTCCGATGCCGAGGCTTCCACAAGCGGTGCGGCTGCGGGATGCTGGCCTGTCACGACTCCGGTTTTCAGGCTCTTTTTGAGAATACGAAACATGTTTCCTTTCTCGTGAGGCGTGAAGCGTTAGGCGTCAGGGGTTTTGGGACAGAAATTACGCCGACTTGCTGTCATGCCCCCTACACCTCACCCCTTACCCCTCACGATCAGAGATCATTCCCCGCATAGGACAGGCTAAAACTCTTGTTGATGAGCGGGAAATCAGGAATGATATTTCCCAGTACCGCCCACTGGATCGCGGGCCAATTCACAAACGACGGGTCACGGACCTTACACCGATGAATCTTCCCGTTCTCTCCTGCCATCACCATGTAGACAATTTCGCCACGCCAGCCTTCGACTGCTGACAAGGCCCATTCACCGGCCTGTGGCCTGCGACTTGGTTCAACGGCGACCGGCCCCTGCGGAATCTTCGCGCTCACCTCTCTGACCAGCCGCATGGACTCATGAATCTCATCCATACGGACCCTCATCCGTGCCCGCACATCGCCGTAGCGATACGTGACCACCTTGACCGGCAGTTCATCGTAGGCGGCGAACGATCGATCGCGCCGGAGGTCTCGATCGATACCCGAGGCCCTTCCGACCACTCCGATAACCGCATGATCCCACGCCGTGCGTTCCGTCAGGACGCCAGTGGTCTCCAGGCGGTCTATCAGGGAGGCATTGGAGGCGATGATCGATTCCAGTTCCGAGAAGTCCTTTTCGATGCGATCCAGTTCGGCGACAATCTCGGCCAGCTGCACCGTTGTGAGATCCACGGCGACTCCGCCTACCCGGTTAACCGCGCGGAGAAATCGCGAGCCAGTCAGCCGGTCGTTGAGCTGCATGATCTGCTCTTTCATCCGGCCACAATGGGCATGAGGCAGAGCGTACGCCGTATCGTTACAGATCGCGCCCACGTCGCCCAGATGGTTGTGGATTCGCTCCAGTTCGAGAAACAGGCTCCGTAGATATCGTCCACGGCGTGGCACTTCCAGGTGCAGCAGCAATTCGACCGCCTGGCAGTAAGCGAGACTATGGCCGACCGTCGTATCGCCAGACACTCGTTCGGCTAACGGTATCGCTGTGGTCAATTCTTGTTGCTCGAACAGCTTCTCGACTCCACGATGTTTCCAGAAATGATGCAGCTCGAGTTGCATGATGGGCTCACCTGCCACAGAAAATCGAAAATGACCCGACTCGATGATCCCGGCATGGATCGGGCCCACCGGCACTTCAAACACCCCTTCTCCTTCAATGTGGCGGAAGTGATGCTCGCCTTGCTGTCGAACCAGTACGCGGTCCCAGGGGAAGTCCTTTTTGAGCGGGTGCGTCCCTTTGGGCCAGTGTTCGTGCCGGATCAGGCGTCGCAAGTCCGGATGCCCCTGCGGAATTAATCCGAACATGTCGCGAATCTCTCGCTCGTACCACTTAGCGGCATGAATGTGCGGCGTGATCGACGGGAAGAGACGGTCATCGGCCAGCAGATCCGTACAGAGCAGCAGCCAGTCTTTGCGTTCCGCCAGCGTGAAGAGGTAGCAGAGTTCATACCGTGATTCGCGGGGCCGATGGTCCACGGCCCAGAGAAGCGACAGGCTGCCGCGCAGATTCGGATGCGTGTGGAGATAATGCGCCACTTGAGGCAGATCATCTTTTTTAACCCGCAGCCTCGGCGTTCCATTGATCGGGGTCATCTCTACGATAGAAGCTCCATAGGCCTCCTTCAATCGAGTCATCGCGGTCCGCGCATCAGCCATATTCTTACCTCACCATTAAGATGGCGACTGCCCGATCCATGAGCCCTCTCACTGGTTCTGGAAGCGCCACAGCAAACCCCACCAATGCGGCGCCAATCAGGATCAGTGGCACATGTCCCACATCCCATGGCTCACCGCGTCTTACGCCATCCGGCGCGGTGCCCCACACCATCGAAACCACGCGATAGGTGAAGCCCCCGAACAGGGCCACCGCAAACAGGAGGAACAGCGTGACAATCGCGAGACTGCGTACATCGTGGGCAATGATGATCGTAAGGAATCGTCCCAAATGCAGCGTATCAGAGGCAAAACTTTGAGTGGCCAGCGCCGATACGACCATGACCTCGCTGACAAACATTGAGAACGGCGGCATCCCGACCAAGGCCAATCCAGCGACGAGCAGCGCCACCGCCGTGATCGGTTGAATGTTCGCCAGTCCCCGCACCTCGCTGATTTCACGAGTGGCATACCGGCGATGCACGTTCCCCGCCGCAAAAAACGCCAGTGCCTTTGCCAACGCATGGTTGAGCAAATGGAACAGGCCACCGAATGTTCCAAGCGGTCCCCCTACCCCAAACCCCACCATCGCCAATCCCATGTGTTCCACACTGGAGTAGGCGAACAACCGTTTGTAGTCGCGCTGGATCAGAATGAAGAGTGCGGCCACCACGAACGAGATGAGTCCGAACAGCATCAGCAAATTGCCCGTGAAGGCCGGCGGGAGTGCCTGGTCCATGATGGCCTTGCTGCGGAGCACGGCATACACGGCTACGGTTTCCAATACGCCGGCCAGCATCGCCGTGACCGGCGCCGGCGCCTCGCTATAGGCCTCCGGCACCCAGGCATGCATGGGTGCGAGTCCGATCTTGGTCCCGTAGCCGACGAAAAGGAAGATAAACGCAAGCTTGAGCACATGCGGATCCAGTTGGCCGGCCACTTCCAGGAGTTTGGTCACATTCAACGCGCTGCTCTCATCTCCCAAGACTCGGACCGATGAATAATAGGTTAACACCGTGCCGAACAGCGCCAACGCAATGCCGACCGAGCAGAGAATCAGGTATTTCCATCCCGCTTCCAGGCCTTCGCGTTTTCGAAAGAATGCAATTAGGAACGTCGTGGCAAGCGTCGTCCCCTCAATGGCCACCCACAGCACACCGAGGCTGTTTGCCATCGTCGCCACGATCATAGCCAGCAGGAAGCCATGAAACAGAACAAAGAACCGGCTCAGACGCTTCGGCGTAATCATACCCCGAGCCATGTAATCATCGAGATACGTCCACGTATATAACGAGCAGGCCAATCCGATAAACGTCACGATGAACAGGATGAAGGCAGAGAGCGCATCGATATAGACCAACCCCCAGAGCGCGGTCTGGGGTCCGTGAGCCAGCACCTGTTGCATGAGGGCGATCTCGGATACGACCAGGCCGGTCATCGTGGCGAGATTCAACCCATGCAACAGGCGGGCATGCGTGGTCGCCAAGCTGAGCAAGACAGCCAGCAGCGGTGCGCCGAGAAATACCACCACCGGCGCGACGATCGTATTCATCGAGGCCCCTCCATCCCGCTGCCGAAGATCTTCACGATGGATGCCAGCAACACCTCCAGACCAGGTGGAACGTGGAGGCCGATGGTTCCCAGCGCGACGATGTTGATTCCGACGGCGGCGCTCGTAAAGATGCGGCACTGTCTGCCTAACGCGGTGCCTGCCTCCCCCGGCGCTCCAAGCGTCATGCGTAACACTTGATAGAGCAAGGTCACAAAGGCGAGTGCAAGCAGAGCCAGAAACACGTAGGTCACTTCCGGTTTGGCGCGGTAGGCTCCGATGGCGATCAACACTTCGCTGGTAAAGAGTCCGAAGGGCGGCATCCCCGCCAAGGCGACGCCGGCCACGAGGATAGCGGTCCCTGCGACCGGCATCTGACGCAACAACCCGGTCACGCGATCGAGCGATTTATGGTTGTACCGGAGAAACACGAGGCCGGCGCCATAGAAAGCCGTAGACTTGGCGAGGGCATGGTTCATCAAATGCCACGCGCCCCCAAAAACCCCGAGGCCGCCGACGCCGAATCCCAGCAATGCGATCCCGATGTGCTCGATGCTGGAGTAAGCAAAGAGTCGTTTGTAGTCTCGCTGGACCAGGAGGAAGATCGCCGAGACGGCGAGCGACAGCAGCGCCAATCCGACGATCAGCTTGCCGGCAAATTCTGGCCCAACGGTTCTATCCGTCACGGCCTTAAATCGCAAGATCGCATAGACGGCGACCGTAAGCATGTTCGCCGACAACATCGCACTCATCGGCGTGGGGGATTCGGCATGTGCATCGGGCAGCCAGGTATGCATCGGCGCGACGCCCGCTTTCGTTCCATACCCGATCAACGCGAAAATGAAGGCCACTTTGATCGCAGCAGGATCCAATTCCCCAGCCACCCGATAGAGCTGGGACCAGCGCAGTGCCTCGCTAGACACACCCAAGACATGCTCCGAGGAGTAATACACCAGAATGGTGCCGAACAACGCGAGCGCAATGCCGACCGCGCTCAGGATTATATACTTCCAGCCGGCCTCCAGCGCTGCCTTGCTCCGGTCAAATCCGATCAGCAGCGCCGCCCAAAGGGTGGAGCCTTCGATAGCGATCCACATGATGGCGATGTTCTCTTGATTTACGCCCAGGAGCATGGCGGAGAGGTACAGGTCGAACAGGCAGAAAAACTGGCTGTAGCGTCTCAACGACAGATGCCCACGATCCATTTCCTCTCCCATATACCCCACGGCGTAGAACGTCCCGCTGCTCCCCACGAAGCCAATGATCAGATCAAGCCATGCACTCAGCGCATCAGCCTGCAGAAAGTCCCCCACAGACACTTCGCCGGCAGCGATAACTTGTCCCGCAACCAGCGCGGCAGCGGCCAGCAGAGTCCCAGCCAGTGCACACTGAAGGACTTCGATGGCGCGCCGCTGTTGCACGAGCAGGCTTCCGAGTCCCGCCATCACCGGAGCCGCGACTAAAAGGGCCAGAGGCCAGGACATGCGGTGTTATTCCTTCAGGGTCGTGAGCTTGCTCGTATCCACGCTGTCGAAGGTGTCCTGCATCCGGTGGCTATAGATGCCGATGATCAGTACACCCACTAAGACATCGAAGAAGACACCTAACTCCACGATCAAAGGCATCCCATACGCAGCCGCCGTGGCTCCCAGGAACAAGCCATTTTCCATCACCAGGAAGCCGATCACCTGTGTCACCGCCTTTTTGCGCGCAATCATCATGAAAAAGCCGATCAGGATGATCGCCAGCGCGATCGCCAGAGAATCGCGGGTGAGTAAAAAGCCCAGCGGAATGATGGGCTGGGTGATGAAGAACGCCAATATCACGAGCGCGCCACAGATCAACAACCCGGTCGGCACGTTCACGTTCATTTGGAGTTCACGTTTTACATTCAACCGCTCGATCACTCGCTTCAGAATCCGCGGGATGACCACGGCCTTGATAACAATGGTGAGAGCGGCGGCGATGTAAATGTGATGAATCCCGGTGAGGAACGCGACAAGGGCTGCGGTCAGGGCCAGAAAGACGGACTGCAAGGCGAACAAATCGACACAGGAAGAGAGCCGCCGCTGCGCCACAATCGCAAAGCACGTCAGCAGCAACAGCGCCGAGCCTAAATCCACCATCTGAGATCCGATGAGCGGAGTCAACAGCGGCATGTCATCCTCGCAAGACGTAGAAGAAGACCAACCCAAGCAAGGCCAGGATAAACGCGACTCCCAACAAGTCCGTCACTCTGAATAAACGCAGCTTCGCAAACATCGATTCGATCACGCCGAACAGCACAGCTAACCCCGAAACTTTCACGAGATAGATCGCCAGGCCAATGCTCAGCGCGGCCGGCTCCAAACTCGTCGCGATTCCCCACGGTGCGAACACGTTGGCGATCAAAGTGAGAAACACCAGCAACTTGAGTCCAGCTGCCCATTCGATCAGTGCCAGGTAGCGTCCCGAGTATTCCAGGATCATCGCCTCATGGATCATGGTCAGTTCCAGGTGAGTGGCCGGATTGTCCACTGGCACACGGCCGGTTTCGGCGATGGCCACGATAAAGAGGGCTGCCAGTGCCATCAGATATGGCGACGGGTCCGTCGCGATCCCTTCCAACAGCGCGGTCTTATGGACAATGGTGCTTAAGTTGGTCGATCCCTTGGTCAACGCAATCGCAAAGATAGAAAGGATCATTGCCGGTTCGGTCAGGGAAGCGACGATGGCCTCGCGGCTGCTTCCCATCCCACCGAAGGCTGAACCGGCATCGAGGCCGGCCAGCATCAGAAAGAACGTCCCCAGCGCGAGTAAATACACGAGCGCGATAATGTTGCCGGCAAAGTTGAGCGGCGTACTGGAAACAAAGATGGGGACCAACAACCCGGCGGTCAGCGTAGAAGCAAATACAATGTACGGCGTCGCAGTGAAGATCCACGAGGTCGTCGTGGAGACCACCGGCTGCTTACGGAAGAGCTTGGCGAGATCCGCATAGGGCTGAAAGACACTGGCTCCCCGCCGTAATTGCAGACGCGCCTTCACCTTCCTGATCAGCCCCACGAGGAATGGCGACACGGCCAGTAAGACGATTGTTTGGGCAACAACGAGAATAATGGCTTGCACCATCGGGTTACACCGCGAATAACAGCAAGACGATGAGTGTGACGAAGATATACGCCAAGTACAGGTGCAGACTCCCCCCCTGAATCACTCTTAGGCGCTCGGCCATGCCGATGAAGAACGCGACCACGGGATCGTAGAGATATTTCTGGAAGACCGGCTCGATGTGGAACTCGAAGCGCCGACGTTTGGCGAAGTACCGCGACTCTTCAAGCAACTCCGTCTCCAACTTCACCGTCGGCTGATAAAGCGTGCTGAAGACTCGCTTGATCGGCTGAACAAAGCCGGTCGCGGTGTATTCCATGCGAGGCGTGAGGTTGATCCCACAGCCCCACGTCTTGTAGTACCGCTGCTTCACCAGACCGCCGAATGCTACGACGAGCAACAGTCCGAGTGCGGACAACGCAATCAGTAGGAGTGCCAGTGCCATGGGCGAAAGGCTGGAGAATTCCACATTCACCGGGGCCAGCGCCCAGCCATCCAGCGCCAGCACTTTCCCCTCGATCGACATGCCCGCAAATGGTGCGACCACCCGGTCCAACATCGGGACGACGACCATGGGCGCGAGCCCGAGCAACACGCAGACCACCGCCAGCAGGCCCATCGCGATACGCATGGTGATCGGCACTTCCTCCGCCTGTCGCGCATGGGAGCTCCGTGGCAATGCCAAAAAAGAAATCCCGAATGCCTTGGCGAAGCAGGTCAGAGCCAACACGCTGGTCAGGGCCAGCATCGCCGCGGCAAGCGGAAGCATGAGTTTCAGCAAGACGGTTGGGATGTGAAAACTGAGGAAGAGACTTTGGAAGACCAGCCACTCGCTGACGAATCCGTTGGTGGGAGGCAAGGCGGAAATCGACACGGACCCGATCAAAAAAAAGACCCCGGTCCAAGGCATGCGTCGGAGCAGGCCGCCATACTCCTCCATGTTGCGCGTGTGGGTGGCATAGAGCAGCGAGCCGGCGCCTAAGAACAGCAGCGCCTTGAACATGGCATGGTTGATCGTATGATAGAGCCCGGCCAGTAACCCCAGGGCAGCAAATTCTGTGAGCCCGTAGGTCTGAAAGATCATGCCGGCTCCGATGCCCAACAGGATGATGCCGATGTTCTCCACGCTGTGATACGCGAGCAGGCTTTTGAGATCATGTTCCATCAGCGCATACATCACGCCCAACAATGCTGACACCGCGCCGATGACCAGCACGACAAATCCCCACCACCAGGGGAACTGCCCACCGAGGAAGTCGAAATAGACCCGGATGAGCGCATAGATCGCCGTCTTGATCATGACGCCGGACATGAGGGCTGAGATATGCGACGGCGCCGCCGGGTGCGCGTAGGGCAACCAGACGTGGAGCGGCACAATGCCCGCTTTGGTGCCAAAACCGATCAGGGCCATCAGAAAAGCCAGGGTTCTCATCCCTTCGGACAAGGGCTGCTCCGGATGCCGGAAGGCCTCGAACGAGAACGACCCACCTGCTTGGAAGAAGATCAAGAAGGCCAGGATGATGAACGCCGTTCCGACATGCGTCATGATCAGGTAGAACAAACCCGCGTAACGCACCTCGGCCTTCTCGTGCTCCGTCACCACGAGGAAATAGGACAGCAACGACATGAGCTCCCACACGATCAGGAAGAAGAACCCGTTGTCGGCGATCACGACGAGGATCATCGCGAGTAGAAACCCATTGAAAAGCGCCCCAAGCACTGCGATCGAGGCCCGCCCATAGAATTCGGTCACGTACCCGAGTGCATAGATGGAAGCGGCCAGACCGACCAGAGAGATGGCCAGCACGAAGAGGGCGGCGAGGGGGTCAAGCCGGATCGCGAAGGTCAGAAAGGGAAGGGTCGAGGGTAAGGACAGTGTCAGGGGTGCGGAAGCGAGGAGGCCGGCGATGCCGAGGACGATTCCCACCAGACCGGCGCCAGCCGCAAGTCCGTGAGCGGTCATATTCTGGATTCTCGGTCTTCCTGGGAAGCAGGGCGGAAGGACGATACCGGCTGCATAGATCGCCAGCATGCCAATGAGTAGGATGGTCATCGTTTAAGAGTAGTCCTCAAAACTGTGAGACAGGAGGCCGGAGCGTTCCCTCTGGACATCCAGCAGGATGTTTGCCTCATCAACGAATACTCACGGAGAGGCAAAGTGCGACAGGCCGGATCAAGCCCGCGAGACTGTTTCATTGAAATTTAGGTTCCTCCATACGACCTTGCCATTTCCAAATGGCCAGAAGAAGCCATACATCCTGAGGGCTGTCCCTCCAAGCTGTTCTTGGCATCGAATATCGGCAATCCCGGCGAGCATCCGCACGAGACCGCCAAAAACAAGGACCATGACCAGTACCCCCACTCTATCCACCTCTGGGATTTGTCCAATTTGTGGCATGCCTACGGTCAAGGCTCCGACGGCGAGACTAAATAAACCGATGGCCAGCACCTCGATCCGGCGACTGGCAGTTTCGGATTTTGTCATGTTCTCCTTCTAAAGGTCCTCGCCCAGCAGCACCCAGTGCCAATCAGGAATCCTGCTTCACCAGATGGTGCTGGGTGCGTTGCACCCTTGTCACTCCCTGTTCAGTGATCCTGCTTGTGGATCATTGGATCGATTTCTCTCTGTGTTTCCTCGAGCACGTTGTAGCGATTGTACGGATGATCCATCACCTCGTTGGCGTAGAGCCGCCCAGTCGGGGCCGGGATCACGATATTAGCTTCCACGGTCCCCTTCGGGCCAATGGTGACGGTTTGCTCTATCGCGGTACGGATATAGGGATGCCAGATGAACAGCTTATAGGTGCCCGGCGGCACATCGGTCATGGTGAACCGGCCCTGCTCGTCCGTCTTGGCAAAGTATGGATTGGTGATGGCCAGGCCCCAGCTCTCCATGTAGGCGTGGAAGCCGCATTGCATGACGAAGATCCGGCGGCCCTTGGTGAGATTGACTAGTTGCTTCATCGGCGGGCCGGCCATGTGTTTGTGATACATCCCGGCATCGGTGCGATCCTTCAAGTTGCGCGGGTGTGCCGGATTCATCGGCAGTGGGACGTTAAACAACACGCGCGCACCCAAATTCGACGTTTCATAGGCCTGAATGTCGTGCATGACGGGGTCCATGTTGACCACCGTCACCGTTTGATCGTCCCGCACGACGGACGTGAACGGGACGAAGAGGCAGTCTTTCGCTTCGATTTGCGGGACGCTCTTCTCCACGAAGGGTTTGCCCTTGTCGATCTCTTCCAGATAGACCACCACCTCGCGAAACTCGCCCGCCGGCCCGACCTGGAATGGTTGCAGGATGCGCCAGCCTTGCCCATCAGAAATGCGCCCGCAATAGAATTGGTCCGGCAAGGTAGTGAGATTGTAGCCCTTCGGCTTAGGCACCTTACCCTCCAGCGTCACGGTGCCGACGAGGGTTCCGCCCTCCGATACGATTGTTTCTTCATACGCCCAGGCCACTTCCCCAGCTCCAGCAAGCGCGGCAATCAGCGCGGCACATAGATATCTCACGGCATTCTCCTATGGTTCTCTAAATAGTTCCTGATGAGCGACAGACTGATACTAACTCTAGGAAGGCCTCGTCCGCTTCAACCGTTCAACGGCATCCACTATACGCTGAATTGTAGCGGCTGTCAGATCACGGATCGTGATGTGTGCCTCGTCATCGCCATTGAAGGTACAGAGCGCGATGGTGAAACAGTTGGTCCCGCCACGGATGATCTTCAACGCGATATTGGACTGGTGGCAATGGACGCCGACGAAGAGACAGACATCGATCTTATTCTGCCAGATGGTCAGATTCGGATGGTTCGGGTTGATCTCCTTCTCCGGAACAATCTTCGGGTACTTCGGCCGATAATCCGGCATCGGAATGAGCTTGGCCGGGATCGCCTTGGCCAATGCCTTGACGACCTTAGCCTCTTGCTTGGCCTGTTCATTCCAGGCCCACAACACCAACGGTCCGGGGAAAATTGTGGGATTCTTGGCATTGAGGAGCCGCCGGGCTGCCTCGTCAATCGCCTGTTGCTCGGAGACGACCTTACCCAGTACAAGGCCTTCTCCCTTCGACGGAAGCACGACCCCCCGTGATGAAACGGGAGTGGCCAAATAGCCTTCCGGACCAACGGTCATTTCATGCTGACTCATCCTGAACTCCTTTCGATCGGTTGTCGCGTGTTGCTCCAAGGTCTTCCCTCATAAACAAGTCCATCGCCGTCAGGGCCGTTCCCTTTTTGGGAATGACCACAGAGGGTCGAAACGAGCAGGCCCCCTCGATACGATCCGCATGCGTCCTCGTCAAACCGGACTCCACCACCACTACGCGTTTTACGGTACCAGCGAACGACTCCAACTGCGCCACCGGCAACGGCACCATCTGCTTGGGGTACAAGGCAGCGACGCTCATGCCAAGATTCCGGCACAGCATCAGTGCGTCACGAACCACGCCCTGGGTCGCCCCCCAGGCGATAAATCCGACCTCTGCGTCGTCCTCCCCCTCACGCTCGGCCCGCATGGTCGACGTCCCATCTTCTTCAGCTCCGTCGATTCCGTCTGCGGCATCCGCTTTTTCCCCGCTCACGGCCGCTGCCAATGCTCCGACCCCGACACTTTCGAGACGTGCCGTGAGGGTTTCTTCGACCACGACTCCCACCACACCGGCCCGGTTCGCCTCGACCAATCGATGTCCTACGACCAACAGTCGCAGTGCGTCGGCTGCATCAGCCGCGACAAGGATTCTCGGGTCGGCACCGCCATTCAGCGAGGACAAGATCGAGGCCTCATCTCCACGAAGGAACGCGAAAACTTTTCCGTGCGGGCCTCGATAAGCCTGGACGTCTGGAAACTGCTCGCTGTGCAGCACCGAGACCATCTTGTCGGCCATAGCGAGGTGTCTGGCGATCCACTGTGTCGGTGATCGTTCCAGCTCGCTGACGCAGTCCGTTCCAGATTGGCAGTGACTCGCGGCAAACCCGAGTTTCACGGATTTTTCCGGACTCAACACGATGCGCGCATCACCGCGCGCGGCGAGTGGAAGGGAATAGATGTCATGCTTGACGAGCGAGCGGGACGCGAACTGATACCCGCTGTCGAACAAACGGGATGCCGAGAGGGACTTCAGGCAGACCCGTCGGGCCTCCTCGGAGAAGCCAAGTAGATAGGCCAGCACTCCCATCGCCACAACCCCTTTCCCCCATGTGTCCTGGCTGTACTGCGCGTTCAGCTCCCGGAGAGGAACCGGGTAGGCGATGATCCCATCAGGCAGCTGAGGGTGAAGACGTAACTGTTCAGACGGGTCCCAGACAAGCACGCTGCCTGACTGCAGACCGAATCGCCCGAATTCCGGAGGGTCCTGATCCAGATACACGACCACATCGCATCCATGCCCCATCGAGTAGAACGGGCGCGACGCAATTCTGAGGCGCAACACCAAGTGCCCTGAGCCACCATTCAGCCTGCCGGTCTGAACCATTACCTGGCAACCGTGAAGGGTCAAGGCTTGGACAATAGGCGCAAGTTCATCGATGAGACCCGATGCGCTTCTCCCGACGATCTTCACCGTCAGATCGAAGTCCTGATTGGGACGCGCGGGAAGCCATGCTGAAAATGGGGCCATATCGATCTGTTCCGTACTAGACACGATACCTATCGTTCACCTCTAGGACCGCCTTAACCTTCACCCACTGGACGGCATACCCGTTGAGGAACAGATGGTCATACACCGCAGCCAAGAAGGCTTGCCCATCGTGGGGCAAGACAAGACACCCCTCCCAGCTCTTGACTCCTCGTCGAAGCGTAGCGCGCAGACCCGCATGACTCGTTGTGATCGACCCTGCGACCGGATCGAACCAGACGATCGCCGTACAGCCTCTCGGGTACTGCACGACCAGGACGTCGGTCTCTCTCTTCATGGGCATAACGGTGGTTCCGGGATTACTTTTTCTTCTTTTTCCGCGCCGCGGTGGTCTTCTTGGATGTCTTCGCTGCTGTCTTACGCTTGGCTGCCATGAGTTCCTCCTGTGTTGTGTTGATGATGATCACCCCTCCTGCTCGCGGAGCCTGACTACGTGGCCCTCCACTCTGGTACTGTGCAGCACTGGTTGAAACTATCGTTCAGCACGTCGTTGACCAATTGCTGCGCATCCTCCGGTTCGAACCACCATGCAGCCCTTCTTCGCTGTCATAGTCCTTGTTCCTCTCCGCTCACCGGACGTAACTGGTTGGCGTCGGTCGGCATCACCCTTCACCAACTCCCATCACCGAATCGTTTCGAAACACGATGACCTCTATCCTTTCCGTTTCCAGCCAACCGGAATGCTCCGCAATAGTCGCTACCACGAAATCGCCGGGACGAATTTCGTCGAGGCTCAGCCGCTCAAAGCCTTTCAAAATCCTGGCACCCACTCCCACAATGCACTCGGTGCGACGAGTCCCAAATGGTATCCTCGTGTTCAGCACCAGGCTCGGAGGAGATTTCGGTTGGTTCACGACCGATTCGACATGGCCCCAGATTACCGGCATGATGATCCCTCTTTACACGATACTGACGAATGGTAAAACCGAACCGCCCGTGACTGCCCTAGCCGACGACGGCCTGCTCCGGTCGAACGTAGATCGTGTCGGCATCCAACCTTCCCTCCCTACCATGCCGATAGGACACTTCCACGAATTCGCCCTCCCGTAGACCCGACACATCAACCGGCTCGGTTCCTCTGGCGATGAGAGTCTGTGCCCCAATGTTGGCGCGGACCCGTATGACGATTCCGCCAGGCAATACGGTCCTCACCCGGATCTTCGGAGCATGCGCCGGCGCTGTGTCGACGTGCTCAAGATGGCCCCAAATCGTGGGCATGGTTCCTCTCACAGAATGGACTGAGGGGCCGCCCGGTTCGTTGCCGGCATCGAGCCACCCCCTCTCGCGCGTGCAGACTGTTGGGGTCGCAGGCCAGGACCGCGTACCAATTACACAGGGCCTCTTCCGGTTGCTCCAGTTTCTCCAATAACGTTGCCAGTTCACACCGTGCCACGATATCCGATGGACACACCGCCAGGGCATCCTGAAGCCGACCGATTCGAGCGATCCATTCCTCGCTCGACGCAGAGGGTCTGACTGCTGGTGGTTCCATCGAGCGTTCAGCTTTCACCGCCATGTGCGTGCTCCTCTTTTGTTTGGCCTTCTTTCCCACGCCGGGCTCCATTCTTTACGCCGGACGTGGATTCACTCGCTCGACTCCAGGGTTCGCGCGACTCTGTGTCTCGGTCAGCAGGACATTTTTCCCGTCTTTCCGCATCTCGATGCCCAATTCCTTCCGAACGGTTCGAAAAATGTCGATGACATGGTCCATCTTCTTCGGATCGACCTCCTGTACGCTGAGCATCGCGTCTTCATGAATGTCATGGCAGTAGGCGATCGTAAGGCAGTTCGTTCCGGCCCGCACCATCCGCAACGCCAGGTTGGCGTAATGGCAGTGAATGCCGATGAACAGGGCCACTTCGATTTTGTTTCCCCAGATCGTCAGGTTCGGATGATTCGGGTTCATGACCTCTAGTGGATCGATCTTGGGGTACTTGGGCCGATAGTCCGGCATCGGAATGATCATGACGTCCGGGATCTCCGCCGCAAGTTTCAATAACGCTTGCCCTTTCGCCGTCCATTCCGCATGCCAGGCCCATAAATACAACGGCCCCGGGAAAATCGTCGGATTCTTCCGGGTAAACAGCTGCCTTGCAGACTCAGCGATGACCTCATCCTCCGGGGCATGGTCACCATACGACAGCCCGAATCCGGAATCGGGATGAGTGACACCAAGCTGCATCGCACAGGGCGGATGGAATCCTGCCGGGCCTACGTCGATCAAACGTTCACGCTTTGCGCTAATCAATGGGTCCATGAGTCGTTCCTTTCTGCATTGTGTGCTGTGACCGTCCTCCTCATGAAGACCTCTGGAGCGAGATCATCGTGTCGAACGACGGTGTCTGTTCATTTCGAGCCGCCAACCGGCTCAGTGCCCTGACATCGCGAAGTATTGCATACAGGACGATCACCATAATCAGCGCGATAAGTAGGTTGAAATTCCATCCTTCTGGTACGCTCTGATGGCCAGGTCAATAGCAGCCGAGATACCAGACAACTTCACAGGGCTCCCGCCTGCTTCTCGTTCGTCCTCGAACTCATCTCACCTCCGCGCCTCGTTGCGCTACCAAACGAACCATTCGTCTCCGCAGCCCCGGAACGTATGGCTTCACGACAAGGTTTCCTTGAAGAGAGCCACGAGTGCCAACAGTGTGACCGAGAGGATGCTCAGGGTAAACGCCGACTCAGACAGCGTATAGACACCGACTGTGACCAAACAGCTGCCCGCAAGAACTTTTTCAATAAGGGGAAATTTTCCTGCGTTCCTGTTGGACATACCCCTCTCCATCTCCGATCGACTGGTCGTGACACAAATGGGAATACTGCATGGAAGGTGCCGCAGAACAATTGAGCGTCTCGACGGACTTGGGGTGATGAAAATCGAGGACTTACGACATAGGCTTACAGAGCAAGGCAGATTGTGTGGCAGCTGCTGGAGATCCCTCTGCATTATTTGCAGATCGAGGCTCTTTGCAAGCGTGTGGCCTCTGCAGTTCTTGCAGAAAAGAGGTGTGGGCGAGAGCCTGACGGGCAATTGGTGGCTCTGACATGCGCAAGATTTGTGAATGAACTCTGAGAGAGACGAGCGGACATCGTGTCAGGGTATCCGTAGAACGATCCGTCATCTCCATCTGCAGCAGGGTCATCCACTTAATCCATGACGTTCCCTGCTCAGACCGGGTGGTCGAACTCGGCTGTGATGATGGGCAATACATCCCACCCTCTGATAGCTCATCGACTCCTGCAAGAATTGCAGCTAGCGCTTCCTCCCAGGCAAGCAGACACGGTGATTCTTGCAGAATCAGTAACTACTCAGGTGTTCAGGCTGAAGGCTATAAATTATCTCGCAAAGCACGAATCAAACCATTTAAAACCGTCTCGGTTTCTACGACCGTGGGTTCAAGCAGAGATGAATCCTTCAATAGCAGGCTGCAGGCTGAAGACTAAAAGCCTTCAGTCTTCAGCCTATCTACCTGAGTAGTTACCAGAATCAGCACTAATCCTACGCCCATCAGCACAGGGGCGAGTGCACAGACGTAAGAGTTGAGCATCAGGCAGGGCAATGGGTCAGACGAGGGGAGTTCGAATCGAATGGCCGAACAGAACGCGTGCTTAGTCCCGGATACCGTACTCTTTGATTTTATATTGGAGGGCCCGGAGACTGATACCCAGCAACTTGGCAGCCTTCTCTCGATGGTTCGTGATTTCTGTTAACGTCCGCTGAATCACCTCTCGCTCAAGTTGATCCAAAGATGTTCCCAGTGTCACCACCATTGTACGCGCGTCCTCCTTGCTGGCCTGGATTTCTTCCGGCAAGTGTTCCGGCTGGATCATCGCATCTTTCACCGTAACCACCAACCGCTCCATGAGGTTCCTGAGCTGGCGAATGTTTCCGGGCCACCCATACAACCGCAATAGCCGCATAGCCTCCCGTGACACGTCTTTGGGCTCACGGTGATGCTGCGCAGAGCACTCCGCAAGAAACCGGTCTACCAGCAGAGGAACATCGTCCGCTCGATCACGGAGCGGCGGGAGGCGAATGGGCACGACATTGAGCCGGTAGTAGAGGTCTTCCCGAAAGTCTCCCTGCTTGACCGCTTCTTCAAGATTACGATTGGTGGCGGCGATAATCCTGGTATCGACTTTGAGCAGCTTCGTTCCGCCTAGGCGCCTGAATTCCTTCGTCTCCAACACGCGCAGAAAATCAACTTGCGACTTGAGGGACAGCTCACCCACCTCATCCAGCAACAGCGTGCCGCCGTCGGCAAGTTCGAACCGCCCCATCTTGGTCGCCATGGCGCCGGTAAACGCGCCTTTTTCATAGCCGAACAACTCGCTTTCGAAGAGATTGTCCGGCAGGGCTCCACAATTCAACGTGATGAACGGGCCGTCGGCTCTGGGGCTCTTATGGTGGATCGCCCGGGAGATGAGTTCCTTGCCGGTCCCGCTTTCTCCCGTGAGCAACACCGTGACGTCGCTGTCCGCCACCATCTCCACCAGGCTGTAGACCCGCTGCATAGGCTCGCTCTCGCCGACCATTTGATCGAAGCGCGTCCTGGTTTCGAGTCGATCTCGGAGTTGCTTGTTCTCGGTCGTTAACGCGTGTCGGTCCAGCGCCTTGTCGACCACGATAGGAAAACGCTCGCGATCGATGGGCTTGGTAAGATAGTCGTACGCGCCAAGTCGCATCGCCTCGACTGCCGTATCGATGGACCCGTAGGCGGTCATCACCACGACTTCCGTATCCGGCCATGCGTCTTTGAGCCGACACAGAAACTCCATGCCCCCGATCCCCGGCATCCGAAGGTCGGTGATGACCAACTCGGCAGGGGCCGCTTCCAGTTGTGCCAACCCTTCCTCTGCCGTGGCAACTCCGCGCACCTGGTGCCCCTTCTTCTCGAGCATCGTGACCAACGCCCCACGGATATTGATCTCGTCATCCACGACGAGAATGTGTGCACGTGGCTTCATGAGGTCACCGCTACTGGTTGCGCCTCTTCGACTGCGACAGGGAATGTCAGCACCGCGGTGGTGCCGATCCCCGGCGTACTGGATACCTGGATGGTTCCACCATGATCTTCCATGATGCGATAGGCGATGGCGAGACCCAGACCGGTTCCGCTGGACTTCGTCGTATAGAACGGTTCAAACACCCGCGCGAGCTCTTCTTTCTTGATGCCGATTCCCGTGTCCTTCACCGACACGACGAGCCAGCGCGTGCCGTTGGCGTGACGGGCCTCGGCCGCGACGCGACAGAGCCCGCCGTTCGGCATGGCATGAAACGCATTGACGACAATGTTCACCAGGACCTGACTGATGGCCGTCTCGTCGCCCAAAACGGACGGCAACGGTTCCTCCACCGTCTGTTCGAGGCGGATCTTCCGCTCCTCCGCCTCGAATTGCATCAGCGCCATGATGTGCTCGATCAGGGCGGAGATGTTCACCTCGTGGAGGCCGACCGACCCAGGGCGGGCGAACTTCATGAAATTGTCGAGAATGACTGAGAGGCGGTGGCATTCCGCGTTCAAGACATGAAGATAGCGCGCTCCCTGCTCCGGCAGGGATGCGCGCTCCCTGAGTTCCTCTTCCAATAGGTGGAGATTCAAGTCCATGGCACTCAAAGGATTCCGCAACTCATGGGCCACTCCTGCCGACAACGTGTGTAATGCCGCCAGCTTATCCGCGACGCGGACTCGTTGCTCGAGCGCAAGCCAGTCGGTGACATCTTGGGCCTGCAGGATGACGCCGGCCGGTTCTGCATCGTCCCCTGTGAGCTCGGCCGTGCTCACCCGGATGGTGTGCGGAGTCCGGTCCTGGCTCTCATAGGGCAAATCTTTCTGACTGACATGTTGGTGATGCCTGAGTGCCTCTTCAAGCACCGCCCGGATGGTCTCTCCCTCGGCAAATACGGATTCGTAAGAATTCCCGAGCAAATCCGCCGCCGATCGTTTGAGGACTGCCTCAGCCGTTGGATTGATCACCGTGATTACTCCGCTGGGATTCACCGTGAGTACGCCGGTCGGAATGCTCTCAAGGATGTTCCTCGCCAGCCCCTTCACTTCTTCGAGTGTCCGTTTGGTGCTGTCGTAGTGGAGGAAGGTGATGACCGCCGCGATTCCGATCGCACTCACCAGAAACACCAGCAGGGTCACGACGATCAGATCGTGGCGCGACCGCCACAGCGCGGGGAACAGTTCGGTCGGAACCGCCTTGCCCTGCGTGAGTCCCTGCAGCAGCAGTTTTTCCTGCTCCAAACTAAAGAGCAAGATGACGGAGACGACCAAAGCCAGAATCAAGAGGACGGACGCGATCAGCCGATAGGGGATCCTTCGGAAAACGGTGGCTTCTGGAATAGGTCTAAACATCGCAGCGTCACATAGAAGAATGCGAACGCGAACATGCTAACACGCAGAGGTGGGGCTGTACACCGGGCACTCTAAGTATGAGGCAAGGACTCGTTGTTCGAGGCCATCAGAAGCCCAAACTGGCGAGATCGCTCCAGAAGTTGCTTGCAGCCTAC
>Ga0209640_10001728_pt1 | contig 18731 bp, 15 predicted proteins | sample RifCSP10_1_FD_184018 | JGI IMG/M metagenome (GOLD analysis project Ga0209640, IMG submission 184018) | Soil microbial communities from Rifle, Colorado - Rifle CSP2_sed 10_1 (SPAdes) (version 2) | ecosystem: Environmental > Terrestrial > Deep subsurface > Rock core/Sediment | place: Rifle... | reverse complement strand
CGATAACACCTGAGAACATATCTCCCTGACCAATTGGTAAATTTATTGGGACAGCGTTTGCCTTCAATCTGTCTTTCATCATCTGAACTGCATTATAAAAATCTGCGCCTACTCTATCCACTTTATTAATGAACGCAAGTCTGGGAACACCATATTTGTCTGCCTGTCTCCAAACAGTTTCAGATTGAGGCTCGACACCGCCAACGGCACAAAATAATGCTACAGCTCCATCTAAAACTCTTAAAGATCTTTCAACTTCAACTGTAAAATCAACGTGGCCGGGAGTATCAATAATATTTATCTGATGATCGTTCCAGAAACAGGTAGTTGCAGCACTTGTGATGGTAATCCCTCGCTCTTTTTCTTGTTCCATCCAGTCCATAACTGCAGCACCATCGTGAACTTCTCCAAGTCGATGTAATTTACCGGTGTAGAAAAGAATCCGCTCAGTGGTAGTGGTTTTACCCGCATCGATATGCGCCATAATTCCAATGTTTCTTACACGCTCTATTTTAGTTCTCGGTAACATAATTTCTTAAATAATTCCTACCACTTAAAGTGAGCGAAAGCTTTATTTGCTTCTGCCATTTTATGAGTATCTTCTTTCTTTTTAACTGCTGAGCCTTCATTATTTGAAGCTGAAATAAGTTCCTGGGCAAGCTTTTGGGACATTGTTTTATCCCCTCGCTGACTTGCATAGATCTTTATCCACCTCATTGCGAGTGCCGTACGCCTTTCAGGTCTAACCTCACTGGGAACCTGATAAGTAGCTCCACCCACTCTTCTGCTTCTAACTTCTATTACCGGCTGAACATTGGATAGTGCCTGCTTGAAAACTTCCAGACCCGTTTTTTTTGTTTTACCTTCAATTATTTCAAAAGCATTATAAATAATTTTTCTTGCTGCCGATTTTTTACCATCATTCATCAAACAATTGATGAATTTTGATACCGTGATATCATTGAATTTAGGATCCGGTTTTATAAATCTTTTTTCTGCTCTTCTTTTTCTCATACATAATTACGATTTTGGTTTTTTAGCTCCATATTTAGATCTTCCTTTTTTTCTATCTTCAACACCACTTGTATCAAGTGTGCCGCGGATTATATGATATCTAACACCAGGTAAATCCTTAACACGACCTCCTCTGATCAGGACAATCGAATGTTCCTGAAGATTGTGTCCTTCTCCAGGGATATAAGCAGTTACTTCCATATGATTAGTTAGCCTTACTCTGGCAACTTTTCTAAGCGCTGAATTAGGTTTCTTAGGAGTAGTTGTGTATACTCGTGTGCACACACCACGCTTTTGTGGACAAGCACTTAAAGCTGGTGCTTTATTTTTTGCTAATATCTGAACCCGTCCTTTTCTGACGAGTTGATTAATAGTTGGCAATACTTTCTCCTAAGTTTAATTCATACAAAAAAATTCGGATTTCAAATATACTTCTTCATAACAATTAAGTCAAGAAATTCAAACACTTCTAAATACTATTCAACACCAGTTTCTTCAGTCTTGAGTTCTTCTTCTTTTACCTCTGAAGCGGCTTCTTCTTCAGTCTTTAATGACACAACTCTATACTTTTTAAGCCCTGTTCCGGCAGGAATAAGATGACCCATAACAATGTTCTCTTTAAGCCCAATCAATCGGTCAATTTTCGCCTGAATTGCAGCATTAGCAAGGACTTTTGTTGTTTCTTGGAATGACGCAGCAGACAAGAAACTTTCGGTTGATAGTGCGGCTTGAGTTATTCCTAAGAGAACATGCTCAAAAGTTGCAGGCATAGCATCCCGAACTTCCATAGGTTTTTTCTCCCTCTTTTTGAGGTCTGCGTTTAGTTCCCTCACTTTGGATTTCTGTAGTATAGAACCATTCTTAAATCTTGAATCACCTTTATCCTCAATCACTACCATATTTACCATTTTGTTATTTTCTTCAATGAACTCAATTCTATCCACTAAATCTTCTTCAAGAAACTTTGTATCGCCGGGAGAAACCACTCTAACCTTCTGAAGCATTTGTCTTACAATAACTTCTATATGCTTGTCATTAATTTTAACACCCTGAAGACGGTAAACGTCCTGAATTTCATTAACAAGATATTCCTGAACAGAACTCGTTCCCTTTATTCTTAAAATATCATGTGGATTCATTGGTCCGTCTGTTATTTTTTCACCTGCTGGGATATCATCACCTTCCTGAACTAGTATATGCTTTCCTAGTGGCACAGCATATTTCTTCTCATCTGAGCCATCTTGAGCAACCACGGAAATTTCTCTTGAACCTTTCTTTCTTCCACCAAACTTTACTATACCTTCAATATCAGAAACAATTGCAGGATCCTGAGGACTTCTTGCTTCAAATAGCTCAGTTACCCTTGGCAGACCACCTGTAATATCTCTCGTTTTTGTGGTTTGTTTAGATATTTTAGCAAGCACAGTACCTGCAGCTATTGACTCACCTTCTTCAACGGCAAGATACGATCTTGTTGGAAGGTTGAATGATTTTTTATCACCATTCGCAGCCACAATCACTATGCTTGGAGTAAGTGTTTTATCCTTTGAATCAATTACAACTTTCTGAACATGTCCGGTTTGTTCATCTGTGACCTGCTTTAATGTTGAACCATCAACAAGATCAACAAAACCAACTTTACCGGGAATATCGGCAATGATTAATGCATTGTAAGGATCGTGATGATAAATAGGTTCATTCTTGTTAACTTTTTGCTCATCATCAACAGTAAGTTCAGCACCGTAAGGCACATCATATTTTTTAAGTTGACGATTATTTTCATCATATATACCTATTGCTCCTCTTCTTCCTGTTACAACCTTTACCTTAATATCAGACCCGCTAAAAGGATCCTGATTTACTTTTTCAACGAAAACTACTTTTTCAAATTTTACTGTTCCTTCGATATTAGTTTCAACCTGTGACTGAGTCGCAATTCTTGAAGAAGTACCTCCAAGATGGAAAGTTCTTAACGTAAGCTGTGTACCTGGCTCACCTATTGATTGCGCTGCAACTATTCCAACTGCTTCACCAATTTCAACAAGCTTACTGGTAGTAAGATTTCTACCATAACATTTAGCACAAACACCCTTCTTGGATTCACAGGTTAATACTGTTCTGATATATACTGCATCAATATTAGCATCTTCAATTTTCTCGGCGATGACTTCTGTTATTATCTCACCCGCTTCAATAATTAGTTCTTCAGTAATTGGATGATAAACATCTTCCTGAACAACTCTGCCGGTAATACGTTCGGCTAATGGCTCTCTTTCCTGCTCAACGTCTTTGAGTGCTTTAACTTCGATACCAAGAATAGTTCCGCAATCTATTTCAGTGATTATAACATCCTGAGAAACGTCAACCAATCTTCTTGTCAAATAACCTGCATCAGCAGTTTTGAGCGCTGTATCAGCCAAACCTTTTCTTGCGCCGTGTGTCGAAATAAAGTACTCGAGAACTGTTAATCCTTCTTTAAAATTTGCAACAATCGGATTCTCAATAATTTCACCAGCCTGACCTGACAATGTTTTCTGAGGTTTCATCATCAAACCTCTCATTCCTGCTAACTGTCTTACCTGTTCCTGTGAACCTCTTGCACCTGAGTCAACCATCATATGAAGCGAATTAAATCCACCTTCTGCGCGTTTAATTTTTTCCATCAGAGCACGCGATACGTCATTGGTAGTGTGAGTCCAAACGTCAATTATTTTATTATATCTTTCAGCATCAGTAATAACACCCTGTTCATGTTCGTTTAGAATACCATCAACTTTTTTATTTGCTTTAGCAATAAGATTTTCTTTTTCTTCAGGAACCACCATGTCTGCGTAACTAACCGATAACCCACCTTCACTCGCAAATTTGAATCCCAGATCCTTAAGATCATCAAGAAATTTTGCAGTTACTTTGTTACCAAGCTGGATATACATCTTGCCTATGATTCCACCAAATATTTTCTTTATAAGCAACTGATTGATGTAATCCATTTCCTTTGGAAGGATTTGATTGAATAACACTCTTCCAGTCGTTGTCTCAATAAAATTACCATCGATCTTAACTTTAATCTTTGCATGTAAACCAACCTTCTTATTATCATAAGCAATTATCACTTCTTGAGGAGAATAGAATACCATTCCCTCGCCCTTATCGCCTTCTTTCTGCTTTGTAAGGTAATAACAGCCAAGAACTATATCCTGAGTAGGAACAACGATCGGGCTTCCATTCTGAGGTGATAATATATTATGACTGCTGAGCATTAATAAAGAAGCTTCGAGTTGTGCTTCGTATGAAAGCGGAACGTGAACAGCCATCTGATCGCCGTCAAAGTCGGCATTAAATGCAGTACAAACCATCGGATGAAGCTGAATAGCTTTTTCATCAATCAGTATTGGTTGAAATGCCTGGATACCTAATCTATGTAGAGTTGGTGCTCTGTTCAGCAGGACAGGATGTGCCTGAATTATTTTTTCGAGGATATCCCAGATCATCGGATCTTTTCTGTCAACAACTTTTCTTGCACTCTTTACAGTTTTATTATGCCCTCTTTCTATAAGCTTCCTGATAAGGAAAGGCTTAAACAATTCAACCGCTATATCTTTTGGAAGACCGCATTGATGCAACTTAAGTTCAGGACCCACAACGATAACTGAACGTGCAGAGTAATCAACTCTCTTTCCTAATAAGTTCTGACGGAATCTTCCCTGCTTTCCTTTAAGCATATCACTCAAGGATTTTAGTGGACGATTGCTATCGCTTCTTACTGCACTACCTCTTCGTGAATTATCAAAGAGAGCATCAACTGCTTCTTGAAGCATTCTTTTTTCATTTCGAAGTATTACTTCAGGAGCCTTAATGTCCATCAATCTCTTTAAACGATTATTACGAATAATTACCCTTCTGTAAAGATCGTTCAAATCGCTTGTAGCAAATCTTCCACCTTCAAGTGGAACGAGAGGTCTGAGTTCTGGTGGAATGACTGGAATATAATTTAGTACCATCCACTCAGGTTTGTTTTCAACTTTAATGTTTTCTGCCTTGAAAGCTTCAATTACTCTTAATCTTTTTAAAATATCAGCTTTCTTCTGCTGCGAAGTTTCAACTTTAACCTGTTCACGAAGTTCTTCAGAAAGCTTTTCTACATTTGTATTCCTGAGAATAGTTTTAACTGCATCGCCACCAATTTTCGCAACAAACTTATCCGGATTTGTATCTTCAAATCTTTGATTCTCTGAAGCTAAAGAGCTCATTACTTCAAAGTACTGATCTTCAGAAATCAGGTCACCTTTCTTCAATCCGGTAGGACCAGGATTTAGAACAATATAGGACTCATAATAAATTACCTTCTCAAGTTCTTTGAGACTAAGTCCGATAATATTTCCAATCTTTGAAGGCTGCGCCCTGAAAAACCATATATGAACAACAGGAACAGCTAGACCGATGTGTCCCATTCTTTCGCGACGTACACTTTTCTGCGTAACTTCAACTCCGCATCTATCGCAAATTATACCTTTATATCTTATTCTTTTATACTTACCGCAGAAACATTCCCAATCGCGTGTGGGACCAAATATTTTTTCACAGAACAAACCGTCTTTTTCAGGTCGGAATGATCTGTAATTAATAGTTTCAGGCTTAGTAACCTCTCCATACGATCTTGATAAAATATCATCTGGACTTGCAAGACTAATCGTAATGCTGTCTATATCCATCATTGCATGTTCTTGGATTCTGAAAGCCATATTTTATCTCCTAAGTTCTATTAAAATTCTTTTAAATAATTGAATTAATTAATCGTGATATCGAGCCCTAATCCCTGCAGCTCTTTAATTAATACGTTGAACGACTCCGGTATATTTGGCTGCAATAGGTTATCACCTTTAACAACAGCTTCATAAGCTTTAGCTCTTCCTGCAACATCATCACTTTTTATTGTCAGTATTTCTTGTAGGGTGTACGCAGCGCCATATCCTTCAAGTGCCCATACTTCCATTTCTCCGAAACGCTGACCGCCAAACTGGGCCTTTCCTCCAAGCGGCTGCTGTGTAATTAATGAGTAGGGTCCAATTGAACGGGCGTGAATCTTATCATCCACAAGATGACTAAGCTTCATCATATAGATAAATCCACATGTAACTTTCTGATGGAACTTGTCACCTGAGCGACCATCATATAGATCTGTTTTTGAACCTAATTCCATATTAGCTTTAGCCAGCCATTCCTCAACGTCTTCTACTTTGGCACCATCAAAAATCGGAGTAGCGAATTTCACTCCAAGAGTTTTTCCTACCCATCCAAGTGCAGTTTCATAAAGCTGACCAAGGTTCATTCTAGAAGGCACACCAAGCGGATTCAATATAATATCCACAGAGGTTCCATCTGGTAAAAAAGGCATATCTTCAACTGGAACAACTTTCGCAACAACACCTTTATTACCGTGTCTGCCCGCCATCTTATCACCAACCGAAACTTTTCGCTTCTTGGCAACATAAACTTTTGCGAGCTGAACTATGCCGGGAGGCAGTTCATCGCCGCTGGCAATTTTTATTTTCTCACGTTTATAGTCTTCACCAATTTCGGCTGTTTTGTCAAAATAATTTTTAAATAAAGTTTTTATGTGATGATTAGTCTTTTTACTATCAAACCAGTCGAGAGTATAGTCAAGCTTAGTCACATCTTCAATTGAAGAAAAGGTTGACTCTTTAATGGTTGTATTGCTTCTTAAAGCAACCGTTCCATCAAGATCTCTGATTCCGGTTGTTACCAATCCTTCACAAAGTTTGGTTAATTTTTCAACAAGCTTTGAGTAATTTTCCTTTAAACGATGATTGTGTTCGTGCTCAACCGAATCAAGCAAAGCTTTTTCCGATTTTTTTGATTCGGCATCTCTTTTCTTTCTGCTGAACAATCTGGTCTTAATAACCGTTCCTCTTAATCCCGGAGGTGCTTTTAACGAAGCATCTTTAACATCTCCTGCTTTATCTCCGAATATTGCTCTTAGCAGTTTTTCTTCTGGTGTTGGATCGGTTTCACCTTTTGGTGTAATCTTTCCAATCAGTATATCGCCTTCTTTAACTTCAGCGCCTTCTCTAACTATGCCGTATTCATCAAGGTTCTTAACTGCTTCTTCACTAACGTTTGGAATTTCTCTTGTGAGTTCTTCCTCGCCACGCTTGGTTTCACGAACCTGCAGTTCAAATTCTTCAATATGAAGCGAAGTGAAGTCATCATCTTTAACAAGTCTTTCGCTTAATATTATAGCATCTTCAAAATTATATCCACGCCAGGGCATAAATGCTACGAGCACATTTCTGCCAAGTGCAAGTTCACCTTCTTCAGTTGCCTGTCCATCAGCAAGCACATCACCTTTTTCAATCTTCTGACCCTCAACTACGTATGGTTTCTGATTTATGCAGGTTTCCTGATTTGTACCATGAAACTTTATAAGGTTATAAGTAACTCTTCTTACATCGTTAAATGAAGTAATTGCTTCGATGCTGTTTGGGTTGATATCGTACCTGACTGTTATTTTTGTTGAATCAACATACTCAATAACACCACTATTCTCAGCTACTACTATAGACCTTGAATCACGTGCGACTCTTCCTTCCATACCTGTTCCGACAATTGGATTTTGCGGTTTAAGAAGCGGCACAGCCTGGCGTTGCATGTTCGAACCCATAAGTGCTCTGTTAGCATCATCATGCTCTAGGAATGGAATGAGTGCTGCTGCAGGACTTACAATCTGTGCTGGAGCAACATCCATATATTCAACCTGTTCAGGAGCAACAATCGGAAATTCTCCTTGTAAACGGGACTTGACTCTTTCTTTTACAAATTTCGACTGCTCATCTAAAAGTGCGTTCGCCTGAGCGATTGTAAAAACATCTTCTTGTTCTGCACTTAGGAATTCGACTTCTTTGGTTACTTTACCCTTATTTACTTTTCTATAAGGAGTTTCAAGGAATCCATAGCGATTAACTCTGGCATAAATTGTTAATGAAGAAATCAAACCAATGTTTGGTCCTTCAGGAGTTTCAATTGGACAGAGTCGACCGTAGTGAGTGTAGTGAACGTCACGAACTTCAAAGCCGGCTCGTTCTCTTGTTAAACCGCCAGGTCCTAAAGCAGACATTCTTCTTTTATGAGTAAGTTCAGCTAACGGATTTGTTTGATCCATAAACTGTGAAAGCTGATTTGTACCAAAGAATGCATTTATTACGCTTGTAATTGTACGAGCATTAACAAGATCCTGAGGTGTAAAGTTTTCCGTATCGCGCATGTTCATTCTTTCTTTTATCGTTCTTGCCATACGCGCCATTCCAACATTAAACTGCTGACTAAGCTGCTCGCCTACGGTTCTTACTCTTCTGTTACCAAGATGGTCAATATCATCAACGGGTTCAGTTCCATTCTTCAGCTTAATCATATATTTCATTATCTCAATAATATCCTGAATCGTAAGCACGGTAGTAGTTTCAGGAATATCTAATTTAAGCTTGTCGTTCATGCGATGACGACCAACATCTCCAAGGTCATATCTTTTATCATTAAAAAATAATTTTTCAATTAAGGCTTCCGCTGTTTCCACATCAGGCGCTTCACCTGATCTTAGCTGTCTGTAAATTGCAAAAAGTGCTTCTTCTTTTGACTGAGCAGAATCTTTCTTTAATGTATTAACTATCAGATCCTGATCCGGAGATGTATCGCGGGAGAGAAACCTGATAGTTTCAATTTCAGCTTCTCCTAATCTTTCAACATCTTCCTCTTTAAGCAGGCTTCCGCCACTGAGGAAAATTTCTCCGGTTGACATATCAAATACATCACTGGCGATGGCTCTTCCAATGTAAGAGCTCAAGTCAGCTTTGTTAACATTTACTTCTTCAACAAGGTTAAAAAGATTAAATATATCGTCGTTACTTGTATAACCCAGTGCTCGAAGCAGAGTTGTTGCTGGAAATTTCTTTCTTCTGTCTATATAAACATTTAAAACAAAATTTATATCGGTAGCAAATTCCACCCAGGAACCGCGCAGAGGAATTATTCTTGCAGAATAAATAGGAGTTCCGTTTGGATGTAGTGTTTCTGAAAAAGCTACACCAGGTGACCGATGCAGCTGAGATACTACAACTCTTTCTGCACCATTAATTACAAATGTTCCTTTCTCAGTCATAAATGGTACGCTGCCAAGATAAACTTCCTGTTCAACACTATTCACAAACTCTTCAGTATCTGGATCTTTTGCAGATAACCTTAGCTTTGCCTTGAGCGGTGCTGCAAAAGTTAATCCTCTTTCCATACATTCTTCAACTGAGAATCTTGCCTTCTCGACACTATAATTAATAAAATCCAGCCGGTAATTCTCTTTATTATCGAATATCGGGAAGTTATCAATAAATACCTTTTGAAGACCTTTATTCTCCCTTTCTTCAGGAAGTTTTTCGAGCTGTATAAAATCTTCGAAAGTTTCGGTCTGGATATTTAGTAAATCTGGAACGTCCATAACAGATTTTATAGCTCCAAAGGAAATACGGTTATTATTCAATTATCCTTCTCCTATTATTAAAAAACTTGATTTTTCTAAGCATAAATTTGCGTCACCCTAAACGCAAAAAGCGATAGAACGGAAAACCGTACTATCACTCTTCACATAAGGATTTAATATCGGCTATGAAATGATTATTTCAGTACTACTGTGGCGCCGGCTTCTTCAAACTCTTTTTTGAGTTTTTCAGCTTCATCTTTTGATATACCCTCTTTAACTGTATTCGGGGCGCCATCAACAAGATCTTTTGCTTCTTTCAATCCTAAACCGGTATGTGCTCTAACAACTTTTATTACATTGATTTTCTTTTCTCCGGCAGCTTGTAATACGACAGTGAACTCTGTCTGCTCTTCAACGGCAGCTGCTTCTCCGCCGCCAGCCACTGGACCTGCCATCATCATTGGCGCTGCAGCTGTTACTCCGAATTCCTCTTCCAGAGCTTTCTTAAGTTCTGCAGCTTCCATAAGGGACATCCCTTTTATCAATTCTAATGCTTTAGTTACTTTTTCTGACATTTTTGTCTCCTGATTTTATAAAATTCTTAAAAAAAATCATGCTGCTTGCTTTTGAGAAATCTGTTCAACAACACTAACAAGATCTCTCATAACAGCATTGATAGCTCCAACAATTCCCGATACCGGGGAGTTGAGTGAGCCCATTATTCCTGCTATCAATTCATTCTTTGTCGGAAGTGTAGCCAATGCTTTCAACTGGCTTCCATCAAAATATTCTCCCTCAACATAACAGGCTTTGAGAGAAAGTCTTTCTTTATCACCAAAATATTTATTGATGATTTTTGCCGGTGCGAGAGGATTTTTTGTTGTAAACGCAAATCCAATCATTCCTGTTAAGTGACCTGGGATTTTATCGTATTTGCCCGATTCCTGAAGAGCTCTTTTTACCAGAGTATTTTTATATACTTTGTAACGAACTCCTTCATTGCGGAACTGATTTCGAAGAGCACTGATGTCTTCAACATTAATCCCGTTATAATCGGTCAAGTAAACTGCAGATGAACTCTCAAGGAGCTCTTTTATCTCAGAAATTATTTCTGATTTTTCGTTTCTGTTCATTTTACTCCCGTTCAATAATTAGTTAACGTGTCGGTTAGAAGCATTTATTTTTTGAGTGCGTAAACTTTATTCTGCCTGACGAACTGTATATTCATCTTTAGTAATTCGTAATCCCGGTCCCATGGTACTTGATAGGAATAAGCTCTTAACATACTGACCTTTAGCGGAAGCGGGTTTCATTTTGATAATTGTATTGACGAAAGCTTTTGCGTTTTCAACAAGCTTATCAGTTTCAAAATTTAATTTTCCTACTGAAGTATGAACAATACCGGTTTTCTCAACTCTGAATTCTATTTTACCTGCTTTAATTTCTTTAACTGCTTGAGCAACATCCTGAGTCACTGTACCGCTCTTTGGATTTGGCATCAATCCCTTCGGTCCAAGAATCTTTCCCAGCTTACCTAGTTCACTCATTGAATCAGGAGTTGATATAATAACATCCACATCTGTCCATCCACCTTTAATTTTCTCAAGGTATTCCTCAAAGCCTGCATAATCAGCACCTGCATCAAGTGCTTCCTGAGCCTTAGCACCTTTTGAAATAACAAGAACTGAAACCTGTTTTCCCGTACCGTGAGGTAGAGAAACAGTTCCTCTCAACATCTGATCAGCCTGGCGAGGATCGACACCGAGACGCATTGCACAATCAAGAGATTCAACGAACTTCACTTTCGAAGTTTCTTTGAGTAAAGCAACTGCCTCTTGCAGTGTATATTCTTTATCCTTCTTTAATTTAGACTGAAATTCTTTTTTTCTTTTTGTAATCTTCATATTTAAACCAAAGTATATTTAGTTTCGGAAAATAAAATTTAATCTTCGACTGTAAGCCCCATGCTTCTTGCCGTTCCTGCAATCATACTCATCGCGTGATCCAGATCGAATGCATTTAAGTCTTTCATCTTTATCTCTGCAATCTCTTTAAGTTGATTACGAGTTACCTTCCCAACTTTTGCCTTGTTAGATTCAGGTGAACCTTTCTCGACTTTAGTCAACTTCTTAAGGAGTACTGCAGCAGGAGGTGTTTTTGTAATAAATGTAAAGGACTTATCTGAGTAAACTGTAATGACTACAGGGATAATCAATCCATCTTTATCCTGTGTCCTGCCATTAAACTGTTTACAGAACTCCATTATGTTAACACCTTTTTGACCAAGTGCCGGTCCTACTGGTGGAGAAGGATTAGCCTTCCCTGCTGGTATCTGTAATTTTATAAAACTATCAATTTTTTTTGCCATGATTGTTTACCCTAATCGAATAATAATTATTTTTCCAATTCTGCTTGAACGAAGTCAATTTCAACCGGAGTCTTTCTTCCAAAGATTGAAACCATAACCTTCATCTTCATTTTTTCTTCATTTACTTCCTGAACGGTCCCACTAAAGTTGTTAAATGGGCCATCAATTATTTTAACAAGATCACCGTTTCTGAAAATTGTTTCCATTCTCTCTGTACTTTCGTTCTGAGTAATCCTGCCAACGATACGTCTTACCTCTTCAGGCTGAAGAGGGTTTGGTATATTACCTGTCCCTAAGAAGCCCATTACAGATTGTGTCCTAAGAATGAATTCTTTTACCTGGTTATCTAATTCTGCCTGAACAAGAATATATCCTGGAAAAAAGTTTTTTGTCTTACTACGTTTTTTGCCATCCTTAACTTCAAAGACTTTTTCTGTAGGAACAAGTATCTCTTTTATCTTCGACTTTAACTTTTCATTCTCTTGAATTCCAGTTTCTAAAAACTGCTTTACTTTGTTTTCGTGCCCAGAGAAAGTTCTAACTACATACCATTTTGCTTCCATCAATATTACCTGTTAAAATATTCCCTTCATTACCTGACTAATAAACATATCTATTATATAGGCAAATCCTGCAAGTATAATACAAACAACAATAACAATTTTTGTTGATTCAAAAAGTTCAGCCTTTGTGGGCCAGGTAACTTTTTTCATTTCTTTAACTACGTCTTCAAAAAAACTTTTTATCTTTTCTTTCATATTGCAATCAATAATTTTTAGTGGCACGTCAGGAGGGACTCGAACCCCCAACCTGCGGTTTTGGAGACCGCTGCTCTAGCCAATTGAGCTACTGACGTATTATTTAGTTTCCTTAAATATTACATGCTTGCGAACAACAGGATCGTACTTTTTATACTCAACTCTTGAAGGATGGGTTCTCTTATTTTTTGTAGTAGTATACCTGTATCCGGTACCGGCGGTACTCTCTAATGTTATTATTTGTCTGATATTACTTTTTGCCATTGTTTGCTCCTAAATTTTTTTGAGCTGACGACCGGGATTGAACCGGTGACCTCATCCTTACCAAGGATGTGCTCTACCAACTGAGCTACGTCAGCGGATGTTTAGAGCGGGAGACGGGACTCGAACCCGCGACCAACAGCTTGGAAGGCTGTGACTCTAGCCAACTGAGTTACTCCCGCCAAAAATAACCCAAAGAACATGCCTCCAATAATAGAATTGAGCAAAGTAATCACTTTCAAAAAGTTGTATTTTTGATTGAAAGAAAAAATTTCAACTCAATTTTATAGCAAGAAAAAGGAGAACTAAAAATTATTTTATTAAAATGAAAAATATTGTTTAAATTTCGTGGGCGGCGAGGGATTCGAACCCCCAAAGGCATTCGCCAACGGATTTACAGTCCGCCCCGGCTCTCCAACTCCGGCGTCCGCCCGATTTTTCAAAAACCGAGCATTAAATATATTCGCTGGTTAATAAAAATGCAAGTTATTTGAGGGTTGATAGAGAAAGACTTAGTGTTTCCACAATTCGCGGTCTAAGCTGCGATACTGAATTGCCTCACTAACGTGCTGTGGTAAGACATTTTCAGAATTATCTATATCGGCAATCGTCCTACTGACCTTAAGAATCCTATCGTATGCTCGAGCTGACAAACCAAGCTTGGTCATTGCCATTTTGAGCAGTTCTTCTCCTGAAGTGTCTAATTTGCAATATTTTCTTACTTCCTTAGAACCCATATCGGCATTATTAAAAATATGTTTGTATTCCTTAAATCTATTTAGTTGAATATCTCTTGCTTTAATTACCCTATCCCTTATAATTCCTGACTTTTCCGCTGGTGCTTCAGTTGCCAATTCTTTATACTTCACAGCCGGTACTTCAATATGAATATCAATTCTGTCCAGCAATGGTCCAGAAATTTTTGCCATATACTTTTGAATTAATGGGGGTGTACAAGTGCACTCTTTGTTCGGATCTGTGAAATATCCGCAAGGACAGGGATTCATAGCTGCAGCTAGCATAAAGTTGGCCGGGAACTCTAATGAAAGTTTTGACCTGCTTACAGTAACTCTTGAATCTTCAAGAGGTTGTCTTAATACTTCTAGTACATTTTTCTTAAATTCAGGTAATTCATCAAGAAACAGTACACCGTGATGAGCAAAAGAGACTTCACCGGGACGTGGAAAACTTCCCCCTCCTACCAGAGCAGCATCTGAAACTGTGTGGTGAGGACTTCTGAATGGTCTTTCAGTTATTAGTGCTGTATCCCGGGATAAAATTCCAGCTATGCTATGGATTTTGGTTGTTTCTAAGGCCTCATCAAATGTGAGTGGAGGAAGGATTGTAGGCAATCTTTTCGCGAGCATTGTTTTTCCTGAACCTGGAGGACCTATCATTATTATATTATGAGCTCCCGCAGCTGCAACCTCCAATGCACGTTTTACATTTTCCTGTCCTTTAACATCAGAAAAATCGAGATGATATTTATTTACTCTTAAAAATATTTCTCTTCTATCCGACTTAATAGGAACTAGTTCATTCGTTCCATTCAGAAAATCGACAACCTCATCTAATTTAGTAACACCGTACACATCAATCTCATCCACAATTGAAGCTTCAACAGATGATGCAACAGGTAAAATTATTCTTTTAATTCCCTTTTTTTTTGCTTCAACCGTAATGGGGAGAGCACCTTTAACAGGTCTTAATTTACCATCAAGAGAAAGTTCTCCGAGAAAAACCGTATCAACTAATTTATTCGATTCAATTAAACCAGTTGCGGTGAGAAGTCCAATTGCAATCGGAAGGTCAAAAGAACTTCCTTCTTTTTTTATATCGGCTGGAGCAAGATTAACTGTTATTTTTTTTAGTGGATATTCAAAACCACTATTTTTTATTGCTGCTGTTACTCTTTCGCGACTTTCCTTGACGGCACTGTCCGGTAGACCAACTATTATAAATCCCGGAATTTGTTTTTCGACGTGAGTTTCTACCTCAACAAGGTAAGCATCTATTCCGTAAGTAGCGCTTGAAAGAATTTTTGAAAGCATATAAAGTAAATGTTAATTTATTCTTATCAATGAAATATTCTTTCAGTCCAACTATTTTGCTAAAATCATTTTTCGAGTCTGAGAAGATAAAGGAGTTATAATCTGATAAAGATAGATCCCTGATGTTAATCCGGTTGCATCAAATTTAAATTGATAAACGCCTCTGGACAAAAAGCCTGAATGAAGCAATGCAACTTCTTTGCCAGCCAGATCATAAACCTTTATCTCGACATCAGAATCCTGAAGGAGTTCAAAATCTATTAAAGTAGTTGGATTAAAAGGATTTGGATAGTTTTGCCCGACTATCAAATCTTCAATCACTCCCTGCCCTACTTTAATAACATCCGAAAATACTTCAGTGCCATCCTTATTGACCTGCTTTATCCTGAAATATACGATTTCAGTTTGATCATTTTTTTCACTGAGAATTGAATACGTTTTCTCTTCATTATTATCTGCTACCTGTTTGCCTGCTTCAACAAAATCACCACTGCCAATAGCTCTTTCAAGAGCATAGTAGTCAACATCTCTGTAACTGCCGCCTTTCCATTCTATCTCATAAAAGTTATTCATCAATTTAAAACTAATCTCTGGTGCTCGTGGGAATAATGGTGCATCCGACTTAACTAATCTAATTCTTTCGTAAGAAATACTCTTTTGATTCAGAAGATTTGTTAGTTCCGCTTCAGAAAAATTCATCTGGAAGATAACATTTGAACTATCATCTGAATAGTCGGGATAATTCCTATTTCTGCTGATGGAAGTAATAGAGTCGTTGATATTAACCACTCGAAGCTGTTCTAAGATAAACTCGCCGGATGTAAGATCATTTTGAAAATGTAAAATGAGATTATCAAAATCTAAATAGTTATTAATTTTATTTGTTACTAATTCTTCTTCGTTGCAGAAAAATGAAAGCTCATTATTCCATCTGTCAAAATTAATATTGAAGTGATACCATACATTCTGAGAAATGAAAAAAGGTTTTATCTGGAACAAATCGTTATCTTTTGAATTAATAACGAGCATTTGATTTTCATTTATTGATAAATAATACTCAACCCGGTTTGTTTCCCAGTTTATAATCTTCAAGAAGGTCGAATTGAAATTCTTAGTTTTCATCCAGAACTCTACTGCTAATATTTCATCAAAATTATAAATGAGAGGTACATTCAGATAAGAATTCTGATTTAGAGAAGCGGCATTCTCTGCCGTTAAATACTTTTCATAATAATTGAATGAAAGAGTAAACTGGTTAGTAATGTTCGAAATAATTTTACTCTCCGAATTTGCCAGATAACCTAATATTTTTTCCTCCTCAACAAATTCGCCGTAAAATTTCAAGGTATTTGAATTAGTGCTAGTAGATTTTAAATATAATACCAGTTGAAAATATGCTTCATCCGTAAAAAGAGAAGTGTCAGAAAAGTCAATAGTAACTTTCTGAAACTGCTCAGAATATTCAGTTTTGAACTCCGTTTTAACTGGAATTTGCCATCTGATATCGTGAGTCCACAATTCTACCCTATTAATATTAAGTGAAAAATCAGGCAAGAAATAAATATCTAGCTTATCAGCCTCTGGAAATTTTTTAGAAGTAATAATTGAAACTTCAAAGCTTCCATTGGAAGGAATGATTTCAGGGACAAAAACTTTGAAATTATCTTGCGCGTTTGCCTGATCAAATGCGAAAAAAAGCAAAAAACACAGTAATATGTTTATTAGTTTAAACATCCTGCTGCAATTAACGCAATTAATTTGATTAGTTCAACTATTTGTATTGACGGAGGAAGTCAATACGATCCTGTAGCTTACCGACAGGTATTAAAAGTTTATCTTTTCCGTAAATTGCTTCCTCACGATTTGTGAAAGCCAGCTCATAATCTTTGCTCATAACAATGGCTTCTTCGGGACAGACTTCTTCACAAAAACCGCAAAAAATGCATCTTAACATATTAATTTCGAATTTTACCGGATATCTTTCTTTCTCTAATTCGGTCTCGGCAGCCTGTACTTCAATGGCTAAAGCGGGGCATACTCTTGAACACAGACCACATGCAACACATCTCTCAACTCCATTTTCTTCTTGAACCAGAACAGGTCGTCCACGATAAGAACCCGAAGGATCGAATCTAACTTCAGGATATTCCATTGTGAACTTTGGCTTGAACATTGTACGGAGTGTTAGTGATAACCCTTTAATTATTTCAGGGACATAAATTTTTTCCCAGAAATTAAGATCTTTTATTCGTCTTCTTTTTGTTGTGGTTTGCATTTCAATAGACTTTTACTTGTTCAATTATATGTTTAAATACTAATCAACTCAATACAAAAACAATCCTACATACCAAATATCATAATTAATGCTGCAACCCAGATTATATTTATCAATGACAGTGGGAACATCACTTTCCAGCCAAGGTTCATAAGCTGATCATATCTGAAACGGGGCAAAGACCATCTTACCCAAAGGAAAAAGAAAAGCAGTAATGCCATCTTAAATAAAAACGCTCCGAAGCATAAAAGAGTTTCCAGTAATGGTGAGAGACCTATTTTTCCGATGTAAGGAATTTGCCATCCACCCAAATAAAGCGTAACAATGAATGCACTTGAAATAATCATATTTGCATACTCAGCAAGGAAAAATCCTGCAAACTTCGTACTGCTGTATTCAGTGTGAAATCCTCCAACAAGTTCCGGTTCAGCTTCGGGCAAATCGAAAGGCAACCGGTTTGTTTCAGCAAATGCAGATACGAGAAAAGTTATAAAACCGATTGGTTGAACAATTGCATTCCACATCCAGCCAGATTGTGATTCAACAATTGCAACTGGTCTGAGTGATTCAGAAAGCAATAGAACTCCTGCAACTGAGAACCCCATCGAGACTTCATAAGAAATCATCTGTGCAGATGAACGTATTCCTCCAAGAAGTGAATACTTACTTCCCGATGACCAGCCAGCTAATGTTAATGCATAAACCCCAAGTGAAGTTAATGCGAGAATGAACAGAACACCAATGTTAACATCGGCAACAAGAAGTGGAATATTGTAATTTCCAATCTGAAGATCGGGACCAAAAGGAATTACAGCATAAGTAGATAATGCCACAAGCAAAGCAATCACAGGAGCGAGTGCATGGATCTTTCTATCAGCATTATCGGGAACAATATCTTCTTTAAGCACAAGCTTGAACAAATCCGCAAAAGGCTGCAAGGTTCCTTTCCAGCCAACCCTGTTTGGACCAATTCTGTTCTGTGCCCAGGCACTTACTTTTCTTTCGAAGTAAACAAGATATGCAACTGTTACCAACATTGTTCCAACGACTACAACGACTTTAATCAGTGTAACAATTACAATTTCGAGTATGCTCATTTTTAGGATACTGTTACTTTATTTGAAATTTCAGATTTTACTTTCGCTCCAAGCTCTCCAATCACATCGTAGTCCAGGTTCTTGAAAGCTTCAATTGAATTAGCCATTTCAGCAAAAATTTCTTCGGCCATATTAAATTTAAATTTGCTGCCCATTGCCCTGGCAACTGAAATTAAAATTTTCCAGGTTGGGAGTGCATCTGTTTTTTTACCTGATGCCCATCTGTCCCATTTAGTTCCGAATTTATCCAGCCTGCTCATACTCATACCGTCAAGTGCGCGATCCTGTTCAACCACGGAAATGGCAGGACGAATTCTCTGAACAACTCCGGAAAAATTAACAAATGTTCCGTTCTTTTCAGCATAAGTTGCAGCAGGGAAAATTAAATCGGCAAGTGCAGTGCTTCTGTTATGATTGGTTGA
>Ga0209640_10001727_pt1 | contig 18744 bp, 14 predicted proteins | sample RifCSP10_1_FD_184018 | JGI IMG/M metagenome (GOLD analysis project Ga0209640, IMG submission 184018) | Soil microbial communities from Rifle, Colorado - Rifle CSP2_sed 10_1 (SPAdes) (version 2) | ecosystem: Environmental > Terrestrial > Deep subsurface > Rock core/Sediment | place: Rifle... | reverse complement strand
CCTCTTCGGCGTCATCACCCGGCGCAACACCATCGGCATCCTGCTCGGCATCGAGCTGATGCTGAACGCGGTGAACATCAACCTGGTGGCCTTCGCCCGGTTCCTGGGCGACGTGTCCGGCATGGTGTTCACCGTCTTCACGATCTGCATCACGGTGGTGGAGGTGGCGCTGGGGCTGGCCCTCGTCATCCTGATGTTCCGCATCCGGCGGACCGCGGTGGCGGACCACTTGGACCTCCTCAGGGGATAGCGCCCGACTCATGGCCGCCTCCGGCTTTCTCGCGCTCTGGGCCTGGCTGGCCCCCGGCCTCGCCTTCCTGCTCCTCGGCCTGATCTTCCCCCTGCGGCGCTCCGGGCGGCCGGCCGCGTGGCTCTCGATCGTGTGCTCGCTGGGAGCCCTGGCGGCCGCGGTCGCGGCCTGGCGCGCGACGGTGCCCGACGTGGCGCGCCGCATGCTCTGGGAGTGGATCCCGGTCGAGGACGGCGTGCTGACCTCGGTGGGCGTGCTCGCCGACGCCGACTCCACCCTGATGCTGATCCTGGTGGCGCTGGTGTCCTTCCTGGTCCAGGTCTACTCGCTCGGCTATCTCGCCGACGAGCCGCCGGCCTCGCTCGGCCGCTACTACACCTACCAGTCGCTGTTCGCGTTCTCGATGATGGGGCTGGTGCTCGCTCCCAACTTCGTCCAGCTCTTCATCTGCTGGGAGCTGGTCGGCCTCTGCTCCTACCTGCTGATCGGCTACTGGTACCAGCGGCCGGAGGCGGCGCGGGCGGCGGTCAAGGCCTTCTGGGTCACCAAGGCGGGCGACGCGTTCTTCCTGGTCGGCATCGTGATGCTCTGGAGCCGCACCGGGACCTTCGACTTCTCCGAGCTCTTCGAGCTGGCGCAGGGCGGAGGCGAGGCGCTGGCCGGGCTCGGCCTGGTCACGTTCTTCATCTATCTCGGCGCGGCCGGCAAGTCGGCCCAGTTCCCGTTCCACGTCTGGCTGCCCGACGCGATGGAGGGCCCCACCCCGGTCTCGGCCCTCATCCACGCCGCCACCATGGTGACCGCGGGGGTGTACCTGCTCTTCCGCACCGCCTTCCTCTTCGAGCAGACGCCCGAGGTGCTGGCCGCGGTGGGCTGGATCGGCGCCTTCACCGCGCTGCTCGCGGCCACGCTGGCGTGCGTGCAGTCGGACATCAAGCGGGTGCTGGCGTACTCCACCGTTTCCCAGCTCGGCTACATGATGGCGGCCATCGGGGCCGGGTTCGCGGGCGCGGGCTTCCTGCACCTCTTGACCCACGGGGTGTTCAAGGCGCTGCTCTTCCTCGCCGCGGGGGCGGTCATCCACGCGGTCGGCAGCAACGACATCTTCGCGATGGGCGGCCTCGCGCGGCGCATGCCGCAGACCTTCATCGTGTTCCTGATCGGCACCCTCTCCCTGGCGGGCATCCCGTTCTTCGCCGGCTTCCTCTCGAAGGAAGAGATCCTGGGCGCGACCTGGGTGGGCGGGCTCACGGTGCCCTTCGGCATGCTGGTCCTGGCCGCCTTCCTCACCGCGTTCTACATGTTCCGCGTGGTGTTCATCGCCTTCCTGGGGGCGCCGGCCGCCGCGCCGGTCGGCCACGCCGCGGCCGGCCACGGCCACGGCGAGTCGCACGTGCACGACGCCCCGGCGGTCATGACGCTGCCGCTCTGGATCCTGGCCGCGCTCGCGATGACGATGGGCATCGGCCTCGCGGTCTGGCGCCTCGAGCCGGAGTTCGAGGCCCCGGGCTGGCTCACCCCCCTGGCGGTGGCGGTGGCGCTGGGCGGCCTCGCGCTCGCCTGGCTCGTCTACGCCCTGCGCGCGGTCAGCGCCGACCGCTTGTACGAGCGCTTCGCCTGGATCGGCGACGCCGCGATGGAGCGCTTCTGGCTGGACGACCTGTTCGCGCTGGTCTATCGCCGGGTGATCCTGGGCGTCTCCCGGGCCATCGGCTGGGTGGACCGCTACATCGTGGACGGCATCGTGAACGTGCTGAGCGCCTCGACCCTCACCGCGGGCGACCGGCTGCGCCGCATCCAGACGGGCCAGGCCCAGGACTACGTCTACGGAATCGCCCTCGGCGTGCTGCTCCTCATGGTCTGGATGCGCTGGCCGCGCTAGCCGCGATGAGCGCTTGCGCGAAGAGGCCCTGCCCCGCCGCGGGGTCATCCACCAGAGCGGACTCGCAATGAGCGCGATCCCGGTTCTCTCGATCATCACCTGGGCGCCGTTCGTGGGCGCCCTCCTGATCATGTTCCTGGCCCGCCGCAGCGCCGCGCTGGTGCGCTGGCTGGCCGTCAGCTCCACGAGCGTGTCCCTCGTGCTGTCGATCGCGATCTACGTGGCCTACGACCGCGAGGCGGCGGGCTTCCAGTTCTACGAGGACCTGCCGCTGGTGCCCGCGCTCGGCATCAACTACCAGCTCGGCATCGACGGCATGAGCCTGCTGATGGTCCTGCTCACCTCGATCATCATCTTCGCGGGGGCCTGGGCCTCGTGGACGGTGAAGGTGCGCAGCCAGGAGTTCTACGCGCTCCTGCTGATCCTGGTCACCGGCGTCTACGGCGTGTTCGTCTCGCTCGACCTCTTCGTGCTGTTCCTGTTCTTCGAGATCGCGGTGCTCCCGATGTATCTGCTGATCGGCATCTGGGGCTCGAGCGGCGAAGTGCGGCCCCAGGGCATCTTCGGCTGGGCGATCGGGCGCACCGGGGTCGGCACCAAGGAATACGCGGCGATGAAGCTGACCCTGTACCTGCTCTTCGGGTCGGCCTTCATCCTGGTCGGGATCCTCGCCCTCTACGTGGCGGGCGACTCCTCCTCGTTCTCGTTTCTCGAGATGGAGCTCACCCAGTTCGACCCGAAGCTGCAGTCCTGGGTCTTCCTGGCCTTCTACGTGGGCTTCGGCGTCCTGGCCGGCATCTGGCCGCTGCACACCTGGTCGCCCGACGGCCACGCCTCCGCCCCCACCGCGGTCTCCATGCTGCACGCGGGGGTGCTGATGAAGCTCGGCGCCTACGGGCTGCTCCGCCTCGGCATGGGGCTCCTGCCGGACGGGACGCTGCAGTGGTCGTGGCTGGTGGGCACCATCGCCTGCGTCAACATCGTGTACGGCGCCTTCTCGGCCATGGCCCAGACCGACCTCAAGTACGTGATCGCGTACTCCTCGGTCTCCCACATGGGCGTGGTCCTGCTGGGCATGGCCACCCTCACCGAGGTGGGGCTCAACGGCTCGGTCTTCCAGATGTTCGCCCACGGCATCATGACCGGCCTCTTCTTCGCGCTGGTCGGCCTGGTCTACGAGAAGGCGCATTCGCGGGAGATCCTCAAGATGAGCGGCTTCGGCCGGATGATGCCGGGCATCGCCACCGCGTTCACCATCGCCGGTCTCTCCTCCCTGGGATTGCCCGCCACCGCGGGCTTCGTGGCCGAGCTGCTCACCTTCCTGGGCGCCTGGCAGTCCTCGCACGCGTGGTGGCTCTTCCCCGGCGTGCTCGGGGCCTATCTCACCTCCATCTACGTGCTGCGGGTGACCAAGCAGATCTTCTGGGGCCCGCCGTCCGCCGATCCGCATTTCCAGAACCTGCCCGACGCGCGCGGGCCCGAGTGGGCGGCGCTCTGGATCCTGGTCGCCACGATCGTGCTCTTCGGGGTGTGGCCGTGGCTGGCCCTGGCTCCGGTGGACACCGCCACCATGCCGCTTCTCAACCGTCTGTGGGTGCTCCAGTGAACCTGCCCGAGCTCGGCAGCCCCCTGGTGCTCGAGGGCGGCCTGGGCGTCCTGATGCTGATCGTCTTCTTCGTGGGCCTCTTCATGCCCTCGGAGGACAAGCGGCGCGTCGGCGTGCTCGCCGGGATCGGGCTCGTGGTTCTCCTGGGGGTGTCCCTGCGCACCGAGCCGGGCACCGAGCTGTTCCGCGGGGCCTTCGTGCAGGACGAGCTGGCGCTCTTCGCCAAGCGTCTCTTCCTGCTGGCCACGCTGATCGGTGTGCTCTCCTCGCTGCCGCTGCGCGCGGTCGTCTTCGCCCGCCGCGCCACCGAGTACTACCTGGCCATCCTGGCCTCGCTGCTCGGGATGCTGGTGCTGGCCTCGGCCCGCGACCTGATCCTGCTCTTCGTGGCCTTCGAGCTGATGTCCATCCCGCTCTACTACCTGGCCGGCTTCCTCAAGCGCGAGCCGGAGGCGGTGGAGGCGGCGCTGAAGTTCTTCCTGGTCGGCACGGTCTCCTCGGCGGTGCTGGTCTATGGCCTCTCGTTCATCTACGGCGTCGCCGGCACCACCGACATGCGGGGCGTCGCGGCCGCCATGGCGGGCGGGCATCCCATGATGCTGCTCGGCATGCTGCTGGCGCTGGGCGGCCTCGGCTTCAAGATCGCCGCGTTCCCGTTCCACATGTGGGTGCCCGACACCTACGAGGCCGCGAGCACGCCCTTCGTGGCGTGGCTCTCGGTGGCGCCCAAGGCGGCGGGCTTCGTGGTCATCTTCCGGCTCTACCTCGAAGGCATGGGCGATCGCGTGCTGTTCTGGGTCCCCGCCGCCGCCGGGCTGGCCACCGTCACCATCATCGGCGGCAACCTGATGGCGATTCCGCAGCAGAACGTGAAGCGGCTGCTCGCCTACTCGGGCGTGGCCCACATCGGCTACATGCTGATCGGCTTCGCGGCGGTCTCGGCCAACGGCGTGGCCATGATGCTCTTCTACCTGGTGGCCTACCTCTTCGGGAACATGGGCGCCTTCCTGGTGGTGGAGGCGGTCGGCCAGGCCGAGGGCTCGGAGGGCATGGCGGCCTATCGCGGCCTCGCCCAGCGCTCCCCGATCCTGGCTCTCAGCATGCTGCTGTTCCTGCTCTCGCTGGGCGGCATCCCGTTCGTGGCCGGCTTCTGGGCGAAGCTCTACGTCTTCTGGGCCGCCGCGGAGCAAGGGCTCTACTGGCTGGTGCTGGTGGGCGCGGTGCTGACGGTGGTGGCGCTGTTCTACTACCTGATGATCGCCAAGCGTATGTACATCGACGCGCCCGAGCGGCGCGATCCGATCCCGGTGGCGCCGCTGCTCTCCTTCTGCATCTTCGTCTGCGTGCTCGGCGTGGTGATCATGGGCCTCTACCCCAAGCCCCTCGTCATCGCCGCCCTCCGCGCCGCCGCCCCGCTCTTTTGAACCCCCTCCCCTCAGGGGAGAGGGCAGGGTGCGGGGCGGTCTACGGAGCGGCCGATATGGCCGTCCGGGTCACCGCATCCAGCGCGGCGCGCACCGCGCGCGCGAGGGTCTCCGGCGTGAACGGCTTCTGAAGGAACAGCGACCCGTCCCCGAGCGTGTGGTCGGTGTAGCCCGACATGTAGAGGACCGTCATCTCCGGGCGGCCGGCAAGGATCTGACGGGCGAGCGCGGGACCCCCCATCTCCGGCATCACCATGTCGGTGACGAGCAGATGGATGGGGCCGGGGTGTCGCTCGGCGAGAGAGACGGCCTCGCTCGGCCGGCCGGCGCTCAGCACGAGGTAGCCGTGGTCGGCCAGCACCGAGTGGACCAGCGCGCGAACCTCCGGCTCGTCCTCGACGAGGAGCACGGTCTCGGTGCCTCGCCCGGGCGGCGTGCTCGGCGTCTGCACCGTCTCGGCGCTGTCCTCCACCCGCGGGAGCGAGATCGTGAAGGTCGTGCCGGCGCCCGGCTCGCTCTCCACCTGGATGCTGCCGCCGCTCTGGTGGACGATGCCGTACACCGTGGCCAGACCGAGGCCGGTGCCCTTCCCCGGCTCCTTGGTGGTAAAGAACGGCTCAAAGATACGGGCCTGGGTATGGGCGTCCATCCCGGTTCCGGTGTCGGTGACCATGATCCTCGCCTGGCGAGCGGGCTTCGCCGCGCCGGTCCCCGACTCCTCCGGGGCGGCCGCCGCCGTCGCGATGGTGAGCCGACCGCCCTCTGGCATCGCGTCGCGCGCATTGACCACCAGGTTGACGATCACCTGCTCGAGCTGTCCCCGGTCCACCTTGACCCGGCCGACATCCGTGCCCGGGTTGAAGACCAGCTCGACCGATTCGCCGATCAGCCGCTGGAGCAGGTCGGTCATGTCGACCACCACCTCGTTGAGATCCAGGACCGCGGGAGCCAGCACCTGTTTCCGGCTGAAGGCCAGCAGCTGCCGCGTGAGGGTGGCGGCGCGCTCGGCGGTCTCGTCGATGCTGTTGATCGACCGCCGGTGCGGATGGTCGGCCGGCATGACGTCGAGCAGCAGGTGGCTGCGACCCAGGATGACGGTCAGGAGGTTGTTGAAGTCGTGCGCGATGCCGCCCGCCAGCCGCCCGACCGCTTCCATCTTCTGGAGCTGCCGGAGCTGCATCTCGCTCTCGTGCAGGGCGTCCTCCACCCGCTTGCGATCGATGTAGCGGGCGATGTCGCCGGTGGCGGCCGCGAGCCCGTTCAGATCCATCTCGTCGAGCGATCGGGTCGCGAACGCGGCCGCGAAGCCCACCAGGCGATCCTCCACCACGAGCGGGTGACCGGCGAACCCGACGATGCCCTCCCGGCCGGCCCACTCGACGTTCTTCAGGAGGGCATCCTCGGCGAGGGCGTTGCTGACGTACGGCCCCGGTTCCCGGCTGAGCCGCCGCAGCGCGGGCTCGCTCAGCAGGATCCCAGGCCCATCGCCCGGCTGCTGGAGTGATCCCGCCCTCGCCCGGAGCCCGAGGGTGGTGTCGTCGCCTCCGACGACCCAGATACCCAGCGCGGCCAGGTTCAGATGCTCGCTCAGGATCCGGGCGCACGCCTGGAGGACGTCGTCGGTCGGCTGGGCGGGGTTCAGCGCGGCACTGGTCTCCCGTCGCATTTCGACGGCCCTGAACTGGCGGCCGAGCTCCCCGGCCATGCGGTTGAAGGAGGCCGCGAGGTCCTGGAACTCATCGTGGCTGGTCACTTCCACCCGCGTGTCGAGATCCCCCTGGGCGAGTCGCCGGGTCCCCTCCTGCAGCCTCTCCAGCGGGGTGAGGCCCCGTCGGATCTGGCGAACGCTCAGGAGCAGCACCATCCAGACGGTGAGGAGGACGACGAGGAAGAAGGTGCGCTTGAAGCTCGCGATCGGGGCGAAGACGTCGGCCTTGGCCTCGTTCAGCACGACCGTCCACTTGGACGTCGCGAAGCTGGACTGCAGGAAGAGAGACCAGTGGGTGGCGACGAACTCGTCGGCCCCGTCGTCCCACTCGAAGTGGCCGGCGACCCGCTCGCCCGCGGAGCGCGTCACCGCCGGCGGCAAGGTGAGCGTCGAGTCGAACGACGAGAAGAGCGGCCGTCCCCGCTCGTCGAGGACGATCACCTTGGTGCCGCCCGGCAGCGCGGTCTCGTCCTCGAACGCCCAGAACTGCGCGGGATCCACGGCGGCGTGCAGGATGCCGCGCTCCGGCCGGGCGCGATCGAGGGCGCGGCTCAGGATCAGCCGCGCCCGCCCGTCGGGGCCGGGCTCGGCGGACAGCACCGTCTTGCCGGCGCCCAGATGGGCGCGCTGCGCGGGGCTGAACGACGGGGCCTCGACCGTCCCGAAGGACCGGCGCATCGTGCCGTCCGGCGCCGCCAGCAGGAGGGCAGTGAAGGGACGCGGGGCCTCTCCCGTGACCGGATCATCGACTCGGGCCGCCGCCGGCTCCAGCGCCGCCTCGGCGGCCCGCAGCCGGTTGAACAGGACGATCGCGACCGCCTTGCTGGATTGCTGGAGTCGGCGCTGGCTCTGCTCGTGGAGCTGCGACGTGACCTGCCAGAAGGCGAGGATCGCGAGCCCGCACACCGGGACGAGGGCGCAGGTGACGAACAGCACGAAGGTCCGCCGGGCGACCGTGCTGGTGAACACGCGCGTGGTGAGTCTCATCGGCGGTCGGCCTCAGTAGCCGGAGGCGAGCCCAATGTAGCCACCGTCATTGGCGCGAATGATGTCGTCCTGGCTCGCCTTCGCGGTGAGCGGCGGCTGGCTCTGGCCGTCCTTGCCCTTGCTGTAGAGGTCGTACGTCGAGTTCAGCGGGTGGAGCGAGAGGTCCTTCCGCACCTGCCCGCTGGGACCCGTGCCGAACTCCAGGTACTGGTAGAAATTGCCCCACGGGTCCTTGAGGGTGCCCCGGCCGACCTCGGCCAGGCTGGTGGGTAGCCTCTCGTGCACTCCCTCGAACGCCGCGATCTCGCCATCCAGGGTCCGGATCTCGGCGATGGCCCGCGCCACCCGGGCCCGCTCCGCCACGTCGGCATACAGCGGCGCCGCGATGGCGGCGAGGGTGGCGATGATCGCCAGCACGATCATCAGCTCGACGAGCGTCAAGCCGTGATGCTGCCGGGCGAGCGTCGCCAGGCGGCTGCGTCTGCATGGATCAATCATGCCCGTCATTGATTTTTGGGCGGTGCCAGGACTCGCGCAGTGCCCCGGAGATGGGCAAATTGCAACTGCCATGCCACGCCGCGTCAGGTCGGCGGGTCGGAAAGCCCAGCAAGAATCTGCGGTTTCGGCCGGTTGGGGCCCCTATCGCCACCCGCCCAGCGATCCCCGGTCACGATTTTCGGGCGGATCAAGGACGTAGAGTGCCCTCTGGCGCCGCGTTCACATGCGAGTCGAGATAGAGATCCGGCGTGAAATCGACCAGCCCAACGCTCTCCGGGCTCCGCCCGGCGAACGCGGCCCGTGGCGCCAGCCCCACCAGCTCGGCGCGCCGGACCCCGATGCCGCGACGGGCCGCCTCCGCCCGCACCGCATCGAAGGCCTGCGGCAGGGACGTGATCCGGTAGTCCAGCAGGTTCATGGCCACCTGGGCGATCCCGCGCCGCTCGAGGCGCGCGCCCATGGCCTGCAGCGCCGGCAGCCCACCGGCGGACTCGCGGACGGCGCGGGCGATGGCGCGCGCCGCCGCCACGTCGTCGCCGTCGAGCCAGACGTTGTAGGCCACCAGCACGTGGCGCGCGCCCACCAGCAGCGCGCCGAGGCGTGGGTCGAACCGCGCCGGCCCGTAGTCCGGCCGCCAGGACGGATCGGCGAGGCGGGTCGGCAGCCCCTCGTACTGGCCGGCGCGCACCGCGAGGAGCGAGCGGCGCGCCGGCGCGGTGGCGGCGGCGCCGTAGAGGTAGACGGGGAGCTGGTACTCGGCCGCCAGCCGGGCGGCCACGGTGCGGGCGATCGCCGCCGCCTCGGCGAGGTCGAGCCCGCGGAGCGGCACGAACGGCAGCACGTCGAGCGCGCCCAGCCGCGGATGGATGCCCTGGTGCGTCCGCATGTCCACCTGCGCGAACACCGCGTGCGCCAGGGCCAGCGCGGCGGCCTGCACCGGCTCGGGCGCGCCCAGGAAGGTGAAGACCGAGCGGTGGTGATCCGGGTCCATGTGGACGGAGGCGAGGCGGACACCGGGCACCGCGGTGATGGCCCGCCCCAGGCGGGCCACGGTCTCGCGGCTCCGCCCCTCACTCACGTTCGGCACGCACTCGAGCAGGGGGCCACTCACGAGGCCATCATAGCGAAATTACTGGGATATACTACGGGGGCCATGCCCACCCTCCCCATCGGTAAGCTTCCGCCCGAGCTCCTCGGGCGCCTGCTGCGCGCGCACGCCTCCGCCGACCCGCGCGTGGTCGTGGGGCCCCGGGTCGGCGAGGATGCCGCGGTGCTGGACATGGGCGATCGCTACCTCGTCGCCACCGCCGATCCGATCACGTTCGCGACGGATGAAGTCGGCTGGTACGCGCTGCACGTCAACGCCAACGATCTCGCGGTGCGCGGGGCGCGGCCGCTCTGGTTCCTCGCCACCGTGCTGTTGCCCGACGCCGGCGCCACCGAGGGCGGGGTGGAGCGGCTGTTCACCGAGCTGCGCGAGGCCTGCGCGGAGCTCGGTGTCGCGCTGGTCGGCGGCCACACCGAGGTGACCGCGGGGGTGCCGCGGCCGATCGTCTCGGGCTGCATGCTGGGCGAGGTGGAGAAGGACCGCCTGGTGACCACCGGCGGCGCGCGGCCCGGCGACGTGCTGCTGCTCACCAAGGGCGTGCCGCTGGAGGGCGCGGTGATCATCGCCCGCGAGCGCGCCGCGGAGGCCGAGCGGCGCGGCGTGCCCGCCGACGTGGTGAAGCGCGCGCGCGACTTCCTGCGCGACCCCGGCGTCAGCGTGCTGCCGGAGGCCCGCGCGGCGTGCGCGGCGGCGCGCGTGCACGCCATGCACGACCCGACGGAAGGCGGGGTCGCCACCGCCTGCTGGGAGCTGGCGCAGGCCGCCGACGTGGGGCTCTACGTGGACCGCGAGCGCATCCCGGTCCTGCGCGAGGGCCGCGTGCTCTGCGAGGCCTTCGGCCTCGACCCGCTGGGCACCATCGCCTCGGGCTCGCTGCTGCTCGCGGTGGACCCCGCCGATGCCCCGCGCGTGACCGCGGCCTGCCGCGGCGCCGGCATCGACTGCGTGACGATCGGCCGCGTGACCGAGCCGTCGGAGGGCGTGACCCTCGCCACCGGGGGCCACGCGCGCCCCATGCCCACGTTCCCCCAGGATCAGATCACCCGCATCTTCTCGGAGACCTGAAAATGCCCCAGATCGGTTACGCGCATCGTCAGGCGCCCATGAGCCGGCGCGGCATGGTGGCCGCGTGTCACCCGCTGGCCTCGCTGGCCGGGGTGGACGTGCTGAAGACCGGCGGCAACGTGGTGGACGCCGCCGTCGCCACCAACGCGGTGCTGGCGGTGACCCAGCCCAATTTCTGCGGGGTGGGCGGCGACATCTTCTGCCTCTACTACGAGGCGGCCACGCGGCGCGTGCACTTCCTGGGCGGCGCGGGCCGCTCCGGCTCGCGCGCCACGCTCGACGAGCTGAGCCGCCGCGGGCTCTCCGCCGTGCCGAACGTGGGGCCGGGCTCGGTGTCGGTCCCGGGCGTGACGCGCGGCTGGCGGATGCTGCTGGATCGCTTCGGGACCCGCCCGCTGCCCTCGCTGCTCGAGCCGGCGATCCACTACGCGGGCGCGGGCTTCCCGCTCTCCGACATCGTCGCGCAGGCCATCCGGGAGAAGGCCCCGACCGCCGACGATCCGGAATGGCACCGCGTCTTCGTCCCGGGCGGCCGGTTCCCGCAGACCGGCGCCTGCTTCCGCCAGCCCGATCTCGCCCGCACGCTCACCGAGCTGGGCGGCGACCCCGAGCTGTTCTACAAGGGGCGCGTCGCGCGCGCCATCGCCGACCGCATGGTCCGCGAGGGCTTTCTCACCACGGAGGACCTGGCCGCGCACGAGGGCGAATGGGGCGAGCCGATCTCGTCCACCTATCGGGGCTACACCGTCTACGAGACGCCGCCGCCCACCCAGGGGCTGGCCGCGCTGCTCACCCTCAATCTGCTCGAGGGCTTCGACCTCGCGCGCCACGAGATCCACTCGCCCGAGCACCTGCACCTGCTGATCGAGCTGACCAAGCTGGCCTACGCCGATCGCAACCGCTGGATCGCCGATCCGGCGCACGCGCGGGTGCCGGTGGAGGCGCTGCTGAGCCGGGGCTTCGCGGAGAAGCGGCGCCGCGCCTTCGACCCCGACCGGGCGCAGGATCACCGGTGGGGCGCGCTCGACGGCGACACCACCGGCTTCGTGGTGGCCGACGGGAAGGGCAACATCATGAGCGTCATCCAGAGCCTCTACAAGTCGTTCGGCTCGGTGGTGGTGGCCCCGGGCACCGGCGTGGTGCTGCAGAACCGCGGCGCCTACTTCAACACCGACCCCGCGCATCCCAATTGCTTCGCCCCGGGCAAGCGGCCGTTTCACACCCTGATCGCCTGCGTGGTGACGAAGGACGACCAGCCGGTCCTGGGCTACTCGAACATGGGCGGCGACGGGCAGGCGATGTTCCACGTCCAGTCGCTCACCAACGCGCTCGACTACGGCATGGAGATCCAGGAGGCGATCGAGCGGCCGCGCTTCGTGGCCGGGCCGATCGACCCGGGCGACGTGGCGGATCAGGTGCGGATCGAGAGCCGGGTGCCCGGGGCCACGCGCGAGGCGCTCCGGCGCCGGGGGCACAACGTCACGCCGGTCTCGGACTTCTTCATGCGCATGGGCCACGCCCACGGCATCACGCTCGACAACGGCACGCTGCGCGGCGGCGCCGATCCCCGCGGCGACGGCGCCGCGATCGGGTTCTGATGGCCGGCCGGCGCGGGCGTGTGCTGCTGGCCGTGCTCGCGGCCGCCGGGCTCCTCGCGGCGTCGGCGATCGGGTTCGCCGAGGAGTGGGGCGGCATCGAGCCGGGCGTGACCACGCTCGAGCAGGTGCGCGCGCGCTACGGAGCGCCCAGCCGGGAGATGCGCGCGAAGGTTGACAACTACGACACGGTCCGGTGGGTCTATGAGGGGGACCGAAGCCCGGCCGGCTTCCAGCGGATGACCGCGGACTACGGACTGCTCACGCCGCAGGGCTACAAGCCGACCGTGGTCCGCGTGCTGCAGCTCGAGCCCAAGGCCAAGGTCTTCGGCCGGAACACCGTGTTGCAGGGCTGGGGCGCGCCCGACGGGATCGCCAGGCAGAACGACCAGGACAGCCTCTTCTACAAGTCCGGGCTCGTCGTCACCTTCAATAAGGAAGGCACCGACGCGGTGCTCCTGACCTTCACGCCGCCCCAGCCCGACTCTCCGGGCCCTGCCGCGCCCCGGCGCTAGATGATCGATCAGCTCATGGCCCTCGACCCGGGCGGTCGGGGCATCGCCGCCTTCTTCGTGCGCGGCGGCGCCAGCGCGGCCGCCCGCGCCCTGCGGAAGAGCCGGCGCGTGCTGCTGACCACGGGCTTCATGGTGGGCCCGGGCCTGCCCGAGACCGACGGCCCCCCCGGCGCCGCCTGCCTGGGCCGCGCGCTCCGCGCCCTGGGGGCGGAGGTCACCTACGTCACCGACGCGGTGGCGCTGCCGCCCTTGCAGGCCTCGCTCAAGGTCCTGGGCGAGCCCGCCACCGTGCTGACCTTCCACGTGCCCCACGTGGCCACCGGCGGTCCGGCCGCGGGCGCCGCGCGCGAGACGGCGCGCCGGCTCCTGGCCGAGCACAAGCCGACGCATCTCGTCGCCGTCGAGCGCCCGGGGCGCGCCCGCGACGGCCACTACCGGAGCGCGCGCGGCCGGTCGCTCACCGAGTGGAACGGCCCGCTCGACGAGCTGTTCCTGGCCGCCCCCGCGCGGACGGTCACGGTGGGCATCGGCGACGGCGGCAACGAGATCGGCATGGGCACCGTGCACGCCCGCGTGGCGCGGGCCGGGACCGTCTTCCGCGCGATCGCCTCGGTCGTGAAGGTCACGCACCTGGTGGTCGCCGGTGTGTCCAACTGGGGCGCCTACGGCGTCGTCGCCGAGCTGGCCCGGTTGGCGGGCCGGCCCCTGCTGCACACCGCCGAGGAGGAAGAGGCGATGGTGCGCGCCTGTGTGGCCGCGGGCGCGGTGGATGGCCTCACCCGCCGAGCCGAGCCCACGGTGGATGGCTTGCCTTTGCCGGCCCATATCGGCATGCTTGAGCTGTTGCGCACGATGGAGTCACCTCGTGGTACCGGAGGCCCGAGCACATGACCAGTGTGTCGTCCAAGGTGGTGGAGACCTACCGCGCCCTGCATCCCAAGTCGGCCGCGCTCTACGAGCGCGCGCGCGGCGTCATCCCCGGCGGCGTCACTCACGACGGGCGGCACATGAAGCCGTTTCCGGTCTACGTGGAGCGCGCCCTCGGCTCGCACAAGTGGGACGTGGACGGCCAGGACTACGTGGACTACTGGATGGGTCACGGTGCGCTCTTCCTCGGCCACTGCCATCCCAAGGTGGTCAAGGCCATCCAGGAGCAGGCCGCCAAGGGCACCCACTTCGGGGCCAGCCATGAGCTCGAGGTGCGCTGGGCCGAGCTGATCACCAAGCTGATCCCCTCGGCGCAGATGGTGCGCTTCGCGATGTCCGGCACCGAGGCCACGCATCTGGCCTTGCGCATCGCGCGCGCCTACACCGGGCGGAACAAGGTCGTGAAGTTCCACGGCCACTTCCACGGCTGGCACGACGGCGTCGTCGCGGCGGTGAACCCGCCCTACGACGTGCCCATGTCGGCCGGCGTGCCCGAGTCGGTGCTGGACCAGCTCCTGCTGAGCCCGCCCAACGACATCAAGGCGGTGGACGCGCTGCTCGGGCGGGGCGACGTGGCCGCGATCATCCTCGAGCCCGCGGGCGGGCAGTCCGGAACCACACCGACCATCCCCGGCTACCTTCAGGAATTGCGCAGCCTCACCGAGCGCCACAACGTGGTGCTGATCTTCGACGAGGTGATCACCGGCTTCCGCTACGCGCCCGGCGGCGCCCAGGCCTACTTCGGCGTGACGCCCGACATGACCACGCTGGCCAAGATCGTCGCGGGCGGCCTGCCCGGCGCCGCGGTCTGCGGCAAGAAGGAGCTGCTGTCCATGATGGCCCACCGCGGCGACCCGGTCTTCGACCGGAGCCAGCGCGTGGCCCAGAACGGCACGTTCAACTCGAACCCGGTCTGCTCGGCCGCGGCCATCGCCACGCTCGAGATGGTTGCCGATGGCTCGCTCCACGCCCGCGCCAACAAGCTGGGCGACGAGCTGCGCGCCGGCCTCTCGGACGCCATGAAGCGCGCCGGCGTCCCGGGCACCACCTTCGGCGAGGCCTCGATCTTCCACGTCTCGTTCGAGGGCAAGCCCGGCCTGGCCGGCTTCGACCGCCCGCGCCGCGGCGATCTCTACCACCTGCTGCGCTGCGCCCTGCTCAACAACGGGGTGGACTGCTCGAGCCACCACGGCTGGATCTCCGCCGTGCACAGCGACGCCGACATCGAGCGCACGATCGCGGGCTACGAGAAGGCCTTCCGCGAGATGGCCGCCGACGGTGTGTTCAAGGGCATGTAACCACCCTCCCCCTCTCCCCTCAGGGGAGAGGGCAGGGCGAGGGGCGGTCTTCGTGAGGGGACGGTAGTGGACGAGGCCCAGCGCCGCGCAAAGCTCCAGGAGCTCTACGACCTCGCCCAGGGCTCCGACGAGTTCGACGGCGGCGTCACCTGGGAGCCCGACACCGAAGCGCTGGTGGTGGGCAACTGGGCGTTCTTCGCCATCGACGAGATCGGCGACCTGGCGCTGTCCTTCCACCTCGACTCCCACCCGGTCGCGGTGGCCAAGCTGACCCGCTTTCTGGTCCAGCACGACGTGCCCTTCGTGCTGCACGAGGCGTTCACGGTGGACGACGAGGACCACATCGTCTTCGAGTCCGACACCGGGGCCGACCTCGACGAGGACGGCAAGCCGCACTAGTCCCCCGCCGCCCCCTCTCCCCTCAGGGGAGAGGGCAGGGTGAGGGGCGCTTTTCCCTCGCTTCCGTAGACACTTCCACCCCCTTCTGCTATCCTCGAAAACTCGTGGTGGGCTGGTAGCTCAGTTGGTAGAGCACAGGACTGAAAATCCTGGTGTCGGCGGTTCAATCCCGTCCCAGCCCACCATTCTTCTCAGCTATTTGCCTGTCAGGGAATTTCTCTCGAACTGAACTTGTGCCCAGATTTGTGCCCAACTCGGGCACACTCCAGCGTACTCGGGCGCACTCCCTGATCGCTCTCGTCTCGTGATGACTAGAATTGTGTCGCGGGGTCGTGCCTCGTGGTCATCCCCAGAACATTCGGCTCATAGCCGAAAGGTCGCTGGTTCAAATCCAGCCCCCGCAGCCCGGAAGGGCAACACCCCGGCGATTCTCCGTATCCCTCGCCGCGCATCACTCGATCTACCACGGCGGGGGCTACGTGAGTTGTGTCGGGCGAGGGGAAGACCATGGACCTCGAAATCCAGGCGGCGGAGGGGAACCTCAGCGATCTTCGCTCTTCCGGCCGAACTTCAGGGCCGATCTCTTACTGTGGCGGAGCTGGCAGCCTGCTCACCTCCCACCGCTCTGAGGGGATTCGCGCCGTGAGGCAAGCTACCCGGCACTATCCGTCACAAACGTGGTCACATTCCGTCGATATCACTCAGCCAAAGGACCCTATGGGGCTAGTTCAATGGCCTTCTGCTCATGGCGCAGCCAATGCACGACCCTTCTTGACTGCAAGGAGACACATCATGAGGACCATGAGAATCGCAGGCGCACTGATCGTGGGGGTGGGGCTCCTGCTCGCCGTGGGCCAGGCGGAGGCGGAGTGGCAGTACACCGACGCCAAGGGCAAGACCAGAACGGTGATGCTCAAGATGGATGTGCCGAGTGAGTATCGCAACACCGCCGTGTACGTCGACATTGGCAACCTCAATCGCGCTCCCGCAGCGGTAGCGCCGGTGCCGGTAGTAGCACCGGTGGTGGTCGCGCCGGTGGGCCCGGTGGCGCCGGGGACGAAGTGGTGGACACTGCCTGAAGGATCGCCCGAGCGTGCGGCGGCAAAGCTAACCGCCGAGCAGGCAGCGGCTGAGCTACGGAATCGTGCGACGGAAGCGGGAGTCGGCGCAACCCGAGACACCGCGGAGTTCAATCGCGTGTCTGGCATCTGTCGCAAGGGCCTCGAAGTGATGACGCGCCCGGACGGAACCATTAACACGCTCGGGTCAGCCAGCGACCGGTTCCACTATGAGAAGTGCATGCAGCAGCAGGGGCAGCCCGTCATCTGGGAAAAGAAGTAGTCGACTCAGAGGCCAGCCGGTCTGCGAGCAACCGGGACCGGCGCTCGGCGTTTGCCTCCAGAGATCACGCTCTTCTAGGTACCGAATCGCCAACCGCATGAGCTCTGGGTTGTCCTTGAAGTTGCCCAGGCACGGTTGCAATTCCTAGTCCCTCCAGAAGGTCTTGAATCGGTCAGCCGCTAGCTCCGTGTATCGGCCGGGCACTGGTCTGTCCCTAGATCAGTCAGTCCTAAGGACATCGGCCGGGAGGCGCCACGGGAGGGAGGAGCCTGCTGGGTGAAGTTTGCCTAGGATAGGGGTCTCTCCTGCTCTATTGGGAGGATAGCCCTGGCAGCCCCTGGGCTCACGTGGCAGGCTCCAGGCAAGTCATCCAATCCGACCTGAGGCGCCAGACAACGATGACTAGACGGAGAACTTTAGATCGCCGGCACTACTAGTCCGGCGCTAACCGGGCACTGTCCCGAGGTAAACCTACCTGTCCAGATCTGGGAGGTCTTCGGACAGTGAATGCTAGACAGGAGGTCATCGTGAAGGAAGAGCCGCCGCTTAAGCTCGAGTGGCACAGTTTTACGAAGCTGACGGCTGGGTGGTGTCCCTCTTGATGTGGAAAATCGGGGAGGGCGTCCTTCCGGCTCCTGAGCGCGATTGAGGGTAGCACGACGTGAAGAGGCGGCTCCGCATTTGGCTCCAGCGCCACGTTGAGGCGTCCGGCCATATCGGGATATCCCCCCACGCGCGGCTTCACTCACGCCGCGCGCATCCGCTGGCGGATCACCGCGCCGAGCTGCGGGTAGCCGTCGAGCTTGCGCAATCTGATCTGGCCGGTGGCGACGAGGCCGAAGAGGAGAATGAGCGCACTGTCCTCGGTGGGCAGCGCGCCCTGCGTCTTCACGCGCCGGCGGAACTCCTCGTTCAACCGCTCGATGCTGTTGGTAGGGCGGAGCGTCTTCCACTGGGCCTTCGGAAAGCTGAAGAAGGTCAGCAGCTCCGCGCCCCCTTCCTGGAGGCTTTTGACCACGCCGGGACACCGCTTCCCCCATGCTCGCTCGAACGCGGTCCAGGCCGCCCGGGCCGCCTCCGCACTCGCGGCGTAGACGATCCGGTGAAAGTCCGCGCGGAGCTCGTCCAGGACATGCTTGGGGGCCTTGCGCTCCAGGTTCCGCAGCTTGTGGACGCCGCAGCGCTGCACCGCGGCCCGGGCCCAGACCTCGGCGATGGCGCGCCGCAACCCGGCGTGGCCGTCGATGATGCAGAGCAGCGGGGCCTTCAGCCCCCGCGCGACGAGGCCGTCCAGGCACCCCTTCCACGCCTCGTACGACTCGCCTCCACACAGGTCCAACTCCACGAGCACCTTCTGGCCGTCGGCGAGCACGCCCACGACGGCCAAGACCGGGACGCGCACCACCTTGCCCCCGCTGCGCACCCGCAGCGCAAGGGCGTCGAGGTAGGCGTACACGACCTCGAGGTCGCCCAGGGGGCGCGTCTGCCACGCCGCCAGGCTGCTCTTGAGCGTGGCCACGATCCGCGAAACGGCGCTGCGCGACAGCGGCGCCCCGTGGAGCAGCGGGGCCAGGGCGCCGCGAATCCGCCGCGTGTTGCCGCCGGCCAAGTACGTGGCCAGGACCGCGGGGTTGACCTCCGCGAGCCGCCGCTGGTACCGGGGCACGAGTGTCGAGGTCCATTCCGTCCGACCGCCGGCGGTCTCCACGGTGGCCCGCGGCAGCGTGAGCGCCAGCGCCCCGGTCGGCCCGCTCAGCGTCCGCGTCTTCGTCCCGTTCCGGTAGCCCTGCCGGCTATCGCGCCGCTCGTAGCGGCCCGCGCCGAGTGTGGCCGCCAACTCCGCCTCCACGGCGGCCTCGATCGCGCGGCGCACCGCGACGTGGATCAACTCCCCCAGGGTGCTGCGGCCCTTGTCACCCGCGACTGGCGGCTTGCTGGTATGCTCTCCCATGGCGTGTTCCTCCGGAGGCCGTCCGGCAAGACGGCCCGTAAGGGGTGGTCAACCTTCCGGAAGAATGCGCCATTTCTCTTTTCCACACCAATCGGGACACGACCGCGTGCAATCGGAAGGTCACACTCCGGTTGTCAGTCACCCAGCATGAGAAAGCTCGCCAAGCCTGTCCAAAGTGCGGCAGCAAGAA
>Ga0209640_10001726_pt1 | contig 18750 bp, 15 predicted proteins | sample RifCSP10_1_FD_184018 | JGI IMG/M metagenome (GOLD analysis project Ga0209640, IMG submission 184018) | Soil microbial communities from Rifle, Colorado - Rifle CSP2_sed 10_1 (SPAdes) (version 2) | ecosystem: Environmental > Terrestrial > Deep subsurface > Rock core/Sediment | place: Rifle... | reverse complement strand
TCCGAGTCATCGCCAATGTCGCTGAGAATGCGTTCGAGCTCGCGAACAAGCTGATCATAGATCTCCTCGTCGACGAACTTAGGCAGCCACCATGGGCTGCGGTCGCGGATGCGCTCGCGAATTCGGTCTCTGTTTCTGTCTAATTGATCGCGCCCGAACTGCACCAACTCGTCGACGAGCGTCTGCGCATGGTTGCCGGAGGCCAGCACGTCAATGATGGTCGCGACAATCGAGCTCGGCGGGATACGGTGCAGGATCTTACGTACGCTGTCTTTCGCCGATTCGCGCAGCTCGCTGCTCTTGGTGTCGCGCATGAGCCAATCGAGCGCGATCGCAAGATCACGGCTCAAGCGCTTGGCCGTCTGCTCGCGATTGAGCCACGCTCCGAACCGCGCGGCGAGATCGACGCGCTCGAGCCGGCGTTCGACGACCTCACCAACGAGAAAGTGCTCACCGACGAAGCGCGCGAGGGCGCGGCCGATCTCGTTCTTGCGGCTCGGCACGATCGCGGTATGCGGGATGCGGAGGCCGAGCGGGTGGCGAAACAAAGCCGCTACGGCAAACCAGTCGGCGAGGCCGCCGATCAAAGCGGCTTCGGAAAACGCCCAGAGCACGTCGACGGAGGGATAGCGCGTGCGCAGCGCGCTGGTGGCTGCAAATAGAATCGCCATGGCGGCGACGAGCCCCGTAGCAAGCCACTGCATGCGGCGCAGGCGCTCGGCCAGCGCGGCTTCGGCGGCGCTCATCGACAGAGCAGAGCGATCTCGGATTGGATGGCGCCGGCCGCCGCGTAAGGATCTACCGCGTCGCGGATCGGGCGGCCGACCACGATGTACGTCGCCCCGGACTCGAGCGCGCGGCGCGGTGTGACGACGCGTTTCTGGTCGTCGTGCCCCGCCTCGCCCGAGAGCCGAATACCGGGTGTCACGATGCAGGGTTTCGGACCGAGCTCCGCGCGTAACGCCGCGGCTTCGAGCCCGGAGGCGATGACGCCGTCGCAGCCCGCGGCGATCGCAGCGCGCGCCCTCGACATCGTGAGCTCCGCCACGGTCGCCTGAATACCGGCGAGGCGCAAGTCTTCTTGGTTCATGCTCGTCAGGACGGTGACGGCCAAGATCTGCAATGTCGCGCCCTTGTTCGCTGCCGCGGCTTCGGCGATCGAGCGCTCGCCATGCACCGTCACGAAGGAGGCGCCGCAAGCGCTCAAGTTCCGCACTGCGGCGGCGACCGTCGCCGGTATGTCGTAAAGCTTGAGATCCGCGAACACGCGACAGCCGCGCGCGAGCAACCAATCCGTGAGCTCGAAGTAGCCGGGCGACGCCGCGAGCTCGAGGCCGATCTTATAAAAGACCACTCGGTCTGCGAGGCGCTGCACCAGGGCCTTCGCTTGCGCAGCCGTCGGCACATCGAGTGCGACGATGAGGCGCTCGCGCGCGGGGATCGGAGCATTGGATTGGGCGGGGACGCTCGACACGAGCGTCATTGTACCCGCTCGGCCAACGCCTCGCGCGTTTGCAGCGCGAACCGATCCGTCATGCCGGCAACGTAATCGGCGACGACGCGCGCGGCTCCGGCGGACCCCTCCGTGCGCTGGCCGTCGCGAGCGCGGTCGGCATGATCGGCAGGCAAACAGTCGAAGTCCGCCATGAACGCGGCGAACAGCACGCGGATCGTTTCCTGCGCTTGCGCCGTCATTTTCCTGACATGCGGGTGCGTATACAGGTGCACGCGCAGGAACTCTTTGAGTGTCCGTTGTGCTTCGACGAAAGGCGCGCTGAACGCGATGAGAGGACCGGCGAGGTTGCGGATCGCGTCGATGCTTTGCGGTGCCGCGGCGGCAACATTGCGGGCGCTGACTTCGATGAGATCGGAAACGAGCACATCGATCATGCGCCGGATGACTTCGCGGCTCAAACGCTGCCCTGCGACGCCGGGGAAGCTCGCTTTCACCCACGCCAGCTGTTCGGCGAAGAACGGAATCGTCGCCAGCTGCTCGAGCGAGATCAGCCCTGAGCGAAGGCCATCGTCGACGTCATGATTGTTGTACGCGATTTCGTCGGCAACGTTGGCGAGCTGCGCCTCGAGGCCGGGTTGGCGCCGTTCGAGGAATCGCGCGCCGAGCTCGCCGAGCTCGCGCGCGTGCCGAACGGAACAGTGTTTGAGGATTCCCTCGCGGGTCTCATAGGTCAAGTTCAACCCGCGGAAAGCCGCGTAGCTCTCCTCGAGCAGATCGACGACACGCAGCGATTGCAGGTTGTGCTCGAACCCTCCGAGCTCGCGCATGCATTCGTTGAGTGCATCCTGGCCCGCATGGCCGAAGGGCGTATGCCCGAGGTCGTGCGCGAGGCTCACCGCTTCGACGAGGTCTTCGTTGAGACGCATCGCCCGGGCGACGGTACGCGCGATCTGGGCGACCTCGAGCGAATGAGTCAAGCGCGTGCGGTAGAGATCCCCTTCGTGGTTGACGAAAACCTGTGTCTTGTAGACCAAGCGCCTAAATGCCGTCGAGTGAACGACCCGATCGCGGTCACGCTGAAATTCGGTGCGGTACAGGGGCGGGTCTTCGGGAAAAAGGCGCCCGCGCGTCGCTGCGCTATGCGCGGCATAGGGCGCCAATTCCGCGTCGCGCATGTGTCAAGCCTCGAGTTGCGCCGCGATCGCCTGCCGCAACAACGACGGCTCCGGCGCGGCCGCGACCGTGGCTTCGCCCATGCCCTTGAGCAGCACGAGCCGCACGCTGCCGTGCGCGACCTTTTTGTCCATCTGCATGAGCTCGAGCACGTCGTCGACGGCGACGCCGCGCGCCACGACCGGCAGCCGCGCCCTGCTTAGCAGCGCCGCAATGCGCCCGTGCTGCTCGCTGTCGAGCCAACCGAGCGCGAGCGATGCGTTGGCTGCCATCTGCATGCCGATGGCGACGGCTTCGCCGTGCAGCCAGCGCTCGTAACGGCCGATCGACTCCAAGGCATGGCCGAACGTGTGGCCGAAATTGAGCAGCGCGCGCTTGCCGAGCTCTCTCTCGTCCTCGGCGACGATCGCCGCTTTGATCTCGCAGCTCTTCTTGATCGCGAACTCGAGCGCGCGGGCATCGAGAGTGAGCACCTCCTCGACATGATCTTCGAGCCACGCGAACAGCGCGCTGTCGGCGATCAATCCGTACTTGACGATCTCGGCGAGCCCGGCGCGAAGCTCACGCGGCGGTAGGCTCTTGAGCGTATCGGTATCGGCGATGACGGCCTTGGGCTGGTAAAAGGCGCCGATCATGTTTTTGGCGTACGGGTGATTTACGGCCGTCTTGCCGCCGACGGAGGAATCGACTTGCGCGAGCAGGGTCGTCGGTACTTGGACGAAGGCGACGCCCCGCTGGTAGCTCGCAGCGGCGAAGCCGGCCACGTCGCCGACGACGCCGCCGCCGAGCGCGACGATGCAGCAATCGCGGTGAAACCGCTCCGCGATCAAGCGGTCGATGATCGTCGCGAACGTCGCGAGTGTCTTGTGTTGCTCGCCGTCGGGCAACGTGCAAACGGCGACTACGCGGTTCGGCAAGCTCGAGCGGAGGCGCTCGAGATACAAGGGCGCGACTATGTCGTTGGTCACGATGAGCACTTGGCGCGCGAAAATCTCGCGGCCGATCAGTGCGGTATCCGCCAAGAGGCCCGACCCGATGAGGATCGGATAGCTGCGGCTACCGAGCTCTACTCTGACGGAAATCACGGCGGCAAGGTTCGCAGGCGCCGGTCACTTTTGCAACGGCGCGAACCCGTGCTCGGCGGCGAGCTTGGCGATCTCGGCGGCAACGGCGCGCACGCGTTTGCCGCTCGTGTCGATGCACGCGTCGGCGATCGCAGCATAGAGCGGCGTCCGCGCTTGCGTGAGCTGCTCGAGAACCTCGCGGCGGTTCTTGTTGGCCAAGAGCGGCCGATGGCGTGCGCGCTTCGTGCGTTTGAGCTGTTCTTCTACCTCGGTCTTGAGATAGATGACGAGGCCGGTCGCGGTGAGGCGTGCGCGGTTCGATTCGCTCAACACCGAGCCGCCGCCGGTCGCGACGACCGCATTGCGCTCTTTGCTGAGATCGGTGATGACGCCCGTCTCGCGCGCGCGGAAACCCGCTTCGCCTTCCATCTCGAAGATATAGGGGATGTCGACGCCGGTGCGCTTTTGGATCTCGAGGTCGGAATCGAAAAACGCGAGCCCCAGGTCTTTCGCGAGCTGCATGCCGACGGCCGTTTTGCCGGCACCCATCGGGCCGATGAGGTAGATGTTTTGCTTCTGTCTCGCCACGGGGCAAGTCTAGCCGCGCTCCGCAGCGTTCGTCTCGCGGTCCTTGCACGGGACGCGAAAATGAAGAGGCCGGCGTAGAGCCGGCCTCGTGAGTCCTGGTGCAGAATCGACGCTCAGGGGCCGTCGGGCGGCGGCGGCGTGCTGCAATCGAAGTCGGTGCCGAACGCGCTTGTGATGCCCGGCGGCGCGACGTTCTCGTTGGTGAAGTCGGGAGCCGCGCCGTCCAGCACGAACGTCGTCGACTCCGTGAATTCCGTGCCCTGAACCGAGGTACGCGCCTCGAGCGTGACCTGGAGATAGTAGGCGTATTCCTGCGGCCAGTAGACGTCGATGATGCCGAAGCCGTTCGCATCCGTGGTCAGCGTGCCGCCCCCTCCGACCTGGGCGACGGCAGACGCGATGTTGCCCGCTTCGATCTCGCCGTTGCCGTTGTTGTCCTCGCCTGCGTCGAGCACGCCGTTGCGGTCGAAGCTCGGGTTGCCCGTGAGCGCATCTTCGTCCGTGCAACCCGCAGCCGGCCCCGTCGTCGTCTGCCAGGCGTTGCCGCCGAGCGGGAAAGTGCGGAAACCGTCCCAGTAGCGCTCGGACAGGACGCTGAAAGTCACGTTTGCGCCCGCGACGCCGTTGCCTTGGGCGTCGGTCACTTGCACGACCCACTCTTTGCGGTATTGCGCCGTGTTCGGCTCTTCAATCTCGTTGCCCGTGCCGATGCTGATGAACAGCTCGCGTTGCGCGACCGTGAGGTTCACGGTATCCGTGACCGCAGGGAAGCCCTGGACGCTCGCAGTGATCCCGACGCCGTTGACGGAGCTCGTCGTCGAGCTCGAGCTGTAGACGGTCTGTGCGCGTCCCTGACTGTTCGTGGTCGCTTGAGCGACCGACAGCGAGCCGCCCGTGACGTCGTCGAGCGTGAACACGACGACCTGATTCTTGACGAGATTGCCGGTCCCGTCGCGCACGATCGCCGTGATCGTGCTCTGCTCGTTGGTCGCGACCGTGCCGGGGTTCGCCTGCAGATCCATGGCGGCGGGCGTCGTCGCGACGAACTCGACGTCGAGCTGAATGCTGGTATTGGAGCTGTTCGTAGCCGTAATGACGGCGGGCCCCGCGTTGTTGGCGGTTACGCAGATCGTCGCGTTGCCGGCACCGTCCGCGGTAACGGTATTGCCGGGCACCGCGGCGCCGGCGCAATTCGTGAAGCCGCCGCGGCTCGTCGCAAACGATATCTGCTGGCCGGCGCCTTGCGGCCACGCCACGACGATCGCCTGCTCGAAGCCTAAGTCGATTTCCGTGGCGGCAGCCGGCGACGTGAACGAGAAGCTGTCCGAAGAAACGGTCACACTGAAAGGCGTGGAGGTGGCTCCGAGCGCCGTCGCCGTCAGCGTGCCGGAGGCGGCGCCTGCGGTGAGCGTGAAATCCACCTCGCCGGACACATCGGTCGTCGGCGCTGCGAGCGTCGTCGCGCCCGCAGTCGACGTGACGGTGACGGCGGCACCCGCTATCCCCGAGCCGCCCACCGGATCGTCGGTGACTCTGACCGTGTACGCGCCTTGACCGCCGGTCGCCAAGCTCCCTGGTCCATTGATCACGACTGTCAATCCCGTGACTGCGACGGTCGTCGCCGCATTCACGGACCCGCCCGCAAGGCCCGATATCGTGATATCACGGATGCTCGGGTCGCCGCCGATCGAGAGGGTGGCGGTAACCGTGCCGTTCGCGTCGGTAGTCGAGGGCTGAGTTACGACGAGGCTACCCGAATTCGCGCTGAACACGACGCCGATGTTTTCCATGACGTTATTGTTGCTGTCGCGAACGAGCGCCGTGATCGTGACCGTCGAGGAGCCGTCCGACGGCAGCGTCGGGCTGGAGGTCAGCATAGTCAACGAGCCCACGGCCGCGGCACCCCCCCCGGGGCCTGGACCGCCGCCGACCAGCGACTGGTCGCTGCCACCGCTGCAGGCCGTCAACACGATGGCCGCCGCCGTCAACCACAAGCTCTGAAACTTGCCCATATCCTTGGTCCTCTGGATTCCTACGATCTCGACTTAAGGAAGGCGCGCGCCTTCGGTGAGAATTCGCGGCGTTACGAAAATTAGGAGCTCCGCCCGGTTGTTGACGCTGTTCCGGCTGCGGAACAGGTAGCCCAAGCCCGGTATGTCGCCGAGCACGGGTACCTTGCTGTAGGTGTCGCGGCTCTCGGTCTCATAGATACCCCCCAACACGACGGTCTCGCCGTCGTTGACGAGCACCTGAGTCTCGACGTCGCGCGTATCGATGCTCGGCACGAAACCGCCCGTCGCGCTCGGCACCACCTCGCCGACCGAGTCCTTGGTCACGAACAGGTCCATGATGATGCGGTTGTCGGGCGTGATTTGCGGCGTGACCGTCAAGCTCAAGACCGCTTCCTTGAACTGCGTCGTCGTGGCGCCGCTCGAGGACGACTCCTGGTACGGAATTTCGACACCCTGCGAGATGCGCGCCTGGCTGTTGTTCGACACGATGACTCGCGGCGTCGAGTAGATCTCGCCTGCGCCTTCGGCCTGAAGAGCCGAGAGCTCGAGATCGACCAAGTAATCGGAGTCGAGAATCGCGAGCGCAATCGAGCCCGCGGGATTGGCGACCGGGAGATTCACGTTATAGCGTTGATCGATCGGCGCGACAGTGACGGGAAACGGCTGCCCCGTCGCGGCCAAATTGTCGAGCGCCGAGCCGATGATCTCGTCCGAGCCCGTGCCGGTGCCCGTCACGGAGACCAAGCCGTCGGAGGAGTTCCCCTTGACGATCGTCGAGCCGAAACGGACGCCGAGCTCGCGGCTGTAATCGTCGTTGACGATGACGATGCGCGACTCGATCTGCACTTGCCGAATCGGGATATCGAGCGTAGTGACGAGCCGGCGAATGTCCACCAGCCGGTCGGTCGTATCCTGCACGAGCAAGGTGTTCGTGCGCGCGTCGATGGCGACGCTGCCGCGTTCCGATATCAACGCGTTTTCGCCGCTGCTGATGAGCGCGGCGAGATCGGCCGCCTTCGCATAGTTGACTTGAATGAACTCCGCGCGCAGCGGCTCGAGCTCCTGCAGCGCGGACAACGCCTCGAGCTGCGCTTGCTCGCGCGCTGCGATTTCCTCGGCAGGCGCGACGATGATCACGTTGCCGTTGCGGCGCATGTCGAGACCCTTCGTGGTCATGACGATGTCGAGCGCCTGATCCCATGGCACATCCTGGAGCCTGAGCGTCACGTTGCCTTGCACGGAGTCGCTGACCACGATATTGAGGTCGCTGAAATCCGCGAGCAGTTGGAGCACCGCGCGCGTTTCGAGATCCTGGAACGTGAGCGTCAACGGATCGCCGACATATTCTCTGTCGGGATCGAAGACCCCCGCTTGTTGCTCGGCTTCCGGGGGCGTCTTGAGCTCGAGCGTGAAGACGTTATCGGCCTGATACGCCACCTGTTCGAAATCGCCCGACGGCGTGACGATGAGCCGCGCCGTGCCGTCGGCGCGAAGCGCATCTACGGTCGCGACGGGAGTGGCGAAGTCGGTGACGTCGAGTCGCCGCAACAACTCCGTGGGCAGATTCGTACCCTGAAAGTCGACGATTACGCGGCCGCCTTCCTCGCGCACGTCGACGGTAGTGCGCGGATCCGTGAGCTCGACGAGCACCTGCCCGGCGCCGTCGGGCCCGCGGCGGAAATCGATGTTGTTGATGCTGCGGGCGCCGGCCGCGACCGGTGCGGAAGGCTGCGCGGGCGTCGGTTGCGCGGCGAACGTCGATTGCGACCCATCGCCGCCGATCTCTATATAGATGCTGTCGCCCTCGACACGCGTCGCATACGGCACGAGCGCATTCAAGTTGAGCACGATGCGCGAACGGCCGCTGGCCTCGGCTGCGAGGATCGTAGTCAGCGGGCCGACGTTGACGTCGCGGCGCCGCGACGGCAGAGCGAGCGTGGTGCCCGGCAGATCGACGGCGATTCTGGCGGGATCGTCGATCGTAAAAGTCATCGGCTCCGGCGCCGGCCCGTCGAGTCGGAAGCGCAATTCGAGACGCTGACCGGGGAGCGGTTGCACATCGATCCCTTCGAGGCGTCGCGCCGCATCCTGCGCCTCGGCCGGACCTGCGGCGACGAGTGCCGCAAGAGCGCACGCCAAAGCGAATGCGGTAAGACGAATCCGCGAGGAGAAGTTCCCGCCGTGAAGCGGCCCTGACTTAAACATAAGGTTCACTCCCTAAGTCACATCGCTCCGGTGTCAATCGCTTAAGCCGACGGCCGCGGGACGTTCGATGTACCCGCCCAGCCCGTCCGAGATGATCTCTACCAGCTGAATCTCGGCATCCGTGATCGTCGCTATGCGCCCGTAGTTCTGCCCCATGTGATTGCCGACCGTGACCCGGTGGACGAGGCCGTCCGAGGTCTGCACGAGTCCGAAAGTCCCACTGCGGCCCGACAAAGTGCCGACCATGCGCAACGTATCGAGCGGAAACTGCTCGAGGAACTCGCGCGGTCGGTTCGGGTCGGGCCCCACGACGCTGCCCGGGCCGACGGGGCCGCGCTCCGGTACGTCCGGCATGAACGGCGACCGGCGATCGCCGGCTTCGTAAACGAAGCTCGGCGCCGGTTGAATCTCCGGCAGCGGCTCGATGCGTCCGCCGGGTCGCGCCTTCACCTCGTCGATGTAGGCTTGAAGCTCGCTCGAGTTGCCCCCGCAAGCGCTGACCGCGAGAGCAAGCGCGGCGACCGCGAGCCAACGCACGCTTTTGTGTAGCCGGTGCTGCATTACCCCTCCGTCGATTCCTCGTCGAGATAACGATAAGTCTTCGCGGTGGCTTCCAAGGTAAGCTCGTCCACCGCATCCGCGGACACGGGTTTGATGCTGATGTTGTGCAGCGTGACGATACGCGGCAAGGCAGCAACGCCGCTCACGAAGTTGCCGAGCTCGTGGAAGCTGCCCGTGTAGCGAATCCGGATCGGCTGCTCGGCATAGAAGTCCTTTTGCACCTCGACATCGCGCATGAAAAGGTTTTCGTCGAGGCCGGCGCCGAGCGCCGTCTGCGAAATGTCGACGAGCAGGCTCGGAATCTCCGTTCGACCCGGCAATTGCCGGAGCATCGCCCCGAATGATCTTTCGATCTCCGCGAGCTGCACCCGATACGCGTCGAAATTGGCCGCGCGCCGCTGCTTGGTCTCGAACGTGGCTCTGAGATCGACTTCGTCGCGCTCCGCCCGCTCGAGCACGGGGATGTCCGTCTTGATTACGAACATGTAGACGACGAATGCGGCGACGGCGGCGAAGACGAGCGCGATCGCAGCGATGCGGAACGGCAGAGGCCAGCGGCCCGGCTCGTTGATATCTAGAGAGCGCAGTTCCTCGATGACGTTCATTGCACTGCCCCCCCGTCCGTCCCGGTTTCGGACTCATCGGACATCTGCTGGGCAAAAATCTTGAATTGCGCGTTCCTGGCCGGCCCCGCCTCGACGGTCTCGACGACATCGAGTCCGGGGTCACGCAGCCATTCCGAAGCGTCGATGTTGCGCAACAGCGCCGCTACGCGCGTGCTCGATTGCGCCGATCCCGAAACCTCGATGCGCCGGTCGGTTTGCCTCACTTCGGTGAGATAGGTGCCCTCGGGCAGCGTGCTGACGAGCTCGTCGAACAGATGCACGACCTGGGGCCGCGATTTCTGCAGCTGGTCGATGATTTCCATGCGCGCGATCAACCGCTCTTTCTGCGCTTCGAGCGTATTGATCTCTTCAATCTGCTTATCCAGCTCGGCGATCTCGTTGCGCAGCGTCGTGTTGCGCTCGTTCTGTCCGCGAATTTGCGCTTGCACCCCGAGCTTGTAACCGTAACCGAGCAAGCCCCCGAACAGCATTGCACCGACCAGTGCGCCCAGAAACTCCTTTTTGCGCTTCTGGCGCAGTTCCTCGCGCCAGGGAAGGAGATTGATTCTTGGCATGTTAGTCGAAACTCCTCAATGCGAGCCCGCACGCGGTCAAGAGCGCGGTCGCATCTTTCTGAACACCCTGAGCTTTTGCACGCGACGATAACTTCATCTGGCCGAGCGGGTCGCCGATCTCCGTCGCAACACCGACGCGACTGCCGATGACGTCGGCGACGCCGGGAATGTTCGCGCATCCGCCGCAGACCAGGATCTGATCCGGTTGATCTCGGCCGCTGCCGGAGGCGAGGAAAAACTGCAGCGATCGACTCACTTGCTGCGACATGTCGTCGATGAACGCATCGAGCACTTCCGGCTGATAGTTGCTCGGTAGGCCGCCGTCCTTTTTTGCGCGGCCCGCGTCTTCCATGCTGAGACCGTAAGTGCGCATGATTTCTTCGGTGAGTTGCTGGCCGCCGAACGCGAAGTCGCGTGTATAGATGACCTTGAGATCCTTGAGCACGCTGAACGTCGTCGTGCTCGCCCCGAAATCGACGATCGCGACGAATTTGTCGGCGCCTGCGTCCGGCATTTGGTGAGTCAAGAGCAGGCAAGCGTTTTCGACCGCGAACGCCTCGACGTCGACGACGCGCGCCGCGAGACCTGCGGCCTCGACGGCGGCGCGACGCTGCTCGACGTTCTCCGTGCGGGTTGCGACGAGCAACACGTCCTGCATGTCCGGATCGCGCTCGCTCTGGCCGATGACCTCGAAGTCGTAGCTGACTTCCTCCATGGGAAACGGAATGTATTGGTCGGCCTGAAGCTCGACTTGGCCTTCGAGGTCCGCGCTCGCCAGATTCTTCGGCATCTGAATCACTTTGGTGATCGCAGCATCGCCTGAGATCGCGATCGCGACTTCACGCGCCTTCGTGCCGGAGCGCTTGACGGCGCGGCGGATGGCTTCACCGACGGCGTCGGCGTCGACGATGGCTTTCTCGTTGATGGCATTCGGCGGCGTGGCCTCGGCAGCGAACGATTCAACGCGATAGCCGCGGCCGCTCTCGCCGAGCTCGATGAGCTTGACGGAGGACGTCGTTATGTCGAGACCGATCAGTGACCGTTTACTGCGACTCGAAAACACCGCTTTTCCTTTCCAACTCGCGAAGTTGGGTTAGAATGCTCCACACGTCCTCAGGTCAGTAATTTAACTATATCTCAGCACAGATATATACCGTTGTGATGAGCTTCACGATACCGGGACCGAGCCTATGCCCACCCTGAGGCGCCCGCCCGCCTCGAACCTGCCTCATTCCGGCAGATATGCGGTTGCGCGGAAACGCAAGCGGGGTCCAGGGGTTGGGGATGCGGCGACCGGCTGGCGGAGCCACGCTGCGTGCGTAGAACATCACGCTATTCACGTGCTCCGGCAGCCCCGCTATCCTAGGCTCGACGAGCGCCCTGCCCTTAGACCGGTGGCTTTGCGTCCCCGCTTTTCAACGGGTTTGCCCACTCGGCGCGACTATGCACAAAGGGCTAGGGCAAGGCAAGGGCGTATCGAGCAACTTCGGAAATGAAGGCGTTCCTCAAGTTTTTGTTGCTTTTCTGCTCCATGGCCGCGGTCCTGATCGTCGCCGTCACGGCCGTCTTCGCGGGCGGATATTTTTACGTCGAGCCCGGACTTCCGGACGTAGCGCAGCTACGCGACGTTCGCCTCCAGGTGCCGCTGCAGATCTACTCGCGCGACAAGCGCCTCATGGAGGAGTTCGGCGAGCAAAAGCGCACGCCCGTCGCGTTTGCCGATATCCCGCCGATGATGATTCAAGCGTTGCTCGCAGCCGAGGACGATACATTCTTCGAGCATCCGGGCTTCGACTACGCCGGCACGGCGCGCGCGGCCTTCAACGTCGTCATCTCGGGCGGGTCGCTCGATACGCCGGGCGGCAGCACGATCACGCAGCAGGTCGCGCGCGAGTATTTTCTCTCGCGGGACGTGTCGCTCGTGCGCAAGTTCAGGGAGTTGATCCTCGCGTTTCGCATCGAGAACGAGTTCATGAAGGGGGAGATTCTCGAGCTCTTCTGCAATACGACCTTGTTCGGCCAGCGGTCCTACGGCATCGTCGCGGCGGCGCGCACCTATTTCGACAAGGATCTGAGCGAGCTCACGCTGTCCGACGTTGCGATCATCGCGGGCATCCCGCAAGGACCGTCGATATCGAATCCTTACAATAGCCCTGAACGGGCCGCGTTGCGCCGAGCCTATGTGCTCGGGCGCATGCGCGAGCTCGGCCACATCACCGAGGCCGCGCAGCGCGAGGCGCTGGGCGTCCCGATCGTCTCGCAGCGCTTCGGGCTCGAGCGGCAGCTCGAGGCGCCGTATGTCGCCGAGATGGTGCGTGCCGAGATGCTGCGGCGTTTCGGACCGGCGGCGTTGACGGCGGGGCTCAAGGTAACGACGACGATCGACAGCCGGTTGCAGGAGGTTGCCAACGAGTCTGTGCGCGCGACCCTTATCGATTACGACGAGCGGCACGGCTACCGAGGCCCGGTCGGCCACGTGGATCTATCCGCTCCCGAAGGGCTCGACGCCGCCGCGCCTCGCGATGAAGCGCGGCTCCGAGAGATCCTCGCCGACTACGGCGACGAGCTCGAGCTCGAGACCGCGGTCGTCGTCGACGTGGATGAAGCGCATGCAGAGGTCTACCTCGCCGAGCGCGGCTTCACGAGCGTCGGGCTCGCAACCGTGGCATGGGCGAGCCGGTTCATCGACGACAGTTCCAAGGGTGCGGCGCCCACGGCGGTGACCGACGTGTTGAGCCCGGGCGACATCGTGCGTTTCCGGGAGTTGCCCGACGGCAGCTTGCGCCTCGCGCAGCTGCCCGACGTCCAGGGCGCTTTCGTCGCGCTCGACCCGCGTGACGGCGCGCTCGTCACGCTCGTCGGCGGATTCGATTATTTTTTGAGCAACTACAATCGCGCCACGCAATCGCTGCGTCAGCCGGGCTCGGCGTTCAAACCGTTCGTTTACTCGGCCGCCTTCGAGCATGGCTTCACGGCGGCAACGATCATCAACGATGCGCCGTTGACGCTCGAAAGTTCCGAGCGCGAAGAGGTCTGGCGCCCCGGGAACTACACATCCGTCTCGCACGGCGAAGTGCGGTTGCGCGAGGCCTTGAACGAGTCGATGAATCAGGCTGCGATCCGGACGCTGCGCGAGGTCGGGATCGGTAACGCGCTCCGCCACCTGCGGAGATTCGGGTTCGATGCGAACGCCTTGCCGAGCGACTTGACGCTCGCGCTCGGCTCCGGCGGAATCTCGCCGCTCAATCTCGCCAAGGGCTATGCGGTATTCGCGAACGGCGGCTTTGAGGTAACGCCTTATTTCATAGACCGGATCGAGGATGCCGACGGCGACGTGCTGTATCCGCTGCCTCCGGCGGGCCCCGTGGTCGTCTGTGTACCCCTGCGCGGCATCCCCGACGCGGAACCGGGCTGCGACGAAAGCGTGGAGGGCGGAGCGCCAGAAGGCAACGGCGCGCCGCCGGAACTGCCTGAGGTCGCCTCGAGCGTCACCGAGCTTTATCCCGAGATTCGCCGGGCACGGCGCGTCGTGACGCCGCAGAACGTCTACCTCATCACCGATATCATGAAGGACGTCGTGCGCACGGGCTCCGGCGCGCGCGCGGGAAGGGCGCTCGCGCGCGCCGACCTCGCGGGCAAGACCGGCACGACGAACGGTCCGCGCGATGCCTGGTTCGCCGGATTCAATGCCGACGTCGTCGCGACCGCTTGGGTCGGCTTCGACGACGACGACCGCCCGCTCGGCGGCAACGAGCAGGGCGGCGTGACCGCGATCCCGATGTGGATATCGTTCATGACGGCGGCGCTCGCGGGACTACCCGAGCACGCGATGGAGCGGCCGCCGGGGATCGTCGAAGTGCGTATCGACCGCGACACCGGGCTCATCGCGAGCGATGCAAACCCCGATGCGATCTTCGAGAAGTTCCGCGTCGAGAACCTGCCGGAGCGCGAGCCCGAGGCTCCCTATCGCGGGCTCGACGACGGCGGCGCGCCGGTTCGAACCGGCGCCGGGGAACCGATTTTTTAGCTGACAGAAAACTCCGCCATGCGTAGACGCAACGGCCACATCGCGTCCGCCGCGCTTCGAGAGCGGCTCGCGCAGGAATCCGCACGCATCATGATCGAGCACGGCATCGTCGATTTCCGCCTCGCGAAGCGCAAGGCCGCGGAGCGCCTGGCCGTCACATCGATAGGAGCCTTGCCGAGCAATGCGCAGATCGAGCAGTGCCTCGCGGAAAGGCAACGGATATTCGAGCCCCTCGCGCATGGTGCGCGCCTCGGCGACATGCGCCGCGTCGCCGCGCGCGTGATGGCGATGCTCGCCGACTTCGAGCCGCGGCTCGTCGGCCCCGTGTTGGCCGGCACGGCGACCAGTAACACGGCCATCGAGTTGCATGTTTTCAGCGACACGCCGGAAGCCGTCGCCCAAGTGCTCGCGGCCAGCAACGTCGCGTGCGGAGAATGCGAGCGGCGCTGCCGCTACAGCGGCGGCAAGGCTGCCATGGTCCCGGGATTCACGTTGGTCGAGGACCTGCAACGCGTCGTGATCCTCGTGTTCACGGAGAACGGTTTGCGCGAAGCGCCTTTGAGCCCCGTCGACGGCCGGCCGATGCAGCGCGCGAGCCGCGCGAAAGTCGCGACCTTGGTGGATTTGTAGGAGCGAGCTTCGCTCGCGATCTTCAACAAGGATCGCGAGCGAAGCTCGCTCCTACGAGATCAGCCTTGCGACCGGTACCCGTGCTCCATGCGTACGTCGAGCAGCGCCTGCCGCCCGGACTGGACGGCGGCGAGCGCGGCTTCGAGCGCGCCCGGCAGGTCGGCGGGATCGTCGACGCGCCGCGCATAGGCATCCGACGCCTGGGCGACTTTGGCAAATTCCGGTGACGGCTTGAGCTCGACGAGCGGCATCACGGGGCTCGCGGCAGCGAGGCCCTCGGGATATACGCCGCGCGTCGCGGCGTCGACGGCATGCCAACGGTTGTTGTTGCAGACGACGGTCAACACGGGAAGCTCGGCGGAGCGTGCGACGAAGTGGAACGGCGTCGGATTGCCGAACATGTAGCTGCCGTCGCCGATGGTGCAGACGACGGTCCGGCCGGGCGCCGCGAGCTTGGCGCCGAGCGACGCGCCGAGCCCGAAGCCGAGCCCGCCGCCGACGCCGACGCCGATGAGGCTCCCCGGTTCCTCGAGCGCGAGCTGGTCGGCCGAGGCGCCGAGCTCGGTGATCACGATGCCGCCTGTTGGCAGGATGCGCCGTATGCATTCGCCGACATACGCGTAGCTGATCGGCTTGGCGCGGCGCGCTGCTTCGAGCATCGCAGCTGTGTACGCGCGTCGACCCGTCTGATAGGTTTCGATCGCGGCACGCCTGACTACGGTCGCGCCTTTCGGGACGGCGACCGAGCGGAGCTCATCCGCAAGTAGGCGCAGCGTCGCGAGCGTATCGCCGGGCACGGCGAGATCCGTCGGAAACGAGCGGATCGGATAGCGGACGCACAACGGATCGATGCCGAGGTGCACGACGCGTGTCCCGGCGTTCGGCGTGAAATTGCGCGGGAACCACGGCACCTCGCTGTCGATGACGACGATGAGGTCGGCGTTCTTGAGCATCACGCCGCCGGCTTGTCCGACGTTCATCGCGTGGCTCGCCGGCAGGTTCACGCAGGTCGCGCCTGCTTGGCACACGGGGATCGCATACCGTTCGGTGAGCTCGGCCAACGCCGCGACCGCCGCGACGTCGCGGCCCAAGTGCGACGTGACGATCATGGGCCAGGATGCATCGCCGATCCACCGCGCGAGCGTCGCGACGTGCGCAGCGCTCGGTTGCGGCCGCGCCACGATGCCCGCGGGCGGCAACGGCGCGCGTATCTGATCGACGTCGGCGAGCACCTCGCGCGGCAACGTGAGATACACGGGGCCCCGCGGCTCGGCCACGGCGATTTCCAATGCACGCGCGACGATCTGCTCGACGGGCTGTCCGGCGCGGAGCTCATAATCCCACTTCGTATATTCGCGCACCATGCCGGCTTGGTCGAAATTCTCTTGGCCCCAATGGATCGGGAACGAGCGCGAGGCGATGTGCCCGATTTGCGTATGCGGTGTCCGTCCGGCCATGAGCAGCAGCGGCACGTTGTCGCGGTACGCGTTCATGAGCGCGCAGATCGCGTTGCCGGTGCCGACGGTCACGTGCACCATCGCCGCGGACGGTTTCCGCGCCACGAGGTAGTAGCCGTGCGCCATCGCGACGGCAAGATTCTCGTGCGGAATCGTCAGGAATTTCGGCACGGCGTTGGGCTCCGGCGCGAGGCCGACGAGCGCTTCGATGATCGGCGCAAAGTCCGTGCCGGCGTTCGCGAATACGTAGTCGATTCCTTGCCGTTTGAGCGCGCGCAGGAAGGATTCGGCTACGCTGGCCTCCCGCGATTTCGTGCCGTCCATCGAGTCCCTCAATGCGTCATCGCGTAGATGACGTAATTCACGGCGAAACGGTAGGCGAGCGCGGTCATCGGATTGGGGTACCAAGGATCGTCGGCGTGCTCCCAAGCATCGCCGAGATCCATGTTGAAATTGATCGCGACCATGAGCCGGCCTTCGTCGTCGTAGACACCGCGCCAGTGAGGATCGTAGCCGTCGTCTTCGTAGGTCTGGCCCATCGACAATGCGCGTATGCCGGGAACCTGAATCCGCTGATCGAGGTCGTAGAGCGCGTGCAGCACTTCGTCGTTCTCGGGAATGTCGAGCACGGGGCGATCCGGGAACACGCGCTTCAAGGATTCCATGAAGCCGGCCCATTGATAAGTGCCGTGAAAGTCGTCGACCATGAGGAAGCCGCCGCGGAACAGGTATTCGCGCAGGCGCTCGGCTTCGTAGTCCGTGAGATTCCAGTAGCCGACCTCGACGGCATACAGCCACGGGTAGTCGAAAATCGTATCGTCGGTGAGACGCACGATGACGCCGTTGCCACGAATGTCCACGCGCGTGAGCCGGCTCACGCCCTCCGTGAAATGGTACTCGGCGTCCGGATAGTCGACGCGCCAGCTGCCGCCGCCGTAGCCGTAACCGCGTTGCTCGGAATAGTAGAGGCGCGCGAACTGCATTTCGGACGTCGGCCAGTTCGGCGCGAGCCCATAGTTGTTGGCCCACGCCGTGACGACGAGCGCAATAGCGCCGGCTGCGATCAAGGCCGTCAGTGAGCGCCGGTGCTTCATGCGTTTAGGTCTCAAAGTCTCAACCATTTGATGATCCTGCCGACGGGCGTCCCGGCGCAAGTCTAACCGGCTCCGGGACCCGATTCTGCGAACCACTCGTCTAGTGTCGTCGATTTGAGCTCGGCGATCGTGTGCTCGTTGAAGGTGCGATACGCGGTCCAGTGTGCGATTTTGTCCTTGAGGTCCAAAGCGCGGCGTCCTGATGCCGAGACGAGCTCGGCGCGGTACTCGGCAAGCCTCCCCTCGGCGTAGCGGTTGCACTGCGTCAGGAAGTCGGTAATGACCCGTTTCTTCTCGTCGAGTTTCATGCGAGGCCAATGATACTATTCGAGGGTGGCAATCTCCCTCGAAAGTGCCGCTGCGGCACTAGTCGGAGTTGCCACGGTCACATAGGTTAACTGGGTTACTACACCTAAGGGCAGTCGTTGTTCGAGCTGTTCTTTAAATATTCTCGTGCCACGTTCGAACGCGGCGAGCTACTGCTCGCTACGGGGTGGCCTATGTGGCTCCTCGCGGTCTTGATCGCGCTCGGCGCGGCCGGCGTCGGCTTCAGTCTCGCGCGCAACAATCAGGGCCTGGGTCCGGCTCGCGTCGTCACGCTCGGGCTCCTGCAAACGCTGCTCTGGGCGGGATTGCTGACGCTCTTGTGGCAACCGGCGCTTTTGACGCAAACGTTGCGTCCGCAGGAGAACTCGATCGCGTTGCTGGTCGATACGTCCGCGAGCATGAGCTACGGCGATGCGGATCGTTCGCGTCTGCAAGAGGCCGTCGCGGCGCTCGGGGAGGGGACGCTCGACGATCTCGACAGCGCCTTCGACGTGCAGTTTTTCGGTTTCGCCGCCGACACGCTCGCGCTCGAATCGCTTGCGGCCGTTCCGGCGCCGGGGCCGACGACCGACATCGGGTCGGCCTTGTTGTCGGTGTTGCGCGGCGCCAATGCGGGCGCACTCGCCGCGATCGTTCTCGTCAGCGATGGCGGCGACAATTCAGGTGAGCTCGATGCGGCGCGCATCGCCGAAATCGCGGCCTTCGGCGTGCCCGTGCATACGCTCGGCGTGGGACCCGAGGAGATTCCCGGCGATCTCGAGCTCGAAGACGTGGTGCTCCCGCCGCAGGGCATGCCGGGGTCGACGGTCAGCGCGCAGGTCAGCATCCGCCACGGACGCGGTGCGCTCGCTCAACTCAAAGTCTACGACGGCGAAGCGATCCTTGCGTCGCAAGCCATCCAATTGCCGGATCAGGCAGGAGTGACGACGCGGTGGATCGATCTCGACGTCGGCCGACCCGGCGTGCGGGATTTGCG
>Ga0209640_10001725_pt1 | contig 18763 bp, 18 predicted proteins | sample RifCSP10_1_FD_184018 | JGI IMG/M metagenome (GOLD analysis project Ga0209640, IMG submission 184018) | Soil microbial communities from Rifle, Colorado - Rifle CSP2_sed 10_1 (SPAdes) (version 2) | ecosystem: Environmental > Terrestrial > Deep subsurface > Rock core/Sediment | place: Rifle... | reverse complement strand
CGCGCGTCGCGGGTGAAACCGAAGGCGAGCAAGCCCAGGATCGGCCCGATGATCAAAGCGGTAATCGCTAAACGGCGCCAAGGCATGTCAGGCCTCGCTCCGCTCGGCATTGCGAAATCCAAATTCCAAATTACGGATTCCAAATTCCAACGGGATCATGGCTCCGCCAGATTCGTTTTTCTCATCGGCCAGATGCAGATCAGGGTGCCGAGGGCAATGACGAAGCCGCCGATCCACATCCAGATCACCAGTGGGCGCACCAAGGCCTTCAGGGTAGCTTGATTGCGGTCGATCTCGCTAAACCCGGAGAGGATGAGATAGATGTCTTCGCTCAAGCTGCTCTGGTGCACGGCGCGGCCGATGGGGGATTGCTGGGTCGGGAAAAATTTAAGCGCAGGATTTAGGATTCCCTCGTCGCTGCCGTTGTGAAAGACCCGGAACGCGCCCTCGACGCGAAAGTGCGTGGCCTGGCGCGAGCCGTTCAATCCTTCGAATCGGATGCGATAGTTCCCGATCGGCAACTCCTGCTTGAGCGCCAAGGTCGCTTCCTTCTCGATGCTGTAAGTCATCGACCCGGCGATGCCCAAGATAATTAAAACAACCCCGAGGTGGACGATCAACCCGCCGTAACGACGCTGATTGCGGCGCGTCAAGGTGACAAGACCGCGGAGGATGCCTTCGCCGGCGATGCGCTTGCGCGCGAGCAGCGCGAGCGCCGTGTCGTAAATAATCGTCATTACCACGAAAGCGAGCAGAGTGAATCCCAACAGCGGCAAAAAGTCCTTGACTTTCCAGGCAAACAGACCCAGGGCGAAAACGAGCGAGCCCAGCGCCGGCCAGAGAAAGTTCCGCCTCAGATTATCCCAGGACGCGCGCCGCCAAGCGATCATCGGGCCGACGCCCATGAGAAAGACCAAAAACAAAAAAAGCGGCACGGTGACCGAGTTAAAGTAAGGCGCGCCGACGCTGACTTGAACGCCGGCGACGGCTTCCGAGATCAGCGGAAAAATCGTGCCGAGAAAAATTGTGAACAGCGCCGACACCAGCACGATGTTGTTCAGTAAAAAAGCGGACTCGCGGCTGACCATCGAATCGAGCTCGGGTTGCTCCTTGAGTAAGTCGGCGCGATAGGCGAGCAAGCCGAAGGAGCCGAGCAGGATGACGGCGAGAAACGCGAGAAAGAACCCGCCCACCGGTCCGGACGAAAAAGCATGGATCGACGAGATGATGCCGGATCGAGTGAGAAAGGTGCCGAAGATCGTCAAGCTAAAGGCGATGATGATCAGCGAAAGATTCCACACTTTAAGCATACGGCGGCGTTCTTGCACCTGGATCGAATGCAGGAATGCGGTCGCCGGCAACCAGGGCATGAACGCGGCGTTCTCTACCGGATCCCAGGCCCAATAACCGCCCCAGCCGAGCACGTGATAGGACCACCAAGCGCCGACCAGATTTCCCGCAGTCAAAAAGAACCATGCGATAATCGTCCAACGCCGCGTGCTCACGATCCAGGCTTCATCGAGTTTGCCGGTAATCAGCGCCGCCATCGCAAAAGCATAAGGCACCGTAAGCCCGACGAATCCCGTATACAGGAGCGGCGGATGCGTCATCATGTTGGCGTCCTCGAGCAGCGGGTTTAAGCCGCGGCCGTCCGCCGGTGCCGGCGAAATAGTTTCAAAAGGATTTGACAGAAAAGCGAGGACGACCAGAAAAAATGCCGAGACGATCGAAAAAATCATCATCGCCCAGGGCAGGGTTTCTTTATGGCGGCCGCGATACAACCATGCGACAACTCCGGAGAAGATGATCAGTATCCATTCCCAAAGTAAGAGCGAGCCCTCCAGCGCGCCCCACAAACCGGTAACACGGTAATAAACCGGAGTTGCGCGAGTCGTGTTTAAGGCGACGTACTTGACGGAAAAGTCAGTGGCCACGAGCGCATAAATGAGCGCTGCCGCCGCCAAGGTGACCAAAACGAACTGGCCGAAGATCGCGTTGCGCGCGATGGCCAGATAACGCTCTTGACACGAGCGCGCCGCAAGGATCGGGCAGACGATCCCGCAAACCGCAGCGACCAAGGCCAAAAGGATCGAAATATGGCCTAGGGTCGCTGTCACTTGGCGATGGTTTCCGCGGCCGGAACAAAGCTATTTGCCGGAGGCTTGCCGTCGGGGTGGGGACTGTATTCTTCGGCGTGCTTGGCCATAATCGTCGTCGCTTGGAATACGCCGTCGGCGCCGATCCGGCCTTCGACCACGGCGCCTTTGCCTTCGGTAAAGAGATCCGGGGGCACGCCCTTGAAAAATACCGGGAAGGTGGCGCCGCCGTCGGTGAGCTCGAAGCGGTAGATCAAATTCTGCAGGTCTTTTTGCATGGAGCCTTTGACCACCATGCCGCCCATGCGGAGAAACTTGTCGGCGGAGGAGCCCTCGTTGGCCTTGAGCTCGGACGGCGTGACGAAGTAGACGATCGCTTCCTGCATGCCGCCGTAAATCATGTACGAGAGCGCGGCGAGAATGATGACTCCGCCAATCAGAAAACGCCTATTTTTTTTCATCGCCGGCGGTCGCCTCCATCGACCGGAGTTGCTCGAGTTCCGCGGCTGCCCGATGGTAGCGGCGCTTCAAGCTATAGAGATACATCAGGATAGCCCCCCAAACAATTCCATACGCCGCCGCGACAAAACCCCAGGCTCTCACCCTGTGCCTCGTTCCAGCCGCAGCGCCTTGATCTGCTGGCGCATCTCGCCGACACGATAACGCAGCGACAACAGGTAAAAATAAAGCAGCAGAAAGCCGATGAAGCTGATCGTCAGAGCGGTCAACATGCTCGGGTGAACGTTTTCCCACGGCAATTTGTCGGGCCGCAAGATTGACGGCGGCTGATGCAAGGTGCGCCACCAGTAAACCGACATGTGAATCAACGGAATGTCGAGAAAACCGATGATGCCGAGCACGGCCGCGGCGGTGGCGGCGCGTTGTTCGTCCTCAATGAGCGAGCGCAGCATCAGATAGCCTACATAAATCAATAGCAAAATCGCCGTTAAGGTTAAGCGCGCGTCCCAGGTCCACCATACACCCCAGGTCGGCCGGCCCCAGATCGAGCCCTCGATGATCGTCAGCGCGGTAAACAGCACGCCGATCTCGGCGGCGGCGTGGGCCAAGATATCGTCGCGCTTTTCGCGCTTCCAAAGATACAAGCCGCTGCCGACAAAAACCAAGAAATAGGAAAGATACGCGATCAAAATACTCGGCAGATGCAAGTACATGATGCGCTGCACCTCGCCCTGATACGCATCCGGCGGGGCGACGATCAAAGACCAATAAAGACCGACGGCGACCGCCACCAGCGCCAGAGCGCCGAGAATACCTTTGCGCTTGTTCACGCCGCGATGCTGTTTCGCCACGTTCAGTTCTCGATCACCCAATCGAAGATGAGCACTCCCGCCGTCATAAAGATCACGTCAAAACCCAAAAGCAGGCGCAGCCAATGCATGGCATCACCGATCTGGCCGGTGCGCAACACCTCTTCCATGCAGCGGATGGTGGCCAGGATCACCGGAATCATCAGCGGAAAGAGCACGAGGGGCAGCAAGAGTTCGCGCGCCCGGGCCCTCAACGTGATTGCCGACATAAGCGTGCCCAAGACACAGAAGCCGACGGTTCCAAGTAAGGTAACCAGAAAAACTTGCGGTAGCAAATTCCACGAGCGCACGTTGAACAGTATCCAGAACAGCGGAATGACGACGATCTCGACAAGCACCATGAGAATCAAGTTGAAGCCGGTTTTGGCGAGAAACAGCGCGCCGCGATCGAGCGGCGAGAGCAGCAGAGCATCGAAGCAATGATTTTCGCGCTCGGCTTGAAAAAGTTGCGCGAGGCCAAGCGTGCCGGTGAAGAGAAAAGCCAGCCAAAGCAGCGCCGGCGCCATTTCAGCGACTCTTTCCGGAACGAGATCAAACGAAAAATGAAAGACAAACAGCAGCAGGGTGCCGAAGAAAAACATCGTCAGCAGGCTGTCGCGGCGGCGCAGCTCCAAGAGCAGGTCTTTACAGAGCAGCAAATACGCTTGGCGTAGCAGGGTCATGCGCCACCGTGCGGCAAGAACTCACTGAACGCCTGGTCAAAGCTCGGCCAGGGCTGGCGCTTGGTCTCGTTGAACGTGAGGCGCCCTTGACTCAAGATGACCGCGCGCTCGCATAGGCCGAGCACGCGCGAGACATGGTGCGAGGCCATGACAACGATGCTGCCCTTGGCACATTGATCCCTGAGAAAGTCTTCAAGCAAATCGACGCCGCTACCGTCGAGCACTCCGTAGGGCTCGTCGAGCAACAGAAGCTCAGGCTGCAAGAGCAGCCACTTGGCAATCGACAGGCGGCATTTCATGCCGCTCGATAAATTGGCCACGTAGTCGCCGGCACGGCGGCCCAAGCCGACGTGCGCCAGCGCCGCGTCGATGGCGGGAGCAGCGCTATTGCGATCGTAGAGCCGCGTGAAAAAAGCCAGATTCTCTCTGACCGTCAAGTTCTCGTAGAGATGGCCGGCCGGCTCCAGCAAGCCGACTCGGGCGCGCAACGCCGCCGCGCCGCGCGAGAAATCCTCGCCGTCCAAACGAATCTGACCGCTGGTCGGGGGGATCAGACCGGCGAGAAGTTTCAACAAGGTCGTCTTGCCGGCGCCGTTGGGGCCGAGCAGAGCAACGCACTCGCCGGGCGTCAGCTCCAGGTTTAGCTCCCTGAGCGCCCACAAGAAACCGTATGCTTTGGCGAGTTTGTTGGCGGTTACGCGCAAGGTTTGGGTCCGATTAAGCGAATGAAAGGCATAGCCGAATCACGAGTTGATCGAATATAGTGGGCGCACTTGGCGGATTCAAGTAGAGCGAAAGTTTAGGGTTTCTTGCCGCAACAGATTGACATCGTTGGCGTGACTCCCCTATTTAATCTAAATAGTTAACCCTAATCCGGCATTATTTCGATGTCGCTCGGGCGATAAGCCCTACAGCCGTGGGCAATGGATACTGCCTTGATGGGCCACCCCGCGACCTCACCGACGCTGATGCTTCGTGCGGTCGGGCCTTACGGCAACCTGTACGCTCGGGTGCCCACGGCTTGGGGTCTCGCCGCCCTCGCTCACTCGTTGAAGGTGCCGAGTTTTGTCGGATTAGAGTCAAATTTTCCGCACGCGCAGGAGGAATAGATGAATCCCATCGTTACGGTCACCGGGTTTTGGGATGCGTTCGTCACGAAGATCGCCGTTTTGCTGCCGAATCTGATTTTCGCCGCGGCGATCATCGTGCTCGGCTGGGTGATCTGTAACTTGATCAAGAGAATCGTTATACGCTTGCTGAAGCTCTGCCAGTTCGACACGTTGGCGGCACGCGCCGGCATGACCCAGATTCTTGAGCGCGGCGGTATCAAGCAATCGCCGTCGGATATCCTCGGGCTGCTGGTATTTTGGTTTCTGTTTCTGATCGCCATCGTGACCACGCTCGAAACGCTGAACCTGAGCGGCGCCACCGACACGCTGCACACGATCTACTTGTACATTCCCAAGATCGTTGCCGCTCTGGTGACTCTGATCCTCGGTCTTTATTTTGCCAATTTTTTGGAAACCGTCACGCGCACTTCGTGCGCTAATGCCGGTTTGGAGCAGGCAGGCGCGATCGGGCGCGCCGCCTACATCGGCACCACAATATTCGTTGTCGCCGGTATTTTTGAGATCCTCGATATCGCCACCGAGATCGTCATCTGGGCATTTATTTTAGTCTTCGGGGCCGTTTGTTTAGCGCTTGCGTTGGCTTTTGGACTCGGCGGCCGTGATGTTGCTGGACGCCATCTGGAAAAATGGTTAGAGCGGAAGAAAAACGAGTAGTTAGCTACCTTGACTCGCTCTGGGTAATCAGCTAGTTTTTGTCAGTTCCAAATATTTTCGGACGCGAATAGCCTAAGGAGCGGTGGAAATCCGCCTGGACCCTTAGGCTATTTTTGCAGGTGAGGAGGCCTATGGCAGAGTACAAAGTGGTAAAAGTCCCGAAGGACGGCGCAAAGATCACGATGGGCGCCAACAAGCAGCTTCAAGTTCCCGACAATCCGATCATTCCATTCATCGAGGGCGACGGCACCGGCCGTGACATCTGGCGCGCGTCGGTGCGCGTCTTCGACGCCGCGGTGGAGAAAGCTTACAAGGGTAAAAAGAAAATCCACTGGATGGAAGTTTACGCCGGTGAGAAGTCCTTTAAGCAGTACAATAGCTGGCTGCATGACGAAACCGTGCCGGCGTTTACGGAATTCCTCGTCGGCATTAAGGGCCCGCTCACCACTCCCATCGGCGGCGGCATGACCTCGCTCAACGTCGGGCTGCGTAAGCTGCTCGATCTGTACGTCTGCCAACGCCCGGTTCGTTATTTCAACGGCGTGCCCTCGCCGGTCAAACATCCTGAGTATGTCGATATGGTGGTGTTCCGCGAAAACACCGAGGATATCTACACCGGAATCGAGTTTCCCAACGGCACCGAAGCCAACGCCAAATTCAAGTCGATCCTCAAAGAAACGTTCCCCAAGGAATTTGCCAAGATTCGCTTTCCAAACACCGCTGCGGTCGGCTTGAAGCCCGTTTCGGTCGAAGGCACGGAGCGGTTGGTGCGCGCGGCGATTCAGTGGGCGCTCGCGAACCAGCGCAAGAACATCAATTTCGTCCACAAGGGCAACATCATGAAATACACCGAGGGCGCGTTCATGGAATGGGGCTACGCGCTCGCCAAACGCGAGTTCCGTAACGATGTTGTCACCGAGCGCGAATCGTGGATCTTGGGCAATAAAGAAGCCAACCCGAATTTGAGCGCCGCAGAAAACGCCAAGATGATCGATCCTGGCTTCGAAATGATGTCACCTGATCAGCAAAACGATATCAAGAAGGAAGTTGAAGAAGCGCTCAAGCTTTGGTCCAGCCATGGCGAAGGCAAATGGAAGAAAAAGCTGATGCTGAAAGATTCCATCGCCGATGTCACGCTGCAGTTCGTGCTCATCCGGCCGAAGGATTACGATGTGATCGCGACGTTGAACCTGAACGGCGATTACTTGTCGGATGCTCTCGCGGCTCAGGTGGGCGGCATCGGTATCGCGCCCGGCGCCAACATCAATTACGAATCGGGACACGCGGTTTTTGAGGCGACTCATGGAACGGCGCCGAAATATGCCGATCTCGATAAGGTCAATCCCGGCTCGGTCATTCTCTCTGGCGAGATGATGCTGCGCTACATGGGCTGGTCGGAAGCGGCAGACTTGATCATCAAGGGCATCGAGGGCGCGGTCAACAAAAAGACGGTCACCTACGACTTCGAGCGGCTCATGCCCGGCGCGAAGCTCGTCAGCTGTTCGGGGTTCGGCGACGCGATTATCGCCAACATGTAAGCCTATTTGAGTTTGGTGCGAGGCAATTATGGCAAGGAAGAAAATCGGATTGATCGGCGCCGGCAATATCGGCGGGTCGATGGCCCATCTGGCGCTTTTGAAGGGACTCGGCGATGTCGTCCTTTTCGACGTTGTCGAAGGACTGCCGCAAGGCAAGGCTCTCGATCTATCGCACGCCGGGCCGGTTGAAGGTTTCGACGGCAACGTCATCGGCACCAACAAATACGAGGACATCGAAGGAGCCGACGTTTGTATCGTCACCGCGGGGATTGCGCGAAAGCCGGGCATGAGCCGCGATGACTTGCTCGGAACCAACGCCAAGATCCTTAACTCCGTTGCGGACGGCATCAAGAAACACGCTCCCAGTTCTTTCGTCATCGTCATTACCAATCCGCTCGATGCGATGGTGACCTTGATGCAGCGCACGCTCGGCTTTCCAAAGAACCGCGTGGTCGGTCAATCGGGGATCTTAGATTCGTCGCGTTATCGCTCTTTTATCGCCAAAGAGCTCAATGTTTCCGTGAAGAGCGTGCAGGCGATGGTTTTGGGCGGGCACGGCGATGACATGGTGCCGGTGCGCAGTTCCTGCATCGTTGGAGGCGTTGCGGTTGAGAAGTTGATCGAGCCGAAACGGCTCGATGAGATTGAAGCGCGGGTGCGCAACGCGGGGGGTGAAGTCGTCGCTCTCTTAAAGACCGGGTCGGCCTATTTTTCGCCGGCGTCTGCCGCAATCCAGATGACCGAGGCTTTTCTCTTCGATAAGAAGGAAATCTTACCGTGCGCGGCGTTGCTTGAAGGCGAATACGGCGTCAATGGTTACTATTTCTGTGTGCCGGTCATGATCGGCGCCGGTGGCGTTGAGAAAATCATCGATATTCATCTCAATGCTGCCGACAAGAAAGCTTTCGATGAATCGCTCAGCCATGTTAAAGATATTGTCCAGGCGATGAACCGCGTCTTGGGCGCAGCGTAGCTCGGTAGAGATCCAAGAAAAGAGTCACCTTTATTGCGCTCAATCGCCTCGCTCCAAGAGACTGGAGTACTGGAACGATGGAGTAATGGAGTGATGCATTTAATACCCAACACTCCAGTACTCCATTACTCCAACACTCCATTTTGTTCGTGCACCACGCAGCCAGTCTGACTTTCAGCAACATGAATATTCACGAGTTTCAGGCCAAAGAAATTCTTAAACGCTTCGGCGTGCCGGTGCCGCGCGGCGTCGTGGCAACGACGCCGGAGGAAGCCAAGGCGGCGGCGCTCGAACTCGGCGGCGGAGTGTCGGTCGTTAAGGCGCAGATTCATGCCGGCGGGCGTGGCAAGGGCGGTGGCGTGAAAGTCGTCAAGAGCGCCGATGAAGCGATGGAAGCAGCGCGCGCCATGCTCGGCAAGAGCTTAGTCACGCATCAAACCGGTCCGGAAGGGCGGCAGGTCAGGCGAGTGCTGGTGGAGCAGGGACTCAACATCGAGCGCGAGCTGTACCTCGCCATGGTGCTCGATCGAGCGCAGTCGCGCGTCACGGTTATTGGCTCCTCGGAGGGCGGTGTCGAGATCGAAGAGGTCGCGGCGCAGCATCCCGAAAAAATTCTTAAAGAAACGATCGATCCGGTGATCGGTCTCGGCGCGTTCCAATGCCGGCGGCTCGCCTATGCCCTGGGCGTGCCTTCTGAGTTAACGGGCAAGATGGCGGGCGTCATGCAGGCGCTTTATCGCGCCTACGAAGACTGCGACGCGTCGCTGGCAGAAATCAATCCGCTGATCATCACAAAAGAAGGTCAGGTGATGGCGCTCGACGCCAAGATGAATTTCGACAGCAACGCTTTTTTTCGCCAGAAAGATATCCTGTCATTGCGCGATCTTCACGAAGAAGACCCGCGCGAGGTCGAAGCGAGCAAGTATGATCTTTCTTATATTTCCTTGGATGGCAACATCGCTTGCATGGTGAACGGCGCCGGTTTAGCCATGGCGACCATGGACATCATCAAGCTTTATGGCGGCGAGCCGGCAAACTTTCTCGATGTCGGTGGCGGCGCCGACAAAGAAAAGGTCGCGCAGGCCTTCCGTATTCTCCTGGCCGACGCGCGCGTGCGCGGCGTACTGATCAACATTTTTGGCGGTATCATGCGCTGCGATGTTTTGGCTGAAGGCGTGGTTGCGGCGGCGCGCGAGCTTAAGATCAGCATCCCCTTGGTCGTCCGCATGCAAGGCACCAATGTGGAGATCGGTAAGAAGATTCTCGGCGATTCCGGCATGGCGATTATTCCCGCCGAGACGATGGCGGAAGCGGCGGAGAAAATCGTCTCTGCGGTAAGGAGTAAGGGGTAATGATTCACACCTAACTCCTCACCACTTACTCCTTACGGTTTTAAAAATGTCGATTTTAGTCAACAAGAACACGCGGGTTTTGACCCAAGGAATCACCGGGGCGACCGGGCAGTTTCATACCAAGGCGTGCAAGGAGTACGGCACGCAAATGGTCGCCGGCGTGACGCCGGGCAAGGGCGGCACGGCCTACGAAAGCATTCCGATATTCGACACGGTTGAGCGCGCGGTGAAGGAAAGCGGCGCCAACGCGAGCGTCATTTATGTGCCGCCGCCGTTTGCCGCCGACGCGATCCTCGAGGCGGCCGATGCGGCGATTGCGCTGATCATTTGTATCACCGAGGGCGTGCCGGTGCGCGACATGGTCAAGGTGAAGCGTTATCTCGCCGGACGCAGCTCGCAGCTGCTCGGCCCCAATTGTCCGGGAACGATTACACCCGGGGAGTGCAAGATCGGCATCATGCCGGGTCATATTCACAAGCCGGGAAGCATCGGCGTGGTGTCGCGTAGCGGCACGTTGACCTACGAAGCGGTGGATCAGCTCACGCGTTTGGGTCTGGGCCAATCGACTTGTGTCGGCATCGGCGGCGATCCCGTGCATGGATTCGAATTCGTCGACGTCTTGAAAATGTTCAACGAGGATCCTGCGACCGAAGGCGTGGTCATGATCGGCGAGATCGGCGGCAGCGCCGAAGAGGAAGCCGCCGCCTGGATCCAGAAGAATATGAAAAAGCCGGTGGCAGGATTTATTGCCGGGCAGACGGCGCCGGCCGGTAAACGGATGGGCCACGCCGGAGCGATCATTGCCGGCGGCAAAGGCACGGCCAAGGAAAAAATCGCAGCGATGAAGCAGGCCGGGATTCGCATGGCGTCGTCACCGGCGACCATCGGGCGAACGATGCAGGAGGCGTTAGCAAAACCATGAGCGTGGAAAAAACCTTGTCGATCATCAAGCCCGACGCGGTCGGCAGAAATCTCATCGGCGAGATTCTGCGCCGCTTCGAAGGCGCTGGGCTGAGAATCGCCGCGGGAAAACTCCTGAAACTTACGCCGGAGCGCGCCCAAGCATTTTATGCGGTGCACAAAGAGCGGCCGTTTTTTTCTGGTTTGTGCGCGTACATGTCTTCCGGACCGATCTTCGTTGCGGTGCTCGAAGGCGAAAACGCGATCCTCAAAAACCGGGAAATCATGGGTGCGACCGATCCGGCCAAGGCCGCGCCGGGAACGATTCGGAAAGACTGGGGCCATGACGTGGAGCAGAACGCGGTCCACGGTTCGGACGGTCCGGAAACCGCAGCGAGTGAGATTAGCTTCTTTTTTAGACCCGACGAAGTTCTCTAATCGCGCCGCCCGGCCAACTCAGGGTTGGATTCGCAGGTGAAGCCCAACATCAAAAACTTGAGCTTCAGCGAGCTAACGACGTTTCTCGCTGAACGCAAGCAGCCTGCCTATCGTGCCAAGCAGATCCGGCAGTGGTTGTTTCAAAAACGGGCGACGTCTTTCAGGGAAATGACCAATCTATCACGGCCGCTGCGCGAACAGTTGGAAGCGAATTTCACGGTCGGCCGGCTAACGGCGATTCGCCGCGCGCAGTCGGATGACGGCACGGTCAAGTTCCTCTTCGGCCTTGGCGACGGCGCCAGCATCGAAAGCGTGCTGATTCCCGAGGTGCGGCGGTTGACGCTCTGTATCTCGACCCAGGCGGGTTGCGGTTTTGGCTGCGCCTTTTGTGCCACGGCGGTTTTGGGGCTCAAGCGCAATTTAACGGCGAGCGAGATGGTCGATCAAGTCATCGAAGCGAGTCGCACCCTAGACGGGGATCAGCGCATCACCCACGTTGTTCTCATGGGCATGGGCGAGCCTCTGGCGAATTACGCAGAGACCCTCAAGGCGCTGGAGATTATCAGCGACGGCGAGTGGGGAATCGGGATTTCGCCGCGACGGGTGACGCTTTCGACGGTCGGCTTAGTGCCGCAGATTCAAAAGCTCATGGAAGACAGTCACGTGAATCTCGCCATTTCATTGCATGCGCCGACCGATGAGCTGCGCGGCGAGCTGATGCCGGTCAATCGCAAGTACTCGCTAACCGAGCTGCTCGATTGTTGCCGCGCGCTGCCCATTCCGCGGCGCAAACGCATTACTTTCGAATACGTTCTGCTCGGCGGCGTCAACGATTCCGAGCACCACGCGCGCCAACTCGCCAAGCTACTGCGGGGCATTCCCAGCAAGGTCAACGTGATTCCGTTTAATCCCCATCCCGGGAGCTCTTTTGCGCGACCCTCGACCGAGCAGATCGAGCGGTTTCAGAATGTCCTGCGCGATTTAGGCGTGCAGATCAATGTGCGCCGCCCGCGCGGCGACGACATTCAGGCGGCTTGCGGGCAACTTCAAGGCGAGGAGGCGGGACGGATGCGGCGGCGCGGACTCGCGGCTGAAGCGGTCTGACAGGCGAATGGCACCCCCCATTGTCGGCGTCATAGGCGGCAGCGGTCTCTACCAGATGGAAGGACTCGGCCGGATGCGGGAGATCGACGTCAGAACTCCCTTCGGCAAGCCGTCCGATAAGCTCATCAGCGGCCGGCTCGGCGAAATTGAATTGATATTCTTGCCGCGCCACGGCAAGGGGCATCGGTGGCTCCCCACCGAGGTGAATTTTCGCGCCAATATTTTTGCGCTCAAAAAGCTCGGTGTCGAACGCATCATTTCGGTCAGCGCGGTCGGTAGTTTGCGGGAGAATATTGCACCCGGAGACTTGGTCATTCCCGACCAGTTTATCGATCGCACGACGCAACGTCCCAGCACCTTCTTCGGCAACGGTCTGGTGGCGCACGTGAGTCTGGCCGATCCATTTTGCAAGGATCTGTCCGCGCTGCTCGCCGGCGCGGCGCGCAAGGAGAATGCCAAAGTCCATGCCGGCGGGACGTATCTGTGCATGGAGGGACCGCAGTTCTCGACCCGCGCCGAGTCCCGTTTATACCGCAGCTGGAATGCCCACGTGATCGGCATGACCAATCTCCAGGAAGCGAAGCTGGCGCGCGAGGCGGAGATCTGCTTTGCCACGATGGCGCTGGCCACCGATTACGATTGTTGGAACGAGCATGCGGGGGACGTGGAAATCGAGCACGTGCTCGCCGTGCTCAAGCACAACGTCGACTTGGCGCAGCGCATCATCCGTCGCGCCCTTGGCGAGTTTACCCGCCAGCGTTCGTGCGTCTGTGCCTCGGCGCTAAAGGATGCTATCATCACGGAGCGGTCGCGGATTCCGAAGAAGCTTTGCGCGGCGTTGCGGCCGATAATCGGGAAATATTTATGAGCGTCTTGGTGGTTGGCACCGTTGCATTCGATTCGATTGAAACGCCGTTCGGCTCGGCGGAGCGTATTCTCGGCGGCTCTGCGTCCTATTTCGCTCTCGCCGCGTGCTTTTTCGCCCCGGTGCGGATCGTCGGTGTGATCGGCCGGGATTTTCCGCAGGATTATCTCGACCTGTTCACCCAGCGGAAGATCGATATCCAGGGCATTCAGCGCGCCGAGGGCGACACGTTCCACTGGCGCGGTCGCTATCATGAGGACATCAATTTGCGCGATACCCTCGAGCTCCATCTAAACGTCTTGGCCGGCTTTGAAGCGAAACTGCCCGAGCCTTATCGCGACGCGGAATATGTGTTCTTGGGCAACATCGATCCGGCGATGCAAATGGAAGTGCTGCGCCAAATCCGCCGCCTCAAGCTCGTGGTTTGCGACACCATGGATCATTGGATTCGCGAGAGCCGGGAAGAGCTCAAAAGAGTGCTCCAACGGATCGAGATCCTGGTCATCAATGATTCCGAAGCGCGGTTGTTGAGCGGCTACGACAATATCGTGAAGGCGGCCCGCGCCATTCTCAAAATGGGTCCCAAGATGGTGCTGATCAAACGCGGCGAGTACGGCGTCTTGCAATTTTCGGACTCTTCGGTTTTTGCCACGCCGGCGTATCCACTGGAGGAAGTGTTCGACCCGACCGGCGCCGGCGACTCGTTCGCCGGTGGGTTTCTCGGCCAGCTGGCGCGTTCGGCCGACCTCGGCCAGGGCGGTTTGCGCCGGGCGATTGTCTACGGCTCGGTGGTCGCCTCGTTCACCGTGGAAGATTTCGGCGTCAAACGGCTCACCGATGTGTCGATGTCGGAGATTGAAGAACGCTACCAGCGGTTTATTCAGCTGACTGATTTTCATTCCTGAAGCGATGGAGTTGTCGATCGTCGTTCCCGTTTTCAATGAAGAGGAAAACGTCGAACCATTAATTCGTGAGATCCATAGCGTTGTGTCCTCTCTGGAGAAGAGCTACGAAATCATCGTCGTGGACGATGGTAGCCGGGACGGGACCTTCACGCTCTTAAGCCGGCTGCACCAAAGCCAGCCCACGCTCCATGTTATCCGGCTCAAGCGCAACTTCGGTCAAACGGCGGCGTTGGCGGCCGGATTGGCTTACGCGCAGGGCGAGATCGTCGTGCTCATGGATGGTGACGGACAAAACGACCCGGCGGATATACCGGCATTGCTCGCCAAGATCGAACAGGGAAACGACCTGGTCGTCGGTTGGCGCTTCGAGCGGCAGGATCCGTTGCTCAATCGGCGCTTGCCTTCAATGATCGCGAACCATTTGATATCGTGGACGACAAAAGTGAAATTGCACGATTATGGCTGCACGCTTAAAGCGATGCGTAAGGATATCGCGAAAGGCCTGCGGCTTTACGGCGAGATGCATCGGTTTATTCCGGCAATCGCCTACGAGCGCGGCGCCCAGGTCGCCGAGCTCAAGGTCAATCACCGGGCGCGGCTCCACGGCGGGTCGAACTACGGTATTACCCGCACACTGCGAGTCGTGCTGGATTTGCTCACCGTTAAGTTCTTAAGCAGCTACTCGACGCGGCCGGCGCATGTGTTCGGCCCGATCGGCGTGATCAGCGGCGTGATCGGATTCGCGCTCGCGCTTTACTTGACCGTGCTAAAGCTTATTTACCATCTTGAAATCGGCAACCGGCCGCTGCTCTTGCTGTCGATTCTGCTGATCTTCATCGGGTTTCAGTTCGTGACCATGGGGCTGCTGGGCGAAATGCTGGCGCGAATTTATCATGAATCCCAAGACCGTACGTTTTACGTCATCGGGGAAATTTTGCAGGGCGGAGGGCGAACATGAAATTGGCGATTGTTGGCGCAGGCTATGTCGGATTGGTTGCGGGCACCTGTTTCGCGGAGACCGGCAATGACGTGATCTGCGTCGATATCGATGAGAGCAGAATCGAAATGCTCAAGCTCGGCAAGGTCCCGATTTATGAGCCGGGTTTAGAAGAAATGGTCCGGCGCAATGCCGCCGAGCAGCGCCTGTCGTTCAGCATGGATTTGTCGGCGGCGGTGAAAAAATCAGCGATCATCTTCATCGCGGTCGGAACTCCGCAGGGGCTGAATGGCAACGCCAATTTGGACTACGTGCGAGCCACCGCCAAAGGAATCGCCACAGCGATGGATTCCTTCAGAGTCATCGTCACCAAGAGTACCGTTCCAGTGGGCACGGCCGATCGAATCAAACAATGGATCGGCGAAGAAACGGCGCAGCCCTTCGCGGTTGTCTCCAATCCCGAGTTTCTCAAGGAGGGCGCCGCGGTCGACGATTTCATGAAACCCGACCGGGTCGTGCTCGGCGGCGATCACGCCGAAGCCTTGGAAGCGGTCAAAGAGCTCTATGAGCCGTTTGTTCGGACCGGCAATCCGATCCTCATCATGGACAGCCGCAGCGCGGAGATGAGCAAGTACGCTTCCAATGCCATGCTGGCGACCAAGATTTCATTCATCAATGAAGTGGCACGGCTCTGCGAACAAATGAATGCCGATATCGGCGAAGTGCGGCGCGCGATCAGTTTGGACCGCCGCATCGGCCCGCATTTTATCTTTCCGGGCGTCGGCTACGGCGGATCCTGTTTTCCAAAAGATATCCGCGCAATGATCGGCATGGGCGGCGAAGAGCTGGAGATGGCGTTGCTCAAGGCGGTTGAGGCCGTCAACGAGCGGCAAAAGAGTCTCCTGGTCGAAAAGGTCAAGCGTCACTTCGGCGCTAATTTATCGGGCGTTACTTTCGCCGTGTGGGGACTCGCTTTTAAGCCGAGAACCGACGACATGCGCGATGCGCCGGCGATTCCGGTCATTGAGTCCTTGCTGGCCGCGGGCGCGCGCGTGCAGGCCTTTGATCCGGAGGCGATGGAAGAAGCAAGAAAAATATTCGGTGACCGGATCCAATACACGCATCGGAACTACGACGCGTTGCACGGCGCCGCGGCGCTGCTCATCCTGACCGAATGGAACGAGTTTCGTCGCCCCGATTTCGAGCGAATTAGAAATCTGCTCGCCAAGCCGATCATTTTCGATGGCAGAAACATTTACGATCCGGTCGATCTGCGCAAGCTCGGGTTTACTTACTACTCAATAGGACGCAATCATGGCTAGATACTTAGTGACCGGCGGCGCCGGATTTATCGGCTCCCATCTGTGCGAGAGTTTCCTCGGTCAAGGCCATGAAGTGCTGTGCATGGATAACTACTCGACCGGCGCCAAACACAACATCGGGGCGTTCCTGAAAAATCCGCGGTTTCGCTTTATCGATCACAACGTGAGCCGCTATATCGAGGTGCCGGAGCCGCTTGATTACATCCTGCATTTCGCCTCGCCGGCGAGCCCGGTCGATTATCTCGAGCTGCCGATTCCGACGCTCAAGGTGGGCGCGCTGGGCACCCACAATACTCTGGGTTTGGCCAAGGCGAAAGGCGCCGTTTACTTACTGGCATCCACTTCGGAAGTCTATGGCGATCCGCTGGTGCGGCCGCAAAATGAAGAGTATTGGGGCAACGTGAATCCGATCGGACCGCGCGGCGTCTACGACGAAGCGAAGCGGTTCGCCGAGGCCATGACCATGGCGTACCATCGCTACCATGGTTTGGATACGCGCATCGTGCGGATCTTCAATACGTATGGTCCGCGCATGCGCTTGCACGATGGCCGGGTGGTGCCGAATTTCATTATGCAGGCGCTCAAAGGGGAACCGTTGACGGTTTACGGCCAGGGCCAGCAGACCAGGAGCTTTCAATACGTCGACGATCTGGTTGACGGCATCAACAAGCTGCTTGCGACTGAGCACCATCTGCCGGTCAATATCGGCAATCCTCACGAGATGACCGTTCTCGAATTCGCGCAGACGATTATCAAGCTGACAGGTTCGAAGAGTGACATCGAGTACAAACCTTTGCCGGAGGACGATCCGCAGGTGCGCCAGCCCGATATCGCCAAGGCCAAGCGGATTCTCAAATGGGAGCCCAAAGTCACACTCGAAGAAGGGCTGGCAAAAACGATCGAGTACTTTCGCGCCCGGCTGACGGAGCAAAAGACATGAGAATCGTCGTCACCGGAGGCGCCGGGTTCATTGCCTCGCACATCGTCGACGCCTATCTCGAGCGCGGCCACGAAGTGCATATTGTCGATGATCTCTCCACCGGCCAAAGCGGTAATCTCAATCCGAGAGCCGACCTGCACGAGATCGATATCGCCGATCCGAAGGCTGCCCGCTTGATCGAAAGGATCAAGCCGGACGCCTTGTGCCATCACGCCGCGCAAATGGATGTACGCCATTCGGTGGCCGATCCCGGCTTTGACGCGCGCGTCAATATCATCGGCTTCATCAACTTGCTCGAGGCGTGCAAGAATTGCGCGGTCAAAAAAGTGCTGTTCGCGTCTTCGGGCGGGGCGGTTTACGGTGAGCAGGATGTGTTTCCGGCTGCGGAAGCTCACCCGACACGGCCGGCGAGCCCTTACGGCGTGAGCAAACGGGCGGGTGAGCTTTACCTCTCGTATTACCAACAAGCTTTCGGTCTCCCGTACATCGCGCTGCGCTATGCCAACATTTACGGACCGCGTCAATCCGCCAAAGGCGAGGCCGGCGTGGTGGCGATTTTCTTATCACTGCTGCTGACGGGCAAGACACCGGTCATTAACGGCGACGGCGGCCAAACGCGCGACTACGTCTATGTCGGCGACGTCGTGGCCGCCAATGCCGCGGCCCTCGATTCGCCGTTCGTCGGCGCCGTCAATATCGGCACCGGCGTGGAGACCGATGTGGTCACGATCTTTGAGCATCTACGCCGAGCCGTCGGCAGTCAGATCGAAGCGGTGCATGGGCCGGCCAAGCCTGGCGAGCAGCGGCGCAGCTGCCTCGACGCGCGCCTGGCCGCCCAAGTGCTCGGCTGGCGGCCGCAGACGGCGCTGGCGGATGGGCTACGGCGCACGGCCGAATATTATCGCGCGACGGCCGGCCGATGACTCTCGATCATATTCGAAATTTTTCCATCATTGCCCACATCGATCACGGCAAGTCGACCCTGGCGGACCGCTTATTGGAGTTCACCGGCGCGGTCAGCGCGCGCGAGCGGACGGATCAGATCCTCGACAGCATGGAGCTCGAACGCGAGCGCGGCATTACTATAAAAGCCAGTCCGGTATGCCTGAGCTATCGGGCCAAGGATGGCAAAGAGTACAAGCTCAACCTGATCGATACTCCCGGCCACGTCGATTTCACTTACGAAGTCTCGCGCAGCCTGGCGGCTTGCGAAGGCGCGCTGTTGGTCGTCGATGCCGCGCAAGGAGTTGAAGCTCAAACGGTCGCCAACGTGCACATGGCGCTGGATCACAAACTGGAAATTCTTCCGGTGATTAACAAAATCGACCTGCCGAGCGCCGAGCCGGAGCGGGTCAGAAGGGAGATCGAAGACGTGATCGGCCTGGACGCCTCCGCTGCGGTCATGGCGAGCGCCAAAGAAGGGATCGGCACTGAGGAGATTCTCGAAGGTATCGTCGAGCACTTTCCGCCGCCCAAGGGCGATCCGGCGGCGCCGCTGCGGGCATTGATCATCGACAGCTGGTTCGATCCCTACCACGGCGCGGTGGTGATGATGCGAGTTTTCGACGGCGTGGTGCGCAAGGGGACCAAGATCCGCATGATGGCGAGCGGCAATGCCT
>Ga0209640_10001723_pt1 | contig 18773 bp, 16 predicted proteins | sample RifCSP10_1_FD_184018 | JGI IMG/M metagenome (GOLD analysis project Ga0209640, IMG submission 184018) | Soil microbial communities from Rifle, Colorado - Rifle CSP2_sed 10_1 (SPAdes) (version 2) | ecosystem: Environmental > Terrestrial > Deep subsurface > Rock core/Sediment | place: Rifle... | reverse complement strand
GCGCCGTATCTCCAGGGCAGCGAGATCGACTACGTCGACAACAACATGCTGGGCGCCGGGTTCGCGATCAAGAACCCGAACGTGAAGTCGTCCTGCGGCTGCGGCTCGTCTCACCAGTTCTAGCCGCCCGACCGGGACCGAGGCCCGTTCGATGAAGGTGCAGGTCCGGCTGTTCGCGCGCTACCGCGAGGAGGCGGGGCGCGATCACCTGGACCTCGAGCTGGCCGACGGCGGCACCGTCGAGCGCGCCTGGGAAGCGGTGACCCGCCAGTATCCCGTTCTCGCCCCGTATCGCCCCTTCACCCTGTTCGCCCTCCGCAACGACTACGTCGGCGCCGAGCACCCGCTGGGGGACGGCGACGAGCTGTGCCTGTTCCCCCCGGTGAGCGGCGGCGCGGCCGCACCCGGGCCGGACTGGATCGAGGTCACCACCGAGCCCCTGTCGGAGCGCGCGGTGGCGCAGGCGGTGGAGCATCCGGGGGCGGGGGCCCTCGCGCTGTTCTCGGGCGTGGTGCGCGACCAGACCGCCGGGCGGCGGGTGAAGTTCCTCGAGTACGAGGCCCACGGCCCGATGGCGCTCGCCAAGATGCGCGAGATCGGCGCGGCCGTCCGGAGCCGCTGGCCCGCGATTGCCCGGATCGCCCTCGTGCACCGGATCGGGCGCCTGGAGATCGGCGAGTCGAGCGTGATGATCGCGGTGTCCTCGCCGCATCGCGCCCACGCCTTCGAGGCCTGCCGCTTCGCCATCGACACGCTGAAGGAGACGGTGCCGATCTGGAAGAAGGAGCACTTCGAGGACGGCGAGGTGTGGGTGGGATTGCAGTCGCAGTGTGACCACCGCCACTAGTCTCGCGGATCGCGTCCAGGACACCATTCGCCGCCACGGGATGCTCCGTGGCGGCGAAGCCGTCCTGGCGGCCGTCTCGGGCGGTCCCGACTCGGTCGCCCTGCTCGACGTCCTCTGCGCGCTGCGAGAGCCTCTCGCGCTCACCTTGACCGCGGTCCACGTCCATCACGGCCTGCGGCCCGAGGCCGACGCCGAAGCCGACGGGGTCCGCCGCCTCTGCGAGCGCCTGGGCGTGACCTGTCACGTCGAGCGGGTCACGGTGAAACGGCAGGCCCCCTGGGACGGGCTCGAGGCGGAGAGCCGGCGGGCGCGTCACGCCGCGCTCGAGCGGGTGGCCCGCGCGGTCGGGGCCGCGCGCATCGCCACCGGTCACACCGCCGACGATCAGGCCGAGACCGTGCTGATGCGCCTGCTGCAGGGCGCGGGCCCGCGCGGGCTCGGGGGGATGGCGCCGGTGCGCGGACGGTTGATCCGCCCGCTGATCGAGACGCGGCGGAGCGCGATCGAGGCGCACCTGCGTGAGCGTGGGCTCTCCTGGGTCGAGGATCCGAGCAATCGCGACCCGCGCTTTCTCCGCAACCGCATCCGCCACGATCTGCTGCCGTTCATGGCCGAGCTCACCGGCGCCTCGGTGGTGGAGGCGCTCGGCCGCTCGGCGGCGGCGGCCCGGGCGGTGGTCGCCGACCTGGAGGCGCGCGCGCGCGCCGACCTCGCGCGGCTGGGCACGCGGGATGGGGCGGGGGTGACCCTCGACGTGGACGTCCTCGCCGAGCGGCCGCCGGAGCTCGCCGTCGAGATGCTGCGCCAGGCCGCTGCGCTCCAGGGCGAGACGCGCCCACTGCGCGGGCCCGCCCACCGGGCCCTGCGGCGCCTGCTCGCCGGGACGCCGCGCCGCCGCGCCGCGCGGCTGGGGCGCCTGGCCGTCGAGCGGAGCGGCCGCCGGCTGCGGGTGGGGCCGGTCACGCTGCCCATGGTCTCGACCCGTGCGTGGCCGGTCCCCGGCGTGCTCGAGCTGCCCGAGATCGGCGCGCGGCTCACGGCCCGCATCGTCGCGCGGACCGGCGACTACGCGGTCCCGCACGAGCTCGGCCGCGCCGCCTTCGATGCCGACCTGCTCCCGTCCGGGCTGGGAGTGCGCGCTCGTCGCCGTGGGGACGTCTTCGCTCCGTTCGGCGGGCCCACGGTGCGGCGGCTCAAGTCGTTCCTGATCGACGCGGGCGTCCCGCGCTGGGCGCGCCCGCGCACCCCGCTGGTCGAGGCCGGCCCCGAGATCATCTGGGTCGCGGGCATTCGGCGCGGCGCCCTCGCCCCGGTGACCCCGGCCACCACGCGCATCCTCGAGCTCGCGCTCGAGGCCGTCGCGCCGTCGGGCTGACACAGTAAGGATACGAATCCGCTTGACACTCGTGCCGCCGCTCCCTAACGTGCCGCTCACTTCGTCCGGGACGGAGGGAGCGGGCGTGAGAAATCCGGCGTGGACCCGAAAGGATACAGACGGGGCGGGCGATGGATCGACGGTCTATCCGCCCCGTCCGGTCGTGCTCGCCATCGACGATGAGCCGGGGGTGCGGGAGTCGCTCCAGCTCGTCCTGCAGGGCGAGTTCGAGGTGCTGGAAGCGCCCGACGGGGCCGCCGCGCTGGCGATCCTCGCGGCGCGCCGGGTGGACGTGGCGCTGCTCGACGTCCGGATGCCGGGCGAGCCCGGGTCCAAGGTCCTGCCCAAGATCCTGGCCATCGACGAGTCCATCCCGGTCATCCTGATCACCGCGGATCCCCATCTGCGCATGGCGGTGGACGCCATGAAGGCGGGCGCCTACGATTACCTCGCCAAGCCCTTCGACGTGGACGAGATCCTGGGCCTCGTGCGCGAGGCCGCCCAGCAGCGCGGGATGGAGCGGGAGCTCCGGTACCTGCGCGCCGAGTTCGATCGCACCCACGGCTTCGACCAGCTGGTGGGTCGTCACCCCAAGATGGTCCGGCTCTACGAGCTGATCGCCCAGGTCGCGCAGACCCACGCGACCGTGCTCATCACCGCGGAGAGCGGCACCGGCAAGGAGCTGGTGGCCCGCGCCATCCACAACCAGAGCCCGCGGCGCGCTCAACCGTTCGTGGCCGTGAACCTGGCCGCCATTCCCGACACCTTGCTCGAGTCGGAGCTGTTCGGCCACGAGAAGGGCGCCTTCACGGGCGCGCACTCGCGCAAGCCCGGCAAGTTCGAGCTCGCCCACGGGGGCACGCTCTTCCTCGACGAGGTCGGCAACCTCCGCGTGGACCTGCAGGCCAAGCTCCTCCGCGCGCTGCAGCAGCGCGAGATCGAGCGCCTCGGCGGCACCCGCACCATCCAGGTGGACGTGCGCGTGATCGCGGCCACCAATACCGACCTGCGCCAGGCCATCCGGGCCCGCGCCTTCCGCGAGGATCTCTACTACCGTCTCCACGTGGTCCCGATCGGGGTGCCGCCGCTGCGCGAGCGCAAGAGCGACCTCCCGGACCTGGCCGCCCACTTCGTCCGGAAGTATTCGCAGGAGTTCAAGAAGGACGTCCGCGGCCTCTCCCGGGGCGCGCTGCTCGCGCTGGACGGCTACGACTGGCCGGGTAACGTCCGCGAGCTCGAGAACATCATCGAGCGCAGCGTGGCGCTGGCCACCCGCCCAGTGATCGGGCTCGACGACCTGCCGCTCGACCTGGCGATGAACGAGGCGGTCCCGAGCCGGGGCGAGGGCGACGTTCCCCCGCTGACGCTCAGGGAAGCCCGCGACCGCTTCGAGCAGGCCTACGTGTTGCGCGCGCTGGAGCGCGAGGGCTGGAACCAGAGCCGCGCCGCGCGCGGGCTCGGCGTGCACCGCAACACCCTGATCGCCCGGCTGGCCGCGTGGGGCTTCCGCCGCGGCGAGCCCGGCATCAGCGCCCGGCCGGCGGCGGGCGGCGACGGACCGGCGTGATCGCCCGAAGCGCGGCCCATGCGCCGGCCGATCGCCCTCTCCCTCCTGCTGGCGCTCGCCGGCTGCGCGGCGCCGGTGCGGGAGCCGCCCGGGCCGCGGTTGGCCGCGTCCGAATCCGTCCCTGAGCCCGCTCCTGCGCCCCCGGCTCGGCCGGCCCCGAGCGCGCTGACCCCGGAGGAGCTCGGCCGGCTGCAGGCGCTCCGCGCGGCGACCGAGCGCGTGCGGACCGCCTACGGGCTTCCGTGTGCCGGGACCCGCTGCGCCCCGGAGCTGGTCGTCGTCGGGGGGCTCGAGCCCGTCGCCCTCTGGGACGCGGCCCGCTACCGCATCGGCCTGCAGCGCCGGGCGCTCGCGGGGGGCGTGGAGCCTCGACCGGCGCTGGCCCACGAGCTCGGTCACTGGGTGCTGGGCCACACCGACGCCACCTGCGCGGGGCGCGCCTTCGAATGCGAGACGGCGGCCAACGCGGAGGCGGTGCCCATTCTCGTGATCGGGTGGGCCGTCGCGCGCGACGACGCGGTTTCGCTCACGTACGCGTCGCTCACCGCGGGCCTGCGCCGCGGCCGGTCCATGCGCGGGCACGAGGCGGCCTGCGAGGAGGTTGCGGTGTTCGCGCGGTCGTTCGGCCGCCCCCCGCCGCCCTGCCCGGCGCCGTGACCGGCCCCGCTCGGTTGCACGCCCGTCGCGGCGCGTGCTACGTTCGGCCGCGATGCGCGATCTCGCTCACGGCATCGGTCGGCTCGCGGTCGCGCTGCTCCTCGTCATCGCCGGGGTCGTCGCGTGCGGTCGGACGGAGACGGCGCTCACCCTCGTCTTCACGCCGTCCCGCGACCCGACCGCGCTGAAGGAAGCGGGGGACGCCTTCGCCAAGACATTGACCCAGATCTCCGGCGTGCCGGTCCGGGCCCTCGTGGCCTCCGACTACGCGGGCGTGATCGAAGCCCTCCGCAGCAAGCGGGTCGAGCTGGCCTTCGTGCACCCGGTCGGCTATGTCCTCGCGAACCGCGAGGCCGGGTGCCGCATCCTGGTGCGCGACATCTGGGGCGGCAAGACCGCCTACACCGCCCGGTTCTACGTCCGGAAGGACCGCGGCTTCCAGCGCCTCGAGGATCTGCGGGGCAAGACGGTGGCCTTCGTGGATCCCGCCTCGTCCTCGGGCTACATCTACCCGATGGTGATGCTGATCAAGCAGGGCCTGGTGCGCGACCGGGACCCGAAGACCTTCTTCAAGGACGCGCTCTTCAGCGGGACGCACGAGGCGGCGCTGCAGGCCGTGCTCCATGGCCGCGTGGACGCGGCGACGTCCTTCGACAAGGCGCCGGAGCTGCACCTGAAGGATCCCGCGTTGATCGCCCAGATCGGCTTCGTGGGGGAGACGCCCGAGATTCCCGAGGCGGGCATCTGCGTGCGGCCCGGTGTGCCCGAGGAGACGGTGGCCAAGCTCAAGCGCGCATTGCTCTCGATCAAGGCGCCCGAGCACGCGGCACTGCTCAAGCAGATCTACGACATCGACGGGTTCGTCGAGGCGGACGACCGCGACTATCAGCCGGTGCGCGAGGCGATGGCGCTGATGAACCTGAGCCCGCCGCGGTAGCGCGCGGGGTCAACCCTCGGCGGTGCGCCGGAAGGCGTAGAACGTCGCCCAGAGTCGCCAGAGATCGGCGAGGCCCGCGCGGAGGTCGGCCTCGACGTGCCCCACGGCTCCCACGATCGCCGCGCGCACCGGGCGGCCGGCCGCCCGGGCCTCCGCTTCCAGTCGCAGGCTCTCGGTGAAGGGCACGGCCGGATCCTGGCGGCCGTGGATCAGGAAGAGCGGGGCCTCGAGGCGCGCGACGGTCCGGCCGGGTGAGAGCGCCTCCAGCAGGTCCCGCGCCCGCGGCGGCAGCGCCCGCACCCGCTCGTCCACCAGAGCGGGATCGCGATTGTCCAGGAGGCGTCGGCCCGCTTCGTCCAGCAGCTCGCCGTTGGCGCGGGCAAACTGGGCGATCGCCGGCTCCACCACCACCGGCGCCCGGCCCGCCACCTCGCCGAAGGCGTAGGCCCCGGTGAGCGTATAGCGCAGCAGCTCTACCGCGGAGGCATAGCCGCCCAGGGCCAGGACGGCGGAAAGGCGCCCAGCGACCGCGGGATCCGCGGCCGCCAGCAGCGCCGGGCCCGCGCCCAGACTGATGCCGAGCAGGGCCACGCGCCGGTAGCCCGCGGCGTGGAGCGCTTCCACGCTCGCGCTCACGGCGCCCGCGTCCTCGGCCCGCAGCCGCAGCACGGTGAGGCCGTCCACCGTCGGCACCGCCACCGCCCAGCCCGCCCGCGCGAGGAGGCCGGCGGCCTCGCGCAGGCGAGGGTCGTCCTTGCCTGCGGCCGCGAGGCCGTGAACCAGGACGAGTCCGGGTGGGCGCCGTAGGGCCTCGGCGGCATGGAGATCCAGCGGGACGGGCCGCCCGCCCACCGCCGCGGGGAGGGCGCGGACGGCGGGTTCGCGGGTGAGGCGCGACAGCGGCTGCCCGCGCCCCTGGCCGAGGAACTCGGCCAGGAAGGCGGTGGCCAGGAGCATCGTCCACGCGGTGGCGAAGAAGGGGAGCGAGAGCAGGAGCGCCAGGGCCAGCCGGGCGGCGGCGTCCCACGGGCCCCGGCCCACCGGGCATCCTTCCGTGGGCCAGCCTGGCAGCCTGCCCGGCCGGCCCGGGTCCGCGGGCCTATCACGCAACGATTCCGATGGGTTATCGGGTGGCATCTCTCATGCTCGCCACCGGGGCAGAGGGGGACGCGACATGAGCACGACGGGCCGGATTCTGGTGGGCATCGTGGCAGCCGTCCTGTTCCTGGCCGTCGCGGTCCTGGAGCTGGTGAGCGAGCGCGTGCGAGTCGAGCCCGCGATCACGGAGCCGTCGCCGGCCCATCTCGCGGACTCCGAGATCTGGGAGGAGTCGGGATTCACGCGCGCGGACCCGAGGGAGCTTCAGCGGATCGTCGTACTGCGGAGCGGGCGGCCGGCGCATAGCGGCCTAGAGCCGTAGCGGCCGGGTGCCGCCGCTATTTAGGATTGACGCACTTGATGAGTCGCCAGCCGTTGAAGAGATTGACCTTGGTGCTGCTCTCGGGGATGAGGCCCACCTGACGGAGCAGCGGCTCAAGCGCGAGGTTCGACTTCCAGCCGAGCCGCGTGCACACCGGCGCCACCAGATCCTCCAGGCGTCCGACCGCGGGCCGCTCGCTCCGGAAGTGATTCAGGACCACGATATTGCCCCCGGGCTTGACGACCCGCTTCATCTCACGCAGGACGCCAATCGGGTCGGGGACCGCGCTGATCGTATAGGTGGCCACCGCGGAGTCGAACTCGCCCTGGCCGAAGTCCATGACGGTCGCGTCCATGGTCTTGAGCGTGACATTGCCCAGCCCGAGCTCCACCACTTTGTCCTGGGCCTTCTCCAGCATCTCCTCGGAGAGGTCGATCCCGGTGAGGCGGCAGTGACCGGGATAGAGGGGCAGGTTCAGCCCCGTGCCGATGCCGACCTCGAGGACATTGTCGCCCGGCTTGATGTCGAGCAGGCGGATCGCGGCCTCGCGACCCGGATGGAAAATCCAGTCGAAGACGAAGTCGTACGCGGGCGCATACAGTTTATAAGCCCGCTTGACCTGCCTCTTCTCCAGCGCTGCGTCCAATCCGGCACCCCTCCAGAGTCGTCGCCGATTGCCCAGCCTCCGCCCTTGTAGCATAGGGTGACGCAGGTTGCCAAGCGCTTTCTGACCTATTGATCTGCAAGGGAAAAACGTGAGCGACCCTCGCTCCCAGGTCACGCGGGAGCCGGGCGCTTTGGCTAGAGATCGGCGTCCCGGCAGAGCCGCCCCAGCACCCGGTCCGCGGCGAAGTACTCCTCCGCGATCCCGCGCGCCGCGCGGCAATGCCTTGCATAGTCACGGTTGACCTCGTCGAGGGCCGCCGCGGCCTCCTCGACGGTCTGGAACGCGAACAGGCCGGCCCCGGTCGGCACGTACTTTCCGAAGCCCGTGTCCTGGGTGACGACCGGCTTGCCCGCGGCCAGGTAACAGACGCTGCGGTCGCTGAACCAGCCGCTGCGCGTCCGGACGACCAGGTCCTTGGACACCGTGAACTCGCCCCGCGAGCGCTCGATGTGGCGCTGGTAGGCCGTGAGGTCGCGCGAGGCCTCGAACGCGTCGGTGATCAGCCATCCGTGCCGCGCCAGGAGGTCGCGCGCCACCTCATCGTCCACCTCGAGGGCCAGCTCCAGCCGCTGGAGCGTCCGGCGCGGCAGGTCGATCACCTCGAGGAAGTTCATGTGCTTGGACCAGTGGTAGGTCTCCCCCCGGAACCGGATGTCCTTGCCGACGTTCTTCCAGGTGGCCACGGTGGTGAAGCGCTCAGCCGCGGCGTTCACGCGGGCCTCCCACAGCTCGGGGATCACCGGCGGCCGGGTGGTGCGCCAGGAGAACTTCTCGACTGGGATGGGGCAATCCGGCTGGCCCAGGTTCTCCCCGTAGGTGAAGTGATGGGTGTGCTCCTCGAGTGCCGCGATGGCCCGGCGGTCGCCCTCGGCGACGCGGATCTGCTCGAAGACGGGGTCGGTCTCCAGGTAGACCCGCACCGGGCACCGGAGGTGCTCTTCCTTCAACTCGGTGGCACCGCAGACGTTGAACAGGCCGTCGGCCTCCCGGTAGAGCTGCCGGAGCCGCTCCCAGGAGAGGCCGTGGCAGACGCCGGTCGCGCCGTCCACGTAGGCCCAGCGGTCGGCGAGGCCAAAGCGGGCCATCACGTCGGCCAGGAAGGCCACGCCGTAGCTCGAGTCCACCACGACGCTCTTGATCCGGGGGTCATAGGGATTGGCGCGCGAATCCTCGACGTAGAACACGTCGTGACCGAGCCGGGCGAGTCCGAGCACGTGGTGCACCGCCTGCCAGCCGATGCCCCCCAGGGGATACCGCCCGGCCAGATGCAGGACGACGAGGCGCCTACGGGACGGCAACCGGGTTCTCCTCCCCCGAGACGGGTCGGGTGAAACCCCTCACTTCACCGGAGCGACGCGCCCGCCGAGCGGCGGGGCGTAGTGCAGCCGCGCGCGCCGCGCCACGCCGTGGAGCGCGTCGTAGAGCGTGCGGCCGAGCCCGAAGGCCTCGCGGAGTAGCCCCGCGCCCATCCCCACGCCGGTGGCCACGCCCGCCGCGGCCAGCGTGGGCAGCCCGAGCTCCCACCCCACGCCCGCCATCAGCACGGCGGCCGCTAGCACCCCCTGGGCGAGGCGCGAGGCCCTGAGCGCGCACTTGACGCGAAGCACGCGCCGCTCGCCGCCGTGGTTCTCCGTGCACACCTTGATGTGAGCGCGCGACCACACGCCGCCGTGGGCCTCGAGGTCCCACTTGCTCCAACCCTGGTCCACCAGCACGAAGTACTTCCGCCGGTTCAGCACGTCGACGAGACCGTGCAGGATCGTCTCCTTCTCGAGCCCGTCCTCGGTCCAGAACGCCGCCGAGAAGGCCCGCTCCCGCCACGACCAGGGCAGGGCCTGCACCGGGCGGTCGGAGTCCGAGGGCTCCGCCGCGGTGAGCCCGCGCACCCACCAGCGATAGCGCTCGAGTGAGCGCAGCAGAGGGCCGAAGTAGGTGAGGACCGCGATGAGCAGTCGCCCCCGCACGCCGTCCGCCATGGGGTCCACCCGCGCCCGCATCGCGGCCCACAGGCAGCACGCCCACGACAGGGCCACCGGCGCCGCGCCCAGCCAGGCCCAGCCGCCGCGCATGGCCCCGTAGGCCAGGAGCAGCGCGCCGATCAGGTTCCACTCGAGCGTGAACGGGAGATAGGACAGCACGGTGGAGGGTGGCTGGTAGAGGGTCTGGAAGAGCCCGCGTCCAAAGACGCCGCCGTAGATGATCGGGCGCCGCAGGGAGAAGAGCGCCGAGATCCCGCCGTAGATCCGCCCGCGCCAGCGCGAATAGCCGAGCGCGTTGAAGCGCTGGGGATGGCGGAAGTAGAGCAGCGCCTCCGCCTTGCCGTAGCCCTTCTGCTGGCCGATGTAGGCCTTCATGGTGTTGCGCCGGAAGTGCCAGACCATGGCGGCGGGGCTGAAGCCGATGCGGTAGCCACGGTCCTGGAGCCGCCAGCACACGTCCACGTCGTCGCCGGCCGAGCGGTAGATGGGATCGAAGCCGCCGATCTCGTCCAGTACCTCGCGGCGGAAGGCCATGTTGCAGCCCGGGATGTGCTCGGCCTCCACGTCGTCGAGCAACACGTGCAGCGGCCCGCCCGGCGAGGCGGCCACGCAGGCGGCCACCACCGAGTCTTCCGGGGGCGGCAGGTTCGGTCCGCCCACCGCGGGAAGCCCGGTCTGGAGAAAAGTCGCGACCAGGTAGTGCAGCCAGTCCGGATCCATCACGCAGTCCGAATCGGTGAAGGCGACGATCTCGCCCAGGGACGCCTCGATGCCGACGTTGCGCGCGGCGCTGAGCCCCTTGTTCTCCTGGTGGATGACGTGGATGCCCTCGAAGCTGTCCGCGATCGCTCCCGTCTGGTCGGTGGAGCCGTCGTCGACGACGATGACTTCGAACGCGGGGTAACGCAGGTTCTGCAGCGAGACGAGACAGGCCTCCATGGTCGGCTCGGCGTTGTAGGCGCAGATCACCACGGAGACCTTGGGATACTCGGCGAGGGCAGGTAGGCCCGGGGCTGCGTACCAGCGCTGCACCGCCTGGAAGGCCGACTTCTTGCGCCGCTCACGATCCACGACGCCGAAGGCCCAGTTGGCGATGTGGTAGCCGCCCGTATACCACTCGTCGGTGAACGAGAACACCACCGTGCCCGCCGCCCCCATCTCGAGCGCGGTGCGCACCTGCCACGACAGGGTGGCCGCCTGGACGACCTCGCCTTCGCGGATCGAATCGATCCCGAACTCGGTGAGGACCAGCGGGCGGTCGCCGGCCAGGGTGTGTAGCCGCGACAGGTAGCGGCGGAACTCGGGCTCCGAGTGCAGGTAGACGTTGAAGGCGAGGAAGTCGGTGAAATCGGTCTCGAGATACTCGGTGGACGGGAAGTTGGCGTAGCCGACCAGTGCACCGGGCTCGACTTGCTTGATCAGGCCCACCAGCTCGCGCAGGAACCCGCTGATGCGCTGCGGGCCGTACCAGCGGACGATGTCCGGCGGGATCTCGTTGCCGACGAGGAACGCCCCGACCGCCGGATGATCCCGGCAGGTCTCCACCACGTCCCTGACGGCGCGCCGGACGGTGTCGGTGAGCTCCTCGGAGTCGAGGAAGCAGACGTGCTCGGCCCAGGGGATGCCGATGAGGACCCAGAGCTTGTGCCGGGCGGCCAGGTCGAGCAGCCACCGCGGCGGTGGGGTGAAGAGCCGGAGGCAATTGGCCCCCAGGTCGACCATCAGGGCAAGATCCCGATCGACGACCTCCGGAGGGGGGACTTGATAGTCATCCGCGTTCGGGGCAAACGGGCCATAGGTGACGCCCCGGAGCGGGACCTTCTCATCGCCTGCGAAGAAGAACTTCCCGCGGACTTCCAGCCGGGCGCGGGATCCGGCGGGCTGCGCGCGCCTGATGGCGCGCGACCTCGAGTCGAGCCTCACGGTCCCAATCCTCCTTGGGCGCCCCGGAGGGCGCCCAGAGTTGTGTTCGTATCGAGGCGCTCGGTGATTGCGCCCAGAGCGTTGATGCCGAGAGGCTGGGGAGCGACCCATACCGAGCGTCGGGGCTGGAGGTGCCCGAAATTGCGGGCATCCTCCCGCATGAGGGTGAGGCAACCGCCATGCCAGGGGAGGTGAGGACCCGGACCCCCCGAGGGCCCAGGAACCCCTGATATATCAGGTAGTCCGGCCGGCGGAAATTCTTGCACGGCCCTGGGGAGACTAGGCCTTTTCTCGTTTTTACACAACCCGCGAGTAAAAGTTACCCAGGCCAGGGTTCGACTAGAGCAAGAAGCGAATCAGGAGGGTCGCCAGTCCGAGGAAGGAGAAGAAACCGAAGACGTCGGTGAACGTGGTGATGATCACGCTCGAGGCGATGGCGGGGTCCACGCGGAAGCTCTTCAACAGGAGCGGGATGACGACGCCCACCACCGCCGCCACCACCATGTTGAGCGTCATGGCCACCGCGATAATGGCGGCCAGCAGGATCTGGCCCTTCCAGAGGTAGGCGATCCCGGCCATCACCAGGCCGGTGGCCAGCCCGATGGTCAGGGCCAGGGTCGTCTCCTTACGGACCACCCGCCAGAGGTGGGCTGCGGTCATGTCCCCCAGGGCCAATCCCCGGACCACCACCGTGGCCGTCTGGGTCGTGCCGATCCCGCCCATGGAGGCCACGATGGGCATGAAGATCGCCAGCAGGGCCAGCTCCCGGATGGAGTCCTCGAACAGGCCGATGACAGAGGCGGCGAGGATGGCGGTGGCCAGGTTGATCAGCAGCCAGACCAGCCGCTTGGGGAAGACGGTCCGGGCCGGGTCGAGCACGGTCTCGTCGCCGGCCGCGCCACCCAGGCGCTGGATGTCCTCGGTGGCCTCCTCCCGGATGACGTCGATGACGTCGTCCACCGTGATGACGCCCAGGAGGCGGTGGTCGGCGCTGACCACCGGGATGGCGACCAGGTCGTACTTCGCGACCAGGCGGGCGACCTCTTCCTGATCCACGTCGGGCGTCACCGTGACCGCCTCCTCCTGCCGCAGGAAGCGGACGGGCGCGGCCGGATCGGCGGTGACCAGGCGCCGCCACGGCAGGCTGCCGACCAGGTGGTCGTGGTCGTCCACCACGTAGAGCGTGGGAGCGGTCTCGGCGACCGGCGACTTGCGCACCTGCTCGACGGCCTGGGCCACCGTGAGATGCTCGTGGACCGCGAGGAAGTCCGGCGACATCAGCCGGCCCGCGGTCTTCTCGCCGTGCTCCAGGATCTCCTGGACCTCTTCGGACTTCTCCTCCTTCATGAGGTCCAGCACCTTCTCGACCTGCTCGGCGGGCAGATCCTCGAGCACCTGGGCGGCGTCGTCCGGCCGCATCCGGTCGAGGATGCTCGAGATCTCGCCCTCGTCGAGGGCGCGGGCCAGCTCGTGCAGGGGCTGGTCGTCCAGCTCGGCGAGCACGGCGCCGGCCGACTCGCGCCCGAGCAGCCGGAAGAGCGTCACCTGGTCGGGCAGGGTGAGATCCCGCAGGACCGCCGCGAGGTCCGCGGCGTGGGCGCCCTCGAGAACCTGACTCAGGCGCTCGCGGCGTCCGGACTCCAGGAGGTCCCGGACGGTGTCGGTGAGCCGGGTGGCCTCGGCCATGTTCCGGCTACGCGGGGAGCGAGGGGTCCTGAGGCGCGCGGGGTGGGGGCGGGGACGGGCTCTGGGCGGCGATGAGCTGGGAGACCTGGGCCTCGAGCTGCCGGATCCGGTACCGGAGCTTCACGACCTTCACGACGCCGCTCAGCGAGGCGATGACGATACCGAGCAGCAGCGAGAGGAGGATGACGAGGGCCAGCGGCATGCCGGTCACGCTCCACGTCAGGAACGAGATCTCGACCGGCTCCCGGTTCTGCAGCGCGAAGACGGTCGCCATGCTCCCCAGCAACGCCATCAGCAGGTAGATGATGATCATGACGGGCTGCCCTCCGAGGGTTTGCCGTTGCCGCCCAACGCCCGCAGGAAGCGCTCGATGATGCGCTCCTGGCAGGCCCCGCTCGCGGCCGGCTCACCCGCGGCGCGGCCGAGCTGGCGCAGCGGGAACACCGCCTTGGCCATGGTCCGGTGCCCGCCCGCCATGCCGAGCTCGCCGAACGCCGCGCGGGTCACGTCACCCGCGCTCCGCACGTAGCCGACGTTGCGGACGGAGACGTGCACCTCATCGTCCACCACGCCGGAGACCACCGACCACTGGACGCCCTCGGCCTGCAGCCCGAAATCGGCGAACTGGGGGATGAGGTCCACGGTGGCGACCCGCCCCAGATGCGAGAAGAACACGCCCTGGAGCACGCGCCGCTTCGCCAGGCCCCGGGCCAGGACGTCCAGGGCCGCCGGGGACAGCTCCGGCCGCTCGATGCGCCGGAGCGCGTTGTGGTTGGCGAGCAGGTAGAGGTACGAGAAGGCCTCGAGGTCGGCCTTGCTTCCGCCACGCTCGAGTCCCAGCGTGTCGGACTTGATGCCGTAGAGCAGGGCGGTGGCCAGCCGCTGGCTGATCTTGACGTCCGCCGCGCGCAGGTACTCGACCATGATGGTGGACGTCGCCCCGTAGGACGGTCGCACGTCCTTGATGCGCGCGCGAATCGGCTGCTCCACCGGGTGATGATCGATCACCAGATCCACCTCGCCGAAGTGCTTCTCCTCCTCGAGGAACGAGGGCTGCACGTCCACCATGGCCACCCGGTCGAACTGATCGAGCGCCGCCGCGTCGATCGCATCCACCTCGATCTCGAGGATCTTGCACATCGCGACGTTCTCGGGGCGGGTGATCGTCCCGAAGGTGCACATGGGGGCGGAGGCGCGGGTGCGGCCGAGGAGGGTCTTCAGCGCGAGCGCCGAAGCGATGGCGTCGGGATCCGGGTCGTCCTGCATGAGGATCAGCACGCGCTCGGCATCGTAGAAATGGGCGCGCAGCCGCTCGGCGCGGGCGCGCTGCGCCGCGCGCTCGACCGCGGGCTGCACGATGCGCTCGCCGAAGGCGGAGAGCGGCACCACGGTGGCGTTGGACACCGGGCGGTCGTCGTCGCGCAGGACCAGCAGCGGGGCGTCCGGAGCCGCCTCCTTGACCGCCGCGGTCACCCGCGCGAGCTGCCCGGTGGGGGCGGCCACCACCACCGGACCCCGCCCGCCCCGGAGCTGCGCGTGCAGAAACGCCGCGTCGGTGACCTTGCCGGCCACCGCCCGGTCCCCGCGCCGGACGAGCCGCGCGCGCAGGGTCGTCCGCGACACCAGGTACAGCGGCCGCTCACCCGGGAAGGCGGCGGCCGTGACCACGTGTTCGAGGAGATCATCCGGACAGATCAGCACCGGTCGCATGTCGGCCTCGCTCGGGGCGCTCGAGCCCCGGCTCCCTTATTGTCGGCCCACTGGAGGGGGCGGCCAAGCGAAAATCCGCTCAGCGGCGGGGGCCCCGGTAGACGGCGCGGCCGGCCTTGACGCCGGCCTTGAGACCCCGCGTGAGCAGCCCCACCTCGCGCGTGACCTTCTTCTGGGACTCGCCGAGCGTGCGGCCGAGGCGGTCGAGCGACTCCTTGGCGCTCCGGCGCGCCTGCGCGATCTGCCGCGTGGCTTCCTTGCGCGAGCGCGCGCTCAGCAGCGTCCGGCTGAGCCGGTTCACCGAGTCCTTGAGCCCGGTCTGGGCGCGGGCCACCTGCTCCGCCATCGCCTTCTCGATGCCGGCCAGGCGCTCGCGGGTGAGGCCACCCCGGGCCGCCGTGTTCCGCATGCGCGCGAGGTCGGCTTCGACCTGCGCGAGCCGGGCCTCGAGCTGCTTGATCTTCGCGGGCGGGCGGGCCGCCGGGGTCTTGCGTCGCTCGGTCATGGGGGTGTCCTCCATAGGCGAGCAGTATACGGCTTGGCGTGGGCGGCTCGACAGTGCGAAACTTGGTCGTGATCGGCGAAACCATCTTCTTCCGGGACCTCGCCTACGTGCTTCTCGCCGCGGTGGTGGGCGGCGCGCTCGCCCGGCTCGCCCGCCAGCCCCTCATCCTCGGCTACGTGTTCGGCGGCGTCCTGATCAGCCCGCTGACCCCCGGCCCCGCGGTCTCCGATCTCCACACCTTCGAGCTGTTCGCGGAGATCGGGGTGATTCTCCTGATGTTCTCGATCGGCATCGAGTTCTCGCTCCGCGCCCTCCTGAGCGTGAAGTGGGTGGCGCTCCTGGGCGGCCCGCTCGGCATCCTGTTGTCGGTCGGGCTCGGCGTCGGGGTGGCCGCCGCCCTGGGCTGGCCGCTGCTGCCGGGGGCCATCGTGGGCATCGTGATCTCGGTGGCCAGCACCATGGTGCTGGCGCGCCTGCTCATGGACCGGGGCGAGCTGCACTCGCGCCACGGCCGCGTCATGATCGGCATCACGCTGGTCGAGGATCTCGCGGTGGTGATCCTGATCGTCCTCATCCCGGCGCTGGGCACCCTCGAGCCGGGCCGGCTGCTCACCATCGCGATGGCGATCGGCAAGTCGCTGCTGATCCTGATCCCGGCCATCTACGTGGCCGCCAAGATCGTCCCATCCCTGATGACGCGGGTGGCAAGGCTCCACAGCGACGAGATGTTCCTGCTCGTGGCCTTGGCGGTGGGGCTGGGCACCGCGGCGCTCAGCCAGGCGGCCGGGCTGTCGCTCGCCCTCGGCGCCTTCCTGGCCGGGCTCATCATCAACGGATCGGACTATGCCCATGAGACCCTGGCCCGCCTCCTGCCGCTACGCGACGTCTTCGTCGCGCTCTTCTTCGTCACCATCGGCGCCCTGATCGACCCGAACAGCCTAATCCAGAACATCCCGCTCCTCGCCATCATGGTAACGCTCATCGTGGTGGGGAAGCTCGTGCTGTGGACCTTCGTGGTCTGGCTCTTCCGCCAGCCCTTCTGGACCGCGCTGCTGGTCGGGGTCGGACTGACCCAGATCGGCGAGTTCTCGTTCATCCTGGTGCAGGTCGCGCGCGGCGCCGGGCATGTGGGCGCCGAGATCTACAATGCCACCCTCGCCGCCTCCCTCGTCACCATCCTGATCAACGCCGCGCTCGTGCGCACCGTCCCCGGCTGGGTCGCCCGTCTCCGCGGCGTCGAGGAGCGGGCCGCCCCGACGGGCGTGGAGGGGGTGGTGGCGGAGCACGTCATCCTCTGCGGCTTCGGCCGGGTCGGCAGCGCGGTGGGCGAGGCGCTCGAGACCTTCGGTGTCCGGTTCGTCGTCATCGAGCGGGATCCGGACATCGTGCGCGGCCTCCGCTCACGGGGGGTGCCGTGCCTGTTCGGCGACGCCGCCCAGCCGCGCCTCCTCGAGGAGGCCGGCACCGGGCGGGCGTCGCTCGTGGTGGTGGCGCTGCCCGAGATGGAGCGGGCCCATCTCGTCGTGCGCGGCGTGCGGGCCCTGAGCCCACGCGTGCCCATCCTGGCGCGCTCGCACAGCGACGCGGGCCGCGACGCGTTGGCCGACGCGGGCGCCACCGAGGTCATCTCGCCCGAGCTGGAGGCGGCGGCCACCCTGATCCGCCACGCGCTCCGCCAGCTCGCGCTGCCGCAGCAGCGCGTGCTCGACTACCTCACGCGGTTCCGCGTCGCCATGAACCCGGCCGGGGCCGCCGCGGGCGGTGGGCCCATCACCGCGGAAGCGCTGCCCGAGGTGCACGAGGTCACGCTGGGTGCCGGCGCGCTCGCGGATCTCTCGCTCGGCGAGGCGCGGGTGCGGGAGCGCTTCGGGGTCACGGTGGTGTCGGTGGAGCGGCCGGGCGGCGAAGCGGTGGTGAACCCCTCCGCGGAGACCCGCCTGCGTCCGGGCGACCGGCTCCGCGTCTTCGGGCTCCCCGAGCAGGTCGAGGCGTTCCGCCTCGCGGCCGGCCGCGCCCTCTGAGCGCGGCGGCGCTTACCGCAGGAAGCCGTTCCAGAGCGCCAGCGCGAAGGCCAAGAGGGTCAGGCCCACCGCGGCGAGCGCGGCCACCCGGTCGAGGCCGCGCTCGGTTCGGCGCTCGCCGTGGCCCAGCGCGAGCGCGGCGAGGTAGCCCCCCCCGAAGCCGCCGGCGTGGCCCCAGTTGTTCACCCCGGCCATGAAGAAGCCGAAGATGAACATGAGCACCGCCCATTGCCCGTACTGGCGCAGCACCGCGAGCCCGAAGGTGCCGCCGCGGGTGCGGCCGTAGGCGACCATGGCGCCGAGGAGCCCGAAGACGGCGCCGGAGGCCCCGATCGTCCAGGCGCCGCTGACCACGTTGGAGAGGACGAAGCCCGCCACCCCGCCCGCCGTGAAGATGACCACGAGGCGCGCGGGCCCGAACAGCTCCTCGACCGCGGGAGCGAGCTGCCGGACCCACAGGAGGTTGAACACGAGGTGGAGCAGGCTGCCGTGGAGATAGATCGCGGTCAGGAGCGTCCACCACCAGCCCGCCCTCCACGCCACCTCGCCGGTCATGCCGAGCGTCACGAGCGCGCCGAATCCCGGGGAAAGCAGGTCGAACGGGCTGCGGGCGCTCAGCGCGGCCCGCGGATCCAGCAGGATGGATGCGACGTAGAGTACCACGCACACGATGGTGACCGCGCGCGCGAAATCGAGCCGGCCGATCAGACGGCTCGCGAGCGGGCCGAAGCCCCAGAGCCCGGGCCGGCGGGCCCCGCAGTAGAAGCAGACCGGGGCGTCCACGCGGTTGAGCTTGCCGCAGGCGTAGCAGAGGCTGGAGCCGGTTCGCTGCCTCAGGATCGTCCCGGTGAGCGCGCGGGGAACGGGGCCTGGACGTCGAGCCGCTCCAGCAGCGCGTCGACGTGCACCGCGAACGCCTCGCGGCGGTGGGCGGGGACGGGCGAGCCGGGGATGAACTTCTCGCCCAGCGGGTTCACGAAGGCGCCGGCCTTGCGTACCCGGTAGTCGAGATGGGGGCCGGTGGACAGCCCGGTACTGCCGACGCGGGCGATGACCTGGCGCTGGCGCACCCGATCGCCGCGGCGCACGTCGATCCTGGAGAGATGGTTGTACATGGTCTCGTAGCCCCGCGCGTGGCGCAGCATGATGGAGAGGCCGTAGCCGCCGTTCCAGCCCGCCTGGGTCACGACCCCGTCGGCGACCGCGCGCACCGGGGTGCCGATCGGCGCTCCGTAGTCGACCGCGAGGTGCGGCCGATAGCCGCCCAGCACCGGGTGAAAGCGCGCGTGCGAGTAGCCGGAGGTGACGCGGGTGAAGTCAAGCGGGGCGCGGAGGAACATCTTCTTCACCGAGCGGCCGGCCGCGTCGTAGTACTCGCGGCGGCCCGAGACGTCGTCGAAGACCACGCTGGTGAGCAGCGAGCGGCCGGCGCTCGCGTACTGCGCGATCAAGACGTCACCGTAGCCGAGGAAGGCGTCA
>Ga0209640_10001722_pt1 | contig 18779 bp, 18 predicted proteins | sample RifCSP10_1_FD_184018 | JGI IMG/M metagenome (GOLD analysis project Ga0209640, IMG submission 184018) | Soil microbial communities from Rifle, Colorado - Rifle CSP2_sed 10_1 (SPAdes) (version 2) | ecosystem: Environmental > Terrestrial > Deep subsurface > Rock core/Sediment | place: Rifle... | reverse complement strand
GGCGGAGAGGGTGGGATTCGAACCCACGTAGGGCGTAATGCCCTCAACCGATTTCGAGTCGGTGCCGTTATGACCGCTTCGGTACCTCTCCGTGCGGGATTCCGGATGGCCATCATGGCGACCCTGACCGGAGGCGGTATTCTACATGAATGCAGCCGGAGCCCGCGCAGCCCGCGCCTTCGCGGCGGGACATCAGAAGTCGCTTCGGCGTGCCCGCCATTGTCGTCCTGTCGCTGATGATCGGCACTTGTTCGCGCATGCCCGGCACTTTCGAGCAGATCCGCCTGCAGGGCGCCATCAAGGTCGTCACGCGCAACAGCCCGCTCGCGTATTACGAGGGCGCGGCCGGTCCGGAGGGTCCCGAATACGAGCTGGCGCTGGGCTTCGCGCGCCGTCTCGGCGTCCGGCTGGAACTGCAGATTGCCGGGACCGGCGCCGCGGCTCTCGATGCGGTACTGCGCAACCGCGCCCATGTCGCGGCCGCCGGCATCATCCTGACGGACGTACGCCGCGGGCAGGCGCTGTTCGGCCCCGTGTACCAGCACATCGACCAGCACATCATCTACCGGCTGCGGGACCCGCTGCCGAAGACGCCGGCGGATCTGATGGGCCGGCGCCTCGTCGTGATCCGCAATTCCACGCACGCGGCAAGTCTCGCGCGTCTTGCAACGGACTTCCCGGACCTGCGCTGGACCGAAGTGGAAGGCACGAACCAGCTGGACCTGCTGGAGCAAGTCGCCAACGGCGGTGCCGACGTCACGGTCGCCGACTCGACCGAGTTCTCGCTCGGCCGCCACTTCCACCCGGAACTGCGCCCGGCGTTCAAGCTGGCGGAGGCCGAGGCCATCGCCTGGGCGCTCGCGCCGCGGAGCACGGACCTGCTGCCGCAGGTCGAGCGCTACTTCGCGGAACTGGAATCGATCGGCCGGCTCGGCGAAATCCTAGAGCGCCACCGGCGCTCACTCGTCCGCTTCGATCGCGTGGACGCCGGCAGCTTCGTCAGCGGCGTGCGCGAGCGGCTGCCGCGCTATCGGCCCTGGTTCGAGGAGGCCGCCGCCGAAACCGGCATCGACTGGCGCCTGCTCGCCGCCATCGGCTACCAGGAATCGCGCTGGGACGAAACCGCGGTTTCGCCGACCGGGGTGCGGGGATTGATGATGCTCACCGCCGAGACCGCGCAACGCGTCGGCGTCGAGGACCGCGGCGATCCCCGCGGCAGCATCCTGGGCGGTGCGCGATACCTGCGTCTGATCAAGCAGACGATTCCGGGACGCATCCGGGAACCGGACCGCACCTGGCTCGCGCTCGCAGCCTATAACGTCGGCTTCGGCCACCTCGAGGATGCGCGGGTGCTCACGCAGGACCGCGGCAAGGACCCGGACAGCTGGGACGCAGTGCGCGAGACCCTGCCCTTGCTCGCGCAGGAGCGCTGGTTCACGCGCACGCGCCGCGGCTACGCGCGCGGCTGGGAGCCGGTCGGCTTCGTGCGCAATGTCCAGACCTACGCGGAACTGCTGAAGTGGATGATTGCCGAGGCACCGGACCGGGGGCAGGCCGCGGTTCCCTAAGAGGGGACAGTCCCCTAGCGCCGCGAAGCGAAGAAGCGCTTCAGCAGCGCGCCACACTCCTCCGACAGCACGCCGCCGTAGGCGTCGACGCGGTGATTCAGTTCCGGCGCGCTCACCAGGTTGAATGCGCTGCCGGCCGCGCCCTGCCGGGGGTCCCATGCGCCGAAGACCAGCCGGCCGATGCGAGCATGCGCAATCGCGGCCGCGCACATCGGACAGGGCTCGAGCGTCACGTAAAGCGTCGCGCCGCCGAGGCGGTAGTCGCCGACTTTCAGTGCGGCGCTGCGCATCGCCAGGATTTCCGCGTGCGCGGTCGGGTCGCGCAAGGCGACCGGCTGGTTCCAGCCCTCGCCCAGCACCTGCTCATCGCGCACGACCAGCGCGCCGACCGGAACCTCGCCTTCGGCTTCTGCACGCGCGGCGAGTTCGAGCGCGCGGCGCATCCAGTCGTCGTCGCGGCTCATTCCCACTCGATCGTGGCCGGCGGCTTGCCCGAGATGTCGTACACGACGCGCGACACGCCCTTGACCTCGTTGACGATGCGCCGCGCGACGTGGTCGAGGAACTCGTAGGGCAGCCGGGCCCAGTGCGCGGTCATGAAGTCGACGGTCTCGACGGCGCGCAGCGCAATGACCCAGTCATAGCGGCGGCCATCCCCCATCACCGCGACCGAGCGCACCGGCAGGAAGACGGCCATCGCCTGCGCGACGCGATCGTAAAGATCGTGCGCGCGCAGCTCCTCGATGAAAATCGCGTCCGCGCGCCGCAGAAGGTCCGCCGCCTCATGGCTCACGCGGCCGAGGATGCGCACGCTGAGACCCGGCCCGGGGAACGGATGACGGAACACCATGTCGCGCGGCAGGCCGAGTTCCAGGCCGATGCGGCGCACTTCGTCCTTGAACAGCTCGCGCAATGGCTCGAGCAGGGACAGATGCATTCGTTCCGGCAATCCGCCGACATTGTGGTGCGACTTGATCACATGGGCCTTGCCGGTCTTCGCCCCGGCTGACTCGATCACATCCGGGTAGATCGTGCCCTGCGCGAGCCACCGGACGCCCTCGAGCTTGCGCGACTCGTCCTCGAAAACCTCGATGAACAGGCGGCCGATGATCTTGCGCTTGGTTTCCGGGTCGGCCTCGTCGCCAAGCGCCGCGAAAAAGCGTTCGGCGGCATCGACGCGGATCACGCGGATGCCCAGGTGCTTCGCGAAGGTTTCCATGACCTGGTCGCCCTCGCCGAGGCGGAGCAGGCCGTGATCGACAAACACGCAGACGAGCTGCCGGCCGATCGCGCGGTGCAGAAGCGCAGCCACGACCGACGAGTCCACGCCGCCGGACAGCGCCAGCAGCACGTTGTCGGCGCCCACCTGCTCGCGGATCCTCGACACGGCGTCGGCCACGATGTTGCCGGCGTCCCAGAGCGCGTCGCAGCCGCAGATCTCGCGCACGAAGCGCTCAAGGATCGCGGTACCTGAGCGGGTGTGCGTCACCTCGGGATGGAACTGCACGCCGTAATAGCGCGCGCCCTCGTTTGCCATCGCCGCGAGCGGCGCATTGGCCGTCGCCGCGATCGCGACGAAGCCCGGCGGCAGCGCCTCGACGCGGTCGCCGTGGCTCATCCAGACGTCGAGCACGGCGGAATCCGCCGCACCCTCGTCGGCGATACCGTCGAGCAGCCGGGAGGACGCGGTGCGCCGCACCTTCGCATAGCCGAATTCGCGGTGCGCGGAGGATGCGACGCGGCCGCCGAGCTGCGCCGCCATGGTCTGCATGCCGTAGCAGATGCCGAGCACCGGCACTTCCAGCGCGAATACCGCGTCCGGCGCCCGCGGCGGGCTCGCGTCCGTGACCGACTCCGGACCGCCGGAAAGGATGATGCCGCGCGCGCCGAAGTCGCGGACCGCCGCGTCGCTGGCGTCCCAGGGCATGATCTCGCAATAGACGCCGATCTCGCGTACGCGCCGGGCGATCAGCTGCGTGTACTGGGCGCCGAAATCGAGGATCAGGATCCGGTGGGCATGGATGTCGGCCGCCGCGGCCTGCATGCGGGCAGCCATCATCCGATCCGGTAGTTGGGTGCTTCTTTGGTGATGCTCACGTCGTGGACGTGGCTCTCGCGCACGCCGGCGCCGGTGATGCGCACGAACACCGGGCGCGTCCGCATTTGCTCGATGTCCTTACTGCCGGTATAGCCCATCGCCGCGCGGATCCCGCCCGCGAGCTGGTGCAGGATCGTCACCAGGCTGCCCTTGTACGGCACCCTGCCCTCGACTCCCTCCGGCACCAGCTTCTCGAGCTCCTCGACCGTGTCCTGGAAATAGCGGTCGCTGGATCCGTGGCGCTGTGACATGGCGCCGAGCGAGCCCATGCCGCGATAGGACTTGTAGGAGCCGCCCTGGTACAGCTCGACCTCGCCGGGCGACTCCTCGGTGCCGGCAAACAGGCCGCCGATCATCACCGCGTGCGCGCCGGCCGCAATCGCCTTGGCGACGTCGCCCGAATAGCGGATGCCGCCGTCGGAGATCAGGGGCACGTCGGTCTTCGCCAGCGCCTCGGCGACCGTCGAGACCGCGGTGATCTGCGGCACGCCGACGCCGGCGATGACGCGGGTCGTGCAGATCGAACCCGGCCCGATGCCGACCTTGACCGCATCCGCACCCGCATCGACGAGCGCCTTGGCCGCTTCCGCCGTGACGATGTTGCCGGCGACGACCTGCAGCGCCGGATACGCCTGCTTGATGCGGCCGACCATCGCGATCACACCCCTGGAATGTCCGTGCGACGTGTCGACGATCACGAGGTCGGCACCCGCCTCGGCGAGCATTGCCACGCGTTCGATCGTGTCGGGCGCGGTGCCGACCGCGGCGCCGACCCTGAGGCGACTGTGCTCGTCCTTGCAGGCGCGCGGGAAATCGCGGGCTTTCTGGATGTCGCGCACGGTGATCATGCCGCGCAGCCGTCCGCCCTCGTCCACGACCAGCACTTTCTCGATGCGGTTGCGGTGCAGCAGCTGCAGCACTTCCTCGCGCGGCGTGTTCTCGCGCACGGTCACGAGCTTCTCGCGCGGCGTCATGACCCTCGACACCGGCAGGTCGAGCTGCTCCTCGAAGCGGATGTCGCGGTGTGTGACGATGCCGACCACGAGGTTGTCGTCGCCGGTCACCGGCAGCCCGGAGATGCCCTTCGCGCGCGTCAGCGCGATCACGTCGCGTATCGTCGCATCCGGACGGACCGTGATCGGGTCCTTGATGACGCCGCTTTCGTGCTTCTTGACGCGGCCGACTTCGCGCGCCTGGGCCGCGGCGGTCATGTTCTTGTGGATGATGCCGATCCCGCCTTCCTGCGCGATGGTAATCGCGAGGCGGGCCTCGGTGACGGTGTCCATCGCGGCGGATACGAACGGCAGGTTCAGCCGGATGCCGCGGGTCAGCTGCGTCGTCAGATCCACCTCGCGCGGCAGGACGTCCGAATAAGCGGGTACGAGCAGGACGTCGTCGAAGGTGAGTGCTTCCTGGACGATGCGCATCGGCGGGTTTCCCGGGGGCAGTCCGAATGAAGCGGCGCATTGTACGTCGCCCGCGCGCCAGTTGACAGTGGAGAATGCCGGCGCAGGCTCGCTTAGCATGGCGACATGCCGGCCAGCAGCAACGAGGGTGATCCGCGTGCCGACGCCCTGCGGGACGTCTACACGGTCAGCCGCCTGAACCGGGAGGCCCGCAGCCTGCTCGAGACCGGCCTGCCGTCCCTCTGGATCACCGGCGAGCTGTCCAATCTCTCGCGGCCCGCCTCCGGACACTGGTACTTCACGCTCAAGGATGCCGAGGCACAGGTCCGTTGCGCGATGTTCCGCCAGCGCAACCTGATGGTGCGGGTCGCGCCGCGCGACGGCATGCAGGTGCTGCTGCGGGCCCGCGTCGGGCTCTACGAGGCGCGCGGCGATTTCCAGCTGGTCGCCGACCACCTCGAAGAAGCCGGCGAAGGCGAACTGCGCCGGCGTTTCGAGGCGCTCAAGCTGCGCCTCGCCGGCGAGGGCCTGTTCGACGCTGCACGCAAGCGGGCGCCGCCCCGCTTTCCGCGGCGCATCGGCATCGTCACCTCGCCGACCGGGGCGGCGCTCCGGGATGTGCTCCACGTGCTGGCCAGACGCTGCCCGGCCGTGCCCGTGCTGCTGTATCCGGTGCCGGTGCAGGGCGCCGGGGCCGCCCGGGAGATCGCGGCAGCGCTCCAGCTCGCCGATCGCCGCGCCGAGGTCGACGTGCTGCTGCTGGTGCGCGGTGGCGGCTCGCTCGAGGATCTCTGGGCGTTCAACGACGAATCGCTCGCCCGCACGCTGGCGGGCCTGGAACTGCCAGTCATCAGCGGCATCGGCCACGAGGTCGATTTCACGATCGCCGATTTCGTCGCCGACCTGCGCGCGCCGACGCCTTCGGCCGCCGCCGAGCTCGCGGCGCCGGATGCCGCCGCCTGGCTCGCCGGGATCGCCGTGACGGCGCGTCGCCTGGCCGGCGCCATGCTTCGCGGCTGGCGCCAGCGCGAGGAGTCGGTGACGCGCGCCGCGCGGCGCCTGACGACCCTGCACCCGTCCCAGAAGCTCGCGCAGCACACGCAACGGCTCGACGAGCTGCAGATCCGGGCGCTCGCGGCGATGCGGCGCGCGGTCGCCGCGCGCGGTGAGCGCCTCGCGCGGCAGCGCGCGGAACTCGAGAGCCGCTCGCCGGCGGCGCGTGTCGCGGCATTCGCCCAGCGCATCGCCCACGCCAAGGCGCGCATTATGCCCGCGCTGCTGCACCGGATTTCGCTCGCGAACGGGAGGCTCGAAACCGCCGCCCGCGGCCTGCACGCGACCAGTCCGCTCGCGACGCTGGCGCGCGGCTATGCGATCGTGACCCTGGCGCAGGATGGCGCGGTCGTGACGGATGCGGAACAGGCGCCTCCCGGCGCCGAGATCGACGCCAGGCTCTCGCGCGGGCGCCTGCGGGCACGGGTGATCAGCGGCAAGGACTGATCAGCGCTGCGAGCGGCGGGCGTTGCGGTCGCGCGTGCGGCGCTGGCGCGGCGTCAGCTTGTTGCGCCGGCCCGCAAACGGATTGTCCTCGCTGCGGAAATCGACGCGCACCGGCGTGCCGAACAGCTTGAAGGATTGCCGGAAGCAGTTGACGAGGTAGCGCCGGTAATCCTCTGGCGTGCGTTCGGCCTGGGCGCCGTGGATTACGATGATCGGCGGATTGCGCCCGCCCTGGTGCGCGTAACGCAGGCGGATCCGGCGCCCGCGCACCAGCGGCGGCGGGTGCTGTTTCATGGCGGCTTCCAGTACGCGGGTCAGTTCAGGCGTCGGCATTTCGCGCATGGCGGCCGCATGCGCGGCGCGCACCGAGCCCATCAGTTCGCCGACACCGCTGCCATGCAGCGCGGAAATGAAATGCAGCGGCGCGAAATCCAGGAATCGCAGTCGCAGGTCGAGTTGCGCGCGGATCTCGTCGCGTTGCTGCGGGGCAACGTGGTCCCATTTGTTGACCGCGATCACGAGTGCCCGTCCGCGATCGGCGACGATGCCGAGGAGCGTCGCGTCCTGTTCCGAGACGGTCTCGCGCGCGTCCAGCACGCCGACCACGACGTGAGAGCGGTCAATTGCCTGCAACGTCTTGATTACACTCCATTTTTCCAACTTTTGATCGACGCGCGAGCGGCGCCGGACACCCGCGGTATCAATCAGGACATAGTGCTGCCCGTCGCGCTCGAATGGCACCTGTACCGCGTCACGCGTGGTGCCCGGTTCGTCGAAGGTGATGAGGCGTTCCTCGCCGAGCAGGCGATTGATCAGGGTCGACTTGCCGACATTCGGGCGCCCGACGACGCAGACCCGGATCGCGCGATCCGTTTCGGCGTCAGGTTCCGTGGCCGCCGGCGCCTGGCCGGCAAACACCTGCTCCATCAGGTCGTCGATACCCTGACGGTGCGCCGCCGACAGCGCCACGGGCTCGCCGAAACCGAATGCATGAAATTCGGATACCGCCACGGCGGGATCGCGTCCCTCGCTCTTGTTGACGGCGACGGTGACCGGCTTGCCGCTCCGGCGCAGGACGTCGGCGACGAAGCGGTCGGAGGCATCGAGGCCGCTCTGGCCGTCGACCAGGAACACGATGTGATCCGCCTCTTCGATGGCGCGCTGGGTCTGCTGCGCCATGAGCTGCAGCACGCCGCGGGGCGCTTCCATCAGGCCGCCCGTGTCGATGACGATGAAGCGGTGCGGCTCGCACCGGCCATAGCCGTACTTGCGGTCGCGCGTGAGCCCCGGGATGTCGGCGACGAGCGCGTCGCGGGTGCCGGTCAGGGCATTGAACAGCGTGGACTTGCCGACATTGGGCCGGCCGACGAGGGCGACGACTGGAAGCATGGCATGCGGATCCGGGCCGCGGATCAGCCCGAGCCGCGAGGTCCGGCGCGCCACGCCTGGACTTCGCCGGAATCGGTCTGCACCAGCAGCAGATCGCCGACCGCGAGCGGCGCATTGCTGATGCGCCCGCTGCCGGAACTCGCGCGCGCCAGCATCTGGCCGGTGGTCGCGTCCAGCCAATGCAGGTAGCCGTCGAAATCGGCGACCACCAGCGTATCCCCCGCGAGCGCCGGCGCCGTCACCGAGCGCCGCAGCAGCTGGTCCTGGCGCCACACCTCGGTTCCATCGCGCCGGCGCAGCGCCACCACGGCGCTGTCAGCCGTCGTCACGTAGAGGTAGGTGCTGTCGACCGCGAGTCCGCGGTGGCTCGAGAGGTCTCGCCCCCACCAGATCTGGCCGGAGTCGAGCGCCAGCATGGCAATGCGCCCCTGGTAACCCACGACGAATACGTCCTGGCCGGCCACGCGCACCGGCGAATCGATATCCACCAGCCTTTCGATCTCGGTGCGCCCGTGCGAAGGAGCGACCGTCGTGGTCCACAGCAATTCGCCGCTCGTGAGCGAAAGCGCGATGACCTTGCCGTTGTCGAAGCCCGCCAGGACCATGTCGCCACTGACCACGGGCGCGCCATTGCCGCGCAGCGTCAGTCTCGGCACCGGCTGCTCGTAATTCCAGGCTTCCGTGCCGTCGGCGACCCGCAGCGCGCGCAGGTGCCCGTCCACGGTGCGCACGACGACCAGGCCGCTGCCGACGACCGGCGGGGCCAGCACCTCGCCGCCGACCGCAACCCGCCAGCGTTCCACGCCGCTGCGAGAATCGATCGCCACGAGTTCCCCGGACGACGCGCCGGTGACGACGAGGCTTTCGCCCGCTCCGGGGCCGCCGCTCAGCGCGAGGTCGGTCGAGGCACGCCACACGCCGCGTCCGCTCGCCAGTTCCAGCGCCTGCACATCGCCGCCATGGCCGGCCACGTAGACACGATCCGCTTCTACCGCGGGCTGCAATCCGAGCCGCAGCACGTCGTCGCCGCCTCTGGTGCCGGTGCTCCAGACTTTCTTGACGCCGATGACGGCATCGAACTCGACCAGTTCGGCGGGCGGCGCGACGTCCTTTTCCTTGCTGCAGGCGGTGGCCAGCAGCGCGGCGGCAAGCAGCCAGATGATCCGGTTCATGCCCATGGCCTACTCCGTCGCCGTTGTCGTCGCCGCCGCCAGCTCGTCGATCTTCAGTCCCAGAAGTTCCGCGTCGAGCAGCCCTTCACGGGCCGACCCGGACCTGGCCGCCCCCTGCGCCCTGCGATACGACTCGAGCGCCGCTGCCTTGTCGCCGCTTGCGAGCTGCGCGTCGCCGCGCAGTTCCTCGATGCGCGGCTCGATAGCGGGCTCGCCGGCGGCGTCGAGGGTCGCCAGCGCGTGGTCATGCCGGCCCTGCGCCAGCTGCACGCGCGCGAGACGCAGGCGCGCCACGAGCCGCAGGTCCGGATCATCGGATTCGCCGGCGACCGCCGCCAGGCGGGTTTCAGCGCTGGCAAGATCGCCGGCCTCGACGTCGAGCCGCGCGAGCACGAGGGTCGCCTGGTCCGCGTAGGGCGTGCCCGCGAATTCGCTCATGACCTCGCCAGCGATGCGAATGCCCTCGTCGCGCTGGTTCTGCCCGAGCGCGTCGAGCATCGCCGTGAATCGCTGCTCGGCAGCCAGGGAACGTGAGGTCTGGCGCGATTCCCACCACTGAAAGCCGTAATACCCGCCCAGCGTCAATGCGACGCCGCCGAGCAGCCAGATCCAGTTTTCGCGCAGCCAGTGCCGGAGTTGCTCGGCCTGTTCGCGTTCCGAAAGGTATTCATCAACCATCAGCGTTCCCCGTCAATCAGTCCTTGCGCAACATCCCGGCGATGTGCGCCGGCAACTGGTCGAAGCCGCATTCCTGCTGTTCCGCCCCGGCCCGCAACCGCTTGACAGCCGCGACGCCGCGCTCCGCTTCGTCATCGCCGACGATCAGGGCCAGTTCTGCGCCGCTCTTGTCCGCGCGCTTCAACTGCGCCTTGAAGCTGCCGCCGTCCATGTTGACCAGCACGCCCAGCCCCGGCAGCGCGTCGCGGACGCGCTCCGCCAGCGCGAGGCCGGCGCGTTCCGCGCGCTCGCCAGAAAGCACCAGGAATACCGCAGGAGCGGTGTCCGGCGCCGGAATGCCGGCCGCCCGCATCAGGCTCACGATGCGCTCGATGCCGAGCGCCCATCCGATCGCCGGGGTCGCTTCGCCACCCAGCTGTCCGACCAGGCCATCATAGCGGCCGCCGGAACAGACGGCATCCTGCGCACCGAGTGCGCCGGTCGTCCACTCGAAGACGGTGCGCGTGTAGTAGTCCAGGCCGCGCACCAGCCGGGGATTCACCTCGAACCCGATGCCGCAACCACCGAGCAGCTCGCGGAACCGGTCGAAGTGCGCGCGCGACTCCTCGTCGAGATGATCGGTCAACAGGGGCGCGTCCGCGACCACCTCGCGCATCGAAGGATTCTTGGTGTCCAGGATCCGCAGCGGGTTCGCCTCGAGCCGCCGCTGGCTGTCGGCGTCCAGGGCGGCGCGGTGCTTCTGCAAGTACTCGATGAGGATCCTGCGGTAGCCCTTGCGCGACTCCGGCGTGCCCAGCGAATTCACGCTGAGACGCACGTCCTTGATGCCGAGCTTGCGCCAGAGGCGCGCTGACAGCTGGATCATCTCGACATCGATGTCGGGTCCCGGATAGCCGAAGGCCTCGCAATCGATCTGGTGGAACTGGCGGTAGCGCCCCTGCTGCGGCCGCTCGTGGCGGAACATCGGACCCGACGTCCACAGGCGCTGCTTCTGGTTGTGCAGCAGGCCGTGCTCGATCGCGGCGCGCGCCAGCCCGGCAGTGGCCTCGGGCCGCAGGCTCAGCAGGTCGCCGCCGCGGTCCTCGAAGGTGTACATCTCCTTCTCGACGATGTCCGTGTGCTCCCCGAGCGAGCGCCGGAACAGTTCGGCGCGCTCGAGCAGCGGCACACGCATTTCCCGATAGCCATAGTCCGCGAACAGTTCGCGCGCCGAGCGTTCCACCAGCTGCCAATACGGAAGCTCCTCCGCGAGCAGGTCATTCATGCCGCGGACGGCCTGCAGTTTCTTGTCCATGTTCTAGGGACCCGCCGTCCACCACCAGAAGACCGCCACGACCGCAATCGCCAGCAACACGGCGGCGACCGGCCAGGCCCAGCGCGCGTGATTGCGCGCCCTCGGCTTCAGGTCGAGCGCCGGCAGGAAGCTCGGCTGCGGAACGATATCGACATCGCAGTCCGCCATGATCTCCTGCTCCGGGGCGCCGACCAGCACCGCGTAGTTCCGCAGATGTCCGCGCGCGAACACCGGCGGTCCCAGCAGCGCGAGGCGGTCCTGCTCCATCGCCAGTACCAGGGCGGCATTGAGCCGCAGGCGCTCGGCGATATCCTCGATCGACAGGCCGCGGGCTTCGCGGGCGGCACGCAACCGCGCACCCGGCGAAGATCCGCTGGACCCCGCTTTCATCCGGAATTCCGGCGTTCCATGTTGTCGAGCGTCCGCACCTGCTCCGAATCCGGGTATTCCTTGCGCAGCCGCTCGCTGAATGCCGCGGCCGCCGCCGTGTCCTTCAGCGCGATCTCGATCTTGTGGCCGAGCAGCAGCACGTCCGCCGTGACCGGCGCGACCGCGAGGAATCGCTCGATGAATGCCCGCGCCTGCAGGTAATTGCCGCGGTCGTACATCACGCCGGCCAGCTGGGCGTAGGTTTCCGGGTAGTCCATGTGCACGTTGAGCGCCTGGCGCAGGTATCGTTCGGCGCGATCGAGATCGCCGGCGCTGCGCGCGCAGACGCCAGCATTGGTGTAGGCGACCACCGGCGTCCGGTAGAGCTGGTTGCGAGCCGCCTTCAGGAACATGGCCTCACCCTTGTCGTGGTCGCCATTGCGGCAAAGGAACGCGCCGAGCGCATTCTGGGCTTCCGGGCTGTCCGCGTCGGCCCTCAGCGCCTGACGGAAATGTTTTTCCGCGCGCTTCTTGTCGTGCAGGCGTTCGTAGACCAGTCCGGCCGAGAGCTGCACATTGACGTCCTTCGGGTTCTGCAGCAGCGCCTTGTCGACCTTTTCGCGCGCCACCTGCAGCTGCTCGCGCTTCAGGTATTCCATCGCGAGCCGGGCGTTGATCCGGCCGGCCTCGAGCAGCGGATCCGGTCCCGCCTCCTGCGCCGGCGCCGGCAGCGCCAGCAGCAGGGCCACGGCCAGCATCGCGAACCGCGCGATCATGCGCGCACCGCAAGCCGTACCAGCTTGCTCCCGAGACGCACCTGGGTGCGGTCCATCACCTGCCCGCGCAACTGGCCGCAGGCCGCATCGATCTCGTCGCCGCGTGTCCTTCGAACTGTCGCCATGACGCCTCCCTGCACCAGCAGGTCGCGAAACCGGCGGATCGCCTCGGACGGCGAACGGCGGTACTTCGTGCCCGGAAACGTGTTGAACGGAATGAGGTTCACCTTGGCATCATGACCGCGCAGCAGTGCCGCGAGTTCCCGCGCGTGCTGCGGCTGGTCGTTGACGCCATCCAGCATCGTGTACTCGAACGTCACGCTGCGCCCGTTCTGGCGCTCGAGATAGTGCCAGCAGGCCGCGAGCAGCTCGGCGATCGGGTGCTTGCGGTTGATCGGCACCAGTTCATCGCGGAGCACGTCGTTCGCCGCATGCAGCGACACGGCGAGTGCCACGTTGCAGTCCTCGGCGAGCCGGTAGATCTGCGGCACCAGGCCCGAGGTCGAGAGGGTGACGCGGCGGCGCGACAGGTCGTAACCCAGGTCGTCCATCATCAGCCGCATCGCCGGCAGCACGTTCTTGTAGTTGGCCAGCGGCTCGCCCATGCCCATCAGCACGACATTGGTGATGATGCGCTCGCCGTCCGGGTCGCGTTCCAGCTCGCGGTTCGCGAGCCAGACCTGCCCGATGATCTCGGCCGCGGTCAGATTGCGGTTGAATCCCTGCGCACCCGTAGCACAGAACGAGCAGTCCAGCGCGCAGCCGATCTGGCTCGAGATGCAGAGCGTCCCGCGGCCGGGTTCCGGGATGAAGACGGTCTCGATCACCTGCTCCGCGACGCTTGCGCCGGGCATGCGCAGCAGCCACTTGCGGGTGCCGTCGGCGGCGGTTTTCGCGCTGACGATCTCCGGCACGCGCACCGTGGCAACGCCGGCAAGCGCCGCACGGAAATCCTTCGCAAGGTCGGTCATGCGCGCGAAGTCGGCCTCGCCCCGCCGATAGATCCATTTCAGCAGCTGGCGCGCGCGAAACGGCTTGGCGCCCAGTCCGCCGACGAAGGATTCGAGCTCGGCCCGCGACATACCGAGCAGATTGGTGCGTTCGCCGGGGACGGCGTTCATCGTGGCGGACGTATCAGCGCGTGCGGGCGCACAGCGCGGTTTCGGCGAAGAAGTAGGCGATTTCGCGGGACGCGGTCGCGGCGCTGTCGGACCCGTGCACGACGTTTTCCTCGATGCTCGCCGCGAGGTCCGCGCGAATCGTGCCCGCGGCGGCTTTCTTCGGGTCGGTCGCACCCATGATCTCGCGGTGGCGCGCAACCGCAGATTCGCCCTCGAGGACCTGCACCATCACCGGGCCGGAAGTCATGTAGGCGCAGAGATCGCGGAAAAACGGCCGTTCGCGGTGCACCGCATAGAACCCCTCGGCCTGCCCTCGCGTCAGGTGCATCATTCGCGCGCCGATGATGCGCAGCCCGGCATTCTCGAAGCGACGGTAAACATCGCCGATCAAATTGCGGGCAACGCCGTCGGGCTTGACGATGGAAAGGGTTCGCTCAACCGCCATGGGTTCCTCGCGTGGTCGGGGGGTTGATCCGGGCCGCGCATTCTACCGCCGGGTAGCGGCTCGCGGCAATCGCCGCGTGCGCGGAAGTGCCCGTCTCCAAAGGGAAAATCAGACGCTGAAGCTCTCGCCGCAGCCGCATTCGCCGCGCACGTTCGGATTCCGGAAACGGAAGGCTTCATTGAGTCCGTGACGGATGAAATCCACCTCGGTGCCGTCGATCAGGTCGAGGCTGGCGGCATCGACCAGGACACGCACGCCCTGGCTGTCGAACACGCGGTCGCCGGCCGCCACTTCATCGGCGTAATTGATCACGTAGGCGAACCCCGAGCAGCCGGTCTTGCGTACGCCGAGACGCAGCCCGATGCCGCGCCCGCGCTCCGCGAGGAAGTGGCGGACCCGGTCGGCGGCGGCGGGTGTCAAAGTGATGGCCATGATTCAGCGTGATTGTACCGCACGGGCCTCGGCAAACAGGGCTTGCATCGCATCTTCGACGACCAGCAGGCGGCCCATCTTTTCGGCCGGCGCGTCGAGCGCTTCGGCGACGCGCCTGGCATTGATGGCGCCCGCCGCATCGATTGCAAGGCCGCGGATTTCAGAGCAGGCCCAGGCTGACGCCGCGAGCACATGCGGACAACCCCAGGCCCTGAAAACGCATTCGATGAACCGGCCATGATCGATAAGCGCCTCGAACCGTACCCAGGCCCCGCGTTCGAGTGCCATCGCTTCGCCCGCCACGACCGTGCCGCCGCCCGGCGCGATCGCTTGCGTGCCCGGCAGGCGCGTGAACAGGTCCCGGACGCGCGGCGAATAGCGGATCGGGTCGCCGCTCATGTGATGCGCTCGAGCGCGCCGGCCGGCAAGGCGGCGCGCAGCCGCCGTACCGCGGCAACCAGGATCCCGGCTGCCCGATCGACATCCATGGCGGTCGTTTCCCGGCCGAGACTCAGGCGCAGCGATGCCTGGATCGCCAGGTCGGAACAGCCGAGCGCGCGCAGCACGGCAGAAGGTTCGGCGGTCGCCGAACTGCAGGCGGCGCCGCTTGCGACGGCCAGCCGGCCATCCAGCTCGAGCAGCAGGCTTTCACCCTCGACTCCCGCAAACCCGACGTTCAGGATGCCCGGCGCCGAGGGTTCCGGGGCGCCATTGCGCCAGAGCGGCGCGGCCGCCTGCAGCGCGAGCCACAGGCGTTCACGCAGCGCGCGGACCCGCGCCGGCTCCGTCACGAGAGCCGACCGCGCCAGCTCGCAGGCGGCGCCGAATCCGGCCAGCTGATGCGTCGCCAGCGTGCCCGGGCGCAATCCGCCTTCATGACCACCGCCGAACAGCAACCGTTGCAGCGGCGGACGCGGCCGCCGGCACACATAGAGCGCGCCCACGCCCTTCGGCCCGCCGAGCTTGTGGGCGCAGTAACTCAGGAGCGCAATACCCGACGCCGCGACATCGATCGGCACCTTGCCGGCGCTTTGCGCCGCATCGACGTGAAACACCACGCCGCGCTTGCGGCACAGCGCCGCCACCGCGTCGACGTCGTTCAGCACTCCGGTTTCGTTGTTGGCATGCATCAGCGACACCAGTGCGGTATCGGGCCGCAACGCTTCCACAATCTGGCGCGTCTCGACGAAACCTTCGCGGCCCGGCCGGAGCCAGGTCACCTCGAAGCCCTCGCGCTCGAGCTGCCGGCACGCTTCGCGCCCGGCGTGGTGCTCGATGCGCGACGTGATGACGTGACGCAGGCCCGGGCCCGCGGCGCGCGCCGCGCCGAGGATCGCGAGATTGACGCTCTCGGTTGCGCCCGACGTGAACACGATGGAATCCGGCGGCGCCCCGATCAGCGCCGCGACCTGCGAACGCGCGGTCGCGATGCGTGCTGCCGCCGCGCGGCCTGGCGCGTGCGCGGACGACGGATTGGCCTGCAATGCGTAATTGTTGAGGAATTCGACCATGATCGCGGCCACGCGCGGATCAAGCGGCGCGCTCGCCGCGTAGTCGAGGAAGATCGGTGCGGCTTCGGCCATCTGCTTCAACCGCCCGGTCGGATGCGGCGCTCGATCGCCGCGAGCAGTCCGCGCAGGATGCGTACTTCACCGTCATCCGGCACAGCGCGTGTGAGCAGTCGCTGCAGCCGCTGTCCCAGCTGCGCGGCGTTGCCTTCATGCATGAACCCCACCTGTCCGAGCACGGCGTCGAGGTGCGCGTGCAGTGCCGCCAGCTCCCTGGCGGTGGCCGGTTCCAGCGCCGCCTCCTGCCGCGGCTCCGCGACCTCGGCGCGCGTGGCCATCAGGATCTCGTAGCAGACGATCTGCACCGCCTGCGCAAGATTCAGCGACTCGTAATCCGCGGCGGCCGGAATCCGGATGAGCGCATGGCATTGCGCGAGTTCCTCGTTGGCGAGTCCGTTGCGTTCTCCGCCGAACAACACGGCCGCCGGCCGCGCGGCGCCCGCGGCGACGAGCTCGGCCGCCGCCTGCCGCGCGTCGAGCACGCGATGGCGCGCGTTGCGCCCGCGCGCGCTGGTACCGAGCACCAGGCCGCAGTCCGCGACCGCGGCGTCGATCGTCGCCTCGATGCGCGCGCCCGCCAGCAGGTCGGCGGCACCGGACGCGCGCGCGACGGCCTCCGGATCGGGATGCGACTGCGGACGCACCAGCACGAGCGACGACAGGCCCATGTTCTTCAGCGCGCGCGCGCTGGCGCCGATATTGCCCGGATGGCTGGTGTCGACGAGCACAATGCGGATGGCGGCGGTCATCGCGGTTCCCGGAGGATTGCTGGTATTCTACCGGCGCCGCGCGGTCCGGCAGCGGTTCTCGCTGCGGCGGTTCTTTAAGCAGTCCGATGGGAGCGGGTCATGCACCCCCTGGTCAACATCGCGGTCGGCGCCGCGCGACGCGCGGGCGAAGTCATCGTCCGCAATCTCGATCGCGTCGGCGGGGTTACCGTCAGCGAGAAAAGCCGCAATGACTTCGTCAGCGAAGTGGACCGCGCGGCCGAGCAGGTGCTGATCGCAACCATCCGCAAGTCGTATCCGGATCACGGCTTCCTGGCCGAGGAAAGCGGCCGTCACGAAGGCGGCGACTACACCTGGATCATCGATCCGCTCGACGGCACGACCAACTTCCTGCACGGCTTTCCGCAGTTCGCGGTGTCGGTGGCCTGCCGCCACCGCGACCGCATGGAAGTCGGCGTGGTCCTCGACCCGCTGCGCGGCGAGCTCTTCACCGCGGCGCGCGGTGAAGGCGCACAGCTGGACGGCCGGCGCCTGCGCGTGACCCAGCGTCCGGGCCTGGATGGCGCGCTGATCGGCACGGGATTCCCGTTTCGCGAGAACAAGCGCTGGCTGAAGCCCTATCTCGCGATGCTCGAACACGTGATGGACAACTCGGCGGGCGTGCGCCGGCCCGGCGCCGCCTCGCTCGATCTCGCCTACGTTGCCGCCGGCCGCCTCGACGGGTTCTGGGAAGTCGGGCTCGCGCCATGGGACACGGCCGCGGGCAATCTGTTGATCACCGAGGCGGGAGGCCGCGTCGGCACGCTGGCCGGCACCGATTACCGCGACGGCGGCAATCTCATCGCCGGCAGCCCGCGCGTCTACACCGCGCTCATCGAAGCATTCGCGCCGTTTCTCACCGACGAGCTTCGCAAATGAGGGCCGCGGCCACTCTCGCAATCAACAGGGGCCTGGGTTAGAGTCCGCTACGGTTTCGCAGGGGGGGATCGCATGAGCCTGTTCCGCACCAAGCCCGTTACCGCCGCGACGGAATCCGGCGAAGCCGCTCCGGGAGAATTCACGCTGAAGCGTGTCCTGACGGCGCGGCACCTGGTGATGCTCGGCATCGGCGCCGTGATCGGCGCCGGCATCTTCGTGCTGACGGGCAACGCGGCGGCCAACCATGCCGGCCCCGCGGTCGTGCTGAGTTTCGTGATGGCGGGCGTCGCCTGCGGCTTCGCCGGGCTCTGCTACGCCGAGTTCGCTGCGATGCTGCCGGTCTCCGGCAGCGCTTATTCCTATTCCTATGCAACGCTCGGCGAACTGGTCGCCTGGTTCATCGGCTGGATGCTGGTGCTCGAATATACGTTTGCGGCCGCCACGGTCGCGGTCGGCTGGTCGGGGTACTTCACCGGGCTGCTCGAATCGATCGGCAACGCGCTCGGCGTCTCGCTGGCGTTGCCCGCGGCGCTGACGAACGCCCCGCTCAACATCGTCGAAGGGCAGCCCGTGCTGACCGGCGCATTGATCAATCTGCCGGCGGTCGCCATCGTGATCGCCGTCGCCTGGCTCTGCTATCGCGGCATCCAGCAGTCGGCCACGGCCAATGCCATCGTCGTCGCCATCAAGGTCGGCGTGATCCTGGTATTCATGGCCTTCACGCTGCAATACGTGAACCCGGACAACTGGGTGCCGTTCATACCGGAGCCGGAAGGCCCGGGCCGCTTCGGCTTCGACGGGGTGGTGCGCGGAGCCGGGGTCGTGTTCTTCGCCTACATCGGTTTCGATGCGGTCTCGACCGCGGCACAGGAGGCGAAGAACCCGCAGCGCGACATGCCGATCGGCATCCTGGGCTCGCTCGCCATCTGCACGCTGATCTACATCGCGATGTCGGCGGTGATGACCGGCATCATGCCGTACCAGCTCCTCGGCACGCCGCGTCCGGTCGCAACCGCGCTCGAGAACTACCCGAGCCTGCTGTGGCTCAAGTCCCTCGTCGAGATCGGCGCGATCGCGGGCCTGACGTCCGTGATCCTGGTGATGATGCTGGGTCAGCCGCGCATCTTCTATTCGATGTCGCGCGACGGCCTGATTCCGCCGATCTTCGGGCGCATCCACCCGAAGTTCCGCACGCCGCACGTTGGCACGGTGATCGTCGGCGCAACCGCGGTCGTGCTCGCGGGCCTGTTGCCGATCGGCGTGCTGGGCGAGCTGGTGTCGATGGGCACGCTGCTCGCCTTCGCGACCGTCTGCGTC
>Ga0209640_10001721_pt1 | contig 18786 bp, 24 predicted proteins | sample RifCSP10_1_FD_184018 | JGI IMG/M metagenome (GOLD analysis project Ga0209640, IMG submission 184018) | Soil microbial communities from Rifle, Colorado - Rifle CSP2_sed 10_1 (SPAdes) (version 2) | ecosystem: Environmental > Terrestrial > Deep subsurface > Rock core/Sediment | place: Rifle... | reverse complement strand
AAGCTTAAAATGATACGATGATAGGAGCTTTAGCCCAAATTAGAAGAGATTGAAATTAAATATAAATCCTAGCTTAATCATAGAGGTTATCTTAGATTTTGTTTTTCTTTCTGATAAATAATTTGAATTAACTTGATTTAAATATTCCAAATCACTACTCCGACTGGTATATAGTATATCAAATCCACACCAAACAATTTAGTTAGTTTAGCTTCCGCTCCGGCACCAACAAATTCAATTGTGTTCTTATATGGACCTCCGCTGTTTCCTCCCTCACCGGAATTATTATGGTTCAGATATACTAGCAAAGGAAATATATCTCCAACTAAGTTGTATTTTAGCTCCAATGCATATTCGGCACCGGCAAATATCTCACCTAATTGGACGCCTCCTTTTAATTCTAATTCATATTTATCATAAGAAATACTAGCTTTTATGTAACCACTGAATGGAATAGGCAGGAAATATACTTCATTAGTATTATGAATAGTATTCTTATAGAAATAAGCGAGTGACTCCAGACGTACCCCAACATTTACAGATTGAGCAAGGCTTATTGATGAAGTAAATAGAAAGAGAAAAAATATTATTGAAAGCATGCTTCTTACCCTCTTCGGGTTAAACTTAATTCTTATTTTTTATATAAGTTGTTATAAGCTCTAAATAGTACTTAAAACCATTTTAACAACATCATTAAGAATATCCAAAAATACATTTATTGATTTAGCTGAAGTACTTTTAGGTTGATGGACTAATTCATTCCTAAATCTGCGAAGTTTATCTATTTGCATTAATATATTCTCATCGAGGATATTTTTTTTCTTAGCTATTTTCATAGCTTCGTTAAAAGAATTAGTTTTCCTTTCCCTTTCTGTTTTATCTAGAAGAAATTGTTCAACCTCCGACCATTTATTGAGAAACTCACCAATATCACCAGGCATTATATATTCATCAACTTCAGATTTTACTTTATCGCAGATTTTTTTAACAATATCATCTTTAGGATAAATAGCATTGTGGGGTAATCTATCAAAATCATCTCCCCAGAAATTAACGTTTGTTGTTATTTTAAATTTTGCAATTAACCTATTATTAAAATCCAATTCGGTTTTAACATCATACTCGTTTGTAATATCTGTTGTGCCGGCTAGATAACCTTCCTGATAATGAGGACGAAGAGCTTCAGGAGGACAAATACTTAATAATCGAACATTTACAAGATCATGTTCAGAATTTATCGATATCCTATTTGTGATATAAGGAAGGCCAAGGACATAAATGTAAGCAGAAGCTGAATTGTTCTTGTAAAGCGCAAAAGTAGCTGCAACACGTAAAGAATGTGTTAAATCAATTAAAGGTGTTTGACATACTTCATAATGTTGTAGTATACTCCATTGAATTAAATTTTTTCTTTTTACGTCTTTAAAACCCTCTAATCCATTTTCTTCAAATCGTTTTGCTAAAATTTTTCCAGCTTCCGTTAAATAATTAAATCTGTACAAGAGTCTCTTTTTGATTTAGATAATCACCACGATAAATACTTGGATATAAAGTTGTGTTGCCAGCTTTATTTCTATAATCTTCAGGTTGTCCACGATAAAACAAAAGAAAATCTTTGTTTAAAAAAGACAATTTTGCTGTTTGCTCAACAAGCTCATTGAAGCTTTTAATTGGATAAGCATCATTTGAAGCAACAGAATTGTTCTTTACAAAATTTTGTAATTCTTTAGTAAGATTTGGTGTAATTTCTCTCATATTTATTTACTTAGCTGTTGGCTCCACCTCTATCCCATCTTTCTTAATGCCCCGAATATAAAAATAAAAACTAATTCCTACTCGTCGGAACGGTGGGATTTTCCCGCATAGCGGGATTCCGTTTGCGGAAGAACCCACGACCACCTGAACCAACAATAAAAAAATAACTAATCTAACTCGTCGGAACGGTGGGATTTGAACCCACGACCACCTGAACCCCATTCAGGTACGCTACCGGGCTGCGCCACGTTCCGAATTTATAATTTAGACGAAATTAATTCTAATACGCCTTTTATCTCCTCGAGGTCTTTTTTAAGCGATGGCTTTTCCTTTTTGCCTGAGGGGTTCGATGAAGCATTTATATCGAATAATGTCGGCTGCTCAGCAGTCTCTGCAGAAGAATTTTTATCGGGCGAATAATCTTCTAAAATCTTTTTAGCTCCTTCAATGGTATACTTTTTATCCCTGAGCAGGCTTTTGATCTGCAGAATAACCTGGATATCTTTATTAGTATAAATCCTGTTACCTGCCCTGTTTTTCTGTGGCTTTAATTGCTCAAACTCAGTTTCCCAGTATCTTAAAACATACTGTTCCATCTCGGTAATTTTGCTCACTTCGCTGATGGAATAATAAAGTTTTTTTATTGAAAGATCTTTCATCAACCGCAATAAAATTTTGAGATAAAAATAAGTAATAGACTATTTAATATCAATATTTATATCCACTAATGAATAATTACTTTAAGTATGGATTATAATTTGTTTTCTTTGGTAACAATATCAATCAGTTCGCTAATATCGCTCAATTCATAATCGGCATAATGATGTTTTGTATCGAATGTGTCTCCATACCTGGCAAATGCTGTTTTCATACCAATTTTTTTAGCACCCTCGATGTCACGCTCAGCCCAATCACCAACCATTAATCCCTCTTCCGGCTTAACTTTAAGCTTGTCCAACATTTTTATAAATGGTGCGGGACTCGGTTTTCTTTCCTTTGTATCTTCGAAAGTTACGACAGCATCAAAAATATGGTGGAAATTTAAAAAGGCCAATCTCAGCCAGGCTTCTTTAGCCGGAGCATCGGAGAGGATTCCCATTTTAATTCCAAGCTTCAACAATTGGTTTAATGTGGAATAGACATGCGGATAAGGAATCAAAGCTGCTTCTCTCGCTCTTCTGTATGCAACTATTCCAGCCGAAAGTATTTTATAGTCAACTTCATTCAATACCCTCTGAAGGAGAACATCAAAGACCTTCTGATACTCGATTCCCTGCTCTTTGTATATTTCATCAATGATTCGGTTGGCTTCTTCGTGAGTAATCTTAAGCCCGGCATCAATCATAGCAGGAATAGCTTCCTCAATTGAACGGCGTTTCATTTTCATGAAATCTACGAGCGTATTATCAAGATCAAATACAATTGCTTTAATCACTTCAGTTTGCTTTCTTTTTTATGAGTTTAGTTAAAAGATATGCTCCTGCCAGGTAGCTATTTTCCTTGAAGCCTGAAACGTATCCGTTACAACCCGAAGCTGTAATTAAAGTTTGTCTGTATTCTTCACGGTTAACGAGATGGGATAAATGTACTTCAACTTTGGGAATCCTGCACGCTTCCAATGCATCTCTTATAGCTACAGAAGTATGTGCATAACCCCCGGGATTGATAATTAATCCCATAAAAACAGCTTGCGCCTTTTGAATCTTTTCAACAATTTCTCCTTCATTGTTTGACTGGAAAAATGTAAAGGAAATTTTGGGAAATTCCTTTTTTAGCAACGATTCAATCTTTGTTAGAGATAACTTGCCATAATGTGATTTATCTCTTTTACCAAGAAGGTTTAAGTTCGGACCATTAATGCAGATTATCTTCATGCTGTTTCCGCCATTTCATCAATAACATCTCTCAGCCTGGGAGTTAAATAAATCTCATCGACCCCAAGCTCTTTAAGTGCCATTGATAATATAATTACTTTCCTCTGGAGAGATGCCAGTTTGTTAACTACAATAACTTTATTATCCTTTAAAATACAATATCCTCCTTTAAAATCACCCTTTTCAAAACGTACCTCTGCTCCGAGTTGCATCGCAACTGATTTCAACTCTTGTATCAATTCTTCGAATTCTTTCTCTTTTATTTTCAATGTTTTTCTGTTATTATTTTTTTAGTTAACGGTTGAAAGATAATCAGGTAAATAACAGCAAAGTAACAAAATATTTCTATAACCGGGAAGCTGCTAAATACTTTAAAGCGCTCAATTATGAAGTTTAGTACTTCTGCAGAGTTAAAGGCATCGCTCGTCAAAAGCCCTACAACTTTATAATCTATACTCATAAGATAGGCTTCAAAAGGAAAAGTTAAAAATATTATTAGCGTGATAATAAACAACCAGCCGTTATTTTTCAGGCTGAGTTTTGCTGTTACAAGAAAGAGTATAAAAAAAATAAAGAAGACCGAATACGATGCTAAAGTAACCCAGAAAGCAGGTAATAAAGTACTAAATATTCCATCAAGGTTTTGAGGGGTTACGTAGTCTTTTAAAACAAAATCTTTTTCCTGGAATAAGCGGTAAGTAACAAATAACCTTGTAATATAACTGCCTAACCAGACTGCCCCCGACAAGCAGGTTATGTAAAGAGTGTAGCTGGAAAACTTGTTCAGATTTTTCATAAGTTTGATTTACTTACAATGAAAAATATAAAAAAAATATGACTGTTGCTTCGATTGATATGGGGACAAATACCATCCTGCTACTCATTGCCAAGGTAAATTTAGAATCAGACAAAATAAAAACGCTGGAGAATTTTTACAGAATACCGAGAATAGGAAAAGGATTATTGCCCGGGAATCCTATCCCCGGTGAAAATATTAAAAGAATGTTCGGTGTGCTCGATGAGTATTCTGAAATCATTAACAAATACGGATGTGAAAAGATATTGGTAACCGGAACAAACGCTTTCAGGATTGCTTCAAATACATCCACCATCATAGAAAAAATAAAAGAAAAATTCGGATATGAACTGAATGTCGTTCCCGGCAAAGATGAAGCAAAACTCTCTTATTTAGGAGCTACTGAAGATTATTACGGGCACAAAAATTTATTAGTTATTGATATCGGAGGCGGAAGTACAGAAATATCACATGGAACTGATAGTAATATCCATTTCAGCAAAAGTTATCCGGTTGGAGTTGTTACTCTAACTGAAAAGCTTTTCAAGTCAGATCCTCCATCTATTGAAGATGTAAATAATTTTATTGAATATTTGCAGGGTTTTATAAACAATGTTTCCGATAACGCAGGAGAAATTGATACCGGAATTGCTATTGCAGGAACACCGACAACTCTTGCCTGTATTAAGCTCAACCTTAAAGATTACAACGAGGAATTAGTTGAAGGTTCTACTCTCAGTAAAGAAGAATTAAATAATTTTGTAAAGGAATTATCAAAACTAAGTTCAAAAGATATTGTTCAAAAATATTCAATAGTTGTAAAAGGAAGAGAAGATGTTCTGCTTGCCGGGACAATAATCTTATCGGAAATTGTTAACCGGTTAAATCTCCCTGAAATAAAAGTAAGTACAAAGGGAATAAGATATGGGGCAATTGTATACTGGATTAATTCCCGAAAGTCTTCTCACTGATTCATTTCTTTAAGAATCTCCCTGTAGGTCGAGATAAAAAAGTTTATGTGTTCCTTTTCAGCTATTAGCGGAGGCAAAATTCTTATCACATTTTGATTAGTACAATTCACCAGGGTTTTCCTATCCCTGAATTGTTCAACAAGTTTTGAACATTCATAATTATGTTCTATTCCAATCATATAACCCTTTCCCCTGACCTCTTTTATATCTTTCGGAAATTCTTCTTTAAGTTTTGATAAAAGATCAATTAAGTATTCCCCGTTTTCTTTTACCCGGGTAAGAAGTCCTTCTTCAAAAACTTTTTCCAGAATTACATTTCCCGCCGCACAAGCGACGGGATTGCCTCCAAAAGTCGTCCCATGATTTCCGGCAGTTAAAATATCCTTCAGTTCTTCTGATACCAAAAATGCCCCAAGTGGTAGCCCACCGCCGACAGACTTTGCAACAACTACAATATCAGGTTTAACGTTGTAATATTCATAAGCAAAAGCTTTTCCCGTTCTTCCTAATCCACACTGAATTTCATCTGCAACAAGCAGAAAAGAAAATTCTTTTCTAAGCTTTTCAATATTTTTCACAAATTCTCCGGAAGCAGGAAATATTCCGCCTTCTCCCTGGATAAACTCTATAAATATAGCCGCCGTGTTACTATCAACTTTAGCTAAAAGATCTTCCGAGTCATTAAATTTTATATACCCGATATTCTGTAATAACGGTTCAAACCCTTGCTGATATTTTTCACTTGCAGTAAGAGTTAAAGCTCCGTAGGTTCTTCCATGAAAACCGCCGGTGAATGTATAAATCTTCTTATCTTTTCCTTTAACTTTTCTTATAATTTTTATTACACCTTCATTTGCCTCAGTGCCGCTGTTCGAAAGGAAAACTCCGGACATCCCGGAATATTTAATCAGCTTTTCTGCAAACCGGATTTGCGGTTCTGTAATAAAATAATTTGATAAATGTATGTACTTTGATATCTGATCGCTTATTGCTTCGTTTACAGCAGGATGAGCATAACCCAGTGCATTTACTGCAAGCCCGGAAAAGAAATCGAGATATTTATTCCCTTCTTTATCATACAAATAAACTCCTTCACCTTTTACAATTTCAAGAGGAATTCTCTTATAAGTTGAAATAAAAAGTTCTTTTTCTTTTTCAAAAATGTTATTCATTTCCTCTCATAATCTTAATTAAATAAGTTAATGGATAAAAAATAAAGTGAAATATAAAATACTATTTGGATTGTAATTCCAAATTTCAAAGAATACAGAATATTATTAGTCTGAACTTTAATTGCTGAGACAGTCAGAAAAATGCTCCAGACAATTATTATTAATTCAAAAGCTAAAAGAACATAGGCTAATGTCTCTTTCAAATGGAATGGAGATGGCAAATAAGAAAAAAGATACCCGCCAAATAAAATCAGTTCTATCGGGAAAAGTATCACAAAACCAAATATATATGGAATATAAGAATAAGTGAGTATCGAAAAGTTATCCAAGAACCTTGTTTGAACTCCTAATTTTCCTGTTATTGTTTTAAAAAGACCGGTAAATAACAATATAAACAGAACTAAAAACAAGAGCGTAAGAACGTAGTCTAGTAAATAATTTGAAAACCCGGCTTTCCCTTTAAGGAAGAAAATTTTTAGAAAAATGCCGTTCACAAGTAACTTTCCTGAGATTAGTATAATTACAAACAGGAGAAAGTTTTTGTGTTCTGAATTAACAATAGTTTTAAAAGCTTTGGAAGGACTCTCAATCAAAAGAGCAATTGTTTTCCATAAGTCTATATTATAAACTTTCTCCCTGAGATATGACTTACAGTTCTGGCAGATAAGCCCATAAAAAGGATTTTCAGAATTACAGTTTTTACAAACGACGACATTCTTCATCTGAAAGAGCAACCTGAATTTAGAAAAATTTATCAGAAGTTTATCCTTAAATTAAGCATTGGATTATTATTAAATGAATCTTCCGTCACATTAAAATCAAAAAGATGTGCATCGACATAAGCATCAACAAGGTTCAGCAAATAAACAAGTCCCATATATATTGTAAATAAATCTCTCTGGTCGCGATAAAAATCTCTGAACCTGATATACTGATCCGGGTTTTGAATAGCAAGCTCCTGATAATCACGATACAAATCATCGTTATAAACCCAGCCGTAAATAAGTAATGCTGCAGCTCCCCAAATTATAGGAGCTTTGATATAAGATTCGTTATAAATTTGTCCCAAGCCGGGAACAACAGCGCTTTGCAAGACAGCAAACCAGGGAGATTTTGCCATCACAAAAATTGAATCGGGTTTATCTTCGGAAGTAGTATCCTGTTGTGAGAATACAACTGATGAAAGAATAAGAACCAGGATTAAACTCTTAACTGTAATTTTTGCTAATGGTTTCAAAAAGTTCAAAGAGCCTTTCCAATTCATCGGCTGAATAAAATTCAATTACTATCTCACCCGTACCGTCTATTTTTTTTCTACACATTACTTTTGTACCAAATATTTTTTGAAGCCTGTCCTCTATGTCTCTCATTTCAGTACCGTTGGAAACCTGTGGTGTGAGTGTGTAAGTTCTTTTCTTCAGATCGGGAGACATCGATAATTTTCTTACAAGATGCTCGACTTTTCTTACAGAAAGATTTCCTGCCCTTATTTTTCTCAAAGCTTCAAGCTGTAGCTCGGAGCTCGAAAGATTTATCAAGGCTCTTGCATGACCTGCAGTTATTTCTTCTTTTATTAAACTATCCTGTATCTCTTGCGGCAATTTTAATAAACGAATTGTATTTGCCACAGTTGTCCTGTCTTTGCCTACTTTTTCTGCAATCTGTTCTTGTGTAAGATGACATTCTTCCATAAGTCTTTTATAAGCAGAACCAATCTCGATCGGGTTTAGTTTCTCCCTCTGGATGTTCTCGATTAATGCCAAAGCAAGCATAGCTTCTTCAGTATCAACTTTAATGATGTAAGCCGGAATGTCTCTCATTCCAATTTCGCTGCAGGCTTTGAGTCTTCTTTCCCCGGAAATCAATTCATAATGTGTTGAAGATTTCCTCCGCACAGTAATTGGCTGAATAAGTCCATTTGACAAAATGGATTTTTTTAATTCTTCAAAAGCTTCGGGTTCAAAATGAGTTCTCGGCTGATAAGGATTAGGAGAAACATTCGCTACAGGTATTTTCGCAAGCACATCAGTTTGTTCCCCGTCATCTTTGTTCAAATTTGAATAATCAACAGAAGCTTCTCCTTGCTTAAATCCTTGAGGATTCATCAGGGCATCGAGTCCCCTTCCTAAACCTGTTTTCATTTTACTCATCTTTTAATCTATTCATTTACTTTTAATTTCATTTCTTTCGAGCAGCTCGGAAGCAAGAGACATATAATTCTTCGATCCGGTGGAAACCGCATCGTAAAGGATAATAGGTTTCCCATAACTCGGTGCTTCCGATATCCGAACATTTCTGTGTATAACTGTTTTGAATACTTTATCACCAAAATATTTCCTCACTTCATCAGCTACTTGTTGTGAAAGTCGGAGCCTGGAATCGAACATTGTTAATAAAACACCTTCGATAGATAAACTCGTATTAAAATGTTGTTTTACAATATTAATAGTATTCAGCAATTGTCCAAGTCCTTCCAGGGCAAAATATTCACACTGAACAGGGATAAGTACAGAATGCGAGGCTGTCAAAGCGTTCAATGTTAATAAACCTAAAGACGGAGGGCAATCAATAATAATGAAATCATAATTCTGCTCCGCTTCCACAAGAGTATTCTTTAGTAATGTTTCCCTGTTTGGAAAATCTACCATTTCTATTTCTGCTCCAACAAGGTTAATATTTGACGGCAGGATATCCATAAAGGGCATATAAGTGCTGATAATAACTTCATTAATTTTTTTTGTCCCGATCAGCACCTCGTAAACTGAAGGATTATGATTACTTATACCAATCCCGGAGGATGAATTTGCCTGGGGATCGATATCAATAAGTAAAGTTCTTTTTTCTCCAGCTGCCAGGAGTGAGGAAACGTTTATCGAAGTCGTAGTTTTACCTACTCCCCCCTTCTGGTTAGCTATAGAAATTATTTTAGCCAATTAACCCTCTGTGCTGTACGGAAATATATTATTTCTGTAAAGATACATTAGAAAAACTTTGTTGAAAAGATATATATAATAAAATTTAAAGTGTTATCTCCTCGCCGTAATCCATTACTTTACATTTGAATCCGGCTTTTTCAACTTTGGTTTTAAACTCAAGTGGGTCAGCTTTTATTACAGGAAAAGTATTATAGTGCATCGGTATAGCAATATCCGGATGAACAAATTCTACAGCTTTAACAGCATCTGTTATTCCCATGGTAAAGTTATCACCAATAGGTAAAAGCATGTAATTTATTGTATTCAATTCACCAATCAGTTTCATATCGTAGAATAAACCTGTATCTCCTGTATGATATACATTCTTGCCACTAATGCTCAAGATTATTCCTGCCGGTTCTCCCGAATAAGTTTGGTCAGGTGTCATCGATCCATGATGCGCTATTGTGAATTTAACCCTTCCGAAATCAAAATTATGTCCTCCACCAATATGCATATTATGTGCTTTGAATCCTTTGCTAATACAATAGTTTGCCAGTTCGTTAACACAAATAAAAAGCGTTTTTGCTCTATCTGCAATTTTAAATGAATCGCCTAAATGATCTCCATGACCATGAGAGAGAATAATATAATCGGCATTTAAATCCTTAGATTTAACGGGTGATAATGGATTGCCGTCCAGATATGGATCTATCAATATTATTTTGCTGTTATCGGTTGTTACCTGGAAAGCGGAGTGTCCGAAATATCTTAATTTCATGGTTCATACTCCCTTCTTGTTATTAAGAGAGAAGTTTTTGAAAATTGCTCAATGCTTTACTATGAATAAATTTCATCAGTTCCAGTTTAAAGTTTTCTTTGAGGTTTTCTCTCTTCTCCCCTATTTTATTGATTACTGATTTTGTTATCCTGATTTTTTCCTCTTTAATTGCCAGTATGTTCTGAGACAAGACATCCAGATCGCGAACATTTCCCGAAACGTCCTGAAGAAACTCAACTCTTTTGTAAAATATCAAAAATTTTTTTTTATCGAAACAGGCTTTGAATAATTCCATATTATATCTGACTCTTCTTAACGCAATTCTTATTCTGTGAAGATTTCCAATAGTCTCATTTTCGAAAAAATTTTGTATCTCAACAAGAAGATAATCAACTCTTTGTGCAAGAAATACTTTAGCGGAATCGCATAAAGTTTTATGAGTATCTATTCCTTCTATTTCCCATTTCTTTGCCATATCGCTCAAACAAATAGTACTTTAATAAATCCTGTAATAGCTTGCACTGCTCGCATTTTACTTTTTTCATCTCCATAAATTGTAGGAATATTGATAAAGTCTATTATATAATTATTTCTGGCAGCTTTAACAATTATTTCACTTTCGGCTTCAAAACCTGAAAATCCTGGAATAATCGAACCTAATATCTTTGTTCTGTATCCCCTGAAACCACACTGACTATCAAGTATTCTTTTTTTTGTTTTCATGCTAAGTAAAGCCGAAGTTAATTTATTGCTTAAAATTCTCTGAGCGGGCATATCTTTAAAATCATGCATTCTGTTCCCGATAACAATATCGCTCACTCTTAATTTATCAAAAAATTTTGGAATATATTCAGGAGGATGTTGCGAGTCAGCATCGATTGTTATTGTGTAAAGAGAATTTAGTTCTATGCTTTTCCTAAACCCCAGGCTTAAAGAATAACCTTTTCCCCTGTTAATCTTGTTTTTTATAAGGATAACTTTGTTATGGTTAGCAATTTTAGATGCGGAGCCATCATTTGAACCATCATCAATAGCAATTACAAAATCAACGTACTCAAGCGTTTTATCAACTATATCTTTAATTGTTTTTTCTTCGTTAAGAAAAGGAATAACAGCGCAGGTTTCAACTCTGTTTAAGATATTGTTCAATTATGTTTCTCCAGCCTTTAACCGGTTGAGGCTTAAAGGCTTTAACAAGCCTTTGTCTCAGATCTTCTTTTGAAAGTCCCCTGGTAAGTTTCCCATCTTCGGCTACCGAAATAGCCCCAGTTTCTTCCGATACGATAACACTTATTACATCGGCTTGTTCGGAAATTCCAAGACCTGCCCTGTGACGCATTCCAAGGACCTCATCACCTTCGGTAGTCAAAGTGGATAACGGTAATGTACACCGAGCAGCTTCAATCGTATTGTTTTTTATTATCACTGCTCCATCATGCAGAGGTGAACGGGGGAAAAAAATCGATGTTAAAAGAGGTTTAGTTAACTTTGCATTTATTATCTCGCCTGTTTCAGCATAACCTCTAATCCCCGTCAATCTGATAATGATGATTAATGCCCCATGCTGGTGCTGCGAAAGTTCGAATGCAGCATCGGTGATAATAGATGCAGCTTCAGGCGATTCCTGTTTAACGAACAAATTCAGAAGCGGATTCTTTGCAACAATTACAAGTAACCTCCTTATTTCCGGCTGGAAGAGAATTAGAAATGCAATCACCCAGATATCTGTAACTAACTTTAACAGCCAGCTTAAAGCTCTCAGGTTAATAGCTTGGGAAACAAAAGAAAGAACAAGCACAATCATTAAACCGACAAAAATCTGTGCTGCGATTGTGCCTTTTAGTAAAGTGTAAAGTTTATAAACTATAAAAGCTACTATGCCGATATCTACTATATCGACAAAAGTTACAGTAATAAATCCAACCTTAAAAAGATCAAACATCAGATTTTTCGGAATAAATGTAATTTAAAAGCTTTCTTGTATTAACAGCATTACCAACATTATGTGTTCTTATTATTGAGGCTCCGTTTATAATTGCTAAAGTTTCTGCTACAGAAGTAGCTGTATCTCGATCATGTATATCTAAGTCTAAAGATTTTCCAAGAAACGATTTTCTGGATAGTCCTATAAGAACCGGGTAACCAAGTTTCTTGAATTCAGACAAATTTTTTAAAATTTCAAAATTATCTTCAACCCTTTTACCAAAACCGATACCGGGATCAATAATAATTTCTTCAACACCGGCTTCTTTAGCTTTTTGAGTTTGCCTCAGTAAAAATTCGTATATCTCAGAAATCACATTTTCATAAAAGGGATTTAACTGCATATTTCCGGGAGTTCCCTTAATGTGCATAATTACAAGTGTAGCATTAAATTCTTTTGCAACATGCATTATTTCAGGGTCAAAAGTTAATCCGCTAATGTCATTTATAATTTTAGCCCCGGCTTTACAGGCATCGTAAGCCACAGCACTCTTTGTTGTATCGATTGAAAGTAGAGAACCCGGTTTCGTTAAAAGTATTTCTTTAATAACAGGAATCACCCTGTTTTTTTCTTCTTCCGGAGTTACTGGATCAGAACCAGGTCTTGTTGATTCTCCACCTATGTCAACAATATCGGCACCAAGCTCAAACATTTTTAGGGCGTATTCTACAGCTTTTTCTTTAGAAAAATATTTGCCACCATCAGAAAAAGAATCGGGAGTTATGTTTAAAACACCCATAACAAGAGGAGATTTCAATTCGTTCCTTATTTTGTTTTGCCTTTGTAAGGTAAAAGATTTTTTTTGAAAATTTTTGATTTGTGCTATCAAAGGATTATACCTGCTACAAATTTTTAAGGACGATCAGTAAAAGAAAAAGCAAAGATAAAAAACGTAAAAAAGTAATGGCTTAGGTAATTTTTTTATTTATTTTATTCTTAAACTCAAGAGTAGTAGCCGTTATATCATCAGCCTTGAATATTGACGATCCGATTATAAAAACATCGCAGCCAGCATTCAAAATATCTTCCGTGTTTTTTAAATCAACACCTCCGTCAACTTCAATTAAAAAATCAGTGTTCATTTCGTTTCTTAGTTTAACTGTTTCTTTGATTTTTCTTAATGAGTTTTTAATAAACGATTGTCCACCAAACCCCGGGTTTACACTCATTATTAAAACCAGGTCAACATATTCAACAATATCCTTTATTAATTTTACAGGAGTGGAAGGATTTATAACCACCCCGGCTTTTGCCCCAAGTTCTTTAATCCGGCTTATGGTACTATTTAAATGAACAACTTCTTCAAAATGAACTAAAACAGAATGAGCCCCGGCTTTTATAAAATCTTCGATGTACTTGTCCGGATTTTCAATCATCAAATGGACATCAAGAGGAAGCTTAGTAATACGTTTTACTGTTTCAACTATTAGAGGACCAAATGTAATGTTCGGTACAAAATGACCATCCATTATATCGCAATGAATCCAGTCGGCGCCTCCCATTTCAACTAACCTGATTTGTTTTGAAAGGTTAGTAAAATCAGCAGACAGTATTGATGGAGCAAGTACCGGCATTATTCTTCAACTTCCTTTTCTCCCCGTTCAGCCGATTTGGTAACAAAAAGATCAACTGCATCCCCGGGATTAACTTTGTTCCCTTTGCTCGGGTACTGATCAAGAATTGTATTAGGCAAAAGAGAAAATGATCTTTGATAATTTATTTTGCCGACTTTTAACGTACTATCGGCAAGGATTCTTTCCGCTTCAGCAAGAGACCTACCAACAAGATCGGGAACCATAATATCTCCTTCTCCTTCACCCACGCTGATGTAAATTCCAACTGAAGATCCTTTTTTTACTTTCGTCCCTTCGGCTAATTCCTGGTCAAAAATCATATTCTTAGGATTTGAAGATGGGATTTCCTCAATAAGCCCAAGCTTCAAACCAATTCTTTCAAGAGTAAGCTTAGCATCTCTAACCGATTTTCCTTTTAAATTGGGTACAAAAACAACAGGTTCACCGCCGCTAATAAAAAGATAGACCCTTCTTCCTTCCTTTACAACTTCCCCTGCTGCTGGTTTTTGGAAAATAACCGAACCTTTGGCATATCTTATATCATAAGTCGTGTCTCCTAATACAGGTTCAAGGTTCTGATCTTCCAAAAGTTTTACCGCTTCTTCTTCCATCAAACCCTTTACACCAGGGACAGTAATTTCAGGTGAACTAACGTACCAGGGAAAAACTAACTTATCAAAAAGTAATGCTATAATTATTAAAACGAAAAGATAAAGAAGCAGCTTCTTTACAAGTGGTCTTTGTAGGATATTTTTCATTGTTTCAAATATATTAAAACACCCTTTCTTTAACAACATAACATACTTACAATGGTATTATAAATCGATGAAAAATTTTTTCTTCAATAGAACAGAATAAAATTATATTTCTTATCTTCACTGTTAAACGAGTAAAGTCATTTTCGGATGTTCAAGAGTTATTTTATCCTTAACAGATTAGCAAATGAGTTTAACCAAAAGCTCACAGGCTTTTATGTAACTCGCGCCTTTTCTTTTGAGAAAGAAAAACTTGCCCTACTCCTGAATAAGGGAGATGAAGAACTCTCACTTGAATTATCAGTTAATCCGCAGTTACCTTATATCACACTAAAAAGGAAAGTTTCAATTCCCAGAAAAAACCTTGTTGATTTCTTCTCATCTTTTCTACCGGCTAAGTTAGAAAGTATTGGAATTTCAGAAAGGGACCGCATTATAAAATTCTTGTTCGATAAAGCTTCAATTTACTTTACTATCAGGGGGAAAAATACGAATGTATTTCTAATTCCTTTTGATGGTGAAATTGAGAGCTTCAAAAAAAGTAGTGAGGAAGTTAAAAAAGATTTTAAAAACGAGGTATCTAAAACCAGTTTCATATCAGGATTTAATAATATAGAAATCAAAGACACTATTGTTGATGCTACACAATTGAGAAAAGAATATCCTTTTATCGGCAAGGAGATAATTAATGAAGCAAAACTTTGTGGAGAAGAAATTTCAGATAAAATAACAACCGGGACTCTAACAAAAGTAATAGAATCTGTCAGAAGCGAAAAACCAGTTGTTTTTATTGATGAAGACAGTAATGAAATTAACCTCGGAGTGGAATCATCAAAAATTTTTTCTTTTACCAAAAAAGAAATTTTTCCTGATGTTATAAGTGCGTTCGATTATTTCTTAATCAAAAGATATTCGCTTACAGGAGTTTCAAACAAGAAAAAAATTATTGAAAAGCACCTGGAAAGAGAATTACAAAAAACTACAAATAAACTAAACGATGTTAATCTAAAAATTCAAAGAGGTTCTAAAGAAGAAGAATACAACAGGATTGCAAATATTCTTCTTGTAAATATTGATAAATTACATAAAGGTTCTGATAAGATTGAGCTGACAAACATTTACAATACAAATGAGATCATAATTATAATGCTTGATCCAAAACACGCTCCAAAACAGAATGTTGAAATGTATTTTGAAAAGGCTAAAAATGAACGACTGAGTTTAGTTAAAGCAACTCAACTTGAAGAAGAAACAAAAAAAAGACTTAGTGCACTTCAAAAGACTAAAGAAAAATTAATAAAAGCAGAAACAACAGATGATTACTATTCCATTATGAAAGAACTTAAAATAAATGACGATGTAAAGAAGAAGCCGGATAACGATATAAAAAACAAATTCAGGCATTACCTGGTTGAGAAAAAATATCATGTTTTTGTCGGAAAGGACAGTAAAACCAACGACCTGCTTACTCTGAAGTTTGCCAAACAAAACGACTATTGGTTTCATGCCAGATCAGTCTCCGGTTCTCACGTAATATTAAGAAATGAAAACCCTAAAGAAGGAGTGCCTAAAAACATTTTGAAACTGGTAGCATCAATTGCTGCGTATCACAGTAAAGCGAAAACTGCCGGAATGGTTCCTGTTTCATATACTCAAAAAAAATATGTTGTAAAAAAGAAAGGTATGGAACCCGGGAAAGTAGCTTTATTGAAAGAAGAAGTTTTAATTGTCGAGCCAGAGATAAATAAGAAATGCGAGTATATAACTGATTAGTCTATAAAACCACCGTGTGGAGCTGGAGCGCCCTCCGTGCTAAATAAAACACGCTACAACCCCACAAGCGGCAGGTATTGGAGTCACACTTTGAATAAACCAATAAATATGCCGGATAGCAACTTTTGCTTTTTTTGTTTGATAGTAAGTGTTTTTAAAGGATTTTAGTTCTTCTTTTGAGAGCTTAACTCATAATGAGATTGAAAACTACAAATTATTTTCGCATCTGCTAAACATTTGACGGGATTTCGATTGACTCTTCAATCCACTTTTTGTGACAAAGTTTAAGGCATGGTTCGATTAGTTTTTTATCGATGAGGATCGAGAGTCTGAATGTAGTAGTAGTAATTCCATAGATTGTAATCTTATTTGCTCTGATCAACTTAAGAGTTTCATTTAGAATTGAATTATCTCTGTTTAATCCTTCCCCTATTAACGATACAGCACCGAGATCTTTAATAAAGTGAATATCGTTATTATATTTTTTAATTAATTCTTCTTTTCGTTTATCCCATCCAATAATATTTTTAACTGAGACTACAAAGGATATTTTAATATCTGATTTGGTTACTTCATTTCTATGATAATTTATTTCTCTAATTTGTATTTGATGCAAATCTAAATAAAGTAATAAATCTTCTAGTGTATTATTATCATCGAGTGTAAGTGATACTTTTACAATATCGGATTCATGAACAACCGCAATAACACCAGTTGGCACTTCGGCTTTTAACAGGCGCACTATCGTTTCTTTACCTGGGTTGAAAGTACTTCTTGCATAAATAGATATTTTAGCTTCTTTGGCAAATTGAACAGCCTGAGCATTTAAAACTTTAGCTCCTGAAATACTCATTTCCTGCATTTGCTGGTAAGATATTTCCGGTAAATGTTTAGCGGATTTCAGAATTGAAGGATCGGCAGAATAAACACCATCAATGTCGGAATAAATTTCACATCTTTCTGCATTTAATGCAGCCGCCATGGCTACAGCAGATGTATCCGAACCTCCCCTTCCTAGTGTTGTAATATCTCTCCGGTAACTTACTCCCTGGAATCCCCCTATTACAACAACTTTTCCATTTTCAAGTTCATCCTGAACTCTAAACGGACGGACCTCAATTACCCTTGCATCAGTGTGGCGATCATTTGTAATAATACCTGCCTGCGAACCTGTTAATGAGATTGCTTTTATTCCCAGATCATTTAAAGCAATACAGAGCAAAGACATAGATATTCTTTCTCCGGTGCTAAGCAGCATATCAATTTCACGTGTGGGAGGATCTGATGATAAACTTTTTGCAGTAGAAATTAATGAATCGGTTGTTTTCCCCATTGCAGAAACAACAACAGCAACATCATAACCCGATTTTTTAACTTCAGCAATTATTGATGCAACTTTTTTTATTTTATCAATATCTGCTAAAGAACTTCCGCCATATTTCTGAACAATTACAGCCATCTCTCATCAAAGCTTTCTCAACTCATCCATTAACTGTGTTTTAACTTTAGTTTTCTCGTCGACTTTTTTAAGAAGTTTTGCAGGCACTCCTGCTACAACCGTATATGGCTCAACATCTTTAACGACGATGGAACCGGCTGCAACTACAGCACCTTTCCCTACTTTAACTCCTTCAAGGACAACGGCGTTTGCACCAATCAAAACATCGTCCTCGACAATAACCGGAGTAGCACTTGGAGGTTCAATAACACCGGCAAGTACTGCGCCCGCTCCTATGTGACAATTCTTTCCGACAATGGCTCTACCGCCTACCACCGTATTCATATCTATCATAGTTCTTTCGCCTATAGAAGCACCGATATTAATAACTGCTCCCATCATTATAACACAGTTATCTCCAATTTCGACTAAGTCCCTGATTATTGCTCCGGGTTCTATTCTTGCGTTATACTTTGTTAAATCGGCAAGAGGAATAGCAGAGTTTCTCCTGTTATTTTCTATCCTGTAAGTTGTGATATATTCTTTGTTCTTATTGTAAAGAATATCAAACTCTTTTAGCTCGCAGAAAAGTACTCCAAAACTTTTTTCACCGAAGAAATCCAGTTTTTCAAAATTTATTTTGTCCAAATTTCCTTTTAAATAAACTGTAACAGGAGTTTTCTTTTCCGATTTTGAGATATAGTTTATTATTTCGTATGAATCCATAATCAACTCTTGCCAAATATTACTTCTGTAAATGAATAAAAACCACTTCTCTTTGTTAAAAGGAATTCAGCAGATTTGAGTATACCTTCTGCAAATGTTCTTCTTGAAATTGCATGATGAGTTATTGAAAGAGTTTCACCCAGTCCGCCAAATGTTACTGTATGGTCTCCTGCAACATTCCCTAATCTAAGGGAAGAAACCTGAACCGGCTTTGAGCCGAGTTTTTCTTTTATCATCAAAGCAGTCCCGGAAGGCTTGTCTTTCTTAAACCT
>Ga0209640_10001720_pt1 | contig 18799 bp, 18 predicted proteins | sample RifCSP10_1_FD_184018 | JGI IMG/M metagenome (GOLD analysis project Ga0209640, IMG submission 184018) | Soil microbial communities from Rifle, Colorado - Rifle CSP2_sed 10_1 (SPAdes) (version 2) | ecosystem: Environmental > Terrestrial > Deep subsurface > Rock core/Sediment | place: Rifle... | reverse complement strand
TTCAACTCCGGGCTCAACATACTCGGTCCAGAATTCTTGTTCACGCTCAATGATCGTGGCGATGAGCTGTTCATCGGCCTCTAAGTCAAAGTAGATCAGATCCCAATTCTCGGCATTGAACAGCGCGAACGAGCCCCAGCTGTATTCGTAGACTGCCAAGTAGTGCATGAGCTGGACGGTCATGTAATCGGGCAGGCCGTGGGCTTTGACCTTGGCGATGGATTTCAGGCCCGGACACTTGACTTCGAGGATCCCGGTCGAGGCCACGCCGTTGACGGCCAGGATCTGGCGATCCACGTTACCGATCATGAAGTAGTGCTCAGGATGGCGCCGCATCGGCTGGCGCCGGATCTTGCGGCCGGTCTTTTGGGCGTACTGATCCGCCGCGACCGGCTCTAAGACCCGCCCGCGCAGGATGGGGCCGCTCTCCTTCTCGGCGTCTTGGGTCAGACCCGTCTTTTCCAGCCACAGCTCGCGGACGGTTTTGTAGGGATTCACGCCGAGGACGACCGACGCATCCGAGCCCCCAATCCCCGTCTTGCGTTCCTGAAGCCAGAGTTCGCGGGCCGTCGGGTCGATCATGATCGCCCCTGCAATTCGTCTTCGATGTAGCCCGCTTCGAGGCCCAGCTTCTGCTCGCGCTGATAGTCGCCGAAGCTCTTGAACGGCAAGCGGACGGGCCGCAGCTCGTAATTGATTTGTCCCAGCCGTTCCTCAAGCTCAGGGCTGGACATCGCCCGGTAACGATCCTCGGGTTGGATCAACGGATGCTGGACCTCCAGCTTCAACTGCTCGCGCAGCTGCGCCAGAACCGACCCGTCCAGCCAGTCGGCGCCCGGATGGACCTCGTTATAGTAGGCGATGATCTTCAGGGCCTCGGCCTTGTCGAGCCGGCCTTCCAGCATCAGGGCGTTCAGGCCGTCGATCAACTTCTGGTGCGGTTCAGGGGCGAACGTCTGTTCGGTCATCGGAAGCTCCTTCGTAGTAATAGAATACTACGATTTCATTACAATGCAAGTCCCAGTTTGGAGGCTTGTGCTATGATCTACGGGAGACGAGACCTTCCCATGAGGCCCCAAGTAGGACTTCAGGACTATTCCAAGGCGCTCCAAAGCGCACTCTTCGCCTTGGATCTGATAGCCATCCGCCAGGCGGCCGCCATCCTTTTCGAGGCTTGGCAGAACGGGCGCTCGGTCTTCGTTTGCGGCAACGGCGGGAGCTGGTCAACGGCCGAGCACTTCGCGACCGACCTCCGCAAGTGGAGCCGAGTCCCCGGTTCGGGCGGGGTCCGGAGCCAAGCCCTGACTCACGGACCTCTAGCGACCGCCTACGCCAATGACCATGACTACGCCGAGATCTTCAGCCGCCAGCTCTCGGACCTCGCTCGGTCTCATGATGTCGTGGTGGGGATCTCCTGCTCTGGGGCCTCGAAGAACGTCATCAATGCTCTTTACCATGCCTACCGATTCGCCGGCCTCTCGATCGCTTTGACCGGCCCGGACGGCATGCGTCCATACTGGCTAGGGAATGTACAATCCCAGGCCGCCAATCTAGAAATCCGGGTCCAGGCCGAGGACATCCGGATCATTGAAGATTGTCATCTCGCGATCTGCCACATGCTGGCGGGCGAGGTAAGGGATCGAATTGCCCAAAGCCAAGAAACACCGGGAGCTTCGGATCGAGTACCTGCCGCTCTCGACGATCAAGCCCGATCCTGACAATTCAAAACTTCACGACTTAGGCGCGCTCATGGGATCTTTCGAACGCTTTGGATACGTCGCGCCTATGGTCCTGAATGAAAGCAACGGCCGACTGCTTGCAGGCCACGGACGGCTTGACGAGCTTAAGATGCTGCAGGCCGACGGTAAACCCCCACCCGAAGGTATCCGAGTCATGAACGGCGAATGGCTCGCCCCGGTCGTGATGGGTGTGCGGCTCGGCGCTCAGGCGGGCAAAGCCTATACCATCGCTGACAATCGAATGGTGGAACTCGGGGGCTGGGATGAGCCGCGATTGGTGGATGCGTTGATCTCACTTTCAAATGGCAATCTTGATGGCACCGGCTACGACCGCGATGACGTGGATCAACTCATTCGGTTGTACCGACCTGAGCTGCTTGGGCCCGAACCTCCCGAACCCGAGATCGACCGCGCCGCCGAGCTTCAAAAGAAATGGAGTACTGAGCTTGGACAGCTCTGGCAGATCGGAGAGCATAGATTACTCTGTGGCGATTGCGTGAGCGACGAGGACGTGAAGCGACTGATACAAAGTGAGCATGCGGAAATCTCAATAACCGATCCACCATACAATGTTGGAATGGAGGGATACCAAGATAGTAGATCTCCTGAGGACTATAAGATATTTACGGAGGCATGGTTCGCTCTGGCGGTAGCGAACAGCAATCATCAAATAATCACCACCGGGACGGTGAATCTTGCTAATTGGTTCCGCTGGTTTGAGCCTCATCATTTCGTTCCTTGGATCAAAAAGAATTCTGTGTCGCGTGGTCGGGTTTCAATGTTTTGGTGCTGGGAGCCCATAGTTTTTTTCGGCAAGCAATGGAAACGCACTCGACCGAACGATGTATTTGAATTTAATACGAGTATCCAAAAGATGATGGATGGAGAAAGTCTGACTGGGCTTCATCCAGATCCAAAACCGCTATCTTTGTGGTGTGAGTTGTTGAGAAGTTATTCCGAAAGCGGGGACTCGGTATACGATCCCTTTTCAGGTTCTGGTACGACTCTCGTGGCTTGTGAACAACTTGGCCGCAAAGGCCGCGGCATCGAAATCAGCCCAGCCTATGTGGCAGTCTCTCTTGAGCGCCTGAGTCAGATGGGACTCAAACCGAAGCTCCTGAATTCCTGAACCTGATGAAGCACCCCAAACCAGGCAATTTCAGGTCATCTAAGACCTGGCCCGAGGGTCATCGGTGGCACGGACAGAAGGATCGTTGCCAAGCATGGAATTCAACTCAGGGCCGCCAATGTATGAAACGAGCCGTAGTCGGTCTCGACAAATGCACAAAGGATGGTGGCAAGTCGCTTCGGGGTGTTGCCCATCCGAACTTCAAAGACGGCTCCCGCTCCAAATACATGCCGAGATTTCTGGCCCCAGCCTTTGCCGAGGCGCTGAACAATCCCGAGCTACTCAATCTCTCGGAGTCCATCGCCGGGCAAGAAGCGATTGTCCGGGACGCGTACGATTCACTTGAACAAGGCGAAGCCCCGACCCGCCTCGTCGGCCGCATCCGGGCCGAGTGGCGGGAGTTCTGGAATGCGACGAGCCGCGGCGATCAGGAGGCGGTAGCCGAGCACCGGCAGCGGATCGGGACCCTGCTCGGCCAGGCCGCCACGGTCGCGGCGACGATCGAGCGGATCGGCAACGCCGAAGAAACCAAGCGCCGGCTGGTGGACACCGAGATCAAGCGCCGGGAAAAGATGCGGGAACAGATCGTCTTCGAGGACGCGGTTTTGCTCTACAATCAGATCACGCAGGCCAATCGCCAGGAGATCCTAGAATTCGATGGTCTTTCGAGAGAAGACAAGAACCGGCTCCTCAACCGAATCGTCACACGATTTGCGGAGATCGCTGGCCTCCCAAATCCTGCTCGGCCTGCTTCCTGACGAGGACCACGACCGGCCCTATACCCCGATCCCCGGCTGGCCTGATCTTTCCGAATACCGCAACTCCGAAACCGGCAAGCGATACGAGCCTCACTCCGAGGAAGAATTGGCGTGGGTGAAAAACCACGACAAGAAGAATCTTTGGGCACTCGGCGGCGAAGGCGGTGGGAAAACTGTCGTCGGAATCATCCGGGACCTGGAACGCGCTCGGCGCGGCTGCTCGGGGGCCATCACGTCGCCCGATCTCCCGCATTTCACGCGCTCTCTCTGGGCCGAGATGCGGCGCTGGCTGCCTTGGGATTTCGTGATTGCCCCTCATCGCCGTATGGCTTCCCGGCATTGGCAGCCGACCAAGCCCTTCATGCTGGTCTGGGAGACCGGGGCGGTCTGGTACCTGGGTGGGATGACCGAGAACGATGTCATGGCGTGGGAAGGCCCGAACATCAACTTCTGGCACATGGACGAGGTGAGGCGCCACGGGTCAGACAGCGGGCTCAAGGTCATCGACGGACGAGTCCGGATCCCGGGCCCGCTCGGAGACCAGCCGCAGGTCTGGTTCACGACCACCCCGCTTCCGAAAGGCTCTTGGATGTGGCGCTACACCGGGCCGATCCCTGAAGACAAGGAGGCATTAGCGCGGGATGACCGCCTCGAATACAAGCGCGACCGGCTGAAACTCAAGCTCCCGACCCGCGGCAATCTCCACAACCTGACTCCCGAATTCTTGCAGAAGCGGGCCCAGACCCTGACCGATGCCGAGGCCGCGCTGCTGCTCGAGGCCGATGAAGAAATCGAGATGGAGGGCACGGATCGGTTCCTGCCCTCGATGGTCTGGTGGGACGCGCTGAAAGCCCCGATCCCGCCGCTGACCAAGAACGAGCCGATGGTGCTGGCGGCCGACGCGGCGGTGGGGCGCCAGACCGGGTATTCAGACTGTTTCGGGTTGCTCGGGGTCACTCGGCATCCAGATCTGAAGTACCGGCAGAGTCAGGTATTCATTCGCTATGTCAATAAATGGCAGGCGAGTCCTGGGCAGACAATCAATTTCAATGAACCGCGAGAGGAAATTCGGCGCCTCTGTCGAGAGTTCGACGTCGTGATGCTGGCCTATGATCGGCATGAACTTCATGACATGATGCAACAATTCTCCCTAGAAAATATCGTATGGACCGAGGACTTCGGTCAAGGATCATTACGATTAGAAGCAGATCGCCAATTGCTTGACCTGATCTTGGAAAAACGCATCTGGCACGATGGCAATGCGGACCTGCGCGAGCATATCGACAACGCGGACAAGAAGCTGGACGAGGACGGCCGACGGTTGCGGATCGTCAAGCGTGAAGACGCGATGAAGATCGACCTTGCAGTTTGCGCGTCAATGGCAGCAAACCGCTGTCTGTATCTGAACCTGTAAGAGCGGCGCCCCGGCGGGGTAGCCAGGGCGCCTAAGCTGAGGGCTCTCCAGTTGTTTGGAAAGCGGCTCAATTCTACATCAACTTCTTGCGCGGGCAACTCTATTCGTTGTACGATACTCAGCATGGTGAGATCTCGGCAGGCCCAGCGGCTCGGGAAGGCCTCTCCGAACAAAGGCACCCGCCGGGCCCCGCCTCGTATCTCGCGAGACAAAGACACCGCTCAGATCCTTTGTCCCTTCTGCTGGCCGCCGCATCCGATCACACCCGAGACCCCCGCGACTTGCGGGACGGTCTTAGAGCTCGTCGCCGCCCAAACGACCTATCGTGCTGTAGAATGCGCTCTGTGCCACGGGATCCAAGGTCAACTGGTGAAAGTCGGTGACCGGTACAAGCACGCGTTCGACTGCACGCCGGGGAAGACCATCTACACGGTTCCGCCTGACAAGTCCCGGGCCGCGGCCGCGATCTGGCACGCCCCGGCCTTCATCCACCGCTTCATCGCCAAACGCTGGGGCAAGGCCGCGGTTGAGTTGACTTCAGAAGGCAAGCGCACCGGCTTCGGCTGGGACATCGTGCGAAAGTATTCCATTGGCTAACGGTACTCAGACCAAGGCAGTCAACGCTCCGGCTCCGCCGCCTCCGCAGCGGACGCTGACCCGATCTGTTCAGCAGCCGCCGGTTTCGCTGGAGGCCGGTCCGGGCGGCGGCAATGCCTTCGTGTTATGGATGGCCTCGATCGCCGACACCTTCGAGGCCTGGGGCAAGAACGTCGTCAGGCGGGACATGGAACTCCGCGAATTCTGGCCGACCGAATCGTTCCTGGCCGGCGCGGTCTTCACCTGCGCGACTTCAAACGCTTCGCTGGAATGGGAACTCGACGGCCCGGATCGAACGGTCGAGGTCGTGCACGAGCTGCTCAACCAAGCCGACTTCGGCCGAGGCTGGCGGGAGTTCTCGGTCAAGGTCTCGCTCGACCTCTACACCCAGGACAACGGTGCTTTCGTCGAAATCATCCGGCAGACCAACTCCCCGGCCGCGCCGATCCTCGGGATCTCTCATCTGGATTCAGCCCGCTGCCAGCGCACCGGCGATCTGGAGTTCCCGGTCATCTACACCGACATCAAAGGATCTCGCCACAAGATGCCCTGGCATTCGGTCATCGCGCTGGCGGAGTTCCCGGCCCCGATCACGTCCATGTACGGAGTTCAGTATTCGGCGGTGACGCGGGTCCTGCGTTCGGCCCAGATCCTGCGCGACATGGAGATCTACCGCGGCGAGAAAGCTGGCGGGCGCTTCGCCGAGGCCATCTATGCGCTCGGCGGAGTGAAATCCCAGGACATCATAGACGCTCGAAATCGCATGGAAGCCCAGGCCGATAATCAGGGCCTAGTCCGTTATCTCGGTCCCTTGATTTTTGGCTCGCTCGATCCCGGTACAACGGTCTCGGTCGCCAAGATCGAGCTGAAGTCGCTGCCGGAGGGCTTCGATTTCGATCAGGAACTCAAGTGGTACATCTCAAGCCTCGCCCTTGGCTTCGGCCGGGACTATCAGGACTTCGCGCCGCTCCCGGCTGGCAATATCGGAACCGGCCAACAGTCGGAAGTCCTGCACATGAAAGCCCGCGGCAAAGGCCCGGCCGCCTTCATGCGGATGCTGGAGCAAGCCTTCAACTTCCACGGGGTCATGCCCCGGACGGTGACGTTCCGGTTCCAGGAGCAGGACATCCAGGCCGAGCAGGAAGAGGCGACTGTCAAGAAAACCCGAGCCGAGACTCGCAAGATTCAGATCGAGAGCCTGGAGATCTCGCCGGTGATCGCCCGCCAGATCGCGGCGGACGACGGAGATCTCAAGCCCGAATACTTGGAAGCGATCGGCGAGGGGGATGTGACTCCCGAGGAAACGGTCGAGGGGGAGGAGAAGCCTTCAGAGGAGACCGCGCCGGTCGAACCGCTCACGACTCCAGAAGCCGAGGCTCCTCCAGATACTGAAAAGGCAATGTTCCGTCAGTTACTCACGCGAGCCGAACAGTCTCCGCTCTTGAAGGAGTACCTGCAGCAGAGCGCGAGAGAGATCGCCCAAGCCCCGCTGATTGCCGGCCTGCGAAGCACGGTTCAGGAAAGCGCCGAGCTGTTCCAGGCTGGACTGATCGAGCTGGAGCAGGTCTTCGATGCCCGGATGAAAGGTCTCGAAGCCGAGGGCCACAAGCGGAGCGAGGCGATGGATCTGGCGGTCGGAAGCCTCGCCGCCGCGCTGAAGGATATGGAGACCCAGCGATCAACACAGCGTTCAGTCGAGGAGATCGCCGCCGACATTACTGTGGTCGAGCAAACGATCCTCAAGCGCAACCGCAAGGACCGGCCTACCGTCATCCGGAAAGTCATGGCCTCGGGCCGGGCTGAAGACTACAGAGTCATCTATGAGAACGGGAAGATCGTGAGACTGGAAAGGATGCCCTGACATGTCCAAGAAATTGATCGCCGCGCTCTTCGTCCTGATTGCGATTGCCTTTATCGGATTCCCCGCCCAGGCCGATCAACCGGTCCCAGAGTTCGCGCCGGGGCAGATCCTCGTTCGGTTCAAGCCCGGGCTACCGATCCAGGCCCGGGATGCCCATCTCAAACAGTTCGGGGCCTGGTATCAGTCCGAGTTCCCGGAGATCGATGTGACGATCGCCGGGGTCCGTGACGGTGAAGAGCTGGCCGTCATCGATCAGTTGGAAGGGACTGATCCCATAGTCTATGCCGAGGTCAATGGCTTGGTCTTCGCGGTGGAAACGATTCCGAATGATCCGCGCTGGGCCGAGCAGTATGGGCCGGTTCGGATCAAAGGACCCCAGGCTTGGGATCTGTCCACGGGAAGCGAGTCGGTCGTGATTTCGGTGATCGATACCGGGGTCGCTTGTAATCACGAGGATTTGGCGGGAAAGTGCGTGGCCGGATTTGACTTCGTGAACAACGATCCGGACCCATCCGACGACCACGGCCACGGCACGCACGTCGCCGGCATCGCGGCGGCGAATACGAACAACGGCCTCGGCGTGGCCGGGATGTGCTGGGCGTGCAAAGTCCAACCCGTGAAGGTGCTCAACTCTGGCGGAAGCGGGACCTGGGAGGCCGTGGCGGCGGGCAATGTCTGGGCGGCCGATAATGGGGCCGATGTGATTAATATGAGCTTGGGCGGCTCAGGCTTCAGCCAGGTCATGAAAGACGCGGTGGACTACGCGTACGGCAAAGGCGTGCTGATCTTTGCGGCGGCTGGGAATTCAGGCGGCGAAGGGGTGCTGTATCCCGCTCGCTATGACAGCGTGATCGCGGTGGCGGCGACGGATACGGCGGACAATCGAGCATCGTTTAGTACGACTGGACCGGAAGTGGAACTGGCGGCACCGGGGGTCTCAAACCTGAGCAGCGTTCCCACTGGCTCCTGCGGTCTGTGTGATCCGTCTGGCTATCGTTCTCTGTCGGGAACCTCGATGGCAACCCCGCATGCCGCGGGTACCGGAGGCTTGCTGTTGAGTTTCCGATCTACGCTGACGAATGCCGAGGCCCGCCAAGTCCTGCAGCTCACCGCGGCCGACAAAGGCGAGGCCGGGCGAGATAGGTTCTATGGGTTCGGATTGGTAGATGCCTATGCCGCGCTGACGTTCGGCGGAGAATTCCCGACACCGACTCCGACCTTGGAGCCGACTGAAACACCGATTCCTACGGATACCCCAGTCCCGACGCTGACTCCGACGCGCCAGCCAGGAACCGCGGTCTGCGGCAAGATCACGGGCGGAGTGACTTGGACGGCCTCGGGTTCGCCGTTCTATCTGACCTGTAATGTAGACATCAAAGGCGGCCTGACGGCAATGGATATAGAAATCCAATTGCGCGGATTTTCTCTGGCCGCTACTGGGACGTATTTTCTGCGCGTCCGGATGATTCCGTAGAATGGCCCATCCTGCTCGGGAAGCCCGTGATCGAGCGCAGTCAATCTGGCCTGGCGCCGCGGTTGTCGAACGTCGCCGCAACTCCATCAAGCATCAGCACCCCACGATCCCCAATAAGTTCATGCTTGATCTGGGTATTGGTCCAATGCACTTCGGGGTTGCTGAGAATCAAGAGATCAATAGCGCATGGCAACCGGGAATCGCGCCGTGGGACTTCCAGATGGTGCAGGCGGGCTACAATGCCTTCGCCCTCTCCAACTTCTCCTCCGGGCAGATCGTCAAGTACGTCCACACCGGGAGCGGAGAGAACATCGCTTTCCAACCCCAACAGCTCCAATACACCAATGACCTGAACCAGATTCAGGCCATTGCCAACCCGCAATCGGTGAATGCGGTCGTCCAGAATGAGGATGTCCTGTTCTGGCAGGGGGCCTTCGGAGCGGGATTTGACATCCGCTGGCAGGCGCAGACCGCCAGGCTGGACAAGCGGTTGGTCGTGGATCAGGCCTCCAGATGGCCGACTCCCACGGCGCAGATCATCGCGGGCGGGAATCCGGTCGCCAGATTACAGTTCATCTTCCAGGTTTCAACCGGCATCGACATCTTCGTGAATGATGTTCTGTGGACCCGCCAGCCGAATAGCATACGGGATACGCAGATCTATGTGGAGTTCCGGCTGCAGGGGACGGGCGAGGTTCTGTGGAGCTTCAACCTGCCACGGTCCAACGCTGCGCCGGTCGAGGACCAGGACCCGGATGAGCTGATCGGGATATTCAGGCTGCGTAGGACCGGACCCAACTTGTTTGTCGAGCACCGAATCCCGATTGCATGGATTCAAGCGGCGGACTATCCCATAGAAATTGACGTGACGATTGATGAGCAGGTGGGCGCGGGCAGTGATGATGCCTTCCAGCTCTCCGATGACAGCGTCACCACCACTAATGCTAGCTTCCTAGTCGATTCTACTGCGGAACACGGTGGTCAGCGGTGGACAACCGTTGCTGTGCCGACAGGTGCGACGATAGATTCGGCATGGATGAGCGTTGTTGTTAGTAATTCCACCTCCGATGAGCCACAACATCAATTACGTGGACAGTTGACTGCCAATCCGGCAACTTTCACGACTGGTAGCGACAATATAGATTCTCGAGCGAGGACTATTGCAACAGTCAACTGGAATTCAACGGATCTGGGGACTGGAACAGACTCAGAATGGCAATGGGGAGCTCCTAATGGCAGTCCTTCGTCTGGGGCCGATATTAAGACGATTATCCAGGAAATCATTGATCAAGGAGGCTGGGCGGAAAATAACGCGATCGTCCTGATCTTCGAACAGCATACGCTAGATGCTAGTAGAGATCTGGGAATTCGGCAATATGAGAATGACACAGCTCATGGTCCCAAGCTCCATATCGAATACACCGCGGCGGGTGGCAATCCTTGGTACGCTTACGCACAGCAATAGGATGAGACATGCCTGATCTGTGGATGGATGTCGATCTCGCGCTTTCAGAAGTGCCGGTCAACATCATGCCGTTATTGGATGACACGGATTTCAAGACTCGGGAGACAGGAATCACTTTCGATCAGGCAGGCATGGATCTGGTCTGGAACTTCATAACCACTGGCGGAGCGTTTACCCAAACCGCTGTGACTCCGACCACGGCTGGAAACTATGACTGGATCAACCAGGGTGATGGGATGTACACGATTGAGATCCCCGCCTCAGGCGGGGCCTCAATCAATAACGACACGGAAGGCTTCGGATGGTTCACGGGATTTGCGACTGGCGTTCTTCCTTGGAGAGGTCCGACCATAGGATTCCGTGCCTCAGCATTGAACAATTCTCTGATCGATGGAACGACGATTGATGTGAATGTGACTGCGATGGCTGCCAGTGTGGTGACGGCCGCCGCGATCGCCACAGATGCCGTTGACGCGGATGCCTTAGCTTCGGATGCCGTGACTGAGATCCGTTCTCTTGCAACAGGAACTTCAGACGCAGGCGGTTCGACGACAACGATGGTCGATGCAGCCCGGACCGAAGCCGATGATGTCTGGAATGGGGCTTGGATTCTGTTTACATCTGGTGCGGTTTCGGGTCAATGCCGACTGATCGTGGAATTCGTCGCGAGCACTGACACGATTACTTTTGCTCCCGAAACGACGGCCTCGATTGGATCGGGAATCACGTATGAAATCCTACCCAATGGAGCCGTTGATCTTCAAAGTTGGGTTGGGACAGCTAACTTTCTTCCGATACCTAATTCCTTGGTCAGTTCAAATGTGCCTGCTTTCGTTAATGGGATCGCTAATGACACGATCACCGCTGCTTCCATTGCTGCGGGGGCCATCACATCTTCCGAGGCTCCGAATTTAGATGCGGCTGTCTCCACTAGGGCTACTCCAGCTCAAGTCAATAGCGAGGTTTTGGATGTGCTTAATATCGACACTTTCTCCGAGCCAGGCCAGGAGGCACCACCCGCGACGACGACCCTGATCAAGAAGATCGGCTATCTCTACAAGTTTCTGAGGAACAAGATCACCCAAACTTCGACCACGCTCTCGATATTCGCCGACGATGCCGCGACGGTGGACCAGAAGGCAACCGTAAGCGATGATGCCACGACCTACACACGAGGCGAGATTGGGACCGGTCCATAATGCCGGACCTGGACACTACTAGCAAGCGCCGAGCCTCGGTGCAGATTATTGAGTCCTACAATCTGGCACCTCCCGCCCCGGACGGAACGATCTCGCAGCTCGACCGGCAACACATTGCTTGGACATATTCGGGCATCTCAGCCTTGGTAGCCGCCGGCGGCCAGCCCTTCATGAAGCGGACCCAAGGCATCCCGACCGGGCCGGGGAGCCGGGATCGCCCAGGGAGATGGAACTGATGGAAACCACCAAGGAACTAAAGATCGGCCAGGTTTACCTGATCCACCACAAGCGGAAAGGGACTTTCATTGCTCAGCTAATTGGCATCCAACAGGCATCCGCAGACGATGAGGCAGATGACATTTTCCTCAGAGTCAAGTACGATGTACGGCAAGGAACCTCCCAGGCCAACCTGGCGATCAGCCCGAAGGACCGGGTGCGGGTGAGTGGGCTCAGGCCCTCGCTGGTCATCAGCATGGAGCCGACCGAGGAGCAGAAATGGCTACGAGAGGTCAAGGTCCCCGAGGAAGATTTGCCGAAGCCCGATAAGAATCTGATGAGCCGATTGCGGGATCTGTTTGGTTAGGAAGATAATCTTCAGTCTGAATGGTTGAGCTTTTGAATTGCTTCGCGCATTCGCATTCTTTCAACGGCCTCTTCGTCAGAGACTATTCGCGAAGGTTCGCGGGAAGGGGAAGTGACAGATCAGGACCGTGTGTTCAACGAGCGAATTGCATTCCGCAGAGAGAGGCGACGCTGATGCTCTTCGGACGTGACTGCTGCACCTCTGTGCCTATTGAATTCAATGGCAAGCGTAACCTGCTGACGCTTGGCTACCATGAATGGTTCAAGTTGCTTGAGCACTTCAGCCGCTTTTGCGCCCGTCATTTTCCACTCGAAAGTCGAAGCATATTTGCTATTGATACGTCGCTTTTCCCGTATATGCCCACCAAAAAGAATATTGAGCACATCGAGCGGTTCCCGTTTCACTTGCCAGGCGCTCAGGCCCATTTGCAAATATCCGTTATTTTCCATGATCCATATAGAACCGTCTCCATCGATGAATCCCGCCGCCCACGAGAGCCATTCATGCCAAGTACGCTGGCCCGGAAGCTGCGCAATCTGTTTCGCATGTGCCTCATCCCCAAGATAAATCGTCCCATACAAGCGGAGTCTGGCATAGTGCTTCGTGCAAAGGCCATGACCGTGGACACGACGTCCGCAGTCAGGTACGGAGCAGAAGCGTATTGGTCTTGTCATAACCGGAATTATAACCGGGAATGGCAATGGCTAGGAGGGTAAAGCCATCGCAGATTGGCCGAGTAAAAGAGCGGCGGCGTTTACAGTAACTTTCCCCATCGATTAGGTGGCCCCGCCGTGAGAACGGCGGTGGAAAACCCTCTCTGATTATCGGGAACGGCTGAGATGTCTACCCGAGGCAAGCAGCGCAAGCGTGCAGCCGCAACGACTGAGTGAGAGGGCGCCCTTCGGGGCGGTGCGACAGTCTGAACTCCAGTGGAAATGAACCTGGAGAGGGAGGCCCGAAGCGGCTTCCCCGCCCGTAAGGGTCATTCAAGTAACAGATTGCTACGACAACGACGGAGACTTAGTGACTGCCGCCGCGGCGCTGGATTCAGAAGTAGACAAGGATGCTGGCGGCTTCATTGACGCCACGAATGAGGCGACCGAAGTCGGATCAAGCGGCATCTACAAGCTGCTGCTAACTGCTACCGAAATGACTGCTGACATCGTGACGACGATCACCAAGACCACCACCACCGACGCCAAGACCGCGGTTAACGTGATGTATACCGCGACCCGGCAGCTGATCGACTTGTCCTTCCCCACGGTCCCAGGCCGGAGCACGGACGTGACCGCCACGGGCGAGGTCGGGCTGGATCTGGACAATACGGCCGGTGCCCTCGGTACCGCGCAGTTTGATGCGGACTATTTGACGGCCGCTCTGATCGCGGCTGATGTGACCACCGAACTCCGAGCCCTAGTAACCGGGACTTCGGACGCCGGCGGAACATCGACCACCTTGGTCGATGCTGCGCTCACCCAAGCGGATGATGTATTCAACGGGGCCTGGGTACTGTTCACATCCGGCGCGGTAGCAAACCAGGTCCGGCTCATCACTGACTTCGATGCGGCGACGGATACCGCAACATTTGCGCCAGCGGCTACGGCCGCGATTGGGGCAGGCATTACCTACGAGATCCTCCCGAATGCTGGGGTCGATGTCCGTAGCTGGATCGGGCTGGTGACCGGACTGGTCACGCCGAATGCCTTGATCTCGGGCCGACCCGATGTGAACGTCGGGGCGATGCAGAATGACACAATCACTGCCGCCGCGATTGCTACCGCAGCTATCGACGCGGATTCCATCGCGGCAGACGCGATCGGGGCCTCGGAACTCGCTGCCGATGCAGTCAACGAGATTGCCGATGCCGTGCTGGATGAGGACATGACCGCTCATCAGACATTGGGAACACTTGGTCAGGCGATTGGTGATCCCGTGGCAGATACGACCACGATTTATCAATCCGTGGTGACTGATGCTGCTGGTGTGAACATTGCAGCCGACATCGTGGCTATCGAAGGTCAGACAGATGATATTGGCGTGGCTGGCGCCGGGCTTACTGCGATCCCGTGGAACGCCGCTTGGGATGCGGAGGTCGAGAGTGAGGTCAACGACGCACTGGATACCGCGATTGCCGAACTCTCCCAAGCAATCCCAACCGCTACGCCGACCGTCCGGACCGCCTTGATGCTGCTCTATATGGCACTGCGGAACCGGCTAGACATCGATACGACCGGGGCCTCCGACTTCAAGGAGATCTACAACGATGCCGGAACGGTGATCGCCAAGAAGACGCTCACCGATGATGGTGCGACCTACTCCGAAGCTGAAATGGTCGCGGGTCCGTAATGGCTCTGGATACTGCCGAAAAACGGGCTTCGGTCGTTTCCCTAGCGTATGCAGCTCCTCCTACCGTCACTCCTAATGCAAGTCATGATAGCGAGTGGCGGCAGGAGGCTGGCTGGGGATATTCCGGGATCAGCGTGACGGCGGTTGGGGGCCAGCCGGTCATGATCCGGATGCAGGGGATCCCGACCATGCCCGGCTATCGGGACCGCCCAGGCAAGTGGAATTGATGTGGCGCTTGATACTGCTGAAAAACGTGCTTCCGCGGTCTCGCTCAATCCAGGAGCACCCCCCTCTCCAACTCCTAACGCGCTCTTAGATCAGGAATGGCGCCAAGAATCCGGATGGGCCTATAGCGGAATTCTGGTCGGAGTTGGCGTTCCGCCAGCTCCGATTCCTCCAGCCGAAGAAATCGCAGCAGATGCCGTTGGCGTTCTATTTCTGCCAGGCATCGACCGTCGGCGCTACATCCGCTGGGAACAGGAGATCCTGGCCTTCTGGGTCGAGTATTTCGAAGAGATCCTGGATCTCTCCGAGGCCCAGGCCCGGCTCAGAGCCCAAGAAGTCGTCGCCGCGGCTAGTCAAATGCCGGACGAGGACCCCAAGGACTTCTGGCTCCGGTATTTCCGGCGAGTTCGCCAGCTGGAGGCCCGCCGACTGATGATCGAGCTGGACGATGAGGCGTTGCTCGTTCTGACCTCATGAGAGACCCATCCTTTGCCGTGATTGAATCTGCGCTACAGCTCCTGATCATCTCTGATCCGCAGAGCAAGCAGTTGATCGGTGAGCCGGGCCTGGCCGAAGAGGAGACCGAGGAGTACCGCCGGAAGCTGGTGGCGGTCCTGATCGCCTGGATCGCGGCCTATTCCGTGCTCTCGCTCTCGGACGAGGCGGCGATCGCGACCGCGCTGGTGGACCTGGAAATCCAGCTCGACCAATTGGCCCGCAAAGAATTTCCCAACGCGTTCAAGCTGGGGTTCGGAACCGGGTCCGGGATTGCTCAAGCCGTCGCGCTCGCGGCGGCCTTGAACCTCAACTCCGGGTTTCTAATCAGCAGCCTGCTCCCCTACATCGGAGCGGATCTCAGTGATCCAGAAACCGCGGGCCTGACGCTGGGCCAGCTCGCTGAGTCCCGCGGCTCGGCGTGGGCCAGCCGGGTCGGGTTGTACACGGGGGCCTACTGGACGGCGGTGTGGCTGGGAGTCCAGGAATCGATGCGCGAGAGCTTGCAGGCGGACACGGTTCCGGTGCGGCGCCTGCTCGATCCCGGAGCCCAGCACTGCGCGACCTGCCCGCCGAAGGCCCGAGAGTATGGCTCATGGAATGAGATGCTGGCCCTGACAGGCGGTCTGCCGGCGGATGGATCGGATCAATGCCACTGCGTCACGACTCCCAATTCCCGCATTCTGACAAACAGAGGCCAAATACCGATCCGCGACGTGTTAGTCGGAGATCAAGTTTTCACCCACCAGGGCCGTTGGCGTACTGTCTTGGAGACGATCATCAGCTTTTCAAGACCCATACACCGACAAGCCTGGCTCTTAGCTCCCAGCGGTGAATGGGTCGGCTGCACATCGGATCATCGGTGGTTTACTCAGTTCGGATGGAAGAGGACGGATAGCGTAGCAAATAAGCGACTGTCGGTGTATACTTTGGGTCATGTCCAAAATCTGTACGCGATGCGGAACAAACTATCGCAAGGATCGTCAGTCAGACATCTGCACAGCTTGTTCCCAGGTTTGTCATTGTGGAAACAAGAAAGACTTTCGCGCGGACGAATGCTTGAGTTGCGGCATGTCCCGCAAAGCCAAACTTCAATGGCGGAACATAAATCAACGCAGACGTATTCTGGGCAGTATTCGAAAGGCGGGCATTCAGCGCAGGAGGACTTTCGACGGCCTCAGAGCGGAGCACTTTCGGAACAAGAAATTGGATGGACGGATATATGCTCTTTTTTGGGATGGCGCGAAAAGAAGAACGATCTACCGTTATCAATGGGTTTGGATTATGGCACACGGCCCCATTCCCAAAGGAATGGCTATCCATCACATCAATCACGATCCAACGGACGATCGCTTAGAGAACCTGAGGCTTCTGACGAGTTCCGAGCACGCGAGATTTCATCCTCGGCCGAATATGAGAGTGGCTCATCGTTGCGTCATCTGTGGCAAGGAGTTCTGGAAACGACCTCGGAAGGAACGCCCCAACAAGTATTGCTCACTGGAGCACTACTGGCAGGGACTCCGCTCTACGATCTCCGCGTAGAGGAGGATCACTCTTTCATTATCGAAGGCTTGATTTCACACAACAGTAATTGTAGATGTCAGCTAGAGCTATTCTTAGAAGACGAATGGGTCCCCGTTGGCTGACATCAAGTTCATTCCGATCCTGCCCAAAGTCGCCAAACTGATCGACCAGGCCCGGCTCCAGCGTGAACTCAAGGACGCGCTGGACCACACCGCGAACATCGTGCGGGATGACTTCCAGAAGACGGTAAAGACTTGGGAGCATCAGCCGACGTTCCGCAAGGACGGGCCGCGGTTGACGGGAACTGGATTGGAGGTTTCGGTCTCTACGAATCAGGAGGCCTACACCTACGTCACCCGAGGAACGCGCCCGCATCTGATCCGGCCCCGGCGAGCGCGGAGGCTACGATTCCAGACTGGTTTCAAGGCCAAGACCCGCCCGCGGGTGATCAGTTCTCGGGCCGGCGGGGCCTCCGGTCCGGTCGCATTTGCCCGGGCGGTCCAGCATCCCGGAACCCAAGCCCGGGACTTCGACATTGAGATCGCGAGGCGGCGGCAAAAGAACCACGAGAACCTGATCCGGCTCGCGGTCCGACGATCTCTCCGCTTGACGTAGGGAAGGGAAACTGTCTACAATGGCGACCAAACGCTTCGCGAACGTCCCGGCAGATAAGCAAGCAGCGATGGAACGCTGCGTGTTGGATGTCAAGAAGCGGAGCGGGTTGCCCAAAGATCGGGCGATTGCGGTCTGTTACTCCAGTGTGGTGGGCGGCAAAGACCTGGAGTATCTGATCGACAAGGAGTTGAGCTTGAACGCGAAAGAACGGCGCAAGCAGCGGCGGCTAGAAGATCGGCGATTGAACCGCGCCATGACCAAGCAGGAGAACGGCGAACCCCTGAGCCTAGACGATATGCGGATCCTCGCGGAAGATGAGCCGCTGGATCAGAGCGTCAGCCAGGAAGAGGCGGCCGCCGAGATCGCGGCGGCGCTGACTGGGAAAGACCTCGACAGCCAACCGATCCGGGCTGCTGATCCCGGTGACATCATGAGTTTCGTGCGTCCCACCACGACAATGGCAAAGGATGTGGTTGCGCCAGCCGGCCCTCTTACGGCCGTCATTGACGACAAGATGTATCACTATCCCGAAGAGGCCCATAGCTCTCATAATCCCGACTTACCCGCGAACGGGGCCACGACGTTCGATGAACTGGACTCCTATCGCGACGCGCTCCACGAAGCTCGGGCGATCCGGGACGTGACCGGAGATTTCGAAATGCTGGTTGGGAACGTGCTTGCCAAGAGCGAACCCGGCGAACTCGGGGATCGGATCGTGTCTCTCGGCGAGGAGATGAAGACCCGGCTGGAGAATCCACCCGAGGAAAAGAGCGCGCAGGACAGCGGGTTCTTATCGAAGATCAAGGAAGCTTTGCAGAAGGCCAAGATCACGCGTGCCTCGATCAATGACTTGCCGGATTCCGACTTTGCCTACATTGAACCGGGCGGCAAGAAGGACGAGGACGGTCGAACAGTCCCTCGTTCACTGCGTCATTATCCGATCCACGACGCGGCCCACGTCCGCAACGCCCTAGCCCGGGCCTCCCAGCAGATGAACCGCGGCGGGAAGTCGGCGGAGATCGCCCGTAAGGCGATGCCGAAGATCAAGACCGCGGCCAAGAAGATGGACATCGGGGCTCCGGCAGAAGGCAAATCCTCGGGCTTCCGGGTCGAGAAGGCCCTCGACGGATCCTGGCGCTGGTTCGGATGGGTCTCCAATAAGTTCCGGGACCGCGATGCTCCGGCGGAACCGAAATTCGGGGGCCAGATCCTGAGCGAGGCCGCGCACAAGGAATTCGTGGAGTGGGCGACCGCGGATCCGAAGCGGATGCCCGAGCTCTGGCCCTGGCACACGAAAGAAGGCGCCCACGATCTGCCGGCGGACTGGATCGACTACGCCGACGGCTTCCTGATGATGAGCGGGGCCCTGACCGTG
>Ga0209640_10001719_pt1 | contig 18803 bp, 22 predicted proteins | sample RifCSP10_1_FD_184018 | JGI IMG/M metagenome (GOLD analysis project Ga0209640, IMG submission 184018) | Soil microbial communities from Rifle, Colorado - Rifle CSP2_sed 10_1 (SPAdes) (version 2) | ecosystem: Environmental > Terrestrial > Deep subsurface > Rock core/Sediment | place: Rifle... | reverse complement strand
AATCTCCTTGACCGCCTGCAGCACGTCGTCGTCGAGGTCGAGCGTCGTTCGCATAGGGAAATCATCGAGCATCACGCATCAGATGTCAACGGGATGCTCGACCCCTCTCCTGAATATGGACGTAGAATCCGGCCATTCTGACGGAAGGTGGCGCGGCCCCGCGCTACTCGCCTTCGGGCCACCTGCTGTATGCGCATGACGCAAAGATCTTCGCGATTCGCTTCGATCCCGAACGCCTGGAAACGAGCGGCGAGCCCTTCCAGGTTCTGGATGGCGTGCTGATGAGTCGGAATACTGGCGCCGCCAACTACGACGTCTCGGCCAGCGGCGACCTGGCGTACATTCCCGGCGTGTGCGACGGAGGGGCGAGAACGCTCGTGTGGGTGGATCGGAACGGCAACGCCGAGCCAGTTGGGTTGCCCGGCAGATCGTATCTGCATCCCCGGTTCTCGCCCGATGATCGCCGGCTGGCCGTTGAGATCGAAGGGCCCAATCATGACGTCCATACGTACGACTTCGACCGCGGCGTCCTCACGAACGTGACCACGGATGGTGTGAGTCACTGGCCTGTCTGGTCGCCGGACGGCATCCAGCTTGGTTATCGCTCCGGACCGATGAGCAAATTGCGGATGTGGCGTGTCCCCGCCGACCGGAGCCTTCCTCCGCAGCAGGTTCCGGCAGCAGGGAGTTCTCAGAGCGCGGAATCATGGTCACCGGACGGCCGCGCGATCGCGTACACGGTGGCCACGTTCTCGACTCCACCGGCCATCATGGTGGCGCGCCTCGATGGGGGCGAGGCGGAAGTGTTCGCGGGCGGTAAGGCTCCTGCCGGATCGTCGAAGTTTTCGCCTGACGGCCGCTGGCTCGCGTATTGTTCGAATGAATCCGGCCGACCTGAGGTGTACGTGCAGGCCTTTCCAGGACCCGGACCCAAGATTCAGATCTCAAACGATGGTGGGACCGATCCAGTGTGGAAGAGGGTCGGCGGCGAGCTGTACTACCGTAACGGCGACAGCATGATGGCGGTTGCGGTCTCAACCACTCCCACATTTGTGGCAGCCCGTCCGCAGGAGTTGTGGAAGGGGCCTTACTCGCACGGCATGAGCAGTTCGTGCGGTGCGCCTGGCGCCACCTCGTCGAACTACGATGTGACGGCCGACGGCAAGCGCTTTCTGATGATCAAGGACGAGGACCGGGACAGGGTCACATCCAAAGAGATCGTGGTGGTCCAGGGGTGGGCTGACGAAGTGAGCCGCTTGTCCGCCAGGACCTGAGCGATTGCGGGGTCTTCACCGGGATTGCTGTAAACGGCGTCCTGGCGAATGTACGCGATTCCTGCGCTGAGGACCACCTCGATACCGGAGTTGCATCGTCGCTCCGGGCAATGAGCGGGCTACGCAAGACTTCGCCGGATTCGTGGCGCATGGTGAGCGCCGGCGATCGGCAACTCTATAATCGAGTTGTGGGCCTCACTCACGTCAGCGTGAAGGTCGGCAACCCGGCGAATCGACGTCGCACTGAAAACGTCCGCTGTCTCGTCGATTCCGGTGTCATCTACGCGCTGATTCCTCGCGCCGTTCTCCGGCGCCTTGGAATCAAGTCTCACTCGACGCGAGAGTTCGTGCTGGCAAACGGCGACGTGATTCGCCGACGACTGGCCACCGCGACGTTCGAGTTCCAAGGACGCCGCCGCGACTCAGTGGTCATCGTCGGCGAACCCGGTGATGATCCGCTGTTGGGCGCCACGACGCTCGAGGGATTCGGTCTGGTCTTCGATCCGTTCCGCCGTGAGCTCAGGCCCATGCAGCTTCCTCTCAAGCCCATACGGTCTTCAGTGTTTTCTCGTTAGTCCGTCGACGCAACGTCGGCAGGCGGATACGCTCGACGTCTGAAGCGATATTTTCTCTGTGGCCGCTCTGGGGTTTCAGCCATCCCCGCAATGGACACCAATGGTCTGGAACGCCTATTCCCGCAGGATGTCCCCGACCGTCATCGTGAACTCCGGAAGCACGTCCGACCGGATGGGCGTCAGGTAATCGGACACGTCCCGGCGGGCTACGCGTCCATCCTGCACGATCAGCATTTCGAACTGTTCTCGGAGCTGATGGAGCAGCCAGATTTCCCGCACGCCGTACTGCACGAACCAGTCGATCCGTTCCTGGAGGTTGCCGATTCGAGGATGCGGAGAAAGCACCTCGAGCACCATGTCGGGCGCACCGATTACTCGCTCTTGACGCAGAATGGTCCGCCGCCCGTTCGAAATGAACACCAGGTCTGGCTGCAGAATCAACGCACGCTCGTAATCGAAGATGATGTCGAGTGGCGACACGAGAACGATTCCCAGTCGGCGCTCGCGAACATGGAGCGCCAGAGCCACCAGAAACGCACAGAGCGCCTGCTGATGCCGTACCGTCGGCGCGCCCGCGACACGAAGCGCGCCGTAGATGACCTCCGTCGGCTGAAGTGTCTCCGGCGTCCTCAGGTACTCATCGGTCGTCAGCAGCGGCGCAGGTGCCATGGCGCGAATCTCCACTGGGGACGACGATGCCATCGTCTGAAATGGATTGCAAGGGGCAGGGACAGGGGCAGGGCAGCGCGCGGTGGAGAGCGGCGCGCGGCGTGTCAGCCGGTCGTGACTTCGATGGACCGCACGGCCTGGTCCCCGAGCAACGTCACGAGGCGCGTACGAATGAGGCCTGCCGATCGTTCCACTTCGCGACGCCACGCGGCATCCTTGGCGCGCACGTGCAGCACGCAGTCCCGCAATTCGATCGCCGTGGCGCGATCGACCGCGGGTCCCACCGTGACGCGCCAGGCAAAGGCAACCTTCTCTTGCGTGAGGGGCGCGTTGCGCAGAACGGCCTGGAGGGCGCCGGGCATCACCTGGTGAACGGGAATCACGCGGCGAGGATAGCATTGAACCAGCCAAGGGCTTGTGCTTGATATTTCGGTGAGGATGCCTTGCGGGTTCACGACGACGACACGATTCGCGCTTGGGACAGCATAGCGGTCCAATGCGGCTGATACTCGCATCGGCGTCGGCCCGGAGGGCAGAACTGCTTCGCGCAGCGGGAATTGAGTTCGACATCATCCCAGCACATGTGGACGAGTGCGTGCTTCCGGGCGAAACACCCGAGCAGCACGTCAAGCGTCTCGCCGCGGCAAAGGCACACGCCGTACTGCCGCGGGCAGGCGATCGACCGGTGCTCTCTGCTGACACGGTGGTCGTGGTGGACGGGGCGATTCTTGGCAAGCCGGTCGACGATGGCGACGCGCGGCGAATGCTGGGGCTGTTGTCGGGACGGTCGCACGAGGTGATGACGGGTGTGTGTCTCGTGAACCCGGACGGTCCGGCGCAAGCCGGACACTACGTACGGGGCCGTAAAGACCCGCCCGGCGACACGAGGATGTCGGACGTGGCCGTCACAACGGTCGAGTTTGCGCCGCTGACAGACGCCGAGATCGACTGGTATGTGGCCAGCGGCGAGCCGGCGGACAAGGCCGGCGCATACGCCATCCAAGGGCTCGCGTCGCGCTTTGTGACCCGGATTGACGGCTCCTATTCGAACGTCGTGGGTCTGCCGGTCGCCGTCGTATATCACTTGTGCAACCTGGCGGGATTGCTGATATCCTGAGGGCGCTGCACCTAAGCGAAAGTCTTTAGCTATGAGTCACAAAGCCGCAAAAATCGGGCTGACGAGCCTGGTCCTCACGTTGGCGTTCGGAGGTCTGCTGTACTCGACGCTCGGGGAGAGTGCTCAGTACTACAAGCACGTGGATGAGGTGATGGTTCAACCGGATGTCTGGTATGACACGCCGATGCAGATACACGGCTATGCTAGAGATATCCGGCGAAAGCGCGACTCCCTCGAATACAGCTTCGAAATGCACAACAAGGGGCAGGTTGTGCGCGCCACCTACACCGGCATCGTGCCCGACACGTTCAAGAACGAGTCCGAGGTGGTGCTTCAGGGAACGCTGACGGCCAATGGCTTCCATGCGACCGGCATGACCGCGAAATGCCCGTCGAAGTACGAGCCGCAGGCTGTCGGCACTGCAGGGCCCACCGGCACGACGACATACTGAGCGAGGGTAATGGCATCCCTCGGGTACTACCTTCTTCTCGCAGCCTTTGTCGGGTGTGCGTATGCGCTCGCGGCGTCGGTCGCCGGCGCGAGGCGGCGCTCCCGCCGTCTGGTTGAAAGCGGCATCGGCGCGTTCTACCTGGTTGCCGCGATCATGACGGCTGCGTCGGCCGTCATCGTCTACGCGTTCGTCACAGGCGATTACTCGATCAGGTACGTCGCTCGCTATTCCGACTCCGTTCAGCCGCTGTTCTACAAGATCACGTCGTACTGGGGCGGCCTCGACGGCTCGATCATGTTCTGGGTGTTCCTGCTCTCGGTGTTCGGCAGCAGTGCAGTCTATGTGAACAGGGAGCGCCACCGGGAGCTCATCCCGTATGTGGTGGCGGTCATCGCCGTTGTGCAGATGTTCTTCCTGTTCCTGATGATCATCCACAACAACCCGTTCCAGACCTACCTCACGGAGAACCCTGCCGACGGCGAAGGTCTGAATCCGTTGCTACAGAACTTCTACATGGTGATTCACCCGCCCACCATGTACACGGGGTTCGTCGGACTGACGATTCCGTTTGCCTTCGGCATGGCGGCGCTCATCACTGGTTTTCTGGATGACTCCTGGCTGCGAGCGGTTCGCCGCTGGACGATGATCTCGTGGCTCTTCCTGTCGATTGGGCTCGGACTCGGCATGATCTGGGCGTACGAAGAGTTGGGATGGGGCGGGTATTGGGGTTGGGATCCGGTTGAGAACGCCGGACTGCTCCCCTGGTTCACGGCAACGGCGTTCCTGCATTCCGTGATGGTGCAGGAACGGCGCGGGATGCTGCGCGTCTGGAACGTGACGCTCGTCATCCTGACGTTCTTCCTGACGATCTTCGGCACGTTCATGACGCGGTCGGGGGTCGTTCAGTCGGTGCACGCCTTCGGTGAAGATCCGGAGCTCGCGCGGCTGTTCACCATCTTCATGGTGTCGATCCTGGTCTTCAGCTTCGGGTTCGTGATTTACCGGCTGCCCTTGTTGCGCGCGCGCAACGAGCTCGACTCCTGGGTATCGCGAGAGGCTGCGTTCCTCGCCAACAACTGGATCCTGCTGTTCTCGGCCTTCTTCGTGCTCTTCGCCACGATGTTTCCGACGCTGAGCGAAGCGGTCACAGGGGAGCGATTGACGGTTGGGCCGCCGTTCTTCAACAAGTGGATGCTCCCGATCGGGTTGGTGCTGCTGCTGCTCACCGGCATCGGGCCGCTGCTTGCGTGGCGCAAGACGACACTCGTCAACCTGCGCGATCAGTTCTTGATTCCGGTCGCAACCGCCGCGGTGACGGGAGGCCTCGTTGTCGCTTTCGGTGTCCGTGTGTGGACGTCGGGCATCTGCTTCGCGCTGTGCGGATTCGTCGTGGGCACTATTGGGCAGGAATTCTGGCGCGGCGCGCGCGTGCGTCAAGGCGCGACCGGAACGGACGTCTTCACCGCGCTGATAGGGCTCGTCGCGCGCAACAAGCGGCGCTATGGCGGCTACATCGTCCACGTGGGCATCACCCTGCTGTTTCTCGGCTTCGCGGGTGAAGGCTTCAAGCAGGACGAGCAGGTGCTCCTGAAGCCTGGTCAGCAAACACAGGTCGGCGACTTCACGATTCGCCTCGACGCCGTGAGGGTCACCGACGACGGCCAGAAACAGATGATCACGGGGCACACGACGGTGTTCCGCAACGGTGAGGAAATCGGGCGGCTCTATCCGGCCAAGTGGTTCTTCCGGAAGCACGAGGACGAGCCGACGACAGAAGTCGCCATCCGGCGATCGTTTGCCGAGGACATCTACCTGGTGATGCCGGCGTTCAATCTGGAAGAGCAGAGCGCCAGCATGCAGATTGTCATCAACCCTCTCGTCAACTGGGTCTGGGTTGGTTTCGGCATTCTGGCCGTCGGGACGTTGATCGCGCTGCTGCCCGAGACAGTCTTCGCCTTCGCGGCGGCGCGCGTGCCCGCCAATGCCGTCACCACCTCGCTCTTGCTGCTCTCACTCGTGCTCTGGCCCGCAGCCGTGATGGCTCAGAGTGGGCAGACGGTTTCACCAGAGGATCGGAGCGGGCTCGAGCGGCAGCTCGAGGGTGAAATCCTCTGCACGTGCGGCTGCCGCCGGCCGCTCAACGACTGCGGCATGTTCAACTGTCAAGGACACGCCACCCAGACGACGAAGCTGCGGCAGTTCCTCACCGAAGGCAAGGATCACGACGAAGTCATTGCGGCATTCATCCGCGACTTCGGCAGCGAGGCGGTGCTCGCGGCTCCCGTTGATCGGGGCTTCAATCGACTCGCGTGGCTGTTCCCCTATCTGGCGGCAGTAACAGCGCTCGGCGTCATCGTCGTAACCGCACGCCGCTGGTCGAACCGGGCCGTTCCGGCGGCTGCGGGAGAAGCCGGTCTTGATCCGGCGCTCAGTGCCCGTCTCGACGATGAGCTCAGTAACCTCGACTGACACACTTCAACCCTGGCATCTGTTCACGCTGGCGGGCCTCATCGGGGCCACCGTTGTCGTGTTCGTGTCCGGCCCGCAGACGCCGGCCGGTGTCATTCTTCTGAGCATCACCATCTTCGCCGCCGCGATCGTTGGCTTTGCCGCGTGGCGCACGTTTGTGCCGTTCACGAGCGTTGACGAAGTGGCCGGCCCTCAGATGCTTGGGGGACGAACGCGCGCCGCGCTCGAGCGAGAGAAGACGCTGGTGCTGCGATCGATCAAAGACCTCGAGTTCGATCGCGCCATGGGCAAGGTGTCCGAGAAGGATTTTGCCGAGATGAGCGCGCGGTTGCGCATGCGCGCGGCGGGTTTGATTCGACAGCTGGACGCCGGCGCGGTCTATCGCGAGGAAATCGAGAAAGAAGTGTCCAAGCGAGTAGGGCGGACTCGATCGGATCCCGGCTCCCGGATCCCGGATCCCGTCACTGCTGCGAACCGATGCTCCTCATGCGATACCGCCAACGACCCCGACGCGCGGTTCTGCAAGCATTGCGGCGGGAGCCTCGGGAGGACCGTATGAGTCACGTCGTAGGGCGGGCCTTCCGCCTTCGCATAAAGCTACGGCGGACCACCATAGCCTTGGCGAAGGTGGTTACGGCCCGCCAGGCGCGGCGTAAAGCCGCGCCCTACGAAATGGGCTTTCGGCATTGGACTTTGGGCGTTGTGCCGTGTGCCGTGTGCCTTGTGCTTTGTGCCTTGGGCCATGGCGTGGTTCTGGCCCAGATTGCAATGCCAGACCCATCGCTAATTCACGGCAAAGCCATTCCCGCCCCCGAGCTGCCGAACGGCACCGTCACGGTTCGCGTCGTCCGTGAGGCAATCGGCAACAACATCACGGAACAGGAAGTCCGCGTGACTGTAGGCGGCGCCGTGCGGACAGCGCGAACGGACGAGCAGGGAAGGGCCGAATTCGCGAATCTTCCATCGGGAGCGGAAGCACGCGCCGACACGACCGTCAACGGCGAGCAGCTTGTCTCGGATCCTTTTTCGGTACCCGCGTCAGGCGGGTTGCGCGTCATCCTCGTGGCAGGTTTGAAAGAAGCTGCCGCTCGCGCAGAAAAGGAGGCCGCCGCCGCGGCCGTCGCGCCCGCTGTGCGCGGCAGTGTTGTTTTCGGCCCGAACTCACGGGTCCTCATGGAATTCCGGGACGATGCGCTGCAGGTGTTCTACGTGCTCGACATCTTGAACAACGCGCGTTCCCGCGTGGATATCGGCGGTCCTCTGATTCTCGATCTGCCCACCGGCGCCGCAGGCGCGACCATTCTCGAGGGCTCGTCACCCTCCGCCACCGTCAGCGGCGATCGTGTGACGGTCACGGGGCCGTTCGCGGCGGGCAATACGTCTGTGCAAGTGGGCTTTCAGCTCCGCCATGACCGGGCAGCTATCACCGTGCAGCAAACCTGGCCGGCCGCCGTGGAGCAGTTGACCGTCGCGCTCGAGAAGGTGGGCGCAGTCTCCATCTCGTCGCCGCAGTTTTCGACAGTCGGCGAAGTACGTTCCGAAACCGGCGTTCCGTTCTTGCTGGCCAGCGGTCCCGCGCTCGCGGCAGGCGCAACGCTGAACATGCAGCTGACGAACCTTCCAATCCAAAGTGCCACGCCGCGCTACGTTGCGCTGGCCCTTGCAGTTACGATCATCGGTGTCGGTGCGTGGTTTGCGTTTGCACGTCGCACCGTCGAGGATGACGCCCGCCGGCGTCTGGTGCAGCGGCGGGAGAAGCTGCTCGCGGAGCTGGCGTCGCTGCGACAGCGCATGGCGCGGGGAACATCGACGGCTCGCGATGCACCCAGCAAAGGTTCGTTGGCTGACGAAGCGCGGCACCTGCGGCTCGTCGCCGAGCTGGAGCAGATTTACGGTCAACTGGACGAAGTGGGCGCGGGTCCGCAAGGAGGCGGCAAGGACGTCGCCGCGTGAGCCCTTCGACTTCGCACGGGGCAGGTTTCGACGACCTGACAGTTCAGGACGTCTCCCGTCATTTCGGCCGCCGTCGCGCGCTCTCGCACGTTTCCTTCCGCGCTGAACGAGGCGCGATTCTCGGCCTGCTCGGCCCGAACGGCGCAGGCAAGTCCACCATGCTGGCGCTCCTGGGCACCCTCCTGCGCCCGAGCGCCGGGCGAATCCTCTACGGGACGCACAACGCCTCCGAGCATGGAGCCGCTCTGCGCGCGTCGATCGGCGTCCTCGGTCACGATCTGTTCCTCTATCCCGAGCTCACCGCACGCGAGAACCTCGAGTTCTTCGCGGGTCTTTACGCCGTCGTCGATCGCCGCGCGGCGGCCATCGACGCCCTGAGCCAGGCCGGCCTTGCCGACCGAGCACACGATCCGGTGTCCAGCTTCTCGCGCGGCATGCGGCAGCGCCTCGGGCTCGAGCGGGCCCTGATTCATCGCCCGCGTCTGCTGCTCCTTGACGAGCCGTTCACTGGTCTGGACGACGCGTCGGCGGCGGCGCTCAGTCGCCGTCTGCACACGCTGCGCGAGCAAGGCGCCATCGTCATTCTGGCCACCCACGATCTCGACCTCGCCGAAGACCTGCTGGACCGGGCCATCTTCCTCCGCGACGGTCGCATGGTCGAGGTGGTGGATCGACCTGAGGCGCTTCGTACCGTGTACCGCGATGTCATGGCACGGCCAAACGTAGTGTCCGGCTTTAGCCGGACAGACGAGTCTTGAATGTTCGCGCGCACTGTCTGGCTCGTGTTGCGCAAGGACCTCATCGTGGAGGTCCGAAGCCTGGAGATCGCGTACACGACGCTGTTCTTCGCAATCTCCTGCGTGCTCGTCTTTGCGTTCGCGCTGGTGCAGGAAGGGCGCGCCCCCGAGGGCGGCGCCGCGGGCATCCTCTGGATCGCCATCGCGTTTGCCGGCACGCTGGCGCTTGGGCGGACCTTCGAGCGCGAGCGGCAATCCGAAACGCTCCGGGCGCTGCTCCTGGCGCCGGCAGCACGCCCGGCGGTGTACCTCGGCAAGCTGCTCGGCATCGTCGCGTTGCTGCTCGCGGCCGAGGTCCTCCTCGTGCCACTCGTGACGTTCCTCTTTCAGGCGCCGCTGTTGGCACATCCTGCCTGGCTCGCCCTGATTCTCCTGGCCGGAACCGTCGGGTTCGCCGCAGTCGGGACGCTCTTTGCGGCGATGCTGGTGCGCGTGCGGAGTCGTGATGTGCTCCTGCCGGTGCTGTTGTATCCCATTACCGTTCCGGTCATCATTGCCGGTGTTCGCGCCACGGCGGCGCTGCTCGAACCGCAGCCGGACGCAGGTATCATCCAGTTCTGGCTGGCCTTGCTCGTCTGCTTCGACGTGGTGTTCGTGACGCTGGCGCTCTGGACGTTCGAACCGGTGATGACCGATTAGTCGTTGGGCCTTGGGCTTTGGGCTCTAGCCTTTGGGCCGGCCCCGAGCCGAGGTCCAGGGGGCCTAAAGCCAAAAGTCTAAAGCCTGGAGCCGATAGAAAAATGCCGAAATGGTTCACCCCAGCCGCAGTGACATGCGGCCTGATGTTTGCCGTGGCGCCAATATTGATCGCCGCGGCGCCGTACGAGTCGACCATGGGACTCGTGCAGAAGATCTTCTACGTGCACCTGCCGTCGGCGTGGATGTTCCTGCTGGCGGCAATCACCTGCGGCATCGCGAGCGTGCGGTTTCTTCGCCGGAACGATCCGCGTCAGGACAGACTTGCCTGGGCAGCCGCGGAGCTCATCGTCCTGTTCGGCGCACTCACGCTCGTGACCGGCCCGCTCTGGGCGCGGAAGGCGTGGGGCACCTGGTGGCAGTGGGATGTGCGGCTCACCTCCAGTCTCATGGGATGGATGGTTGCCGTGGCGTACCTTCTGTTGCGGAAATACGGCGGGCCGGGTTCAGACAAGCTCGCCGCGGGCCTCGCGCTGTTCGGAATGGCCAACGTGCCGTTCGTCTACATCTCGGTGAATTACTGGCGCACGATTCATCCCACCACCAACGTCGTTCCCACGCTGCCCACCTCGTTTGGCGTGCCGCTCTGGTTCAGCGCGGCAACATTCCTGCTCTTGTTCGTGCTGCTGCTGCGGATGCGGATGCGACTGGAAGACCAGCGCGCCACACTTGACACGCTCTATCTCTCGATGGACGGCTAATACATGAATCTCTTCAGAGCTTTCCTCGTCCTTCTCGTCGTTGGTGCAGCGTCATTCGATGCGACCGTGCAGGCGCAGCAGCCGCCGCCGAAGCAGCAGGACGAGTTCGTGCCGATCGACGAACTGCCCGCTCAGGACCAGCTTCCTGCGGCGCCGCTGCTGGTCGCCGCGTATTCGTTCATCGTGCTTGCGTTGTTCGCTTACGTCCTGTCTGTGGCGCGCCGGCTCGGAGGCGTGCAACGGGAGCTGGAGCGGCTCGAATCGGAGATGAAACGCAGCGGACGGACCTGATGCCGACGGCGGCCCACTTCATCTACATCCCGGCGATTCTGATTCTCGGGATCGTGATTGGGTGGATTCTTGGATCACGCGCGGCAGCCGACGCATACGCGGCGCAATTGCGAAGAACCGCGGCCAAATCCAGCCAGAAGCCGAAAGCCTAGAGCCTCAAGCCCAGAGCCAGACGTCGTGTCTACCGTCCCACCGCCAACCGCCTGGCCAGAATGTCGGGCAGCCCTGCCCTGATGATCTTGGTCTGCGCCGTCGCGATGTCGTAGTCGATCCGCATTGTCGTCACCGTGCGGGCGTCCGTATCGACAATGCCATAGGCTGCGCGAGGATCGCCGTCGCGAGGCTGACCAACCGCACCACAGTTCACCAGGTACCTGGCGTCCTGCTCGACGTCGAAGCTGAATCGAGAGCCCCGCGGCGGCCCGATCAATTCGATCACCGCGTTCCCAGAGGGCGCACCGATGGCCTGCGTCTCGCCCGACAAACGGAACACCGCCGGCACGTGCGTGTGTCCGAACAAACATACCGGACGGCGCGCGGATCGAATCGCGCGCAGCGCGTCGAGGTCGTCGAACACGTACATGTCCTCATCGAATGGCGTGCCATGACAGATCTCGATCGTCTCGTCGATGACGACGGGGCCTTTCGGCAACGCCGCCAGCCAGGCGGAGTTCTCTGCAGTCAAGACGGTCGTGGTCCATTCGACCGCTTCCCGCGCGATCTGGTTGAACCCTTCCACTCCCTCGACCCCTGCGGCAACCTTGTCGTGATTCCCGCGAATCATGGCAGCAACCTGAAGACCCCGTACGCGATCGACGACGGCATTGGGGTCGGCGCCGTACCCCACGAGATCGCCGAGCACGAGCGTGCCGTCGTAGCCGGTGGCCGCAGCCAGCGTCGCCTCGAGCGCCTCGAGATTGGCGTGAATGTCGCTGAGAACCAGATACTTCACCTAATATCCGATCCATTCGAGGAGCCGCTCGACAACCTCTTCAGCGGGCCTCGACGCATCAATTCTGACGTGTGCGTCGGCGTACGCCGCGCGTCGCCGGAGGTAGAGCTGTTCCAATTGGGGAAGGTCGGCGGCGAGCGGACGCCGTCCATCGCGTGGGATTCGTTCGATGACACAGTTCAGCGGAATATCCAGCCACGCAACAGCACCATCGGCGAGCATGAGCGCGCGGTTGTCCGGCTCGACGAACGTGCCGCCTCCCGCGGCAACGACGACGTTTCGTTCCGGCAGAAGCTCACGAAGGACGTCCCGTTCGACGGTCCGAAAGTACACCTCGCCTTCCTGCGCGAAAATCGCCGCAACCGAGCGGCGTTCGCGCGTCTCGATACGCTGGTCGATATCTTCGGCACGCCAACCTATCCGGCGACCGACCGCAGCGGCGATGGTGGACTTGCCGGCACCCATGAACCCGACCAGGTAGAGCTTATCGGCCTTCACGCCCGGAGCGATTCGAGCACGGAGAAGAACTCGGGGTAGGAGACGGCCGCGGCGCCGGCGCCCTGAATCGTCGTCGGGCCGGAGGCGCCCAGGGCCGCAATCGCAAAGGCCATCGCCAGGCGATGATCGCCGCGCGCGTCGACGACGCCGCCTCGCAGGCGCCGGCTCGCGCGCACCTGAAAGCCGTCGGGCCGCTCGTCGACGTCGGCCCCCATGCGGCGAAAGCCCTCCGCGAGCGCCGAAATTCGATCGCTCTCCTTCACGCGCAGTTCCTGCGCGCCGGTGACGGCCAGCGCACCGCCGTGCGTCGCGAGGGCGGCCAGCACCGGAAGTTCGTCAATCACGCCCGGCACTTCCTCGGGTGCAATCTCGATGTCCCGCAAGTCGCCTTGCCGTACCCTGATGGTCCCCATCGGCTCGTCCGTGTCACCCGTTCCCGTCGGTGTGTCGATGCGTGCGCCCATGCGCCGCAGGACATCGATGATGCCCGTGCGTGTCGGGTTGAGGCCGACTTCGTCGATCGTCACCTCGGAGCCGGGCAGCGCCGACGCCGCAACCAGCCAGAACGCGGCCGACGAGATATCCCCGGGCACAACCAGCGTGCGGCCGACCAGCCGCTGGCCCCCCCGCACCGACACGGTACGATCAACGTTCGAGACGCTCGCACCGAACAGGCGCAGGGCCCGTTCCGTATGGTCGCGTGTGGTCAGGGGCTCGCGGACGCGCGTAACCCCGTCGGCGTGAAGCCCGGCCAGGAGCACCGCGCTCTTGACTTGCGCGCTGGGGACGTCAGGGGCGAAGTCGATGGCGGTCGGCTTCGATATACCTTCGATGCGCAGCGGTGGACGGCCTTCGTCCGACACGATGCGCGCTCCCATTCGCTCGAGCGGCACGATAACGCGGCGCATCGGCCGGCGACGCAGGGAGTCGTCTCCAGTAATGGATGTGGCGAAGGGGTGCGCGGCGAGGATTCCCGACAGCATTCGGATGGTGCTGCCGGAGTTGCCGGCGTCCAGCGTGTCGATGGGCGCTCTCAGGCCACCGAGTCCGCGTCCGTCGATTTCGATGTCGAGGCCCGCTTTGGGATGGTGACCCACTTCGCGTATCTGGACGCCCAGACTACGAAGACATCGGAGTGTGGACGCGCAATCCCCCCCTGTGGAGTAACCGTGAATCAGTGACGTCCCGTCGGCTATGGCGGCGAGCAATGCATACCGGTGTGAGATGGACTTGTCGCCTGGCGGACGCACGCGACCGCACACGCGTGACGCAGGGTGGACCATGACCGCATCGCTCGACATCAGACGACTATAACAACTCCCAACTCGCGACCACCACCTTTCGACCGCAAATGCTCGTCTGGCTGCCGGGAGTTGGGGTTTTCCAGTCGACGTTTATATAATCGCGGGGAGCCGAATGACGCGCGGCGCGACCATCCGCCTCGACCTCCCAAGTAGCTTCGAGATACTCGATCTCGTGCAGCTTGTCAGCGACGACATCGGCCGCAGGGTCCGGCTGGATGACGAGGCGCTTCACTCGGTCCGCGTCGCCGTTCGCGAGTCCGTCGTCAATGCCATCAAGCACGGCAACGGGAGCAACAGCCGCAAGCGAGTGCACGTCGAGTTCACGGAGCTCGACGAAGAAGACGGTCCGGGCGTCGCGATTCGCGTCCGCGACGAGGGGGCCGGCTTCGATCCATCGACGCTGCCCGATTGCCTCGCGCCAGAGAACCTGCTCAAGTGCAGCGGACGCGGGATCTTTCTCATCCGCAGCTTCATGGACGAGCTCGTGTTGCAGCGCGCGCCCGAGGGCGGGATGGAAGTGCGAATGGTGAAGCGCGTGCAGCACCAGCGAGCGTGAGACGCCACTCTTCTTGCCTGACCCCGTTTTTCTCGCCACAGCCGTAGAAATCGTTCTCCGCGCCGGGGCCATCCAGCTCGAACGCCGCGAGTCGGGCTTCCGCATTTCCAAGAAAGGCGAGATCGATCTCGTCACGGAAGTCGATTTCGAATGCGAGCGAATGTGCCGCGCCGTCATCGCCGAGCGCTTCCCGACCCACGACGTGCTGGCCGAGGAGCTGGGCGGTAATCTGCCGGCGTGTCCGGCGTCGCGATGGCGTTGGGTGTTCGATCCGTTGGATGGCACCACGAATTACGCGCACGGGCTGCCTATCTTTTGCGCGTCGCTTGGGCTCGAGATCGACGGCCGCGCCGAGGTTGCCGCGATTTACGACCCCACACGCCGCGAGCTGTTCACCGCGGAGCGCGGACAGGGTGCGTATGTGAACGGCCACCCGATGGTCGTTTCAGATACGTCCATATTGATCGATTCACTGCTCGTGACCGGCTTCCCGTACGACGTGCATCAGCAGACAGGAGACCTCGTCGCCCTCTTCGGCGCGTTCCTTGGCCGTGCGCGCGCAGTACGACGGCTCGGCTCCGCGGCACTCGACTTGTGTTACGTGGCTGCCGGGCGATTCGACGGCTTCTGGGAACAGCACCTCAAGCCGTGGGACGTCGCCGCTGGCGCCTTGATCGTCGAAGAAGCCGGCGGCCGCGTTACCGGCATGGATGGATCGCCGTTCGATCCGGCAGCCGCGCATCTCGTGGCGTCGAACGGACGTGTCCATGACGAGGTGCTGGCCGTCATCCGCGAGTTTCGGGGCGGCCGTGCTCCAAAGCGGACAACCGCCTGAATTCCACGAGCTTATTGCTGATATTCGATGGCATCGGCCATGCACTGACCCCGGCCGCGCCACGCGCTTGCACGGTGCGGTGGCGAAAACGGAGGCCATCGAATGCGAACGCGACCGATCGTCCTTGCGCTGTTAGCGAGCGGAGCGCTGGCTTTCAGCGTCCAACCTGCGGCCGCGCAGCAGACGCTGAATTTCTCATTGGGCTACTTCACGGTGAGGGGCGAGGATGCGCGCGTCGAAGGCGACGTGCTGAACGACAACCGCAACTTCCTCGTCTTCGATGTCAGCGACTTCAATGGCGCAACCGTTGGCGCCGAATGGCTCGTTCCGCTGGGCGAGTATTTCGAGGCGGGTGCGGGGCTGAGCTTTTCTCGCCGCACGGTGCCGTCGGTCTACGCCGACTTCGTCGACATCGACGGATCCGAGATCGAGCAGGACCTGCGTCTACGGCTGATTCCGGTGGCGTTCACGGTTCGCGTACTTCCGCTCGGGCACACGTCGCCCGTACAGCCGTACTTCGGCGCCGGACTCGGCGTGTTCGGCTGGCGCTACAGTGAAGCGGGCGAGTTCGTAGACTTCCAGCGTCGGAACGCGATTTTTCGAGAGCAGTTCGTCGCCTCGGGCACAGAGACAGGACCAATCGTGCTGGGTGGCATCCGCTTCGCGGGCGACGTCATGAGCGGCGGCTTCGAAGTGCGGTATCTCAGCGCGGATGCCGATTTAGGGCGCCCGTTTTCGATCGTCCAGAACGACCCGCGCATCGATCTCGGCGGCTGGACCTATGCGTTCACGCTTGGTTGGAGGTTTGGACGATGACCGCCGGGTCCGCGGCGCTCTGATGGTTCCGCCGCGGTACCCGGCCTCCGTACGTGGGGCGGGTGCCGCGAAGCGGACCCGCCAATTACGGTTCTCGCCTATAGAGCGCGACTCCTCCTCCTTCGCAGATCCGCGTCATCCCTTGTGCGAAACCCGGAGCCCGACGAATCCGCTGAGCGAGGACGTCGCCTCCCTCAGACTGCTCCTCGACAAGCATCCAGCCGGCGTGAAATCGCGGGCCCGACTCCATGGCGAACTCCCAAATGATGCCGTTCCCTTCGTGCACGAAGTCTGCGATTGACAATCCTGCACGTGAGAGCTCCTGCATGTAGTGCGCAAGCGAGCCCATGCTGGCGAGGATCTTCTCCCCACCATACGCCGCCATCAGGCACGACGTGACCTGCCGCCGGCCTTCGCTGGCGGGCCGATCCCATTGCGCCTCCGCCAGCATCGGCGCAGTGGTCGACCAGGGAGGCGACTGCAGCAGCGTCACGCCGACAAGCAAACACGCCAGAATCATCGACGCCCGCCCGCGCAGAAAGCCGACAGCCATTCCACTGAAAAGAGCACACGTCGCGGCGGCCGGAATCATGTAGCGAATGCGGAACGGGTGGCCCTGATAGAAGGCGTAGGCCGGCAGCACCGCGAACGCGAAGAGCGCGAGAGGGACCAGAAGGGACGCGTCCGCTCGTCTGGTCCACACACGCACGGCAACCACAACCGCCCCCGTCAGCGCGACAAGCTCCGTCGTCCGGGTGGTGAGCTGATGCGTGCCCCACCAGACAGCCAGCAGGCTCTTCGTGAGCTGCCCGTTGTAGATGGGATCCGGTTCGTAGAACCCAGCCGCCACCAACCAGGCGCCGGTCGTGATTCGGCTGATGATGAGGAACAGGAGAATGGCTGCCGCCGGCCATACCGCAAGTCGCCACGCGCGACGAACGAGAGCCGTGCTCGATGCGTCCATCCGGCGCGAGGCGTAAAGCGCCGCGGGCAGCGCGGCGGCGATTACGAGCCAGGCTTCGTAACGCGTCCACGCAGCCGCAAATAACGCCAGGCCAAGCCGTGTCGGAACTGCAACCCGGTTGAGCGGCACCCATTCCGTGAGCCAGAGCACTGCGAGCAGCGTGACGGCCAGCAGCAACGGCTCGGTCATCGGCGTCGCGTGGAGGTACAGCAGGTTGGGATTCAGCGCGAGCAGCGCCGCCGACACGGCAGCGCCGATGCGCGAGCCTGTAGCGAGGATGACAAGTCGCGCGGTGGCATACGTGACAGCCCCGAAGCAGACGATGGACACGATGGACGCGAACGCGCCGGTCCTGTACAGAACGTCCAGCTGGGTTGGAATCGCGTGCAACAAGTGGGGGAGTGGGAGCCAGACACCACCGATTTGCTGCCACCCCGGCGTCACGTTGTCGATGATTCGCCGAGCGACGACCAGGTGCGCTTTCGCGTCGTAGTGGCTGAGGACGAGGTCGGCACGCCACAGAAGGATCCAGTTGACGATCGCTCCGGCGATTGCGGCGGCTGCGAGCAGGCCTTCGATCCCTTTCGACTGTCGCTCGGGGGAGAATATAATCACGAACCTCTAAGGTAGCTGCGTTTACCCACCGCGTGAAATCCTTCATCAGCTGGATCTACGGCTTTGCGCTCGCCATCGGCGGGCCGGGCCTTTTCGCGATCGCGTTTCTCGATTCGTCGTTTCTCTCGCTTCCGCAGATCAACGACATCCTCGTCGTGCTGATGGTCACTCAGCACAAGGCGTGGATGCCGTACTACGCGACGATGGCCACCTTGGGCTCGGTTGCCGGTTGCTACGTGATCTACTCGCTGGCCGAAAAGGGGGGGGGCGCGTTCCTCAGAAAACGGCTTCGGGCGGGGCATGCGGAGCGCGCGCTGGCCCTTTACAAGCGCCATGGGCTGATGGCGCTCATCGTCCCAGCGCTTCTTCCGCCGCCAGCCCCGTTCAAGCTGTTCGTGTTGATGGCTGGAATTGCGCAGGTGCGACCCCTGCAGTTCGTCGTGGCCATCGCTTTTGCTCGCGGCGTGCGATACATCGTGCTCGGCGTGCTGGCCATCTGGTACGGCGATGCTGCGCTCGATCTGATGCGGACCCGCGGTCGCGAGGTCGCGCTCCTGCTGGCCGGGCTCATCCTCCTCGCCGGAATTGCCTGGTGGTGGTTCAACAGGAGGCGGAAGTAGGGCGCGTCCTTCCGCCTTCGCCAAGGCTACGGCGGACCGCCGAAGCTTCAGCGGAGGCTGGTTTGGACCCGCCGGATAAAATCACAACGTGACCCCCGACATCTCGGTCGTCATTCCTCTCCGCGACGAGGAGCCCAACGTTGTCGCGCTGCACCACGAGCTGTCCGAAGTTCTGCGGACGCTGAAGGCGGCGTACGAAATCATCCTCGTCGACGACGGCAGTGAAGACGGGACCTTTGACAGACTGAGGCACATTTATGCTCGCGACGCCAACGTGCGAGTCATCAGGTTCGCGCGGAACTTCGGTCAAACCGCTGCGTTCGCAGCAGGCTTTGCTCACGCTCGAGGGCGTTTCATCATCACGCTCGACGGCGATCTGCAGAACGATCCCGCCGACATCCCGCGACTGCTGCAGCTCGCACGCGACCACGACGTCGTATGCGGCTGGCGCAGAGAACGGAAGGACACGTTCCTGACCAGGCACGTCCCGTCGGTCGTCGCGAACTGGCTGATTGGCGTCGTGACCGGCGTCCGGCTGCACGATCATGGGTGTTCGCTGAAGGTCTTTCGCGCGGAGGTCGTCAAGCCGCTCAAGCTGTCGCCGGGCATGCACCGCTACCTGCCTGCGCTCGCGAGTCAGCTAGGAGAGC